>JACCDL011183820.1_pt1 | contig 21981 bp, 16 predicted proteins | sample 7441931 | NCBI WGS metagenome assembly JACCDL01 (sample SAMN15323437, study PRJNA562643) | freshwater metagenome | isolation source: river surface water | place: USA:Blue River Watershed | collected 2017-08-16 | reverse complement strand
GAGTCCTTGGGCTGAACCACCCAGCTCGTCGCGAAGTTCGAACAAAGTCTCCGCTAGACGCTTCGCTTCCTCGAAGGTGAACTGCCCCGGTTTACCGTTCGGGAACAAGTGGGGCAGGGTAGAGCGATCCGTCGCCTGCAGGACCTCAATCCAGGCCATCAACGCATCCGCCGAGCTCGCCGCCGTAAAACTATCGGCATCTGTTTTTGATTCATGATTCACCCCGTGTCCCCGTGTCCCCGTGCCAGCATGCCTCGGGTTATTTTCACTTTTGCACATTTGCACAGGCCCTTGGCAGTTTTGCACTTTTGCACCTGAACTGCGGTCTCCCCAGTTCAGAAAATCGGTAGGCGTTTGGAATACCGGCAGCAGGACGCCGTTCGGCGCCTGCTTGGCTAGCTCCTCCTGGATCAGGCGGGATGCGAAGCTCGACGGGACAATCACACGGTGGCTGCCTAGGTCGATGGGTGCTCCGGTCCGACCTTCAAGCAGGCGTGAGGCAACCCCCTTTGCGAGTGGTGCGGACCATCCAGTGAAATAGGCAAGGTGAAGGGGCATTCGGTCTTCTAGCCTGTATGCCTTACTTGGGCTATCGTGCAACCCCCACGAGTGGGGTTAGGCGAAAATAATCCAGAGCATATTGGGAAAGGAGAGGTTGCTGGCTTGGCTATACGTTCTGATGACGTAAATTTAGCCATCTGACCTGCCGTCGATAAGGAGACGCATGTTAATAACTCCTCGGCGGCGCGCTCGCCTCATGCGGACTTGGCTGCATTTTCATATTAAAAATATGAAAATAGAGAGCATCAAGAAACACCTGTCTCCATACTCTATCTACCAGAAGCGGCATACGACTATCGCGCATGCTTTTGCGTCAGCCTTGGCGCCGGTCGATGGGTATGATGAGGCTAGGCTAATAAAAGCCCTGAAAGCTTTCGGTCAGGAAGATAAGGACGATATTCGCTGCGTCTATTGCGAGAAGCCTGCCCAGACCTGGGATCACCTCGTCTGCCTCGTCAAGAAAGGTGAACTGAACGGCTACGGCCATCAGATTGGAAACTTGGTACCAAGCTGCAAGGATTGTAACTCCAGCAAGGGAGCCAAGGACTTCAGGGTATTCGTCGCCGGGTTGGATTCGTTGAGTGATACTCAGAAGAAGCGATTGCTCGCTAGGCTGGAGAACCATCAGCAGCTCGCAAAACCCTTCAAGGAGGGCGAGTCGCCGGCCGTTGTTCGAAAGAAACTTGATCAGCTTAAGGCACTGAAGTCTCAGATTTTCGAACTCATGAAGCAGGCCGACACGATTGCTTCTGAAATCAAGGAAAAGGTATGAGCGCCGAATTCGAATCTCTGGACAGTTTTGATAAGTACCAGGTTTATGGCGATTGTTTGGCTTGCCTAGGGTATTTTGCCTTTAACGCTGAACTATGTGGCCGGGCAGAATTAGAACGCGCACTTGCACAATGTACAAGGCTCAGTGAAACGCCAGAACTTGAAGCCAGGCTTAATTGGTGGAATTCAAAATTCTCAAATATTCAATTTGCCTTCCACTCTAACGGGCTGAGTGGATTGGCATTGTATGGTTTCACTTTAAAGACCCGTAAAGGGCGTGGAAGGCCGAGTCATCCAGGAACCCAGTTACGTATTAAGACTTTCGCGCTCAACTATTTTCTTAACGATATTGAGCGGTGTAAGTCGTTTGCGCGAATGTATGTCTCAGCCGGCGCTACGCTAGATGTGTCAATCGAGTCGGCTTTGTTTGATACACATAAAAGCGGATTAAAGGGGCTTGTTTTTGAGGATCAGGAGGCTGTCGACGAGCTAAGGAAAAAGAGTTCTGAAGGGGCTAGGAGGCTTGTGACGCATTTGCGTCGTGAGCGCGATGCTGGGCTGTCTCGTGATGCCAAGACAGCTTTTGCAAAGGCCAACGGCGGCAAGCTCTTCTGCCAGGCCTGTGGCGTCGAGCCGCTCAAGGTCTACGGCGTCGAGGTTATCGAGGCCCATCACCGCATCCCTTTGTCTAAGTCTGAAGAGGGCAGGGTCACGGAGATCTCCGATTTCATCATGCTTTGCCCTAGTTGTCACCGCGCCGTACATCGTATCCCGGACTGCGACTTCGAGGCGCTGAAGCTTAAGCTGAATGTCTAGTCAGATAACGAAGCATCTGAAATCGATTCTCCGGGGTGAACAGGTGTCCACTTGTGGCTTCCATTTTGTCTTAAGTTCTGATTGGGTGGCGCATGGCCAAGAAGCCCATCTACAAGTTCATCGATCTTTTCGCCGGAATCGGTGGATTCCACGTCGCTTTCAACAATACTAAGCGCGCCCAGTGTGTCTTTGCAAGCGAGTGGGATCCTGCCGCCCGTAAGACCTACCGCCATAATTTTAACAGCGGCACCGACAAGGCCCTTTTCGCAAATGACGATCAATACTTCGCAGGCGACATAACGAAGGTACACCCGAAGAAAGGTATTCCTGATTTCGATATTCTCTGTGGTGGCTTTCCTTGCCAGCCTTTCAGTCAGGCTGGTCACAAGAAGGGCTTTGCAGACACCAGGGGTACTCTTTTTTTTAATGTCGAGGAAATCATCAGGGTGAAAAAGCCAAAGGCTTTCTTTTTAGAAAATGTACGTGGTTTGATTACCCATGGTGGGCCAAGTGAAACCGTACCGGGTATCGGTAAGACGATGGAGACAATCCTCAACCATCTCTATGGAAGCAAGAAGTCGGGAGGGCTTGGCTATTATCCTCCAGCTGGGACACCTGGTTACTTCTATGTCAAGGCGAGCGACTTTGGAGTGCCTCAGCATCGACCTCGAGTGTTTATCGTTGGTTTTAAGGATAAAAAGGATTCAGAGAATTTCGTTTTACCAAGAAAGGTCGATCTGAAGGATGGCACGCTCGGCAAGGTTCTTGGAGGGGATGTTTTCTTCGACGAAGAATGCACTAAGCCAAGGCAGATTGGCTTCACGTTGCGGTGTGGCGGAAAAGGCTCTGCAATCGATGATCGTAGAAACTGGGAGCACTACTATGTTCTGAAGCGTGGCGCTTCTAAGCCTGAGGTCGTCAAGATCAATGAGAAGTCTGGACTCAAGCTTCAGGGGTTTCCTGACGACTTTGAGTTCCCTGCGGATGTGCCTCGTGCGGCCCGCATGAAGCAGCTCGGGAATAGCGTCGCAGCTACGGCTATCGAGGCTTGGGCAAATGCAATTATCGATAGTTTGGATGGGGTAGACCCATCTCAGGTTACGCGCGGACTCCCCCTTTTCAGGGGCCCTTAGCCTGCGCGAACGTGCAGTTGAGCCTGGATCTTCCCCCTGCTTATTTGTGCCCAAGGCTTGTCGTCGGCAGGCATGGTAGTGGACGACAGCCTTTGTCCTTTAGCTAGTTTGTCTCTGACGCTGAAGATTAGGTCAGGCCATGCTAGATCATAAAATGTGTCTTTAGGTATGACCTTCCAGGTCGAAGTGTCCGTAGGGTCATCAAATTCGAGTATGTAATCCGCAGGGGCAGGGGAGTCGCTCCTTCCAGTTCCGGTAAATGCGAAGTAATTGAATACAGGCCTGAAGTATTCTTTGAATTCAGGGCTAATAAAAACGGATGCCTCTCTTCTGTCGTATCCTGAGATGTCTTCGCCCAGTTTGAATTCTTCACCCTGTCGGACGTCCCAATAATTCGCAACTTCTTCGTCCAATGGCGCAATCGGAAGCCCAAGCATATTAGTGATGCGAAGAAATCCGCGCCTGAAGGTGTGATTGATGATGGCAGGTCGTTTCTCCGAAGACTTGATAGAGTAGTTTGCACCATTAATCTGGATGTCGGCTTTCATCGATGTCCCCGCTTTAACTATTCCAGCGTAAGCAAGTTTATGCCTTAGCTCTTTGTATCCAAACTCATGAATTGCAGTAAGGTTCTCAACGTTTGGGCAGCTAGATGTAGTCGAGTAAGTCCCGCGATGTGATTTGAAATCCCCAACATGTATGGAGCCGATTGGACCTGCGAATGCGGGTATGATTTCGCCAGACCGCATGCACTGGAGTGCCTTAGCTTTGAGCAGTAACTCACCTATTTCTCCAACGTTTTTATGGGGCGCCATGCCTCTTGTTTATTAATAGTTATATTCATAACGATATTAATAATTAGGGGGCCCGCCTAGTTGATCTATTTGCATGCAAGCCTGATGTTGAATGATTAATTGTCGCCTAATTCGAGGGCGTTTCTCTAGATTATTTCATTCTGGCCACTGTTTCGCCTTTTGTAATGAGACAACCTATGGGCCTGATTTTATCAAAGGTCACAAGATTCATGGATTTAATCTCACTTACCAGGTCAGCCAAATCACCAGGAATGCAGCAACCCACGACTCGGTCCAACCCATAGAGTGTTTCTGGAATTTTCTCCTCCATCGTCAGTAGCGCTGTGAAGCTTCCTCGGTGGACTTGCTTTGCGATCATGCCTTCGCGTTCCGCCTGTTTGTACCTTTCTCTAAGTGATGTCTTCAGGCTTAGGCATACAGGAAATTGTTTACCTGAAAGTGTTTTTTGGCCACAAAGAACAATATCATATTTCGTATCCTCGATCAGGGCTAGCTTGGCATTAACTAGAATGCATTTTTGATTGATACCAGATTCCAAGAGGAGGCGATGAATGAGTGCCTCAAATAAGAAGCCGTTCCAGTTGGCTGAGCCAGGTCCTTCTTTACGCATTTTTTTGAAAATGCTGCACACGAGCTCTGACGGTGCTAGTTCGGTTTCTTTAGGCCAATTCGCATGAGTTGCCCTCGCGGCCGCTATTTTCGATTTCATTATCTTTTGTTGTCCATTGTGACCAGGGTTGAACTTGTTTATTGGCATCTTGTCAGTATTTTTGCCTTAGTAACTCTTTGCTGTTCTTGTCTCGTGCGGTTTGCATGCTAATTTAGACTTATGCCAAGAACCCCCATCCCTGTGGTTGACCTCTTCGCTGGCCCTGGTGGCTTGGGGGAGGGTTTTTCCCGCGTAGTTGATGAGGTTGGGCGCAAGGTTTTTAAGACTATTATCTCGGTTGAGAAGGATCAGTTTGCACGCCAAACGCTAAGGCTTAGGTCTTACTACCGGCATTATCGAGAGAGTGGATCAAAAATCCCTGCTGCATATTTTCAATTAATCAGGTCACGTACTCCGAAGGAGAAAGCTTCCGCGCTTAGATTGTTGGGTCAGGATGATATTTGGAAGGCTGTCTGCCAGGAGGTGCCTGAGTGGACGCGGGCTGGAAAATTGAATTGTGAGCTTGGTCCTGACAACCCTCACATTCACTCGGCAATAAAGGCTCGACTTAAAAGTTCAAAACGATGGGTCCTCATTGGGGGCCCCCCATGTCAGGCCTACTCCTTAGTCGGACGTTCCAGGATGCGTAATCATGAAGGACTTATTAAGGATTCGCGTCACTTTCTGTATCGTGAATACCTAAATGTGATTCGAAAATTTAAGCCAACTATTTTCGTGATGGAGAATGTTAAGGGGCTTAACACCGCCAAGGTGAATGGGCTGCCGATTTTGCCGTTGATCAAGCGTGACCTTCAGGCTGCAGGTTATATTCTGAAATCAATAGTCAATTCTAAGGACACGACAGATTTCATGGTGAGATCCGAGTTATTTGGCGTGCCGCAGACAAGGCACCGAATGATTATAGTTGGGGTTAAAGCGTCTGAAGACGGTTTGGTGGATTTGTTGAATCCCATCATGCCTAGCTCAGTTCTCGAAACAGTCTACGACGCTCTCTCTGGATTGCCTAAGCTCAAGGCGCTGGACTCATCTATGCCCCGTGATGCTGAACTTGAAACCGACAAGGGCTCGCCTTGCCGTGATCATTCTTATAAGTGCAAATTCAAAGACCAAAAGTTAGTCAGATTTGTGTCTTCTGCATCAACCCCCATGTCGGGCCTTCTTTTGAATCATGAAGCTAGATCGCATATGATTGAGGATTTGAAGCGCTATCAGTGGTGGGTGGATAATGCTTCAGCCACTGTTAGTCCTAAATTAGATGGGAAAATCCCTAGAGACCTCCTCCCAAGGCACAATAACTCAACGATAAAGGGAGCTTCAGCGTTCGCAGATCGCTTCAAGGTCCAGGTCAGCGGTCGTCCGTGCGGTACGATAACCTCACACATTTCCAAGGACGGCCACTACTACATTCACTATGACCGTACCCAGGCCCGCAGCTTCTCGGTCCGCGAGGCCGCCCGTATCCAGACCTTCCCAGACGACTACTTCTTCATGGGCAACCGGACCCAGCAGTACCACCAGGTCGGCAACGCAGTTCCTCCATATCTGGCCTACCAGATCGGCCAGAGGGTTTGGGAGGCGCTGAAAGGGAAGTAATATAATCAAATATATATCTTTGATATAGGTTTCCTGTTGCTTGCGTAATGGGTCTCCAGGATAACCCTCTTTCCGATCCATACCCCATGGAGATTTCCGAAGACGCAGGACAGACTTGGCGCCAAATGCCGCCTTGGGTGCGCTATTTCTTGGATTTGGGTCATAAGTGGCCACGGCGGGTTTCCGGGCCTGGTCGTACCATCCGCATCATTTCAATGCCCATCAAGACCCCTGCGGCAGGATTGATTGCCCTCGGCGCAGTAGCGGCAGACCTGAAAAACCCTTCGGCAAACGATAAGGAGAGGCATTATGACTCGCTGCTGGCGTATGCCCGGCAATTCCTTCACGCCTGCAAGACATGTAAGATGCGTTGTCGCCCTGATTTGAGGAAATGCGGGTATGCTTACGAGTCCACGGGCATACTTCGCCACAAGGATAGACCTAGGTCCAAGCTGTACGTTTCGTCTCAGACTGATTTTGCCGCCAAGGTGCTAAGGCTTTCGGCCAAGCCTGATGGGTCAGGAGCACTCACGACGATTGAAGAGGCGGAATGGACTCATAACTATTATGAAGACGAGGGCGTGCCTTTGCTTCTTGCCCGATCAGCGGGAAGTATGCCCATAGAAACAGTCAGAAATCTGTTTCCTGGGGATGTACTAAGCGCTAGCAACCTCACCGCTTCTTATTCGTCACTTTGTCTAGCGGGTGGCGCCGCTGGTCAGACTGCCATGCAAGGTGAACTGGCTGCATTCCAGTTCGGCTCAAACAGTCGTAAGTCTTTGGCATCATTGTTGCCTATAAACGGTTGGGATGACGGTGCCACGGAGCTGGGCCGGCTAGTCTACTTCAACACCCGTGGTAGAGGTGCTTTCGGTCAACCAATCAACAACCCGAACTTGGTCATCGCGGATGGTATGGACGCCTTCGCCTCCGTGCTTTCGGAGAAAAAGCTCAAGGGCGCGGATGTCATAGCGCTCGTCTCCCGTGTCCATGAGCGCGACAAGATGGAGGAGTTTGGCGCTCTCGTCGAAGGGCAGTCGCAATGGTACGATCGCGAAGAGCTCGGCGCTTCCGGGGTGCCGGGTTGTTTTGAAATCGAACTTAGAAAGAGAGTCGCCATATGAACAGGGACGCTACTTCGTTATTTGACTCTTACTCGGCCACCGGGCGCACTATCGTCCGACGCGAAATCGAATTTGCGCCTGTGGCGGAATTCCGAAAATCGCTTATCGGCATATTTCAACAACTGGACAGAGCCGATGAGCGCCAAGGGGATATCGCAGTGCGTATCTGGTCGGTCATCTCCAGGCTTTTGACCTCGACGGCAGCATTTGATAGAATGCTTCCTGATGCGACTGAATCCATCTTTGTCTCCCCTAAGAGCGTAAAGGAGAACTGGGGGCATGAAATCTGGGCCAACTACGACCGCGCGGTTTCAATCGCCTATTCCCTTGTAGGAATCCCGAATCCTTTGGCACAAAAGTTGATAGAGACCGTCCAAGAACTGCACAGAGAATCTCGATCATTCGCCATTTATTGTCCGAAGGTGGAAATACCCGATTTGCAGCGTAACTTGGCAGAAGCGGGGCTGGATTCGACGGCGGTAAAAGTTGTTTCTACTGTTGTCGACTATCGTGAGTTAGGTGTCGTTGACACCATCATCAAGATAGGCCCAATGAGGACGCAGGGCAGGGCGCGTACCACCGATAGCCTGCTGACTTCTCCGAAGTGCAAATCAATCATCCAGCTCACTTGGGAGAAGGCACCTGATGAGTCATCCCATGGATATGACCCCATTGTTCCTGTCTCGCGAGAGCAAGTTGGTCGCATCAAGTCCCCACTTGTTGATTGGCAGGTCAATGTGGAACCTGTCTTGATCGAGTGGCCCCATCCCATCCCAGCTCCGACCCCCGAGGCCTCTGGGTTGCAGTTGTCCGATGATCTGTCATTGCTCTCCGGTGCGTCCAGGGAGTTCAGGTCAGCCGTTCTTCTCACCTTAGACTCGGAATATGGGATGCTTTGCGCTCCTGCGACCAAGATGGTTGTCTACCACCTTGGCCAAGAGGGTGAAAACTGCGCGGATGTCCGATCTGCCGCCGCAATCGAGCCAGGGTCATACATCGCAGTAGCCGGTGCCTACACCAAAGATGCTGACTCTGATGGTCAGGTCGGAGCCGATAACTACTCTCAGGTCTGGAAGAAGAAACTAAGCGAAGCTGCGGAATCAGCTCCTCTTGGGTTCTTGGAGAAGCTTGAGCAGGCAGGCTTGGACTTAGTTGGTCTTAGGTCGGCAATAAAACACTGGATGCAGCCGACTTCAACGGTCATCCACGCTCCCCAGAAGCGGGGGCATTTTGAGATTCTCTGCCGCGTGCTTGGTCTGACTTACGCTGTGAACCATCGAGGCGTCTCGATGCCATTCTGGCGCGCCGCCTGGGCGGAGATCTCAGCCTCGCGCGGCGAGGCGATCCTAGAGGGGATGCAGAACGCCGACATGCTCGAGTCTTCCGTATTGGCCGCATTGCGCCAGCTGAACGGACATATTATGTCTGAGATCGGGCAATCCAAGAAATTTGAGGTAAAGATACCGTTCGGCGACGAAGGTGGGCACGTCCCGCTCGCCCTTCATAAGGTCGCCGAAGCCGAATCAGGTTACCGTGCGCCTGAAGCCGAACTTCGAAAGATTCTCCCACTAGAATTCATACAACAATGGCAATGATGATACCCTCATTCATCGATCCTGAAACCGCTCCCGGTGAGGTCGATGTCTACAATATGCTCGCACGAGGTCCTGACGACTGGGCTATTTTTCACCAAGTAGACCTTACATCAGCGGTCGCCGGCTCGTCTCGATGCCGTCGTGAAATCGATTTCGTGATCGTTATGCCAAAGATAGGAATAATGTGCATCGAAGTGAAATCGCATGATGACATCCACTTCGATGGGAAGTTCTGGTATCCTGCCACGATAAAGCGAAGTCCCTTTAGGCAGAACCTCGATGCAACTAAGACCCTTGAACGTCTTTTGAAACATGAAGGATCCGATATGGCTTCGATCCCGCTAGGTCGCTGCTGTGTCTTCCCTCGTTCCTCTTTCTCGTTAGACAAGAACTTCGGTGTTAATCAGTGGGAGCTTTTCGACATGCGAGCTTTCCGTAGTTTTAAGGACTCTACGGCTTTTTGTTCCGCTTTGGAAGATTCACTCCGTAAGTCTGTCGAAGTGGAGCATGGCGGCCTGATGTCGGGTTCCTTGTCCCTGAGCCAGATTTCACGGCTGAAAGGTTACCTGGCGCCAATTCAGAAGCACAGGCCCGGTTTGCGCGAGCAGATCAGGGTGCGCGAACAAGACGCTTTCAACCTTCTTAGGGAGCAACAGAAGCCGATCGTGAAGTTCGCAGAATCTGGTTCCGCGGGAGGAAAACTTCATAATCCCCGGCTGATCATCGATGGCGCAGCTGGTACTGGGAAGTCATGGATTGCGATGGAAATCGCGCGTCGTATGGCCGACTCAGGAAAGCGGACTGCCCTTGTTTGTTTCAACAAACTTGTGGGCGAGTGGGTCGCCTCCAATGTCTCAAAAGACATCAACCGACCGAACCTCATCGCTGGGCCTGCGATAAAGTTGCTGATGGACATGACTGGAGTCACGGTTCCTGTCTCTCCTAGTGAAAAGTTCTGGGACTCTGATTTTTATGATGCCATCGAGGAGAAGCTGACCGATCCCGAACATAACGATGAATTAGCATTTGATTATCTAATCATTGATGAAGCACAGGATGTGTTATCTAAGCCACGACTTTTCGCCGCCCTGATGCAGTTGGTGCCCGGAGGCATCACGGATGGAAGCTATTGTCTTGTCGGTGACTTCAAGTACCAGCTCTTCGGGAATCGCGATGACCTTGAAGGATTACTCGCGGAAGTGCGAGGTACGGCCAAGGGCATCCCTACCTATCCTCTTTATGAGAATTGCAGAAACTATAGCATAGTAGGCGGATCTGCCGTTAAATTGTCGGGAATCAAGGACAGGGTATACGAGGGCTTCATGCGCTCGGGTGGCAGCATGTCCAATTTCAACCTGGGATTTTATGCTGATCGCGCTTCACAGCTCAACATGTTGGCGGACGCCGTTAAGAGATTCAAACATTCAGGCTATGATGACAAGGACATCGTGATTCTTTCATTGGTGAACGATGATCTATGTATCGCACGCGGCCTGCCTAAACTATCTTACAAGGTTTCTCCCGCAAGGCAGCCCTTGAATAATACTATCAGGTATTGCACGGTCAATTCGTTCAAGGGACTCGAGGCCAAGGTTATCATAGTAACCGACGTCGAAGCTGAGGAGAATGAGTTCAAGCGTAATCAGCTCTACACTGCCCTCACCAGGGCTACGGAGTCGGTACACGTATTGTTTAGCGACTCTTCCCGTCCCCTTGTCGGCAAGTGGATTATCTGAACAAAACCTTTTCATGAATATCGAACGTGCGAAGTTGGTTGAGGCTATCAGAGCCGAACTCGTCGGTCCCTCCAGGTCTGAGGTAGACCGCTCTCTGATCTCCTTCGATGGTGATACTCACCAGCATGAAGGCGAATTCATGGATGGTCCTAAGGTATGGAGGCCGGCCGGCTCCGATGCCGTCCAGGAGGTGTTATATTTCAACCGTGAGTCTCCGCACCGTAATTATGGGGCAGGTCAGCTGCACCCTCCGGGCGAGAACACCATCGACGCGGCGACCCGCGCGGCTTCTGCCAGCAACGAAAAAGAGGAGGATGAAGATGACGGCGATGACTCTGAGGACACTGGGGGAGCCGTCATCCTCGAGTCCGATGGTCAGGACGATTTCGAAGTCACCAGCCCAGACCAGCGACGTAACTCGACTATGGGCATGTCGTTCAGAGTCAGTCTCAGAGCCAATAGCATCATCCGCGTTTCTTTGCCGAAAAGTGTTAAGTTCAAGTGGCAGGAACCTGTCTCGACCGCTTTCGAGGTGAATGGATGGTACGAGGCTTGCAAACTGCGTTCAGCTGTAACCCAGGATAGGCGCGATGCGTGGCGTCGTCGGTCCGCCGTGGACGAGAGTAGCTTCGTTGAGCTCAGGGGGGATGAACTAAGAGACCGTGGTGTCATCAAGCGAGATGTACCCATGGCTCCAGGATGTCCTGTCAGGCTTAGGTTCGAGATTCTTCCCCGAAAGCATGCCGACGGAGAAGGGTGCTGGCTGATTACGGTCGTCCTGCGTAACGTTACGCAATTCACTTCTGATCATTTTGAGTCGGACAAGAAGCAGAGAATCCTTTTCCAGACTTTTTATGACGTTACGGTAAATAATGGTGAGTTCATCACCTATCCAGAAAGCCAGAGGCCGTTTGCGAGCTTGGATCAAGATGAACAGTCATTGGCTTTGCTATATCGTGATTCCGGGACTTTCGCCATAGGACATAATTGCGCCGCAGCATGGGACTCGCTCCCGGGTCAAGCTCCTCAATGCCTCTATGCCGACGTAATGCCGGCTGTTCAGCTGCCTAGTATGACGCCTGACATCAAGGTGGCGGGTGTTAAGCTTGAAATCCCGATCCGTGATATGGCCGATCTTTCCGCCAATGGAGCGGGCCTGGGTTGGGACATGCTTTCTAGTCTCTCCTCTGGCTATCGTGATTGGATTGCAGCCGAACGTTCGAAGGCTGATGCACTTCCTGAAAAGTATAGGACCATAGCTGCCACGCATCTCGACCACTGTGAGATGTGCGCGGAAAGAATCGACCGAGGAATCGGACTCCTGAAGTCAGATCCTGCTGTTTTGGCTGCGTTCAAGCTGACGAATGTTTCGATGCTCCTTCAGCAGATATCAATGAAGGAGATCAAGAAGCGCGAACTCGAGTACAGGGCTGCCTCGCGGCGCGTCGTTCCTGCGGGTGAGCATGTTTCGCCATGGGCTCTGTACGATAGTCGCATAGAGCAGCAGGCTGGTAAGTCTTTCGGCAAGTGGCGCGCTTTCCAGATAGCGTTTCTCGTGATGTCCTTGGAAGGGATTACCGATCCTTTGTCGTTTGACCGTGAAACGGTAGATTTGATTTGGTTTCCGACCGGCGGCGGCAAGACCGAGGCTTATTTGGGGGTAATGGCTTATGCCATGTTCTTGGGTCGTTCCAAATCTCTCGGCGTAGGTGAGCTGCCCTCTGACGGCACGGTTGCGATCATGCGCTATACGCTGAGAATGCTCACGACCCAGCAGTTCCAGCGAGCATCTAGCCTCATCTGCGCGATGGAATACATGCGTCGCAACCAGGCAAAGTGTGGTTTCATGATCAATGGTGGCCCTTTTTCAATTGGTCTGTGGCTGGGAGGTGAGGCCTCGCCAAACAACATAGCAGGAGCATCTCAGGAAGTCTCGCAGTTCCGCAGCGGTCGAACAGATGGCAACCCAATGGTGCTTACCGAGTGCCCTTGGTGTCGCTCCGCCATCGGGCGGTATGATGGTCAAAGACCTGGGGTCATTCCTGCCGCACAATGGACTCAACTCAGGGTCGTCGGTATCGCAAAGAGGGCTACCGATGACTGTCCGCGGCTTTTGTGCCCTGATGCCGCATGCTCTTTCGGCCAAGAGGATGAAGAGAATTGGCTGCCTGTTGAAGTGATTGACGAAGTCATTTATCAGACCCCCCCTTCGCTAGTCATCGCTACGGCAGATAAGCTTGCGATGATTGCTTATAGGCCCGCCGCCGGAGCGCTTTTCGGATTCAGGCAACAGGATGGCGTACAGGTCAGGGTTTCTTCTCCGCCTTCCCTTATCATTCAAGACGAACTCCATCTCATCTCGGGGCCGCTTGGCACCATGTATGCGCTATATGAGGGCGTCTTTGAAAAGCTATGTGAGGTCCGTCATGGGAACGGCATCATCAAGCCCAAGATAGTTGCCTCAACGGCTACAATCCGGGCCGCCGATCAGCAGGTTAAGTCGCTCTACGCGCGTGACAATGTTCAGCTTTTCCCCTCTCCGGGTCTGGACATGTCTGACTCGTTCTTTGGACGTTACGCTAAGGACTCTTCCGGTTCGCTTTCTGAAGGTCGCCTTTACCTCGGCATCTTTGGCTCTGATTATGGCTCTATTCTGACAACACAGACGAGGGCGTTTGCTGCTGCTCTTTACGCCCCTCATCATTTTGAGACTCCGGCTCAGAAGGACCCTTGGTGGACGCTGCTCGCCTTTTATAACAGTATTCGCGAACTTGGGGGTGCTAAGACGCTTTTCGACGCAGATATCCGTTCTCGCTTGAAGTTCCTTTTCAACCGTGCCGGCGCACCTGCCGAGAACCGACGTCACCTCCGTATCGTTGAGGAACTTACCAGCCGTCTCAGCCAACCTGAAATTGTGGCGATGCTCGAGAAACTCAATGTCACGCTGGAGCGTGACTCCGGATCGTGTTTCGATGCCTGTCTGGCTTCCAATATCATCGAAGTAGGCGTCGATATCGACCGTCTCTCAGTCATGGCGGTCGTCGGTCAGCCCAAGACCACGTCGTCATATATTCAGATCACCGGCCGTGTCGGCCGCAGATGGTGGGATCGACCAGGTCTTATTCTCATGACTTACAACCCAGGGAAGAGCAGGGATCGCTCCCACTTCGAGCAGTTCCATTCTTACCACCGTAGGCTCTATGAGCGCGTCGAGCCGACGACGGCGACGCCTTTTGCCTTGTCCGCCATCAGAAGGGCCGCCGCGGGCGTCTTCCTTTCATGGGTGCGGCAGCATGTTGAAAGTGTCGATAAGCACCAGCAGATCATCGACGAAGCAAGAGAGGCTTGTGATATCTTGATTTCAAGGTGTGAGTATGTTCTCTCCGAAAGCGTCGAGGACATGGAGCGTTCCAAGGCACAGTTAGAGCAGATTTTCGATGAATTTGAACGCAAGATTTCATCGAACCCCCAGATGTGGGAGAATTACCCGCCTAGGACCGACATCTCCTATTTCATGAGATGGCCGGGGCAGTATTACTCGCACGGCCAGAAGAACTCAGGTTTCGAGGTTCCGACCAGCATGCGACAGGTCGACACCACCTCGGAGCTAATCATACCAGATAATCCTCAATAAAATGGGAAACAAACAGATCAGATCCAGTCAACTTATCACGCCTTTTGGCCCTGGTAGCATATACACCGATCGGCTTGGGACTCCAATGCTTGTCGCTGGCTTGGATTATTGGTTCAAGAAGTCTGCGGCCAACGGTACGCTTATTGATTGTGAGAATAAGGGAGAGTTCGATGTTTTCGAGCCGCGTATCTCTCGAATCTTGGATGTCGGAAAATTTCGCAGACCTCCGGACTATCGTGCGGTCAGGCAAGGCGAGAAGAGCCCGCCACCTAACGCCAATCTTCATGTTCCAGCGTTCCGCTTTCCGACTTGGTATCGTCATACGAGAACTGCCAAGCTTAAGAAATTTGAGCTTAATAACGCGGGACTGCCGCCTGCTCAGGGCGGCCGCTGGCAACCTGTGCGTTTTATTGCGGTCTGCCCGTCCGGGCATATCCAGGACTTTCCTTGGAAGGAGTGGGCTCGCTGCACATGCCCTGACGCATCGGGGCTTGAATTAATCGATAAGGGCGGCTCCGAACTCTCGAGCGTTAGGGTCCACTGTACGAATTGCTCCTCTGGTAAGGAGGGGCGAAACCTTTCAGGTACTACGATCTTGCCTACGCCTGCTACGGCGGATGACCCCGAACAGTCTATGTCAGCGTTCCAGAGGGCCGAAATCAGATGCAGTGGGAGAAATACTTGGCTTGGTCCAAGGTCGGAGGGGACAGCCTGCGAAGCACCTCTGGTAGCAGCGCTTATCAACCAGACGAACCTTCATTACTCTCGCGTCATTTCGTCGATCGGACTGCCAGCGACTAGCGATCCAACGCTTGAAGGTATTTGCGAGGCTCTTTCAAGGACCGAAACAGCATGCTTGGAGAGGATTAAGTGGATGGAGTATCCTGACACCCGGCTGCAGGTCGCCAAAGATGCTGGAGTACGGCTGAAGGAATTTGGAATTACTTTTACTGCCGAGCAACTAACCGAGGCTTGTGAGATTGTTTTCGGCGACAAGAAGCGTAACGTCGTGACCGACGCAAAAAAGCCCTCATTAAGTGAATCTGCACTGGCGGAATTCCGCCGTGAGGAGTTCGATATCATCAGGAATCGGGTTTCCGAATCGAACGACCTTTTGGTGGTTCCTGCCGCTCTGCCTGCCCTTTTGGGGGATTACTTCTCTAAGGTTAACCTCGTCGAAAGGTTGAAGGAAACCAGGGTCTTTTGCGGCTTTGATCGCCTTCGTCAGACGGGCGCTGTTGCCGATGAAATGCCAGGCCGTGGCATGCGGCAGCTTTTTATCACCCCCCCGATGCAGCCCGAATCGCGTTGGCTTCCTGCTGTCACAGTTTATGGTGAAGGGATTTACTTTGAAATCAGTGAAGAGCGGCTGCGGAAGTGGCAACGTGACAACGCCGCATGGCTTAAGGCCAGACTTAGCGAATCTTTTATCATGAGGCTGTCGGGCGTTGCATTGACTTTGCCGCCTTTGCAGGCCGCCAGCTTGGAGTGGGCCTCGCGTTACCTATTGGTTCATAGCCTTTCGCATCTGCTGATCAATCAGCTCGTCTTCGAGTGCGGTTATAGCACTGCGGCTTTGAAGGAGAGACTATATGTCTCGGCCGATCCTTCTGCCCCCATGGCGGGTTTTCTGATCTACACGGCGTCTGGGGATTCCGAGGGCACTCTTGGTGGCTTGGTGCGCCTAGGCCGTAAGGAGCTGCTCGAGCCGCTCGTCCTGCGTGCCCTCAATAAAGCATCATGGTGCTCTGCAGACCCCGTCTGCTCGGAGAACCTCGGGGGAGCCGGGGCTGGCTTGTCGAACCTAGCTGCCTGTCACTCCTGCACGCTGCTTCCGGAGACGAGCTGCGAGACGATCAACCAGGGCCTCGACAGGGCTATGATCGTAGGCACTCCTGAAAACCGAAGCCCAGGCTTCCTTGCTGAATTGATTGATAAGGCCTGCAGTTTCAGTTCCTGATCTACTTCGCTCGCACCTTGTTCGATTCAGTCCGGTTGAGAACCGTACTGAATCGGCTATCCTTTTCATGATTAGAAGCGGCTAGGCCGTAGTCGCCATCGACAGTAAGTGCTTTGACGATTTCTTCGTGATACAGATCTACCACCGAAGATAGGGTCGACATGATGCGAATGAGCTGAAGTTTCGAAAGTGCAGTGTCTTCGAGGGCGAACTCGACGATTGCGCGTATTTCTCCGTCGTCCGAATCGTATTCGAACTGAACCATTTTGGTCTTCCAGCAAATCTGGAGGAGGGCCTGGAATAGAGCAGCTTTACGATTCGAACCAGACTTCAAGGCGCACCTATACACGTATGGAGCGAGGACCTTTATGAACTTACCATCTTCTTCAAGTTTGATGAAAAGTGAAAGCGACTTGGCCGAATCATCGTTCCTGTAGTTTTCGGTCTTGATGGAGGTTTCGATGTACTCGGATCCACTCGAGTGGATGAAGCTATAGCCCTCGTCTTTGAGGTAGCTTTTTATGATATTGAAATCAGTGGCCATGGCCAGATTAGGCCAGACTGGTAATTAGGAGGCAAGACCCATGAATGTTTCAAAATTAAGGTCAGTCTCCGGTTTATGACCTATTTCTGCTAGGTAAGGGGTTCCTGAGTTCTTGAAGTCTAACTTGATAGTGGGGGTGCCTCCTACTATATGACAAATATGGCAACACCTACCGATAGTCCTTATGCTTTTGTTAACAAAATTCTTGGACGTGAAGAGAATTACGTTCTTCCCTCTATCCAACGTCCTTACGTTTGGAAGGAGAAGCAGATTTGTAAACTATTCGATTCAATCATGCGGGGCTATCCTTTGGGTACGTTGCTTGTCTGGCGGACCAATCAGAAGCTAAGTTCCAGGCCTTTCACAAAAGATTGGAGCAAAAAGTCTGATAGCCCGCTGTTGGCAGATGAGACGGGGCGATCAAAGAATTTGATTCTAGACGGTCAGCAGCGCCTTCAGAGCCTGCTGATAGGTATGCGGGGCACATACGATGGGAAGTCTCTTTTCTTTAACATTCTGTCCAACCCTGCGCGGGGCTCATTGGAAGAGGATGACGGGATGGCATTCCTTTTTAAGTTCAGCCTTAAGCGGCCAGCCGGTCCCGAGTGGATTGCGGTCTCGTTGCTTGCAGAAAAGATGAAGGAGGTGATGTGGACCAAGTTTGGAAGGGAGCTGGCGGCTTCTCATCCATCACTTAAGGATCATGAGGATGTTATTTTGGGAAACCTTGAGGTGTTTAAGCATCGGTTTCAGGATAGTAACTACCTCAGTTACAATCTTATCGATGAGGTCAGCGATTCTTCCTTGGTCAAAGACCCAGATGATATCGTCGAGATTTTTGTTAGAACGAATAACGGCGGTACAAAGCTTGATAAGTCGGATCTTCTGTTCTCGTTACTTACTTCGCGTTGGGAGCCTGCGTATGCAAATGTCAGGGAGCTTGAAGAACTTTTGAAGGCAGAGAAATTCGACTTCGGCCGTGATTATTTGCTTAAGGCAACTTTGCTTTGCACGGGCAATGGCGCAGCTTACCAAGTTAAGAAGTTCCAGAAAGATGGTGTGCTTGAACAAGTTCAGGCCGAATGGAAATCCATTCGAAAAGCTGTCATGCAGGTTGTCTCGTTTCTAAAGAAGCACACGCCCGTAAAGGAGGGTAAGCAGTTGGTCAGCCAAAACTCGTTGCTGCCTCTTATCGCAATGAATCATGCCATGAAGAGCGAACGGGAGTGGAGTGAGTTTAATTACCATGCCGCTGCCGAGTATATTCTGCGGACCACTCTGGCTGGTAGCTTCAATGGCGCCAAGGATAACCTTTTGGACGAACTTTCTAATTCAATGAAGAAAGGTTTTAACATGGAGGACATCCTGGAGGTGCTTCAACGGAATCATCGTCCCACCTTGGTAAATGAAGGTAAGATTTGGAGTATTTCCTACACTCAGCCTGCGAAAGTCTATTTCGCCATGAGCAAAATTGTTGTTGGTTCGAACTTGGAACAAGTCTGCCAGACGAATATCGATCACATTATTGCAAAAGATTTATTAGAGGACAGGAGCCCATCTGAGGTTAACCAACTCGCGAACCTTACGATTCTCGACGAGCATGAGAACAAGTCGAAAAACGCCCAAAACCTCACTGAGTGGCTTTGCGGGCGAAGTCCCGAAGATAAGTTAGCATACTGTAAGAAGCATCATATTCCTGCAGATGAGAGGCTTTGGGTGCCAGAGAGGTTTGATGATTTCATTAAAGCAAGAAAAGCGCTTATATTAATGGACAGCAACTTTAGGATGCTCCTTGTCGCCGGCGGGACTTCTCCGGACGCATTTGAGCAAGAGGCTGATGAAGAAGAATGATAGTCGCTGCGCATGATCAAGCGTGCTTTTATTTGGTAGCTTCAACTTAGCTTAAGAACGCAGAAAGGGTCTGGTTGTCACTGGTAGCATGACCCTTTCTCTTGTGGCTTAAGCGTAAGTTGCGGCCTATGTACATTCGCGGAGTGGAGCTAGGAGTGTGTGTTAACGATCTTGGTTGTAGCGCGCGTCGTAAGGGACGACGACATGGATATCGTCCCGAGTGACGAGTTCTAGGAAATGTTCATTCAAGGCGGTGAAATGGTCCTAACATGGGGTCTGGATGTTTCTCGGCTAGTGCTGACTGTTAACGAATAGATGGTATGCAGACTTGATAGCAGGCATCTTTAGTCACGGCATTACCACTTTGTCCTGTACACGAGAGCTTCGCCGGGCCTAGGTCGGCATGTCCCGCGCCAAGTACGCCCTTTATGTCCTGAGTGGCCCAAATACGTTGGTAGGTTTAGCTTAAGTTCCAGGTTTTTAGATGCTCTTCGAGCAAACCCAGGTCTGGGCTGAGATGCCTATCAGCTGGGTTTGAAAGACGCATTCCGTTAAGTTCAGCGTACTTTGAGTTCTTCGCCCGCTCATTGATGACAATCCTAAGGTCGCTTGGTATAATTCCGAAAACTCCGTGGTCGAAAAGCTTGTGCAGATCCTTGCGAAGCAGGAGTCCGTTTTGAACGAAATTAGTGTGTCGTCCATTGTACCTTCTGACGTGTGCCGCGTCTAAGGCTAGTTCTAGGTCGTATCCTGTGATTGCGCACTTTCCTCCGTATGCTGCTATTAGCTCTTTGCGGAACTCAGCTTGCCCTTCGCGTATTGCTAACTGCGTCTCGCGCCATCTCCGTAAGTCCTCTTCGACGTCTGGTCTGCCGTATGACGTGGTGAGTTCCTCGGTCTGTGCGGGAGTGCTCTCCATTTCGAAATACCCCGAATCAGCGTCATAAAGGGTGACGAAGGCTACGCCCAGCACCTCATACTGGGTTATGCCGCCAACCTTCTTGGGTACCTGGCGAAAAACGCCAACCGGAATGGCATCATCAATGTTGGCATGGAGCCGCTGATTCTTCCAGGTCGGCCCACCTAGGTTGACATGTTGGTAGCGATAGCGCCATCCATCGGCGGTCTTTGTCGGCTCAAAGTCCCTGTAGATGGAATCTTCGTTGGCGTTGTGAGAAGATTTCAGACTGAGCACGTATTTGCTATCTTTGGGGACGTACATGCCACCGCCCGCCGGCTCGTGGAGGATCGTCCCGTCAACAAGTGCCTTGGGGACGGATATTGTCTTTCCCGCGTTCGCCAGGAACCACTCGAGCCCTTTCCTGTGCCTGTCGTCCGTGAGGCTACTGATTCTGTCGGCTATATTCACACTAATTGATATGTATGACCTTTATTAATGATCAACAGTTTTGGTTTCTGTGGATTCTTGGGATCCTCTGTTGATTTAGAACATAACGAATGTTACCAAGTAGTAATGACCGACAGTGTCATGAATAGTTTGCTTGTGTTGAAGGTCGCGAAGGACCGGAAGGGGATGGCGCCGAATAAGCCGCTTCTGGTGCTGGCTATTCTGGATTTGTTTGAGGTCGGATTGGTCGGGGCGGATGGACTGGTGCATAAGGACGCACAGTTGAACCTGCGCTTTCGTTCCTATTCCCTGATCTGCGCACCCCGACGGGGTAACGCCATCGATCTGAACCTTCCGTTTCGGCACCTGGCCTCGGATGGGGTGTATGCCCATGTGGGCGACGAGGAGAGGGTAGTGCGCTTGGATCCTGTGCTGTTGGCTCGGTTCATGGACCCGCGCTTCCGCCAGGAGGCCCGACGTCGCATCGTGGCCACCTACTTCCCTCCGGACGAACAAGTGGCCTTATACGCCGCCCTAGGCATGCCTGTACCGTCTTCCGACGAGCTAGCCGCGGTCCGTCAGGACCAAGCGGCCTACAAAGCCCAGCTTCACCGGGGCAGGGACGCCCGTTTCAAGGTCTCGGTCATCTCTGGCTACCACTTTACCTGCGCCCTGACCGGCTACCGGCTGATCGCCTCCAAATCGACCTACGTACCCCTGGAGGCCGCCCACATCCACGCCCACTCCCAGCGAGGACCCAATAGCCCCGACAATGGCCTAGCCCTGCCCCCGACCGCCCACGATCTCTTCGACGCAGGCCTCTGGACCATCGACGATAACCTGCGCATCCAAGTCGCCAAGTCCGACATCGCCGAATCGATCCTTCCCGGTGGCTCCCACTTCAAACTCGCCGACCTCGACGGCCACCCGCTCTCCTTCGATCCCAAGGCCACCCTCCGCCCCGACCCCGCCCACCTCGCCTGGCACAGCCACAAAGTCTTCGTGCCGGTTTAGCGTATTTCTGAGCGGGCATGGGGTGGAACGGAAGTTCAATTCGACGACATGTCTTCTTAGTAATCGTCAAAACTTTGTTCGCTTAAGTCAGCCACTTTGCCGTCCCCGAGGTCATGTATTTGGATAAATTGAATTGATTTAATAATCATTTCTACGCTTCTATAACTTATGCGATACCTACAGCTGTTCCTTCTTTCGCCTGTGCTGCTTCTCGCCCAGTCGGTTGAAAATGTAGAAATCTTTGAGATTTCTGATATGGTTGGCTCTCAAGTTTACTACGCAAGCCACATCAAGGTCGAAGGAATGAAGGACTCGAAGAAGGTCGATGAGGAGGATCGGGCTGCACTGCTTGGTGCGTTGGGAAAGACCGGCATAGCTATGCCGAGGTTTAAAACTCCCTACGTTGAAGACAATACGACCGTGAAGGGTTGCAAGATGAGCGTCGTCACCATCAAGGGGAAGGACGGAGAACTGAATTACGTCGCACAAAACGAACACAAAGGCGGCAAGGATGAGCTAATGGTCATTCGAAATGACGACGCGATCAACTGCCTGCTCGCCGCCGAAGGGGTTATTCAACTCTACACAATCCATCTTAATGTAACCTTCCCTGAGGGGGAAAAGCTCGTCACGATGCAGACGACGCGCAACCGTCCGCTTGGTGTTTCCACCATTACCGTGACTGGTAAAGCTAAGCGCGTTAAGTAATTTTGATTTTAAGCCCTAAATAATAGGGTCAGACCCCATTATTCTGGCAGGCTGCAGCGCGGAGGGCGGTCTCGGCGTGGAGGCGGGCGGTGTGTTCGCGGTCGCGGT
>JACCDL010228895.1_pt1 | contig 22006 bp, 20 predicted proteins | sample 7441931 | NCBI WGS metagenome assembly JACCDL01 (sample SAMN15323437, study PRJNA562643) | freshwater metagenome | isolation source: river surface water | place: USA:Blue River Watershed | collected 2017-08-16 | reverse complement strand
CGGCGGTTACTTTGGTGTCTGATGTGAACTCAGAGATAGTAATCCCCGGAAAGGCTTTGCCGAATTCCGCTGCAGTTCTAGTGCTCCCTGTTCTTCCACGGCGCAGTTTGGTTGATCCGCATTTTGCACAGCCATGGCTGATGCCTTGGCAAACTCGGCAACGATACTCGCCTTTTTCAGTCTCCCAGATCGGCCCTTTGCAGTTATTGCAAGTAAGGCGTTCGTCGCAACCTGCGCAATAGACCGTGGCAGAATTGCCCTTTCTCGGTATCAGCACCAACACGGGGCCAGTCTCCAAAGCATCCCGCATGAGCTTGAAGCTTGCGGCATCTAATCGCTGGGCAGGTGGCGAAAAGGAAATTCTTGGCGGCGGAAGTTGGATCGCCGCATCTTTGAGATATCCGATCTCGACCAAGCGTTGGATTTCTAGTGAGCGGTAGTTTGACGCAAAGAGCAGGTTTAGTTCGGTTCCAGCACGCATTAGCGCTATCTCTCTGGCGTGAGTAAATGGAGAGCCCTGTTCCCTTAGTGAATCATCGCCATCATCGAACATCGCAATAAGACCGAGATTATTCGCCGGTGCGTAGATGGCGGATCTGCTGCCAATCACAATCGAGTGCTCGCGAGCCAAAACCTCGTGGAACTTAGTGAAGCGCTCGGATTTCTTTGCGCCAGGAAGCCAAGTGCTGGTGAACTCCCCCAAACCAATAGCCATGAAAAGCTCGCTAAGTTGGGCAATCTGATCCCGCTCTGGCAGAACGAAGATTGAAGACTTGCCGGACTTTAGGCTCTCACGGGCAGCGTTAGCGAAAAGCCAGCACCAGTCTGGATAACGAAGCCCATTGAAAGTTATGCAACGAGCTGAGGTCAGCACCGCCTGTCGATCCATGAAATTGGTGACGCCGGGTATGGCTGGCAATTCAGGAGTTACCAAGGGATTTTCAGTAATCGCCGGCTTGCTGACTCTGGGCATGTGTTCAACTACCGCCTGCTGCAGAATCTCACCGAGCGCAACCGCCTGGCGATTCGCCACCAGCCTTGCTAGTCGCAGTATGTCCGGGTGCAGAACCGGCTCCAAATCGACGATCTCGGACAGCTCCGATGTTGCAAAGGCGCTGCTGTCTGGAAGGTTCGTGATGAATCCCGTCGCGAGCTTCTTGGTCCTACCAAGTTGAAACTTGACCCGCTGACCGACTTTTACATGGTTTTCGAGCTCGCCGGGAACTACAAAGTCGAACTCTCGATCTAACTGGAGCAGGTCGGATTCCACAACTACGCTCGCGTAGCTGGACACTTAGCGACCTGCTGCCTCGCGAAGCGCATCGGCTCGGTCGGTGCGTTCCCAGGTGAAATCTGGAAGTTCGCGACCAAAGTGTCCATAGGCTGCGGTCTTGGCATAAATCGGACGCTTGAGGTCCAGTTCCCGAATGATTGCCGCTGGTCTGAGATCAAATACCTGGTGAACGGCTCGCTCGATACTTTGGGTCGCTACCTTCTCAGTCCCAAAAGTCTCTACGAAAACGGCAACGGGCTTAGCAACGCCAATTGCATATGCAACCTGAATTTCAGCGCGATCCGCTAAACCGGCTGCGACGATGTTCTTGGCAACCCAGCGCATGGCGTAAGCGGCGGAACGGTCAACCTTTGATGGGTCCTTGCCACTGAAGGCACCGCCTCCGTGTCGGGCCATGCCGCCGTAGGTGTCAACAATAATCTTGCGTCCCGTTAGACCCGCATCTCCTTGCGGTCCACCAATCACAAACCTGCCCGAGGGATTTATGAAAAACTTGGTGTCGTCAAAGCTCAGACCTGAATCTCCCAAGACTGGCTGGATTACCTGCTCTAGAACGAGATTCGCCAGGTCATCTTGAGTGATGTCAGGGTGGTGCTGAGTTGACAGCACAACGGTGTCGATCGAAACCGGAGTCGTGCCATCGTAATTCACCGAAACCTGGGCTTTGCCATCGGGGCGAATCAAGCCGTTGCTTAGTTCTTTCCTAAGGCTGCTCAGTCGCTCGGTGATCCGGTGAGAGAGCAAAATCGGGGCTGGCATCAAGACCTTGGTCTCGTTGGTCGCATAGCCAAACATCATCCCCTGATCGCCCGCGCCAAGCTTGCTGTCCTGATCGTCTGACCCAGCTCTAGATTCCAAGGCGTCGTCTACTCCGCCTGCGATGTCAGGAGATTGGGCTCCGATGGACACTGAAACACCGCAGCTATTGCCATCGAAACCAATTTGAGAGGAGTTGTAACCAATATCTAGAAGTTTCTGCCTGACGAGTTGAGGAATCTCAACGTAGCCGCTGGTTGTCACCTCACCCGCAACATGAACCAACCCGGTGGTAACCAGGGTTTCAACCGCAACTCGTGCCTCTGGATCCTGTTCGAGCATGGCATCGAGGATGGTGTCACTTATTTGGTCGCAGATCTTGTCTGGATGACCTTCGGTTACGGATTCAGAGGTAAAAGTGCGCAGCGTCATACCCAAAAGTTTAGCGGTTAGCTAATTCCCTAGCTTTGCAACCAACTCAACAATGGCTTTACTAACTTCAGTTTTCGAGCCGGAAAGTTCCACCGCGTCATCACTGGTGACAAACTGCACCAGCGTCTCTTGGCTACTCAGGGATTCGAATGAGTTACCAATGACCGCGGTTACAGATTTATCCCACAGTTTGCCGCGTGCGATTTCAATCAAGCGTTCCTGAGTCTCCTCTGCGAGCGCAAAGGCGATGTGAATCGAATTCGGGTGGTTTGCAGCGTAGTTTGCGATCAAGTCTTTGGTCGGGGTCAGCTCTAAATTCAATCCCGACGAGCGCTTCAATTTACCGAGGTATGGATTATGAACTCTAAAGTCTGAAACCGCCGCCGCCATAATCATCACATCGCAATCACGGTCCATCGCAAGCTCAAGTTCGTCAACCGTACCAACTCGAGTTATCTCGACGCCTTTCGGCAGCGGCAAGTCAATGTTTGCGGCAATCAGCGAAACTCTCGCTCCAGCATTGCGGGCTGCTTTGGCGAGTTCGATTCCCATGCGTCCCGAAGAGGAGTTTCCAATGTACCGTACGGCATCAATTGGTTCCCGTGTGCCACCGGCGGTGACAATCACGTGCTTGCCGCTTAGAGATCGCTCTTGCATAGCAAACTTGATGATTTCCTCAACTTCAGGAAGTCGACCCGGACCTGAGTCATCACCGGTCAATCGACCTGATGCCGGCTCCATGACTCGAACTCCCCTGGCTTCCAAGGTTGCGACATTGTCTTGGGTGGCGGCATTTAGCCACATCTCGGTGTGCATGGCTGGGCAAACGACGACCGGCGATGTGGAGGCCAGAATTGCGTTCAGCATCAAGTCGTCCGCAATTCCAGCGGCGAACCTTGCGATGAAAGATGCCGTTGCTGGGGCGATAAGTATCAGGTCCGCCTGCTGGCCAAGTTCAACGTGGCGAACCTGTGAGACATCTTGATACATGTCGCTCTCAATGGCGTGGCCGCTGAGGGCTTCTAGTGTTGGTTTGCCTATGAAGCGAAGCGCATTTTCGGTGGGGACAACGGTAACCTGATGGCCCAATTCGCTAAGGCCACGGATGAGATTGGCGGCCTTGTAGGCAGCGATTCCGCCAGTGATGCCGAGCAGAATGCGCATAACTAGTTACTAGTTGGCAGACTTCTTGATGAGCTTGCCTTCGTAAGCCTCGCGCAGTGCGATGCTTAGTGGCTTGTCATCGATTGAGGAGTCAACCAGCGGCCCAACGTAGTTGAACAGGCTGCCCTCGTGGAGTGCGCTGTAGTACTCGTTGATCTGACGAGCACGCTTGGATGCAAAGATTACCAACTCGTAGTTGGAGCCAACCTTGCCCAACAACTCATCGATTGGTGGGTAAACAATTCCTTCAAGCTTGTCGCTCATGATCCTCTTTCGGCTTTCGAAACCAATTCTACGACCTCGCGGGCGCATGCCTCTAGGTCCAAATTGGTTAGTTGGTAATCAAACTCCCCCGCAGCTGCAAGTTCGGTGCGGGCTGTGGTAAGTCTAGTTTGAATTTGCTCTTCTGTCTCGGTTGCTCTAAATCTCAAGCGCCGCTCAAGCTCCTCGAAGCTTGGTGGGTTGATGAAAATCATCAGAGCATGCGGCATCTGCACCTTGACTTGCCTAGCCCCTTGAAGATCGATTTCGAGCAGCAAATGCTTACCCTCGGCCTCAGCACGGGCCAGCTCGCTTAGCGGAGTGCCATAAAAATGCTTGCCATGAACCTGCGCCCACTCCAGCATCTGATTCTTATCGATTAGCTCCTGAAATTTGTCTACCGTCACAAAGTGGTAGTGAACCCCATCCACTTCCCCCGGTCTTGGGTCTCGAGTGGTGGCGGAAACTGAAAGCGTAAAACCGGGTTGGTTTTCCAAGATCCAGCGCACGATTGAGCCCTTCCCAACTCCTGCTGGGCCAGCTAGCACCACAAGACTCATAGCTTGGCCTTGGCCTTATCAATCAAGTTCCCAACCTGCTCAGGTCCATGTTTTGTGAATTCCCGAGACATCGCGGCGATAACGCGGTGCGAAGAAGCACCGAAAGTCTGCTTTAGGTCCTCGAGTCTTGCCCCTTGTGCGCCAAAACCAGGAGCCAGAATTGGAATTCCGATGTCTTGCTGAGTTAGCTGCTGGATGCCGAACTCAGCAAAGTTTTGGGTTGCTCCGATGACAACACCCATCTCGCCTTGACCGATGTCTCGAGCAGAGTCGATGACGTTAGCGGCAACTGTTCGACCTCCAATTAGAGCCTGTTGCAACTGAGCCGCCTCAGGATTACTGGTGGCGGCGAGGATGAACAGACCGCCTTCCACATCTTGTGCGTAGTTGAGTGTCTCTCTAAGAGATTCCGGACCTAGGTAGCCGCTGACGGTTAGGGCGTCGGATCTCAAAGGCGAGTCATCGCCAAACCAAGCCGAAGCGTATCCGAGCATGGTTGAACCAATGTCCCCTCGCTTCGCGTCGGCAATCACCAGTAGGCCGGCATCTTTTGCCTCGCGAATAATCTCTTCGAGGGTCTGGTAACCAAGCGATCCGAAGCGCTCAAAAAAACCAACCTGAGGCTTGATAATCCCAAGTCGATCTTGAGCACTATCGATGATTCGTAATCCGTACTCACGAGCTCCGGAAGCGGTGTCTGGTAGATCCCAGTTATCTAGTTCACTCTCGGATGGGTCAATACCTATGCAAATCGCAGAGTGCTTTGAAACTGCTTCACTGAGCCGTATTGAGAACTTAGCCACCGATCATTGCCTTTCGCTCACGCGCATATTCCTGCAGTGGCTTCACTTTGAACTTGCCCTCACGAATCACCTCGAAAGAACCGATGGCCGCGCTGAGCTGGGCTGCGGTGGTGAAGATTGGCTTATCGGCAGCCGTTGTGGCAGCTCGAATCTCGTAGCCATCAACTCGAGCATCTGCACCGCTTGGAGTATTCACGACCACATCCACCTCGCCGGCAGTGATCATGTCAACGATCGATCGCTGGCCCTCGGTGGCCTTGGAGTGCTTGATCACGGCCTCAGCTGTGATGCCGTGCCTACCAAGCATCTTGGCTGTACCTTCGGTTGCCAGGATTCGGTAGCCAAGCTGCGCAAGCCTTCGGACCGGCAACAGTAGCTGTGGCTTATCTCGGTCAGCAACCGATACAAACACAGTTCCGCTGGCTGGAAGCGACGACCCTGCCCCGGCCTGTGACTTAGCGAATGCAGTCGGGAAGTCAACATCGATTCCCATTACCTCGCCGGTGGAGCGCATTTCTGGCCCAAGCAATGAATCTACAAAGCGGCCGTCCTTAGTGGCGAAGCGCTTGAATGGCAAAACGGCTTCCTTGACCGAGATAGGAGTTCCCGCTGGTAAGTGCCTGCCGTCTTGCGCCGGCAGGTGGCCCTGGGCAACAAGCTTCTCGATACTCCAACCCGCCATTACCAAAGCAGCGGCCTTTGCCAGTGTGATGCCGAGCGCCTTTGATACGAATGGAACGGTTCTTGACGCTCTAGGGTTCGCCTCGAGAACATAAAGCACGTCCGATGCCAATGCGAACTGCACATTGATCAGGCCCTTTACGCCCAATCCCTTAGCAATCTCTTCGGTTGCTTTGGCAACTCGATCGATTTGGGTTTCGCTCAATGTGATTGGTGGCAACGTGCAGCTTGAGTCGCCGGAGTGAATTCCGGCCTCCTCGATGTGCTCCATCACTCCACCGACGAAGAGTTGTTCACCGTCGAAAAGCGCATCGATGTCGATTTCGATGGCATCATCAAGGAATCTGTCGACCAAAAGCGGGTGTTCGCTGTCAACTAGTGCATGGTTGGCAATTCGGTCAAAGTAGCCGTTTAGGGTTGCTTCGTCGTAAACAATTTCCATCCCGCGACCACCTAATACAAAGGATGGTCGGACCAAGACTGGGTATCCAATGCGATTGGCAACTGCCACGGCCTCTTCCAGGTTTGTTGCTATGCCGTTTGCAGGAGCTCGTAAACCAGCATCATCAAGAATCTGCTGGAACTGCCCGCGCTCCTCAGCCTGATCAATCGATTCCGGAGTAGTGCCCAGAATTGGAATGCCGTAGGACTTCAGGCCCTTGGCCAAGCCAAGTGCGGTTTGTCCACCGAGCTGAACCATAACTCCAAGCAGCTCGCCCGATTGAGATTCGGCATGGATTACCTCGAGGACATCCTCAAGTGTCAGCGGCTCAAAATACAACCGATCTGAGGTGTCGTAGTCGGTGGAAACAGTTTCGGGATTGCAGTTGATCATGATGGTTTCATAACCAGCATCGCGCAGCGCGAAGGCAGCGTGAACACAGCTGTAATCGAACTCAACACCCTGGCCAATTCGGTTTGGGCCGGAGCCAAGAATCACCACCTTCTTGCGATCCGATGGTCTAACCTCGGTCATCTGCTCGTAAGAGCTGTAGTGGTAAGGGGTTAGGGCCGGGAACTCTCCAGCACAGGTGTCAACGGTCTTGAATACTGGCCGAAGGTCCAGGCTGTAGCGGAGCTCTCTAATCTCAGCTTCAGACATTCCTCGAATTTGAGCAATCTGAGCATCCGAAAAACCGTGCTGCTTGGCGCGCTTCAGTGAATCCCGATCGAGAGCCGGAAGGCTTCCAAGCCAAGTCGCAATCTCATTGATCAATACCACCTGGTCAATGAACCAAGGATCAATCTTGGTGGCCTCAAAGGCCTGCTGTGCCGTAACACCGAGTCTCAGCGCTTGCTGCAGTTGCACAACGCGCTCATCGGTCGGGGTCTTGATGCACTCTAGAAGCTCTGCCGCAGATAGTGGCTGTGGTCCCCAGTGGAATGAGCTACCGCGCTTTTCAAGAGAGCGAAGTGCTTTCTGCAGCGCTTGCGTGAAGGTTCGCCCAATCGCCATAGCCTCGCCAACGCTCTTCATGGTGGTGGTAAGGGTTGGGTCAGCAGCTGGGAACTTCTCAAAAGCAAATCTCGGTGCCTTGACCACGATGTAATCCAGCGTTGGTTCGAAGGATGCCGGAGTTACGCCGGTGATGTCATTCGGAATCTCATCCAAGGTGTAACCGATAGCCAACTTGGCGGCAATCTTGGCAATCGGGAATCCGGTCGCCTTAGATGCCAACGCAGATGATCTAGAAACGCGAGGGTTCATTTCAATCACGATGATTCGACCATCGGTTGGGTCGACCGCAAATTGAATGTTGCAACCGCCGGTGTCCACACCTACTGCTCGAATGATCTCAATTCCAATGTCGCGAAGCTTCTGATACTCACGGTCAGTTAAGGTCATTGCTGGTGCAACAGTGATCGAGTCACCGGTGTGCACACCGACTGGATCAAAATTCTCAATCGAACAAACCACGACAGTGTTGTCGTGCTTATCGCGCATCAGCTCCAGCTCATACTCTTTCCAGCCCAGGATGGACTCTTCGAGAAGCACCTCAGTGGTAGGAGAGGCCTGCAGACCAGCGCCCGCAATTCTGATTAGGTCTGTCTCGTTATAGGCAAAGCCTGAACCTAAACCTCCCATCGTGAAGCTTGGACGAACCACCATTGGGTAGCCCAACTTTGCAGCTCCAGCCAATACCTCTTCCATGTTGTGCGCAATCACACTCTTGGCAACATCTGCGCCGGCATCGAGGACTAGTTGCTTGAAAATTTGGCGGTCCTCACCTGCATTGATGGCAGCCACATTGGCACCAATTAGTTCAACGCCATACTTGTCCAAGGAGCCACGCTCATAGAGTGACATCGCTGCATTCAGAGCGGTCTGACCTCCGAGGGTAGGCAGGATTGCATCCGGCTTTTCCTTTTCGATGATTGCCTCGATTACCTCTGGGGTGATTGGCTCGACATAGGTAGCATCGGCAAAGTCGGGATCGGTCATGATGGTCGCCGGATTTGAGTTAATCAGGATTACCCTGATCCCCTCCTCTTGCAGAACACGGCAGGCCTGAGTTCCGGAGTAGTCAAACTCGCAGGCCTGTCCGATCACGATCGGACCAGAACCGATAACCAATACTGATTTGATGTCACTGCGTTTTGGCATTAGCGGTTCTCCTGAATCATGCGGACAAACTTGTCAAATAGGTAATGGCTGTCATGTGGACCGGCGGCAGCCTCCGGGTGGTACTGAACCGAAAACGCTGGGATGTCTAGGCACTCAAGACCCTCAACAACCTGGTCGTTAAGGCCTCGGTGGCTTACCCGAACCCGACCAAAACCTTCCGGTGAGTCCTGCTCGTCACCTTCGACTCGAACCGCAAAGCCATGGTTGTGTGCGGTCACCTCTACACGACCAGTCTCAGCGTGCATCACCGGTTGATTGATACCACGGTGACCAAAAGCCAGCTTGTAGGTCTCAAAACCCAAGGCTCGCCCTAGTAGCTGATTACCAAAGCAGATACCGAAGAACGGAATGCCTTGACGAAGCACCTCTCGCAACATGGAAACCTGTGAGCCACTGGCTTGTGGGTCGCCTGGGCCATTTGAGAAGAACACCGCATTTGGACTGCCAGCAAGAATCTCTGCGGCGGATGCGTTGGCGGGGTGAACTTCAACCTCAAGCCCTCGTTCTGCCAGGTGTTCGATCGTTGATCGTTTGATTCCAAGGTCCAAAATGGCCACCTTGCCAATTCGATTACCTACCGCTGGAACGGTGTAGATCTTTTCGGTTGTCACTTGGGAGCTGAAGCTAGCTCCCTTCATTTGCGGAGCGGCAGTCACCTTTGAAAGCATTTCGGCATCCGAGCCGATCGCATCGCCAGAGAAGATTCCAGCTCGCATGGCTCCAGCGTCTCTAATCTGCAGTGTGATAGCACGGGTATCAACGCCTGAAATACCGACAATTTTCTGGTTTTCAAGGTCTTCTACTAAGTCGCGCTCGGCCCTGAAGTTGCTGGAAATTCGCGATGGTTCGCGAACTACATAGCCAGCTACCCAGATTCGAGAAGACTCTTCGTCACGCTCGTTGGTGCCAACAATTCCGATGTGAGGAGCGGTTTGAACCACGATCTGCCCAGCGTAAGAAGGGTCAGTGATGGTCTCTTGATAGCCGGTCATGCCGGTGGCAAAGACCAGCTCACCAAGAGTTTCCCCCTTAGCTCCGTAGCTCTCCCCCTCGAAGACCAGTCCATTCTCTAGGACTAGATAAGCCTTATCCAATTTGCGCTCCAATCAGTTGCGAAACTTTGTTCTCGAAATCTTTCCTAACCTCTGGCTTGGCAAACCTGAAGTGAGTTACTACCTTGGTCTCTCCCAGCCGCCAAGAGATTGCCGTTAGCCCATCACGCTCGACGCCCTTGTCGATAGTTGCGGATGCTGCGCCCAGAACTTCGATATTCGCTTTTGGAATCAAGAAACTAGCCTCACCGGTGCGATTTACTGAAATGCCATTCACATCGATGCCAAGGCTTGCTTTGCCGCGCATGGCTAGGCCATGGGCCCAAACGCGCTCCAGCGGGTGTGAAGCTAAAACGGTAGAAACATAAAACGACTCATGCTCGCCAATTGAGGATGCTGGACTCGGCGCAATAATGACAGACTCCTGCTGGCTGCGTCGCTTTCGAGTGCTGCGCCAGATTAGAAATGCAATCACTGCGACCAGTGAAATCATCAAAAAGCCAATAATCTCTCGAGTCATGCGCGTTCCTGCACTTCAGAATTCTTGACGGTGAATTGGCCACGATAGATGGTGTGGACAACTTGTCCCGGAAGGCTAAACCCAGCAAACGGGTTGTTGACGCTCTTGGAGTGCGTCTTGGCTTCAATCAATCGTTTCGCACTTGGATCAATCAGCGCGAGGTTGGCTATTGCCCCGACCTCGATTCTTCCCTGATTCTGCAAGCCTGCAATTGCGGCTGGTTTAGTACTCAGGACACTGGCGAATTGCTCCCAGTCGCCTCCGTTTTCAATCAATACCTCTTGGAGAACCGAGGCGGCATGCTCCAGGCCGACCATGCCAAAAGCGGCATTTTGCCATTCACACTCTTTCTTCTCTGCAGAATGAGGAGCGTGGTCAGTGCCTAGAACATCGATTGTGCCGTCCAATAGCGCCGCCCTAAGTGCCAAAGTGTCCTCAGCTGTTCTGAGTGGTGGATTCACTTTGTAGACCGGGTCATAGCTTCGAACTAAGTTCTCCGTAAGTAGGAGGTGGTGCGGTGTGACCTCAGCTGTGATGTTGATTCCGCGCTTCTTCGCCCAGCGCACGACCTCTACTGCGCCAGCGGTGGTGAGGTGGCAAATGTGTAGTCGTGAACCGGTTGCCTCGGCAAGAAGTGCATCACGCTCGATAATCGACTCTTCGGCAGCAGCTGGCCATCCAGTCAGGCCTAATTCCGTTGCCAAAGCTCCAGAATTCATCTGAGCACCAACAGTCAGTACTGGATCTTGTGCGTGCTGTGCAATAACTCCATCAAACTTCTTTACTGCCAGCAAAGCATCGCGCATCAGGTCGGCATCAAAAACGCAGACACCGTCATCGCTAAACATGCGCACCTTGGATTTGGACTTTGAAAGACCATCGATGTCGGAAAGCTTTTCACCCTTAAGTCCAATAGTCACAGATCCGATTGGCTGAACCTCAACGTATCCGGCCTCAATACCGGCATTACGGATGAAATCTGCAATCTCGGGTTGATCGGTAACAGGCATTGTGTTAGCCATTGCCATGACGGCGGTGTAGCCTCCTGCAGCTGCACTTTTGCTGCCAGTGAGAATGGTCTCGCTGGCTTCAAAACCAGGTTCTCGTAGGTGGGTGTGAACGTCTACAAAGCCAGGCAATACCCTTAGTCCAGAGCAATCAAGGCCCGGTGCTGAAAGCGTTCCTATTGCGGTGATGCGACCGTCAACGATCTCAATGTCTGCCCCATGCCCATTTGCTAGGGTCAAATTCTTTAGGACTAAAGAGCTCATAGCGACTCCCCGCTCAGACATCGGTAGAGCACGGCCATGCGCACCGCGACTCCATTTGCAACTTGCTTCACAACCTGAGATCTAGGATCGTCTGCTGCCTGGCTAGAAATCTCGAAACCACGGTTCATGGGACCTGGGTGCATAATCAGGGCCTTGTCGGAAACCGACTCCAATCGCTTCCCTTCCAGGCTCCAAAAGCGCGAGTACTCGGCAGCGGAACTGAAGAATTCACCTTGCATGCGCTCCCTCTGAACTCTGAGCATCATCACGACATCGGGTTTTTGAGCCAATGCTTCCTCGAAGGAATCCATAACCCGTGTTCCCATTTGTTCAATGCCTTCTGGGATCAGGCTTTGTGGTCCCGCGATCGTGACCGTTGCACCTAGCAGGTTCAGTAGCAAAATGTTTGATCTTGCTACGCGGGAGTGTCGAATGTCGCCGACAATGAGAACTTTTAATCCCCGAAGGTCGGACGCTAATCCAAAACCCTGTCGGATGGTTAGTGCGTCAAGCAGTGCTTGAGTCGGGTGCTCGTGTGCTCCATCCCCAGCGTTGATTACGCTCGCAGAAATCCAGCCCTGATCTGCAAGAAGCTTTGGTGCCCCGGATAGCGGATGCCGAATGACAATCGCATCGGCACCGATTGCTTCAAGAGTTTGAGCGGTGTCCTTTAGGGACTCTCCCTTTGATACCGAGGATGAATCAGCGGTGACGTTGATCACGTCTGCGCTGAGTCGTTTGGCAGCAACTTCGAAGCTGACCCGGGTTCGCGTACTGTTTTCGAAGAAAAGATTCACAACCGTTTTGCCTCGAAGCGCTGGAAGCTTCTTTACCTCGCGCTCATTGACCTGTGAGAGCTGTTGAGCGTTGTCCAGTAGCGATAGTGCTGACTCAAGGTCCAGTTCTCGAATAGAAGTCAAGTGCTTCACTAGCCAATCACCACCTGATCAACACCATCGGTCTGAGATAGCAATACTCTTACCCGCTCAGTCTTTGCGGTTGGTAGGTTCTTACCTACAAAATCGGGGCGAATTGGCAGCTCGCGGTGGCCACGGTCAACCAATACCGCAAGCTTTACCTGACTTGGTCTACCTAGATCGGTCAGAGCATCAAGGGCCGCCCTGACCGTTCTACCGGAATAGAGAACGTCGTCCACCAAGACCACAACTTTGCCGGTGATGCCGCAATCAGGAATCGACGTTCCGTGAATCTTTCGCTCGGCATTTGTGGCATCATCGCGATACATGGTGATGTCCAGGACTCCAACGTTGCCTTGGTAGCCGGGGTCAATTTGTGAGAGCAGCGAATCGATGCGCTCAGCTAATAGTCGTCCTCTAGTTGGTATGCCAAGCAACACCAGATCGTCCGGACCTTCATTTGCTTCGAGAATTTCATGGGCAATGCGCTTTAGGGCCCGATCGATGTCGGGCGAGTCGAGTACGACGCGCTCTTGCATTTGCAATCCTTCTTCGCCTCACAGGACGAACTTAAAGGTGGTTTCGAAAAAGTATACAGCTATTAGAGAGCTTGCCTGCCCTTTGCCAATCGTGCCAAGACGCCGTTTATGAATTTTGGCGAATCGTCAGTTGAGTACTCAGCTGCGAGTGCGACCGCCTCGGAGATCGCGACCTCATTTGGCACCTCAGAGTTATGAAGTATCTCCCAGGCCCCGAGTCTTAGGATTGCGCGATCTACTGCCGGCATGCGATCCAAAGACCAGTTGTCAGCGAGCATCTGAATCTCAGAGTCGATTTGGTAAGAGTTCTCTAGGTATCCAGTAACCAACATCTCGGCATAATCAAATATCGGCTGCTGGTTCTGCCGAACTTCAACCTCGACTTCTGTTTGCTTTAGTAGCTCAAGGGCTTGATCGCCACGAACATCGGAAGCATATAGAGCATCGAGGGCACGCTTGCGTGCCTTAGTACGAGCGCTCAACTATTCGCTCACGCGGCCAAGGTAGTCACCGGTTCTGGTGTCAACCTTTACCTTGGTGTTGTTCTCAATGAACAGTGGCACCTGAATCTGGAAGCCGGTCTCCAAGGTAGCTGGCTTGGTTCCACCGGTTGAACGGTCTCCCTGCAGGCCAGGCTCGGTGTAAGTGATCTCAAGTACTACCGATGGTGGAAGTTCGATGTACAGCGGTGCACCTTCGTGTAGCGCGACGGTTGCCATCTGGTTCTCAAGCATGTAGTTGGCTGCATCACCAACAGTCTCGGTTGGAATGGTGATCTGGTCGTAGGTGGTGTTGTCCATAAAGACAAACCCAGTGCCATCGTTGTATAGATACTGCATGTCGCGGCGATCTACAGTCGCGGTCTCGATCTTTACGCCGGCGTTGAAGGTCTTTTCGACGACCTTTCCGGATAGCACGTGGCGCATTTTGGTGCGCACGAATGCCGGTCCCTTACCTGGCTTGACGTGCTGGAATTCGATTACCGACCAAAGCTGGCCTTCCATGTTAAGGACCATGCCGTTTTTTAGATCGTTTGAGGTTGCCATTTTTCTCCTTGATAAACCTGTGAAATTCTAGTTGCGAGTCAGCTGTGCCAGCGCCAAAAGATAGCTATCAACACCAAATCCAGCAATTACACCGGTGGCTACCCCAGAGATAACGCTGGTGTGACGGAAGCTTTCACGGGAGTGTGGGTTTGAAATGTGAACTTCTATCAACCTAGACCGACCCTTGAGCATGGCGCAGGCATCTCTAAGTGCATAGGAATAGTGAGTGAAAGCTGCAGGATTCAAAATCACATCAGCATTTTCATTGAAGGCAGAGTGCAGCCAGGCAATTAGTTGGTCTTCACTATTTGATTGTCCGAAAACAAATTCAACGTCCGGGGCAGCATTGCGAAGCTTGCCCTCGATGTCCTGAAGATTCATAGTGCCGTAAACCTCTGGCTCTCGGGCACCCAGCATGTTTAGGTTTGGTCCATTAAGGACGTAAATCTTGCTCATGGGTAAACGCTATTCCACAATCGCTTGAAATGCAGTGAACAGCAGCTCTGGAGTTGGCGCGCTTAGGATTCCGGGCTTGCCAATTCCATCGAGCACAACGAATCTAAGAGAACCCGCTCGGCTCTTTTTGTCTCGCTGCATAGTCGCTAGTAGCTGCTCCCAGCGATCGGCTCGGTATGTCATCGGTAGTCCGAGTTTTGAAAGCACGTTGCGGTGTCGCTCGACATCGGTTTCCTTGAGTCTGCCACTGAGCATCGCGAGCTCGGCTGCGAAAACCATTCCGATGGCAATGGCGGCTCCGTGACGCCACTTGTAGCGCTCGGCATGCTCGATGGCGTGCCCTAATGTGTGGCCGTAATTCAGAAACTCTCGTTGACCGGACTCTTTGAAATCGTTAGTGGTGATTTCTTCTTTGATGGCAACTGACCGGCGGATGATTTCGGCAAAGACATCGCTCTTCACGTCAGTAGCTTCTTCGGAAGATTCAACGGCTTCCAAGATCCAAGGGTCTGAAATAAAGCCGTACTTTACGACCTCTCCCATTCCGGCGAGCAATTCGTTTCTCGGCAGGGTTTCTAGGGTGTCAAGATCAATAATCACTCGATGAGGCAGATGAAACGCCCCAACCAGGTTCTTTCCCTCAGAGGTGTTGATTCCGGTCTTGCCGCCGATGGCTGCGTCCACCATGCCCAATAGCGTTGTGGGGATAAGAACTGAGCGGATCCCTCTTAGCCAGGTGGCAGCCACAAAACCAGCGAGGTCAGTTGTTGAGCCCCCGCCAATACCGACAACCGCGTCGTTACGGTGGAAATCCGCCTGACCCATGACCTGCCAACAGAAGGTGGCAACTTCGATGCGCTTGGCATCCTCTGCATTCGGCACCTCAACCACCAGGGCTTCAAAGCCCTTGGCACGAAGGTCTTCCTGAACGGCAAGCGCTGTCGCGCTAAGCGCCTGGGGGTGCAGGATCAGTACCTTCTTTACTCCATCTAGTGACTGTGCGACTTCCGGCAGGAGCGATCTTCCGATGATTGAAGTCATTTAGCAGCCTCCTGCTTTAGTTGAGAAATGAGTGCCTTGATCGGCTTGCCACCAGTGAAAACCGTAGCAGTCGCGCATTCTTGGTAGAGAGCCTTACGTTCGTTGTAAATAGCATCCCAACGCTCTGGGTTGTCCTTGAGTAGTGGTCGCTTTGAGAGATTTATCTTTCCTAGAACATGTTCACTCGAGGTATCCAAGAACACGGTTTGGTAACCCTTCAGCAGTCGTCGATTCTCTTCGCTAAGCACGACCCCGCCTCCGGTAGCAATTACCCCGCCTACTTCCAGCGCTTTGATTAATGCTCCAGTCTCCAAGGTTCGAAAATGCTCTTCACCAAACTTGGCAAAAATGTCCACGATCGCGCCGTGTTCTTTTGCCACGAGCTTGTCGGTATCAGAGAACGGCAAATCTAGCTCTTTGGCAAGCTTCTTACCAAGGGTGGTTTTCCCCGAGCCCATTGGGCCAATCAGGATGATGGTGTTCACTATGGCTGCGCAATGCGCGACTTTAGAACGTCAGGGATGTTCGCCAGGTAGGCATCAAGATTGCGCTTGGTCTCCGTTAGCGAATCGCCACCGAATTTCTCAAGGACTGAGTTAGCCACCACAAGCGCGACCATTGCTTCCACAACGACACCGGCAGCAGGTACGGCGCAGACATCGGAGCGCTGGTGATGTGCTGTTGCTGCATCTCCGGTTGAGGTGTCGATGGTCTGAAGCGCTCTTGGAACCGTGCTAATCGGCTTCATGCCAGCTCGAACGCGAATTACTTCGCCATTAGACATTCCGCCTTCGATGCCCCCGGCACGATCGGTCAGACGGTGCACTGATCCGTCCTCTCGCACAATCTCATCGTGAGCCACGCTCCCGCGGCGCTTTGTGGTTTCTAGACCGTCACCAATTTCCACTGATTTCATGGCCTGAATACCCATTACCGCAGCCGCTAATTGAGCGTCCAGTCTTCGGTCCCAGTGAACGTAGGAACCTAATCCTGGAGGGCATCCGTAAACCAAAGTCTCTGTTACCCCACCGATAGTGTCACCAGCGGAGTGGCACTCATCGATCTCAGCCACCATTGCAGCGCTTGCGGCGGAGTCGAAGCAACGAACGGCATCCTCGTCTAAGGCTGTACGGTCACTTGGTTTTGGAAGGGTCGTGCTGGAATTGGCAGCGGTTCCGATGGCAACGGTGTGAGTGACAAGTTCGATGCCGAGCTGGCTAAGAAAGTTTTTAGCTATCTGACCGAGCGCGACTCTAGTTGCGGTCTCCCTGGCTGATGCTCGTTCCAGCACGGGTCGCGCCTCATCAAAGCCGTACTTTTGCATGCCGGTGAAATCAGCGTGACCAGGGCGTGGTCTGGTGAGGGGTGCTCCCCTAGCGCCGGTCAAATCCTCCGGTGTAACTGGAGCAGCAGACATCACGGTTTCCCACTTTGGCCATTCGGTGTTTGCAATTCGAATTGCAATTGGGCCACCCTGGGTTAGCCCAAATCGAATTCCTGAGGAAAGCGTTACTTGATCCTGCTCGAACTTCATGCGTGCGCCGCGACCATATCCGAGGCGTCGCTGAGCCAATGCTTCCTGAATGTCTTCCGCCAGAACTGGCACGCCAGCTGGAAGTCCTTCAATGACACCAATAAGTTCGGGGCCGTGTGACTCCCCTGCAGTAATCCAGCGCAACATCTGACTATTTTGCCATGTTTAGAGCGGTGCGAATTGCCAGTAGTAGTTCTTTCTCATTGCCAAGCGGTTCGTCAAGATCGTGACCCGCAAATAGCCGCTGTTGCCCGATTGCCTGCCAAATCAACATTTCAATGCCAGAAACGGTCTTTCCAAGACCCCAAAGTTCTGCCGCTTTAGATGGCCATGGATCGTATGCCACGTCCAGCAAATAGCCTTTTGGCGCGGTTCGGAGTTCAGCCGCTAAGCCATCCAGCGCCTTAGGTGGAAGTGTGGATATCACCAAATCTGCCTCGCACGCTTTGTGAAACTGGGAGTGGGTGCTCACTTCAAACTCGGCTTCTAGTTGGGCAAGCGCGGTTTGATTGCGACCCCAGACCGAAACTGATTTCCCAAGCTCTTGCATCGCGACGATCGCGCTTCTGGCAGTGGCACCAGTTCCGATAATCGAAACAGACTTGAACTTCAGTACCGTTGTTGCCTTCTGGATGCCAAACACATCGGTATTGAATGCGTCCCAGCCTGTTGCGGTTCGAATTAAAGTGTTCGCGGCACCGGCTGCGATTGCCAGTGAATCCGCTCGATCGGCGAAATTCAGAGCCAACTCTTTCAGCGGCATTGTCACGCTAAACCCGAAGAAGTCCTGTGGCTGGGACTCAATAAAAGTTTGCAGGTCAGACGCCAATTCGATGGCCTGGTAGCTCGCGTCTACACCAAGTAGGGAAAACGCGGTCGAGTGGATCAATGGTGACTTTGAGTGAGAGATTGGCGATCCCAGCACCGCATAACGTTTAGTCATTCCACTCAGGATTCTCTCTGAGCCAGGCATAGAACTCCTGGGCTGCCTTCTCATGCTCGGCAGCAGTAACGCTGAACTTAGTCTCACCGGTCTTCAGGTTTACAGTGACAAAGAACAGCCAGTCCCCATCTGCCGGACGCAAGGCCGCCTCAATTGCAAGTTCCCCGGGGCTTGATATTGGCCCAGCTGGAAGGCCTTTGAAGCGGTAGGTGTTGTATGGGTTATTGTCAGCTCGCTGCGCATCAGTTGTCGTGACTGTGGTTCCCCCGGTGCCGTAGCTGACAGTGGCATCAGATTGCAGCAGCATGTCAATTGAAAGCCGGTTCTGGAAGACCCTGGATACCTTGAAGAAATCTTCAGCATGCCTTGCCTCTACCTGAATCAAGGAGGCTAGTGTGACGAGCTCGAGCGAATCCTTTAGCTTGATGTCATATTGCTGAAGCTCTGCCTCAGTGCGATCGACCATCGCATCTACTACGGTCTCAGCGGTCACGCCTGGATCAAAGGTGTACGTGGCGGGAAATAAATAACCTTCGGCGTTTAGAGCCTGGTCAGGAAGCCGCGATTTAACTCCCGCAATCGCTTTTTCGATATCCGCAGCATCTAGTTTTAGGTCTTCAACCAATTGCGGGATTATCTCCCTGATGCGGAAGCCTTCTGGAATGGTGGTTTGCAGCACAACTCGATTTTTGCCTTCGATGAGGATTTCTAGGGCCCGCTTTCCAGATAGCTTGGTCGGGAAAGAGTAAGTACCGGGGTAAATAGTGAAATCGGCTGTGAGCATGTCACGGTAGATAGCATCGAAGCTGAGAATGATGTCTGCGTCGACCATCTTGCGAGCGACTGCAGCACCGTCATCACCTGGTGCAATCACGATTAAAGTCTCGGGCCCGGGCTCACCTTGGTAATCAGCCACTTGGAATCTTGCGATAAAGCTGCGAATTGAATCGGAGGCGAAAATTGACACTCCGCCAATCAAACTCACAACCAGCACTAGCGCCAGCAGGCCAAATAAACGACGCCTACGCAGTTTGTTGCTATCGGTCGGTGAGGTCATCAAGTGCTATCCCTGCATATCCTGAGCGCTCGGACGAAAGCGCAAAATCAAGGATAAGCGCGGCCGCTTGCGCATCAATGTATTGCCTTGATTCTTTAACCCTTTTGCCAGACTTTTGAAGCAATTGCTGAGCCGACTTTGTCGTCAGTCGCTCATCAATCATTCGAACCGCTATACCGTTTTGCGATAGCGCTCTTCCAAATTCAACGGCTTTAGCTGTCGATGAGGTGAAGTCGCCTTTTAAGCTCAGTGGCAAACCAACGTAGACCATTGAGACATCGCGCTGCTGGGCTAGTTCGCAAACCTTGGCGACAAGTCCCTCATCAGCAGTTAGTGATTCGAGTGGCAATGCGAGTGAACCCTCGCTAATAGCTATGCCAACCCTGGCTGTTCCAACATCAACTGCAAGCCGACGGGTCACTTGATTGCAGCAACCGCTTCGTGAATTGCCTGCGAAAGCTTGGTCGCGTCACTGCCGCCACCCTGAGCAAAGTCTGCTTTGCCACCGCCACCGCCGCCGAGGACTGCAGATGCGATCTTTGCAAGTTCTCCCGCGCGAACGCCCTGCTGCTGCGCATCACTTCCGGAGGCAATCATGACAATTGGCTTCGCGGCAACTTCAGCACCCAAGATGACTACCGATGCTGATCCCAATTGGGCAGCTACCGCAGTAGTTAGGCTTCGCAATTGGTCGGCATTAACACCGGAATCGATTTTGGTGGCAACCACATCGAGGCCCGATACTTTGCTTGCACTGGTAGTGAGTTGCGGAACAAGCTGCAGTGCTTGCTGTGACTCAAGTTCAGCAATGCGCTTTTGAGCAAGTTTCAACTCTTCAAGAGCGTCAGTAATCTTGGACTCGATTTCGTTGGCCGGTGCCTTCAGGCTTGCTGCGAGTCTGCGTGTAATCTCACGCTCAGCAGTAAGTGACCTAAGGGCATCAATTCCAACCAAGGCCTCAATACGCCTTGAACCGGAACCCACCGAGGACTCTCCGGTCACCGAGACCAGGCCAATCTGCGAAGAACGCATGACATGGGTACCACCACAAAGCTCTCTAGACCAAGGGCCGCCAACCTGAACCACTCGGACCTCTTCGTCATAGGTCTCGCCGAAAAGTGCAATCGCACCCCATTCGCGAGCCTTCGGAAGCGACATGTATTGCGCGCTCACCGCTAAATCAGCTCGAATTGCCAGGTTTGATACTTCTTCGATTTCGCTCTTGGTGGCATCGGATAGCGCTTGGGTCCAGGAGAAGTCGAGCCTCATGTAACCAGGGCGGTTGTAAGAACCGGACTGCAAAGCTTCAGGACCTAGCACTTGGCGCAGTGCTGCGTGCACTACGTGTGTTGCTGAGTGAGCCTGTGCCGCTCCGAGTCTCCAGTGGGCGTCGACAAGTGTCTGTGCCTCTGACCCGACCACAACTTCGCCAGATGCAACTCTTACTTTGTGCGCGAAAAGCCCCTTGACGGGCTTCTGAACATCCAGCACTTCAAGTTCGAAGCCGTTACCAACAATCCAGCCGGCGTCAGCGGCCTGGCCACCAGACTCCGCATACAGAGTGGTGCGGTCGAGGAAAAGTTCACCTAGCTGACCCGCCGACAGGCTCGCCACCGACTCGCCGTCACGGATAAGTCCAAGCACCTTGCCAGAAGTTTTAAGGCTTTCATAACCAAGGAACTGGGTCTCACCTAAGCTTCGGAACTCGCTATAAACCTGAAGTCCAGCTCCGCCGGTCTTCTTTGCTTTGGCATCCTGCTTAGCTCTGTCCTTTTGTTCGCGCATGAGCTGATCAAAGCCATCGCGGTCAACAGTCAGGCCATTTTCCTCGGCAATCTCAACGGTTAGGTCGATTGGGAAGCCATAGGTGTCATGTAGCAGGAATGCAGTCTCGCCAGATAGCTGAGAAGTCGAGCTTGCAATTGCTTCGGATAGCACCACTAGACCGGTGTCCAGAGTTCTCGAGAATCCAGTTTCTTCGGCAATTGCAGAACGGAGAACTCTTGGAAAACTCTCCTCGAGTTCTGGATACGCCTCAACCATGGCGTTCTTACTAGTGGTGAAAAGCTCTTCAAAGCAAGGTTTTTGAACCCCAAGCAGCCTCAGAGAGCGAACTGAGCGACGAAGCAATCGCCTGAGAACATAACCACGACCTTCGTTTGAAGGGGTAACGCCATCGGACATAAGCATCAGTGCAGAGCGGATGTGATCCGCGATCACTCGCATACGGACGTCGTCATTCTCGTCTGCGCCGTAAGTCTTACCTGAAAGCTTCGCTGCTAGATCAACCAGCGGCCTAACCTGGTCGATCTCGTAAATGTTCTCGACGCCCTGAAGCAAGAAGGCTACGCGCTCAAGACCCATTCCGGTGTCGATGTTCTTCTTTGGAAGCTCGCCGAGAATCTCAAAGTGATCCTTGGTGCCACCATCGGCACGCTCGTACTGCATGAACACCAGGTTCCAGATCTCGATGTATCGATCTTCATCGGCCTCTGGACCACCTTCGGCACCATACTCTGGACCACGGTCGTAGTAGATCTCGGAACACGGTCCAGCAGGACCGCGCTGACCGGTCGACCAATAGTTATCGCGCATGCCGCGCTTCTGGATTCGCTCCCTAGGAACAGAAGACTGCTCAAGCCAATAGCCGATTGCTTCGTCGTCGTCGTTATAGACGGTTACCCAAAGACGCTCTGGGTCAAAGCCCAAGCCGCCCTCTTCGAGTGACCCGGTCAGCAACTCCCAAGCGAAACCGATCGCTTCTTTTTTGAAGTAGTCACCAAAGGAGAAGTTTCCATTCATCTGGAAGAAAGTGCCGTGACGGGTCGTTTTACCAACTTCATCGATGTCCAGAGTGCGAACACATTTCTGAACACTGGTGGCGCGTGAGTAGGGAGCCGGCAATACGCCGGTCATGTAGGGAATGAATGGAACCATTCCAGCGACCACGAACATCAGCGTTGGGTCTTGGCTAATCAGCGGTGCGCTTGGAACGACGGTGTGACCCTTTTTCTCAAAGTAGTCAAGCCATCGCCGCTTAATCTCGGCAGTCT
>JACCDL010559790.1_pt1 | contig 22019 bp, 18 predicted proteins | sample 7441931 | NCBI WGS metagenome assembly JACCDL01 (sample SAMN15323437, study PRJNA562643) | freshwater metagenome | isolation source: river surface water | place: USA:Blue River Watershed | collected 2017-08-16 | reverse complement strand
TTCTTCACACTTATAAAATCATTATTTAACACAATGACAATTTTATTAAATACAAATGAGATTTTACTTAAAGGGAAGCATCTTAAGGAGGGGTCCTGGGGAACCATGGGTTCCCCAGAAAATTGATTCATTTTTTCAAACAAGACTCCAAAACCAAAAATACTAAACACACATCAAAATTAAATTAAAAACTCTTGTTAAAACTCCCGTTAAAAACTCCCGTTAAAATGTCTGCTGTTATTTCTACTGAACCCATTTGCTGCGCTATTTGCCTTGATAACATTGACATCAGTCTCAACATTATTAAAACCGAATGCAATCACTGTTTCCATTCCAACTGTTTCTTACAGAATGCCGCACATAATGGATTCAATTGTCCTATGTGCCGCAATGAACTTGCTTCTGTGCCGGAAGAAGAGGAATCTGACTATGACGAAGACGAAGATGAAGATATTGAAATCAATGAAGACTTTGTGCTCAGAGGTGCTCGCTGGTTAATGATGCGCGCCGAGGGCGAAGAAATAACCGAAAATGACACCGATGATGATACAGATGATGATGATGATTCCGATGATGATGACTATGAAGGATTTGAATATGTCCGCGAAAATACCGAAGAATCTGCTGTATTATCCATTGCCGAAATTACTGAAAACATCACTCGTCGCGGTATCACAATTGACCAATTGGTTGCATTGCTCGTCTTGCCCGATAGACGCCATCAAGAAGATAGAGAAAAATACAATTATGATTTATTAAAGGGACTTGATAATACATTTTTGAGAATTGCTGTTGATAATGCCATTGCGTAAACATTTGCATACACACCCCCAAATTGGGTCTTACAAAGAATCCTTTGTAGGACCTTTTTTTATGCCAAATATGTTGTTGCTCTAATAAATCCAAAATAAAATAATCCGAATGCTACACTTTTGAAAACCAGTCCATATAAATTCAAATTGCCGTCTTCATTGTATAGTTTCAAAAACGCCAAATATTTATACATCAGAGAATTTATGATTGGCATCTGAAATAAAAAAAACATCAACCCAATTAAAATGGGAATTTGCATTTCGTCATACACGGATGTTATGAGTGATTCTTGGTGTTTTGCTTTTTGATGTTCTGCCGACAGTTTTGCTAATTTTTCTTCGTAGTCTTGCAAATAATCATTGGTCAATTTCGGTTTAGGAATGTGGTTTGCAATAATTTGCTCGTCCATTGCGCGCTCGGCATACTCTTGGTGTCCGCCGCGATTCATTACTGACGGGGGCGGGGCGGGAAACCCTTCTCCGGCAAACCCCTCCGACCCGCCTCTATTTACACTAATAGAGGGCAATTGTCGGTCAGTGGGTTCAGGTATTCCATACGGATTTTGATGCATATTAAGAGGTTGATATTGGTCTGTGTGTCCGCCCATTGAACCGGGTCCATTATCCGGCAATTCTGATATCCGTGTTATGTCATTCCGGCGATTGTCCATTTATACTATTGTCAAATTTATAATAGTGTAAATTTTACCGCCTAAAATATTTCGTCTTTTGTCGTGTCTTTGATTTCCACCACTTTTTTGGTTGCATCGCATTTTGCGTGTTTTGTTCTATATCTGTAACAAAACTCATTGAATTTGTAAATTTTGCCATCAAGTTCACTTATCACGGGTCCATTAAATGTGATGCAATTCTTTCCGTGACATACGTGTCTAAATAATGTGGCAAGACCCAATCCCAATATGATTGACAACAATACCTGCCCCATTGGAGTGTGTATTAATCGTTTAATATTCATTATATATTCTCACATCATATTTGCCGGAACTCGCAAAAATTGATTCGCATCTTGTTTTTTCATCACAAAATTAATAATAATAATCCTCTATTATAAAATGTCTAAACCTGTTGAATCCAAGTATTCCAAGAATATTTCCTTTTCGCGTGGCAAAAAATATGCCAATTCTGAAAATGATATCAGAAAAAATGAAGAACAAATTAATCATTATAAACAGGTTCGCGCTGCTGAACGCGACCAGAATATTATGATTGCAAGTGGTAAACACAATTCTGTTTCAAACAATGATGATTGTGATAGTCATTATGACAGTCGTGATAGTCGTGACACCCCTTCAAATGTGGTAGTCAAACAAGAAGCACCATTCTATTTTGAAAAGATGAATCTGATTATTTGCGGCATGTCTTCTAATACATACACAATGCCCAATTTTGATACTATTTTGCGCGAGTTTTCGTCTTATGGCAAAATTCTCTATGTGACCCAGTTGCCCGTAAATAGTGATGGACACGCAAATATACAGTTGGTCATAGACCACTGGTATGATGAACCCGATATTGATATGTCATTTATTGCCAATGTTCATAGTGCCATCATAAACAATGGTTTCTACAATTGGTTCTCCGGAATACACATTATGAGAGACCCCACTCAAACAATCAAAGATATGGGTTGCAAAATCGTGCTAGATGAAATCAATTAAAATGCCCCTCATAAACCTTATATTCTGTTTTTTTCTAGTAAATGCATTTTTTTTCAAAAAATTGATTTGAATTCCCACCCATTTCAACGGCAACAATAATACCTAATTTTTAAAATTTTACGATGAACAATAGAATCACAGAAAACCGTTTAGAAATATTTTCAAATACTATACATCCTGTTAAAATGTCTTCGACGCCTGCAATTAATTATAACGATTTTATGCGAATGCACCGCATTAATGCGACCGGCGATTCACAATTGCCTGTTACACATACTCGTATTGGCAGACAATCTAATAATCCGACAGAGGTCATTTACGGCGGCAAATATCATATTCCTGACGACAAACACAGCACATTTATGAAATTGTATCACGATTATGTTATTGCAGGTGGCAACGAAGAATACTTAACTGAGAAACAAAAAGACACAGGACCTATTGCGGTTGACCTAGATTTGCGCTATGCACCCTCTGTGAAAAAACGAATCCACGGCACCAATCACATTATGTCTCTTGTCACCATCTATTTAGGAGAACTAGAGAAAATGTATAAGTTTGATGAAAATCCCTTCTACATTTATGTGATGGAAAAACCCGACATAAATCCTGTCAAAAGTGCGGATACCGGAAATGTGGAATTTGTGAAGGACGGCGTCCATATGTTAATTGGTGTGAATGCCGACCGAAATACCCAGCAGATTTTGCGCGAAGCAGTCATAGAGAAAATCAAACAGGATGAATATTGGTCTAAACTGCCGATTACAAACGATTGGGAAAATGTATTTGACAAGGCAATTAGTGCAGGTCACGCAAATTGGCAATTGTATGGCAGTTGTAAACCGGGCAACCAAACATATCGACTCACAAGTGTCCACAAAAACATCTTTGACCCTGCCGATAATGAATTGAGCACCACTCAAATTTCCCTGTCTGAATACTTTGATTTAAGCAATAAAATAGAGGAAATTTCCATCCGATCTATGAAGGCGCAACATTACTATATGACCGGCGATTTTCTTAGAAAATATCAGGAAAAATCGGGCATTCCTACAACTGCAAATAGTGCCAAGAAAACAACCGTCGGGTCTGTATTGACACCTATTCCATATTCTGGTTATATTCCGATGGATGCCATTCTTAATATTAAAAACAGCGATGACCTAAATGCGATTTTGGCGCAGACCTTATCGCAATTGGAAAATCGCGATTACGAACTGTTAGAAACCTACAAATACACAATGACTTTACCGGAATCTTATTATGGTGACGGCAGTTATGATAAATGGATTCGTGTGGGTTGGGCGCTTTCCAATACTTGTCCCACAATGATGTTTATTGTGTGGGTTGCTTTTAGTGCGCAAAGTAAAAAGTTCTCGTTTCGCGACATACCCGATATGTATGACCGTTGGCAACGATTTGATAACAAATGCGATAACTGTTTGACACGCCGGTCTATTATGCATTGGTCTAAACAAGACGCGCCTGCAAAATACAAAGAGGTGCAAGATAACAGTGTGGATTATTTCATAGAGAAGTCGATTGATGGTAACGATTTTGATTTGGGAGACAGCAAAAGTATGCGCAAGGATACTAGCGACCACGACATTGCGTGTGCACTCAAACAGTTGTATTCGGACCAATATGTGTGTGTGAATATCAAACAGAATATTTGGTATCGGTTTATGAATCATAGATGGGTTGAAAACGACTCGGGCACTACTTTGCGTAAATCAATGTCGGACGATTTGCGCAAAATTTATAGAAAAAAGAGTAAGGAATTGGACGCATCCATTGATGTGATAATGGAGCAAGATGAGGCAGACCCGCGCATTAAGCGATTGAAAAAGAGGCAAGGACGCATTTGTGAGATTATCAATCGTCTAGGTGATGCGGGCGACAAGGACCATATTATGAAAGAGGCGAAAGAACTATTTTGGGACCAATCTCTCATTGAGAAATTGGACACGAATCCTTATTTGTTGTGTTTCAATAATGGAGTCATTGATTTCAAAGAGAAGATATTTCGTCGGGGATATCCTGAAGACTATATTTCCAAGACCACCAACATTGATTATATTCCGTTGAATGAAACGCGCGATGCAAAAGTCATTGCAGAGATTAATGATTTTATGGCAAAACTATTTCCTCGCGAAGAACTGCGCAAATATATGTGGGAACATTTGGCGTCGGTTTTATTGGGCACTCACGACAAACAGACTTTCCATATGTATATCGGCGAGGGACGCAACGGCAAGTCGGTCTTAACCACACTGTTGGACGAAATCTTGGGCGAATACAAGGGCATAGTGCCTTTGTCGGCAATCACACAAGACCGCCAGAAAATCGGCGGCACTTCTGCGGAGTTGGTTGTATTAAAGGGTGTCCGTTATGCTGTCATTATGGAACCTTCTAAAAAAGATGTGATTTTGGAAGGACCTCTTAAACAATTGACCAGTGGTTTGGACCCGATACAGTGTCGTGCGCCATATATTGCAAAACCGATTGAGTTTTATCCGCAGTTCAAATTAGTTTGTTGCAGTAATGTGCGAATGGAAATCAAAACGCAAGATTTCGGCACTTGGCGCCGAGTGCGCGAGGTTCCGTTTGAAGCGTTGTTTACAGAGACGCCTGTAAATGATGACCCCGAGAAACCGTTTCAGTATCTTGTGGACCCATCTATTGTTGATAAGTTCCCACAATGGAAATTCGTCTTTATGGCAATGCTTGCTAAAATTGCATTTAAGACTTGTGGCGCAGTTAGTGAGTGTTCGATTGTCACGGCAGCATCGAAGGCGTATCAGGAGAGTCAGGACTTTATTGCGGAGTTTATTCGCGACAAGATTGTTACTATTGCTGGTGGCAAGATTAAGAAACAGGAATTGAATAGTGAATTTACGATTTGGTATATGAATACCTATGGCAAGGGAGCACCGAATCCTAAAGAGGTTCATACTTATATGGACAAGAAATTTGGCAAGTTTGAGAAGAATGGTGCGTGGTTGGGGGCGCGCATCAAATATGAACGCGACGAACCAAATGTGAATGCATCGGCATTTAGCAGTGCGGCAAACTCGGATGCGGGGTCAGATGTAGACCAGTTTGAGGATAATATCGACATTTAACTGGGGAACCCAGGTTCCCCAGGACCCCTCCTTTAAGGGGAACCCATGGTTCCAAGGCGCCTTCGGCGCCTAGAAGTGGAGCATATATTCGCCCGTCCCGAAGGAGGGCGAATACACGTGGAACAACCTATGGTTGTTCTACCTTCGGTGCTCTCCCCTTGGACCCCTCCTTTAAATGAGAAAACATAAAGATAAAATTTATTTTTTATTAATTTTAATAAAAAATATTACAATCAAAGGGAAGGATCTTAAGGAAACCTACGGTTTCCTTAAAGGGTTTAAATAAATCTAGCAAATAAATATATATTCAATTCACCTGTATGACTTGTGAAAGTTCAAATCACATTACAAACAAAAATTTAAAGGAACAAATTATAAAAGAAAAAAGGAGGGATCATAAGGGAACCTTGGTTCCCTTAGTTCCCTTAATTATTGTGGGCGCCGGGGTATCCGGTTTAACAATAGCGTCACATCTCGACGACGATTTTTTAGTGCTAGAAGCGCGAAACCGCATCGGCGGCAGAGTTTGGTCAAGGGAGTGTGGTTCATACACCCTTGATATGGGTGCAGCGTGGATTCACGGTTCCACCGACAATCCTCTTAATCCCTTTTTGAAATCTAATGAAATGATACCTGTGTGTGAAAGCAATCCGTGGATTCATACAGGAAATGCGCACATCAAATATGATGGCATATCCGAAGAAGACCGGCAAAAAATGATAATAACTTGGAATCAATCAGCGTGTGAATTATCACAAATGAATTGCTCCACTATTGCCGATGCCTTTGAAATATATAAAAAAAAATATCCAGAATGCAATGCGACCGTTGTTCAGAGTTTTCTGTATTTACTTGAAGTGTGGTGTGGCACAAGTGTGTCCTCTATGCCACCCTCTTTTTTACGAAACATAGAGTGCGATGACTCTCTGTTTGGTGATTATGCGGGGTCCCATTGTTTATTCAAAAAGGGGACAAAATCATTAATATCCTCTATTGTCGAAGGTTCGAAACAGGATTTGAAAGACAAAATTATATTTGAACAAATCGTCACAGACATTCTGTATGACAGAGACGACGGATACATCGAAATTAAAACGCGAGATCCTGGTATATCTTATCTTTGTGAGAAATTGATAATTACCACGCCGCCGGGACCTCTCCAAAATATCAATTTTGTGCCGCCTCTATCGGAGTCCCGAAAAAATGCCTTGTCAAAAGTGAAAATGGGTTCATACAAAAAAGTGCAAATCGAGTTTGACAAGGTTTTCTGGGATACCGATGCAGCAATGATTCTTACAAGTAAAAACAATGACATTTGTAAAAATGGTTGTTCCGAGTCTAAAACCGAAGGAGGTTTTGGGTGTGAAACTTCCAGTTTCATAAAAGGGTGTGAAAACGATGTTTATAAAACCTACGGTTTTGGGTGTAACCCCGCTAGCGGGGTTATTCCCTACATATTATGGAACAATTACGCCTGTTTGAAAGGCGCGCCCATATTGGAGGCAGTTTGCCCTGCAAATATAGGATGGCAATTGACCGGCAAATCCGACGAGGTGATTGCCGATGCCGTGTTGGAGCATTTGCGCGGAATGTATCCTTGGATGCCCGACCCCATATCTTGACACATATCCCGCTGGGAAGAAGACCACTTCAGTCAAGGGGCATATTCGTTTCATACAGAGGAAAATATACAAGACCTGTTTGACCCAATAGAGAACCGCATCTTTTTTGCAGGTGAATACACAGACACTGTGTATTATGGTTCATTGCACGCGGCATACAATAGTGGGTTAAGGGTTTTAAAGGAACTAAGGGGAACCGTAGGTTCCCCTTGGACCCCTCCTTCAATAGATAAAGTGCATTTGTAAAATTATTATTTAATATAATAATGATTTTATTAAATAAAAATAAGGCATTGAGGTTCATCATTAAAAGGGAAAGGTCTTAAGGGGTTGACTTGCACAGAGCACCGAAGGTGCTCCACGTGTATTCGCCCGTCCCGAAGGAGGGCGAATATTCCTATGGGGCGCTTAACCGCAGGTTGTTCCACTTCTCGGCACATTGAACCTAGGTTCTATTAATAGAGATTTATTATTTCGTGTTCTTAATATATTATTAATAAAATTATTTATATATTTTTATTAATTTATGCATATAAAATGTTTGACATTGCCATTATTTACACTTCAAAAATTCCATTCTTCAAAGAACATTTTGCATCTTTTTTATTAACTGGCATTAAACAACATAACACCGATTGTTTTTTAGTCCTAGGCAATGAATATAATGAAGACACCGAACAGTTCAAAAATATAAGTATATTCAATTCAACTACTATAATTATAGACAATCAAAATTTTCATAAAAAAAATGCTGCAAAATGTCTACTAAAAAAATATGATATTGTTATTTACTTACAAACACAAATTATGTTTGAATCAAGTATTAATTGGGATTTGTTAAAAATTAATACACAAACCATTTACTCAAATGATGATGATTCTTTTATTGTTGGACCACAATCAGAAATGATTAAATATTTATTAGACCCCAGTATGATTTTAAAAAAAAAGATTGATTTCAATTATTCCATTAAACCCATAACTATTGAAAAATATAATACCTTGTTTGGATTTCGCGGTTTATCCGAGATTTGCGATTCTTATAAATATTGTTCGGAATATGATGACACTGGCAATTATTCAATTGACTTGTCACAAATTAAACCCTATGACACTATTTATTTTGCAAATTTAAGTGTAATGCGGTTTTATAAGCAAATTTCATTAATTTCTAAACCATTTATTCTGGTTTCAAGCGGAAGCGACTGTGAATGTCCCAATGAAATATTTAAAACACACGATGAATTTCTCGAATTTATTAATTCTCCCAATATTATTCACTGGTTCTGCCAAAATGTGCTTGTCAAACACGACAAAATTACGCCCATTCCCGTAGGTCTTGATTATGAAACCATTATGTATTACAATCATATACGAAATGATCGTGGACCCAAAATGACGCCTCTTGCACAAGAACAACAGATAATGGATATTAGAAAAAAAATGCGTCCTTTTTGGGAAAGAATTCCCATTTGTTATGGCAATTTCCAATATCTCTTAACCACAAAATATGGAAGCGACCGCATGGATGCAATCAATAAAATACCCACAAAACTTATATATTACGACTCCAAGAACCACCGTCAAACCACTTTTTGCAATCAAACCGAATTTGCTTTTGTTGTATCACCTTTTGGGCAAGATTATGAGTGCATTCGTACGTGGGAGGCACTTTGTCTTGGTTGCATAGCAATTGTAAAAACTTCGCCAATTGATAGCATTTACTCTGATTTGCCTGTTTTAATCATAAATGATTGGAGTGAAATCACACAACCTTTTCTTGAGTCCGCGATAGAGATGTTTAAAATTAAACACGAAAAATGTGAATTTAATTATGAAAAATTGACAAAAAAATATTGGTCTCTATTAATTCAACAACGAAAGAATAATAATTTTGCAAATGCACTTTATATATTAAAGGAGGGATCCTAGGTTCCTTTAATGGAGAATATAATGCACAATGTTCCCAACACTTTCGGCAAAGTTAATGATTCATTGTTAAATGCAATGCCATATACATATGACATAATTATGCCAAAGTAAGACAAGATGGCAAACAAACCTGCTTCCATATTGTAGGAGGCATAAAATCGCAAGAAATATCCAACGGAACCAATAAGTCCGTTGAGCGCGGTGGCAATTCCAACACGAGCATTATTCAGTGTTTCGGCAATTTTCGAGATGTTGAAATTGTCATTGTGAAATAAATATGCTGTCATTGCAATTGCGCCTAAAAAGTAGGAAATAAACACGTGGTTCCAATGATTGTCTGTTTTAACTATGCGCACCAAGAAATAGATGAGCGCCTCGGTAAATGCGGCAAGCAACACCATCGCAAGTCCATATGCGAAATCGGGATTTGATTTGTCTTTGCTTGTCGCGCTTGCAAAGTTTTCGTGTTTAACGCCATCATTATTGAAGTTGTCATAAATGAAAAATGCTAAACCGACAAGGACCAACAAATACTTGACATAATCCTGTTTGATTTTGTCAATAGTTCCTGTGCTTTTTTCAAATAAAAAAGGTCTAATAACTTCCATCAACAGAATCATAATTGGATACGTATTAAAAATGGCAAATGACACCCCCGAATCCAAATGACTAAATCCTTCGTATGAAAAAAAGATATGCGCAAGATTCACAATTGCCAACAATAGAGATTCAAAGGAAAATATGGCAGACTTCAAAAAAGACCAATCCACAAAAAGTGCGGCAATTCCAACATATGCTATCGTGCGCGTCCACATTTGGAGCGTCATTGATATGCCAATCTTCTTCACAAATATGGGGTAAAGACTCAGCAAAGACTCCGATGCGAGTTTTGCAACAATTGGTATTAACATCTTCTATATATTCTTCTTGTTTTTCTATTTGTTCTTTTGTGTTTTCGGGTTTTTCTGCCTCCCAGTTTTTTAACTCCACCGCCTCCACCGCCTCCTAATTCTTCTGTTTGAGGTTGTTCGGCATCTTTCATATCATCCAATGATTTCAACGATTCCGCAAATTGCAATGTATTTGTTGTTATGCACAAATTCTTTGATAGAATACCACCACCTATTTTGTTGAGTGTTTGCCGCCCTATTAATGAAGATGCCTTTTGCACTTTTGATATTTCTTCATTTGTGTTTCCTACAGAAATGCTGGTGGATTTTGACCACATATAATTGCCGTTTTCGTCTGTTGCCACAATTATTCCTTTTTGACTTAATTCTGCGGGGTCGCATATTTTCTCTATGATTGTCTTTATAATTGCCGATTTCTTTTTGCTCTCCAGTATATTTGCCAATGCCGCATTCGCGGCAGGCGTGATTTTTGCCACAATTGCATTAATATCACTAGACACATTCACCTTTATATTTGCTTTCTCTATTTCCTCCACAAATTCTTCGCAACAATCCTGCACAAATTTCATTATGTTGTTGTATGTGTTTTTTGATGGTGACAATTTCTTGTCCACTTTTGATGTTGCTATTATGTCGGCAACATTTGATGTAAGAAGCGAATTATATATTTTGTTGCGCTGCATCACACAGTATAAATTGCAAATTTCCCTGTATGTATCTGCATCGAGTTTTTCTTTTTTTTTGTCCAATATACTCACATCATTATCCGGTATCATTTGCGGAAACCACTTTATTTCTGGAAACACCGCATTTGCCAGTTTTAATATTTCCATTTTGTTTCTCACTATACAGGGGAAACTGCGTTCATCAGCGTGTATTCGTATTTTAAGTCTTACTAATGGAAACTCTATTGTTCCGGCGCACATTGCCGATGGGGTTTCACACAGGCGATTTAATGCTTCTTCAATTATGGGTGCGTATTTTTTGCCGTCTTTTGCATTCATTGTTTCAAATCCCGTGAAATCGGCGTCGCTTGATTTTTTGCATAAAGTGTCTAGATATGGCAATGTTTTTGCGAAACTCTCCAATTTCGAAGTGGCAGTCTTTGGCGTTTCAATGGTGGATTTCAGCGCCAAGAAATATGCCCGCAACACATTTCCGCCAACTGCGCACACTTTAAACCCTTTACCCGCATAACACATTTTTGAATACACTTTGTCAAACAGTTCTAGTGCCGAAGGGTTTGTCGCACAGGCGTCAAGCGTGAGTTTTCTCAATTGTCGCGTGCTCCCTTTTGCCGATATTGCTGCCGAATCTTGTTCCAACATCCATTCCAATTCTTTTTGAAAATAATAGAGTTTGTAATGTTGTTTGTTTATATGAATCCCGTTTGCACAGGCAAATTTTAATATGGCAAACCGGTTATTATTTGCCAATATATCGGCAACGCTGTCCAATTTCCACACTGTTTTTGCCCAAGTGAAATCAATCATTTCTACACCAATTGTGTATTTCTCTCTTTTTCGGTTGATGACGGTCTCTATGCGTTTTTCTATTGCCGATTTTGATATTATAGTGCTCAATACACTTTGGGCAGAACTGCGCGAAGATATGCTAGATGCTGCCGATATTGATGGTGGTTCGACTATGCCTGCTGCAATGGTCTCAATGTTTTCCACATATTTTGCAATGGATTCTTGTATTTGCGCGGGTTCAGGCACTTGCGCAATTCCTGTAAGCAATTCGCTTGCGGCGCTGTGATTCTCTATTTCCTCTTCAAACAATCGGGTTTCGGCATTAACTACATCCACAAAATATGAATCGCTGCCATTAATGGAAATGATTTTTCCTGTATGGGCATCTATTGCAAATTGGTCATTTTCGTTAAGAATAAATTCGGGTGCGGGTTTCAGATTTCCATCTTTGTCAAACACATCCTGTGAGAATCCAATCGATGACATATCGTCATCATCATCTGTGAATTTACTCATATCTATAATATGATTTCATAAAAAAACCATCTACACACTTTTCTCTATTGCCACAATAGAGAAATGTCAAAAACAATTGTCAGTTTTGATATTGGTATTAAAAATCTCGCATTCTGTGTTTTCTCTATTGACGCGGGCAAAACATCAGTCTTAAAATGGAATATTGTGAATCTCATTCAATCCGACCCTGCACAACAACCATCCCAATGCACCTGTATGAAAACCAGCAAAAAAATGTCTGTGCCACCTGCACAATGTGATAAAAAGGGTGCTTTTAATGATTCCGACGGCAAAATATATTGCAATGTGCACGCCAAAAATTCTGGCAAACTACTTCCTTCTAAAGAGTTGTCAATGACCACTATTAAAACACTGAAATTAGAAGACCTCAAATCATTCTGTAAGACACATTTGATTGCTTTTGCTGAGACTGATAAAAAACCGGATATAATTGCCAAAACACAAAATGCGATTCAATTGCGGTCTCTTATTCCCATTAAGGTTGTCAAAAAGAATGCAAACCATATTCATCTGGTAGAAATTGGCAAACAAATCAAAACCCAATTGGATGAAATACTGAATATGCATATTGATATTGTGATTTTGGAAAATCAAATATCGCCGATTGCTGGACGAATGAATACTATACAGGGAATGTTGGCGCAGTATTTTATTATGCGCGTGGCGCAGTGTCCTAAAATAGAATTCATATCTTCATCGGGCAAATTGAAGGATTTCGCATCCAAAAGCAATGATGCACAAACTACTTATAAAGACCATAAAAGAGATGGAATTCAGTTCTGTAGGAATTTTATGGCGAAAAACGATGGTCTAAGAAAATGCCAAGAAGTCTTGGAAACATCTGCAAAAAAGGATGATTTAGCAGATTGTTTTTTACAAGGAATTTATTATTTAAAACGAGAAAAACTAATTACTTATTCGGAGGACTTAGAAATAAACGGTGTTTCAATATAATATTATGGACAGAATAGATCTCAATATTGAAGATTTGGAAACTTCGCCTATTATTATTTCGGATGAACCTGCTCAAAGTAATTTTGGAATGGAAATGTTGATGAATACGAAAAAAATCAACAATGGTTCTAAAAGTGGCAGTTCATTTAGTTTAGGCGATTTAAACAGCATTGAAAATGAACTTAATGATTTATCAGAGGCGACCAAAACTATGCCCAGTGGCAGCAGCAACAGCAGCAGCGATGGTTCAAAATTATTATCTGGCATTACCAATTTATTTGGATTGGGGTCAGACAAGAATGATGCTGCATCAACCAATTTAGGAAAAGCAACTAAAGAAGGCAGCGAGGGAATCACAAAGAGTTGGGACGGATTTTCTAAGTTTTCGGACATTCCTTCTGGAACTCCTGTTAATACAAGACTGACCGATAGAGAAAAATTCAGAAAGAAGAAAATGATGATTAGCAGATTGGAAGAGTGGCGCGAGAAGGGAATTATTAGCAATAGTAGTCATTTTTCGCAGGATATGCCTTATGAGGAAATAGAGGATGAATATGAAACTGCACTCGAGGATAAGAAAAAGAAGGAGGCGAAGAAATTATACAGTTGGTGGTTTATGACGGCAGTAAATACACTGGAATATGCGAATGCGGCATTCAATCCTTTTGACATTAATTTGGACGGATGGGGCGAGGCAGTCAATGACGACATTGATAGTTATGACGAGGTGTTTGGCAAACTGTATGATAAGTATAAGGGCGGCGAGATGTCGCCGGAATTGACACTTGTTATGAGACTGGGATTTAGTGCTGCGGTCACCAGTTTTACAAATAAGGCACTTTCTACTGCCACACCCGGATTCAATGATGTAATTAGACAGAGTCCGGAATTGATGAAGATGTTTTCAAATGCTACGGTGAATTCTATGGCGCAACAGAGTCCGGGGTTTGCTTTTGCCAATAATTTGGTGAATCCGGAACCGAGTAAGATGGGACCGCCACCTGCTGCTGTGGACCCAAAGAAGGATACAGGGAATTACAATGCGAACCAGTTTTCTAGACCGGATTTGAATATGAGTCGTGGTACAATGTTTAGAGAGCAGGGCATTGATATTAAGAACAATCAGGCATCGGCAAAACGCCCAGAGATGTCTGGACCGCGAAACACAAATGTGGATAGCATTTTGTCGGGATTAAAGACCAAGACGGTTGATTTAAATGCGAAGCGCGATGAGGATTCGGTGGTGAGTGTGTCGTCATTGAAAGATTTGCAGGATATATCAATGCCTAGGTCAGGAAAGGGTCGCAAGGGGTCAAACAAGAATGTTGTGTCCTTGGACATCTAAATAAGGGAACCAAGGTTCCCTTATGATCCCTAAGGGGAACCAAGGTTCCCCTTGGACCCCTCCTTTTAAGGTTCTTCTTAGACCCCATCCTTTGAGGGGAAACCTCATTTTCATTTAATAAAATCATCATTGTGTTGAATAATGATTTTACAAATGCACTTAATGCATTAAGGAGGGGTCTAAGGGGGTGAGCACCTTCGGTGCTCCACTTCTAGGCGCCTTCGGCGCCTTGAACCATGGGTTCCCCTTAAAAGGGAAAGGTCCAAGGAAAACCGTAGGTTTGCCTTCCTTAATATATAAGAACCATGGCATCCGATACTGGCATTTTTATATTTAGGCGTGATTTCCGAATACACGACAACATCGGTCTGTATGAATTGTCCAAAGTGTGCAAACGCATCATCCCCATCTTCATATTCACCCCCGAGCAAATCACCGACAAAAACAAGTTCCGTTCAACCCTTGCAATTCAGTTTATGATAGAGGCATTGGATGATTTGGCATCAAACATCAGTATGCAAAAGTCTCATCTCTATTGTTTTATGGGCGAAAATGCCAACATCATAACATCTGTATTAAAACACACCGGCGCAAAACACATCGGATTTAATCGCGATTACACCCCATATGCTTTCAAGCGCGATAGAGAAATACAGGAATTGTGTAAAAAACTAGAGGTTCATTGTCATCTGTATGATGATTATTATTTGTTTCCTCCCGGCACTTTAACTAAAAATGGTTATGTCGAGTTGGATTATAATTCCCCCGTTTCATACAACAATTATTACAGAAAATTCACACCTTTTTATGAGAAGGCGATAGAGAACAGCAGAAAAATGCGCAAATCCGCACCTGTTGCCAAACATTTAGTGAAAATGACCAACGACCGCGGCATCAATACAGTATTGCTGCACGACATTTACATTCGCTACGCCGCAATGAATCCCAATGCTATGTGCAAGGGCGGCAGAAGATATGCGCTCGACGCCATAGCAGATGCGCAGAAAACCCAGCGCCGTTATTCCGAAACCCGGGATTTATTGTCACATCCAACAACCTTGTTGTCACCCTATATTAAATTTGGTTGTGTCTCTATCGGAGAGGTTGCACAAGCGTTCCGAAACAACCGCGAATTGTTTCGCCAATTGGTGTGGCGCGAATACTATGCACATACCCTGTTTGTGTTTCCTGAAGTGCTGGATACCACCCAATATGTGTGGACTGATTCGGCAAAAAAGGACGCCTATTTCAAGGCGTGGCGCGAGGGCAATACAGGTGTGCCTGTAGTAGATGCTTGTATGCGCGAATTAAACAAGACGGGATATATGCACAATAGAGGCAGACTAATTGTGGCATCTTTTTTAACAAAAACGCTGGGCGTCGATTGGCGTATGGGCGAGCGTTATTTTGCCCAACATTTGTTGGATTATGATGTGGCGAGCAACAATGGTAATTGGCGATGGATCGCAAGTGCGGCACAATTACGCGTGTCTGATGGGTCCACCGTGCATTTGGATACGCAACCGCCGTTTCGCACATTTAACCCGTGGATACAGGCGAAGAAATCGGATCCCCACACCGAATATATCAAAAAATGGGTGCCAGAGTTGAGTTCATTGGAACCAAATGCCATACACAAATGGAACCGCGACTACGACAAATATGCGCATTTGAAATATCCCAAACCGATTATATAATTCTTTTTGCAAAACCAAATAGAGAAAATCGGCAAATTTAATTATAATGTTTGCACGATCTCTATTGAAATTTCAACAACGCCGATTTTCCTGTAGTTCCTCGTCCCAACAACGCCGATTTTCCTGTAGTTCTCCATCCAACACAGAACTAATTAAACCTTTGCACTTTTAAAACGCCTATTATATAACCAGAACCCGCCATTTGGCGGATTCTCGGATATAAATGGATGATTTATCAGTTGCAAAGTGACAGTTACTTCACACATTCAAAGATGCCGACCCAACAGGTCGGCGATTAGAATGTGTGAAGGTGTAAAAAAAGCATTGACAACAATATTGATTTATCAAAGAGCATTTTGATCGCAAATATGTTAAATATGTGGTTAAGTTTGTTGATTATTTTCACAAAATAAATGATGGAATAAAAGACAAAATATATAGAAACAAAACATATAAATCTCTATCGCCACGATGTTTGAACCCATCCAAAAAATGTTTTTTCAGATCTGGAATTCATTTCAGAGCATTAAAACCATTGTTTCGTCGCAAGCAAATTCTTTGGTGCAACAATATCCAGACCAGTCATTTAAACTGTTCTGGATGTATAATTACTACTCTGTTGTAATAAATGAATTTCTGGCAAAATACAATTTTCGGTTTTCTAGACCACATCATTTTTCGATGCCGATAGAGAATGAGTTTTTTGCGCGGTTTTCATATTATAAAACAGAACCTGCCAAATATCATCTCTATTTTGAACATTCACAAACAAGATTGATGGACAATCAACCCAATTTGATGTATCTGTATAAAACACCCGAATATATTTTGTGTGGGTTTGCTTTACCAGAAGATGTCCAACACACACCTGTAAGAAGCAATGCACAATTTATCAATGTGATATTTAGCAATGAATCCACCAAAGAACCATTGACTATTAAATTAGACAAATCATATTTCCTTGTTGGAAATGCGGTGCTGAGCGCGGCGCACGTTTTATTATTGCTGAATTCTATGTATGAACCACACAAATATGTGTTTGATATTAATTATGAATTAAAAATAATGGACAGTGCATTTAATTTGGTATTGTTGAACTCCAATGAATATATACTTTTTGATGACAGTAAGACGGGATATGTGAAGATGACTGCGTAAAATAAATGCGACAATATCTCGATTTAGGAACTCACAAATTTCAAGGTTTGAAAGAATTTATGCAGATATTTTGGTTAGAAACCACATTATATATTTTCTGCAGGATTTATATAAAATGAACAGTGAACTATATAAAACACCATTTTCTGTAGGCGATAATGTTATTTATTCAAAAAAAGGAGAAATAACAGACATCAGAGTTAGCAATGATGCTGATATTTATTATGTTGTAAAATTCGGCGACCGTCATTCAATTATAACGACTTCAAACAATTTAAGAATGAATAATGATTCGACTGATTTAGAAAACGTTTCGAATCAATTGAAAAATTTAAATATGAATTACGATAAATATTTAACTAATTTGACCAAAACATCAAATAAACGCTTTGATTTATCCACATTGGGTGGCAAACAAAAAAACAAACGAAACAAATCTAAGAAGTCTAGAAAATCTCGCAAACAAGGTTTGCATTAAAAAAAGAGATCAGAATGGGGGTTGACTCAGTGGATCAAATATTTGCCTGTAGGACAAATACAAGTGGAACAGTGAGCGTCGTGTCTGAATGTCGTTTAACTATAGATTTCTATAAAAGGAGGGATCAGAAGGGAACCTTGGTTCCCTTCGTGAAAATTGATTTTGAAAGTGTCCTCCATTTCTTGTTGCAATAAAATAAACAATTCGTAAATATATTTAGACAGAATATGACAAGTAATAATATAAAAGTGGAAATGGAACAAACCCCACTGCACCCTTTGAATTGTAAATGGGATTTGTATTACCATTTACAAACCGACAAAAGTTGGACACTTAGCAGTTATAAAGTAATTATGAACACGATTGACGCAATGGAAAAGGTGGTTGCCTTAAACAGTGCTATTCCTGATTATGCTCTATATAACTGTATGTTCTTCTGTATGAAACAAGGTGTCACACCTATGTGGGAAGATGCGAAAAACCGCAATGGTGGATGCTTTTCATACAGGGTGTTAAATAAAAATGTTCCCAATGTTTGGCGTAGATTGATGAATGCATTATGTGGAAACATATTGTGTGCAAATAAGAAACACGAACAACACATAAATGGCATTACTGTGTCGCCAAAGAAGAATTTCTGCATTATAAAAATTTGGTTAGATACTACCAAATTGCAAGACCCCGGAATGATTATCAACATTGCCGATTTGCCGCGAGAAGGATGTTTGTTTAAAACTCACGCGCCTGAATTCTAAATAAGGAAACCAAGGTTTCCTTATGATCCTTCCTTTTAAGGGGAGGGCGTTTTTTTTAATTAGTGGTACCTTCGGTGCCAATTTGGACCCCTCATTTCAATGTGTATGGCGTTTTTTTAATTAATGTGGAACACATTTAATTCGGGCAAAAATTTTACATCTTTATGAAAAAAAGATGCAAAATGCGCACCCCTTAAATTTTTTATTAAATTAAATTAAATATATACATTTTATGCGTTATTTTCATCACACAAACTATCCACAAACTGCACCTGTCTCGAAAACCCATCCTCAAAATCATAATCATACCCATATGGTTTCATTTGTCTTGTAGGAACATAATTCATATTCGGAATATAATTGTCAGACGCATTCATAATTATCTCGCAACTCGGCAAATTCATCGGTGTAGTATCCATTAATGCTTTGCACACCATTTCTTCTTCCTCATCATATTGATGATGTCTTCTAAGTGTGCTTCTTTCAGCATCATCTTGCAACACATCTAATTCATCTAGCGACATTGCCGCACGCTCCTCTGTAACATAATTATCAAACACGCGCGATTCCATAGATTTAACTTCTTCCCACATTGATAAGAATTTTTCACGATTTTCATAAATATCTCCCAAATATATCATCTGTTGCAATTCATCATATTTGGCAAATATTACGCTGTCTCTATCATACTTTCTGTAATACAAGCACGATTCAGTCACCTGTGACAATATTGATGCAAACTCGTTTGACATCTTGTATTGTGTTGTCTCAGCAGGAATAGATGCACAAACATCTTCTGTAGTATCCATCGCATATTGTCTTTCTAGTTCATTTCTATCAGATGCATCACAATCTTGATAAAATCGCGTATCTGCTTCGCAATTATAACTTGCCTTAAGGTTGCTGTCATCTGTGTAAACATCCATGTAGTCACACACCGAATATTTATTTCCATACAAAACCAACCCACCAACTATTTCCATTCCGGTTTTTTTAAGCATTCTAATTTGATATTCTACTTCACTTGTTATATCTTGATTTTCTTTTTCAATCATATATGTTGTAATCCGAATCTCTTCTTTAATTAATCGCACCGCAAAATCAATGTCATCTGCATTATTGGCGATTATAATCATTCTCTCTACACTGTTTCTAACTTGCATAGTATTCATTTTCTTAAACTGTTGATTTATTGTTTTAATATTATTTATCTTTTGTCTTTTTTGGAATCGTTTCAAAAAAGAATCAATTTTTTGGGTGAAATGCAAATAAAAATTTAGTGCTTAACTCTTTTTGTGCGCCGCAATGCGCGTTTTGTGCGTTTTGTGCGTTTATTTTTTTTTTTGCCTCCCATTTTCAAATACATATTGAATATATCAGTGTTTCTACTTAGCAATTCAAATGTGCCATCAATCGCATCTGGATCCAATATTACAATGCTTAATAGTGTTCTTGGTTGAAATGATTGCTCACTCGTTTCAATGCTTTTATCATTGTAAGGAATTAAAAATAGAGAATCCATTATAAAATTGTATAATGAAAACATATTTTCATCTATATCATCCATTTCTCGTATAATGTTAATAGTTGCTATATGACTTCTGAATTCTTTGTAATTAATGATTCGCGTCACTGGCAATCGTTTACCACTGTCGTGCGCCCACGAATCACACATAATAACATAATCATTGCATCTGTAAATAAAACAATAATGTGATATAGTTGTTTTCATAAAATCTTCACTATAAAGCACAATTAAATGCGATTTGCGGTTTTCCAATTCTATCATAAGCGGGTCTGTTTGGAATTTTTTTTTATCTTGATATTTGCAAAACCAACAATTCGAATTTTCTTGTAAATTTGCAATTTTTATTGCATATTTGTCAGATATTTCTTTTTTTATTTTTATGCTTTTTTTTTCACTGGACCCATATGAAGTTAATAGTTTGTAAAACACATTTGCTATATTATGGATTTGGGTCGGTATTTTCAGATCACCTTGCTCAATGGCAACAGATTTTCGTTCATACAGCAAATAATGATACACAAAAATGAACGGCGCAAACTGACCGCAACACTCCCATCCTCTAACAAAATTTACACATTCCGTGCATTTTATTTGTATTTTCTCTATGTATTTTGCAAGTTCATTTATGTTATTTGCCTCTTCCACGCAATCCTTTAAATCGCATTCTGCATTTTCAACATCCACTGTGGTGTTATCCAACAATTCTGTTTGATATATTGATTTTTTTATTACTCTGTCCAAATCGTATTTGCTCTCAAACGGAACATAATACATTACCGCATATTCTCTGGTTTTTGTATTATATTTATAACTAAATTTCAGTTTCTGACATTTATCCATTTGAATCTTTTTGGGAATTTCATTTGGCAATGCCTCTTCGTCTATTATATCCTTTGTCAAATACTTTTTGTCTTTGTTTAATAATTGTTGAGACGCAAAATCATCATATTTCACTGCATATTCGATTGCACTTTTTCGCAAACCGGGCACTTCGTCTGCATTTGCTCCGGCGCGAATTAACATTTCTATAATGGCATCTTTACTCCCGTTTTTATTATTTTTTATGGCAAATATTAAAGGTGTGAATCCCTCGTAATTGGGATAATTCACATTTGCGCCATTTTTAATTAAAATTTCCACTGTTCTGGTATTTCCCATAAGAGTTGCTATTATTAATGGTGTTTTGTCTTCTAAATCCGGTTGGTCTATTATTGCCTTTTGTTCAATCAAATATTCAATTACTGGAATATTTTCTCTTTTTGCTGCTACGAAAAGAGGTGTTTCCATTTTATCGTCGGAATAATTAATATCAGCACCTGCTTCAACTAGCATTTTTGCAACACCCACGCTAATATTTCTTCTGTGTGCAGTTATAATTAAAGGCGTTTGTCCATAAATATTTATTGCGTTCACATCTGCGCCTTCATCTATTAGTTTTCTAACAGAAGATTCGATGATTGCATTATCTTTTTCAGTTGTGGTTGATAATAAATCAATCAATCCCTGTTTTGAACTTGTGTCATCTAGTTCTTCATATAACTCTTTTGAAAAACTATCCATTATATATTATTAACTCAAAAAAGGGGAATCAAGGTTGCAAATTTGTGTTGGGTATTTATTCATTAACAGGTTCACAATTTCCTGTTTTTTTATTTCGTCGGGTGCCTTTGGGACATTTGGATTTCTTAACAATGGGGTCGCAATTTCCTGTAGTTTGGTTTCGTTTAGTTCCTTCGGGACATTTGGATTTTTTTTCATATGGTTCACATATTCCTGTTTTTTTATTTCGTCGGGTGCCTTTGGGGCATTTTGACCTTTTTTGTGTTCCTTCGGAAGATGACCCTAAAGAATTCGATTTTTCGTTTTCTTTGATTGATTCCAAAACCTCTTTTATTATTTCTTTTGGCAATTCTGGACTTTCACTGGGTGATTTGGGTTTTTTTATAGGTAATTCCGGACTTTCACTTGGTGATTTAGGTTTTTTTATCGGCAATTCCGGACTTTCACTGGG
>JACCDL010524369.1_pt1 | contig 22024 bp, 4 predicted proteins | sample 7441931 | NCBI WGS metagenome assembly JACCDL01 (sample SAMN15323437, study PRJNA562643) | freshwater metagenome | isolation source: river surface water | place: USA:Blue River Watershed | collected 2017-08-16 | reverse complement strand
ACTGCATTCTTTTTTTTGTAAAAAGTATGATATTATAATAAAGAAATACAAGGAAAAAAATGGGCGCAGTTTTAGCTAAAGGGATTGATGGAGTTGGTTTTGTTCTTAAAAAAGTTATAATACCATTAGGAAAATTATCATTATATATTATTTTATTGTGTTTCGTATTTTCTGTTTTAGCAAATCTAGCTGGTATAATTGGATTAATTCTTTTTATGATAATATTTTATTATTATGTGAAAGGTATAATATTTATAGAACCTAATCCAGGAGGAAATCAACCATCAATGCAAAATAATATTTCTAATGCAATATTTGGTAATAATACTCCACAACAATAATAATGAAAAAAATAATGAAAAAATATAATGAAAAAATATAATGAAAAAATATAATGAAAAAATTAAGACTAACTAGTATCTAGAATTCCTATCCTAGAATTTTTGTCTAGTGTAAACAAAAAAGCTAATCCTAGAATTTTTGTCTAGTGTAAATCATTTTACGTTTTGTAATATTGTTCCATGGTTGTTGATTTGTTGTAGGAAAACAATCTTCTACACTTTTAAATGGAAAAGCAGGATAGGTTTCATAATACATTTTAGTTTCTTCATATGGTTTAACATTAGATTTATGGATTTCTCCATCTAAACATCTTAAAGGTTGATTATTTTTATCACGATATGTGTTTTCCTGAACTTTAAGATATATTTCACTTGAGTCTTTTTTATAGTTTTTATCTCTAGTTCTATCAATTTCCATTTGATGAATATCTATTGGTTTTTCTGACATATGGTTACTGATTTCCTTTTTATTTAAAACATCTTTATATAAATATAATGAAGTATTAGGATAATTAGGATTAATTTTGTATTCAGCATCAAAACATTTATCATCAATAAAATTAATTCCTTTTAATTCTGATTCAACATCTACACTTCTAGCATAACCATAGAATAAATCACCTCTACCTCCAAGATTGACAAAATCATGTTCTAGGACTTCTTGATAACTAAATTCTTTTTTTGCTACTTTTGGTGCTTGTTGATAATTCCATGTATTTGATGGTGTAATTTGATATCCTAGATTTTCCCCTCTGGTAACTTTATTACCATTACGAATAAAAGCTTCTCTTCTTTGGTCGATAGTATTATTTTCTGTATTTTGTTTTTGAAAATTACATAAATAATATGGTGGAAATCTAGTTGGTAACTCAGGAAAATATTGTTTCATACTTTTTTCATGTTCCTTAAAAGGATAAAATCTGTTAGACATTTTTTTACTTTATTACTTTATTTTATTTTTATTTTAACTATTACTATTTACAATAATATCAGAAAATAACAGATATTAACAAACTAAAAAATAAAAATTAAATCAATATTAAATCAATATTAAATCAATATTAAATCAATATTAAATCAATAAGTTAAACGGTAAGAACGAGCTTTGACTACATGAAAAGCTATTCTTTGATATTGCCCGAATGCAAAAGCATTTCCACCTGTATTACATAACAAAAGCTTAAAATACCCATTGTTTACTTCTTTAATTGTAACAGTTACCATTCTATCTCTAGTTCCAAAATCACTCATAACTTGTGTAAAAATAATATCTTTTTCTTCTACATAATTATTATATATTGTAAATAATTGTTGATTATTATCACCAGAAAATAGATTAGCGAATTTAAATATACCATAAGCTTGATGAATTGAAGCTCCACTATCAGGATAATCAGACATAATTTGTTCCTCAATTAAATCTATTGAATCAACTGGCATTACATTTGAAGCAATAATTACCCAATTACTACCATCACTTTGAACAGTTACATATTCATTCAAATATTTTAATACCATTGTAGATGAAGTATCTATTTTTTGATTTGTTACTGCAACAATATTAGCATTATTTATAGCAGATGTTTTTTTGATGGTATATATACGCCCTTTAATTGAAATAGTAGATGGTAAATTAATTGTCATATCACCTGCATCAGTGTTAACTAAAAGAGAACTTTCTGTTTCTGATAATTCTACATTTAATAAAATGGTATCTTCACCAGTTGAATATGCCTTACTTGTTGTATCTAATACACCTCTAATTAATTTACCTAAACCAGTTGATGTTTCATATTTTATAATTTCAGAATCTATTAAAACAAATGCATTAAAATTTGTTGATATATCAGATGATGTTACTAATGATATACTGGAGGCATCAATATCAATATTTTGAGTTAATGTAATATAATTAATTGTAGTAAGTGGAGAATAATATACAAATGAACCACTTGAATGATCAGAAGGAGTAGTATTATATTTTCCTCTAGTGCAACCATATAAAGTATTATTATCTTTACTATTATATTGAATAATTTCGGAATCTATTATAACATACCCAGCATTACCAAAATTAAATGTTTCAAGTAATACAATTTGGTTTGACGTGCTTATTATATCCCCATCTAAATTTGAGAAATTTAAATCAATATTTGGTGTGGTTGAAATAGTATATGATTTAGCACCAACTAAATGTGCTGATGGTGTTGTTGTATTTGTTCCTCTAGTTAAATCAGCAATTGATTCATATTTAATAATTTCTGAATTAATTAGAAGTAATCCTGATGGGTTTGATGTTAAATCAGCAACACTTAATACTGAAAGCATTTTATCAGTCGTTTTCATATTTGCATCTAATTTGGTTATACCAATTAATGTTAATGGTGAATAATATACTGTTTGTCCAGATGAATAGCCTGAAGCACTTGTATTTAATTTACCTCTTTCACAATCATACAGAATAGTAGAATTTTTGCTTGTATAACTAATAATTTCACTACCAATTATAATATAACCACTGTTTCCAAAACCATCTGTTGTATCAAGTGTTATTTCGGATGAAATTGTTGATATTGATATAGCTAATGAAGCAGTAACTAAATTGTAATATGGTGCATTAGAAATATTATAAATTCTTGTGCCTTCCACATGTGATGAGGCTGTAGTGCCATTTGTTCCTCTTGTTAAATCAATAATTGTTTCTTTATTGTTATAAGTTATCTTTTCATTACCTATCAAAACTGTTCCAACAGGTGGTAAATTATCAATATCTGCAGTATTTTTTATTCTAATTCCTGAAACTTCGTCACTTAATAAAACATCATTTGCTTCAATTGTTATAAAATTAATTACTGGAGAACCATTAACAAATTGATAATTACTTAAACGAGCAACTACATTTATAGAAGCTTCTGAATTTTGATCAAGTGGTATTGTGCCTTGCATTCCTCTAGATAAATTATCCAATGTTTTTTTATTAAACCAGAAAAAGAATTCACCTTCTAGTAATCCAAGACCTGTTTCTTCATAATTAGAAGAATCAATTAATGGTACAGCTACAGATGTATCAGATATATATGATCTTAATTTTCCATTAGTATAAGAATTTATGGAAATTTGTGATAGAGTAAAATTTATTGTTTCTGTTGTATCTAGAGGAAATGTTTGATATAATCCTCTATTTGTAAGATCTAATAAATCAAATGTTTTTTTTGTATTAAATGACATGAATTCTTTATCAATTAAAATTAATCCTGTTGTATTAAATGATGTATTTAAATCATCTAATGGAATAACTTTTGATGTAGAATTAATATCTTTTCTTAAATGAATACCATGTGATGAAACATTTGTTGAGACTAATACAGGATATTGTTGATTAAATGAATGTGATACAATATCTGTTCCAAAAAGGCCTCGTTTTATTGGAACATCTGCGATTGTTATTATATCAAATGAGTTTTTACTTATGAAATTAATCCACTCTCCATTCATTAATACTTTAGCTGATGAAGAATATAATGAACCATTCAATAAAGGAATAAAAAGATGTTTATCTGTAATGTTTTGTCTAAGTTTTGAATATCCATTAATACTTGTTATTTTATATATTGAAATATTAGTTGGTGCAGTTTGAGTATCAAAATAATTACGAATTATATTTTCTATGCTATATCTTGATGTAAGTTTAATAAATTCTTTATCTATCAAAATATATTGTTTAGTATTAGACCCTAAAGTTGTAAATGATTGTGCATAATTATCACCGTTATTTAATTGTATATATGATGAACTAGATGTAATTTCTTTTTTAAGTGATGAATTTATATATTGTTCAATTTCTTCTACATTATAAACTTTAATACCTGTATTAAATGATAATGGTTCCACATTGTAATTTAAATAATTTCTAGTTAATCCATTTATGGTTTTATTCCATTGACCATTATTTATAATTTCAAAAGCTTTTCTAGCAGGTAATGGGGTATTAAAATTTGTTAAAAGTGCTTTTGTTGGAGGAGAAGGATATATATAATCAGTAATTGTAATTTCAGTATCTAAATCTGAAATAGATGTGGTTATGGTGTTAACATCATCATATATATTATAAATATAGTTTTGATTACTTGGTTGATGTTCTATTAAAAGTGTATTTAATATACCTCTTGATACATTTAATCCAAACCCTTCAAAACTTATCATTTCGTTATTCATTAAAGCAAAACCTGAAACACCATATGTATCAGATGTTTTTACATTATTAATAATTGTTGTTGAATTATTAATATCAGATGTTAAGAAACCTATTGTTTGTGAGTCAATTCTAATTAATTGGCTAAAATTATAATTTGTTGATGTATCAACAGTTTTTTTACTGCTTCTTGTGTATCGAGTAACATTTCTATGTCTTACCGAATTAGATGTTGAATAAGTAAAATTTTCAACACCAGCTGAACTTAAACCTATAATTGATGAATAAACCGGTATTTTGTCCTTGATAACAGTTGTTATCTCATTTTGACCAATAAATAATGGACCTTCTTCATATGGATCAACCAAAGTATCATTTGTTTTCATATATATTATATGTGTAAATGAAACAGTTGTTCCAAAATTTGGATAAGGACCTTCAATTGATACATCAACATTATAAAGAATATTGTTAACTGCTCTTTTATATCTAATCAATAATAGATTTTCTAATGTTGAACCTGAATATTTAGCTAACAAAACATGACCTCCGTTATTGTTAAATAAATATACTTTACTACTTTCTGTTATTGTTATAATTGTATCTGATAAATGTGGATATGGTTCAAAATTGTAATCAATTGGATTTATTGTTGTCGTTAAAGTAGATGTTGTAATATCTAGATTAATGTCATTATCAGTTTCTAAACTATTACCTGCTAAATAATAATATATAGGATTATCAATATCCGATACAACATCGGTATTTGTGATTGTGGATGATGTTGTTATAATATCAGTTATATATTGATAATCAGAAGGAAAAAATGGTCCAGATATACCACCATTTTTTTCTTCGTATTTTCTTGCAATATAAGTATCATTGGCATTATGTGTGCTTAAATTATAGCCAACATTTTGGTTGAATCTAATTATTTCTTTATTAACACCCGGAGTATTAATAAAAACAATACCACCATTCGTTAAACCATAACCATTACCTGGACCTAAATCATATTCAATTTCTGTGTCTGATACTGTATATTTATTAACAAATAATTTTTTAGGAATATTTGTGAAAAAGTATACTAAGGTTCCTGCAGTATGAGTTTTAATTGATGTTTTTGATAAACCACGGTTTAATTCATAAAACATGTTTGCAGTATCATTTTTATTACAATATTTAATTAATTCATTTTCAATTAATATATAACCTGAATCAAGAATACCAATTGTTGAATCTATCACAAATAATGATGTATCTGTTATATCAAAATTAGTTCTTAATGATGTTTTAAATATAACTGAATCTTTATCTGAATCTAATAAAAATGCTTGTGTGAATTTTTCGTTTTTAATTTCCGAAGATGTCATATTTAGTAATATTGGTGTATGATTGATGACATGTTTCCATACATTTAAAAAATTATAATTATGATATGTTTCTTTATATATAAGCTGTGATGTAAATCTCTTTTTTATATAATCTGTGCTAGCTGCTTCTCCAGTTGACCCAAATTCAGTAATACGAAATATATCAACCGAAGCATTTTCATAACCATCAATATTCCATACACAATCTGTAATTTGACCATGAAAATTTCCACTATCCCATGAACTCATAGACATTTCAGCGATAAATCCAATAATAGGTGTATAAATAGTTTGCGCAATACCAGAGAAATAACAACGTCTTAATTCTGCATTAGAATTATAATAACCTATAAATCCATTTAAATATTCACTTGTAACTGTTGATGCAGAACAATAACAGTCTGTTACTATCCCTCCTTGTAAATTTCCGATAAATGCTCCACTATAATAATTAATCAGAGCAGGAATAATTAAATATATATTTGCATCTGAATAACAATATTGAATAGTCCCATTATTTTGACCAACTAATCCACCCATTTCTGATCTACCTCTAATATTTCCAGATGATTTACAATATTTAATTATACCGGAAGCATCATTCCGTGATGCAATTCCACCAATTTGATTAATACTTCCTGCTCCATTATCTATTTGTATATAAGCTTGACAATTTATTATTTGTCCCAAGTTCCTAACAATAATCCCACCAAAACCTCCATAAATCTGATTGGTATGTATATTGACATTACAATTCTCAACAATTCCAGCGTTTTCTGAACATATAACAGTAGTGTTAGTATGAGTAAAAAGCTCAATCAAATTTGTTAAAGTTATGTTTAGATTTTTAATTATTCCTATATTAGATAGAAATAAACCGAATATATTATATTCCAATATTGTGCTAGCTGTAATTGTTTTATTATTTCCATTAAAAACAGTTGTAAAAACACCACCTATATTAGGATTTATAAACATATTAATCCCTTCAGTTGTTGTTATGTCATTCATCAACATGTATGAATAAAGATTTGCATTTGTTTCAATTATTGCATTCCAGTCTTCTAATGTAAAAATTGGTTTAAATAAACCATTTTCATTACCTCCATAAACAGCAAATTGTTTAAGTGATGCATATGTTATACCTGGTGTTATTGACATTATGACACATCTATATTGACCATATGCATTTGTAGTATCATTTGGAATAAAATAATTTTCACCTGTAACTATTCCATCTAATATTTCAGATAATAATGTCCATGTTGATCCATTTCTTGATCCTAATATTGCAATAGATGTTGATGGTGACAAAGTTTCATAAAGATAAAAGGAGTTAGGATAAAAATTATTCATAATATCTCCATTGGAAGCACTAAATACAACATATTCACCAAGATAATGATTACCCAAACCATCAATTGTATCACTAGTTCCTATGTAATTACCAGTAGTTATATCATATTTATCATAATCTGACCGCCATTCACGTTGGTCATATAATTTAATTGATGTTGATGCTGAATGTGCGGATGCGGTTGTGCCATTTTGGGCTCTGGTAATACCAATAAATTTACTATTATCTGCCGATGTATAACTTATAATTTCATTATCAATAATAATTTTACCGCCTGTTGAAGGAAAATTTTTATCAAGTGGTGTTTCAGCATAAATATCTGTTGTTGAACTAATTGTAACATCATCCCCTAATATAGTATTTATATCAAATGAATTAAATATATTTGATACTTGATAATCTGTTGAAATTTGGGATGAAGCTTCTATTGTATATAATCCATTACCATGGTCTTGTCCACTTACAGTTAATGATGGTGTTAAACCAACTAAACTAATTGGGGGATATCTATTACCTAAATCAACATGTCTTTCACAATTAAGTAATTTATTTGTAAATTCACCAATAGTTGATGAATATTTCATTATTTCATTATCCACTCTAATATATCCAATAGAACCTATAACATTAAGTTGCATATTACCCGGCCAAAAATATACTGTTGATTGTATATCATCTAATTCATTAATATAAAATTCATATGGTTCATAAATTTTAAATAATTTATCACCAGATGATGCAGCTACTTTTGATGTTCCTAAATATCCTCTAATACAATTTGACAATCCAACTGAAGAACCTACAATTAATCCGGCTGTTCCCTTGATAATTTCCCCATTTATGGTAATAAAAGTTTCTTTAAAAGATTCAAAATAATTTAATACATTTTCAGGTGAACCTACATTTGTAATTGTAATATTAATTGTTGTTGATGAGGATGTTATAGAAGAGGCTAGTGTTCCTTCAGTAAAAGGATTATTATCTCTTGATAAATGAATTGCTCTCTTAGGAATTCCTGGATGGATTGTTGCGGAATCATATGTATAAGATGTTGCATTTAAAGCTATACTTCCTCTGGTCATTGAATCAAATGCATAATTAGATGTTTCATTATTAGGTTTAATAATACTTGTAAAGTCACCAAAATTATTTATATCAATCGCTTTATCATTATATGCAAAAGCTTCAGTATCAACCAACATAATACCTTCTGTTGAAATAGTTAATTGTTGATTGTTTTCTTTTTCTTGACTTGAAATAAAATTACATGTGGTTCCTGTATCTCCAAGCATATTTTGAGATAAATTAATAGTTGATAAAATATATCCATTATTTACAGTTCTATCTAGAAAAACAACTTTTATAGAATCGTAACCACCTCCTTGATATGTTGATGGTGTAGTTCCTTCAGCTCCTCTAATAACTGATAAATATTCTGTTGCACCTAATACTTTAGTATATGTCATTATTTCTCCCTTTATTACTAATTGACCTGAACCATCTGGAATATCTGTTAAATTATTTAATTTAAGTGTTGTTTGTGTAGTTGTTGTAATTTCTTGAGTTAAATATTTAACTATTAATCCATTAACATCCGAACTATTAGATATTTGTCTCATTATACTTCCTGAAGTATGAGTATCACCTGATAATGAATCATAAATATTTCTTGATGTAATATTATTAATTGTAAAATAATAATTCAATGGTAATTCTGGTGAAATTATGTAATTATAATCATGTATTACAATCTCATTATTATAATTACGAATACTATTAATTGCATCATTTGTAGAATGATTTTCAGGTATTGAATCAGATAAAGTTAATAAACCACGTGAAACATTTCCAAAATTATTTGATGCTTCAGTGTATGAAATTAATTCACCTTCAATTCCTACAATTCCAGATGTGGGAATTTTTAAAGAGTAATCATTATATGTAGGAACACCTGTTACAGTTTTAGAATATACTCCAATTTGTAAATATGTAGAACCATTATCAATGGCACATAATAAATCAATACCAGTTACTGAATTTGTGATTTGATTAAAGTAAGAACCTGATGGATATGAATTTGGAATTGTTCCATCAACACCTCTGTTATAATTAAATCCAGTTTTATTTTTACCTGTAAATTTAATTAGTTCTTTTTTATTTAATGCAATATCATATAAAATTAATTCTCCTGAATCAGTTGTTATCTTACTTAAATCATCAACAATTAAATAACTTGTATTTCCACTGTCAAGAGGAGCACCTAGTGTTGTTTCATCTAATATTGCTATTCTAAAAACCTCAGAATCAATTAAATGACTTGTTGCTGATGTATTTAATTCTCCGCGACCATCAGTATATATGACATTGTTTAATCCGGAATAACCCATAATTTCATAATCCATTCTTACTTGCCCTGAAGTTGCAAATCCAGTTGTGTTGTCTAATGGTATAAAATCAGTTTCAATATGATTATTGATAATATTTGATGGTATATCAGATACTACTATTTGGTAAGCTGTTGTCCCGATATTATGAGTTGTAATAGACGAATAATATAATCCTCTATCTTCTAAACTTGATATTACCAATGAATTATTTTTTGAAGTATAATTAATTATTTCATTATTGACTATTAAATATCCGGTTGTTCCAAATGATGATGTGCTTTCAATTACAGGGAATGCTGAATCAGTTGTATTAATTTTACTATCACCTGTAATACTAGTGCTCATTGTTAATACATTATCATTATAAGTAATATCATATACAAATGTATTAAATAAATGACTTGTTGCACCTGTATTTAACCCTCTTGCATTTCTTTCTGATAACCCTAACCCTAAATTTTTATTTTGATAATTCATGATTTCATACCCAACTCTAATATTTCCAGAACTTGAAAACCCTGTAATATCATCACTATTTGATACTGGAATAGTTATATCAAATATTTCAATTGTTGAGGCTAAATTAACAACGTTACCTATTTCTGTAACCTTATATACAGTTGCACCAATAATACTATGTTCTTGTGATGTTGAACCATATGCACCTCTAAAAGAAGGTGCATCTTTTGTGGGAACAGTTACTAAACTCAAACCTATATCTGAATATTGAATAACTTCGGTTAATATATTATTCTCTAGATCTGATGTTTGAACCTGAACTAAATCTGGTAATGGTAATGAAGTAAAACCATCTAAACTACCCATTACTATCGTATCATCATAACTTTTAATACTACCAGCTAGAAATGTTAAAGCACTGATTGCATTTGTTTGACTAATTAAAGCATTGGAGCTATGTGCAGATGCAATAGTTCCACAAGAACCTCTAACTACATTATCTAATGTATTTTTACTTTCAAAAGACATGATTTCTGAATTAATTAGAACTAAACCACTATTACCATAACTTGTATTATCTTGTGTTGGAATACCTGTATCCTCTAAATTCATTAAAGCATTTAATGAACTATAAATATTTGATATTGTTGGAATATTAAATACCGTACTATAAGTAATATGACCTGTAGCCGATGTTAAATAACCACGTGTCACATCACGTAAACCAACTCCATCATAATAAGTCATTAATTCAGAATCAACTAAAATTGTTCCATTAGTTGTGAATAAATCTACATCATTAATTGAAATATTTTTTTGTGTATCTGTTGTAATATCATTCGTTATTGTGGCTTTACCATAATATAATTCAAAATTATATATTTTACTTGAAATATTATGACCTGTTATTGATGTGTCATTAAATCCACGTGTCAAATTAAATAATCCTAAATTATTGTATTTTATTAATTCTGTATTAATAAGAACTAATCCACTAGTTGGAAAATTTTGATGACCTGATTGAAATCTAATTTCTGTATCACTATTTAATAATTCTTTAATAAATCCATTTGTAATAAGAGATGGGTCAGTTATTAAAAATGTTGGAGCGGATTCCAAATGTGATGCGGCTTGGGAACCATATTGACCTCTAACACAATTTAATAAGAAATTATTTGAACGTCCATTATATGTAATTAATTCCTTATCAATTAAAATTGTATGTGTAACTCCAATATCATCTGGAAAATCCCCACCATATCTTAAAATAATGGTATTTGCTGGAAGACCTGATATATCACTCTCATCAAATAAACCTGTAGGGGTTAATTCTTGGTCAAGAAAATTAAATATTAAATTGGTTGTTCCATCAGCAATATATGTTATTTTAGTGCCATCAATATAATACCCTGATGCTGGTTTACTTGTTTGATATTGTTCACGTTCGATATCTAATAAGTTAATATCTTCATATTTGATTATTTCACCATCTAGAGTTACAAAACCAGAACTATAAAAATTCTGATAATTAGAAATTGAAATAACTTGTGAAGGATCTTCAATTGGAGGTATTAAATTCAATAATTCTGAATTAATTAATGGTGTTGTAGCATCTTGTATTAAGTGGACACTAATACCTGCTAAATGTGGAAGTCCATAGGTCTCATTAGTTCCTCTTGATATATTAAATAAATATGGTTTATTATCTGTGTATGTCATAATTTCACTATCAATAATTAACCCACCTGTTTCAAAAAACCCGGTTGGATTGATTGGGATATTTGTCATTCCATTATTAATATCATTTGTTAATTGAGAATAGTTCAATCCTGATAATGAAGTTGCAATATTATAAACATTTGAACCAATATCATGTAATTCTATTGGAGTATTATTAAATCCTCGCGTAACATTTCCTAGACCAGTATTTTTATTACTAAATTGGATTATTTCAGAATCTATAATTGCTAGTGCAGTCACACCTGTTAAAATAAATTTATCAATTTCATTAACAGTTATTATTCCTGTTGTTGGAACATCACAAGTTAATCTACTTTGTCCTTTAACTGACCCCATATCATACATTTTAGAACTTTTTATATGATGTTCTGATGTTGTATTAAATGAACCACGACCTAGACCTGTTAACCCTGATAATCCTGTTACACCACCTAAATTTGTAAATTTATTATTATAAATAATAAATTCGGAATCAATTAAAACAGTGCTGGAATTTTGAAATAATTCTAGTGCAGCAATATTTTCGGCGTTATTTTCAATATAAACATTTTCTAAAGTTTTATCTAAATATCTATCATATGTATAGTTTGGAGGTATTAAATTATAAGATAATACTGTGCTAAATTGCGAAATTGCCAATATTGCTTTTCCAAAAGAACCTTTAACATCTAATGTTGATGTAGGTTCCATAGTTGCTATACCAATACGATTGACACTTAAATCGCCACCAATTAAAGGATTACTTGGAATGCCGCCATCACTATTATAAATTGCTAATTTATTAGAGAAAGTTGTTTTATTTAATGAGTTTTCATTTTCTTCTAATTGGGTTTCATTACCAATTAAAATATTATTACTACCTTGGTTAACTTGACCAACTCTATTACCAATGAATAAATTGTTACTTGAAGGGGCTAATTTACCAGAATATAAACCTGCTGCATATCCAATCATGGTATTACTACCTGTCCCTTGAATAGTATCAATATTATAACCAGAACGAGTTCCTAATAAAAGATTGTTTTCAGATTTTACATTATAACCGGCATTTGTCCCTAATGCAGTATTATATTTTTCAGTTGTAATTCTTCTTAAAACACTGTCACCTATTGCAATATTCTTTGAACCCATAGTTAAAGAATTACCTGCATCAAACCCCATTACAATATTTGATGATGCTAAAGAACCATCTAATTCACCAATAGCATCATCCTTTAATCTACCTAAGAATAAAACATCACCTTCAACATAATCGTCTGTTAAAGCTTGGTCAATATTTATTTTAGTTGTTCCTGTTGTAGCATTTCCAGTTTGAATTTCAGTGCTTACAATTGTTACAACTTGAGAAGTTGTTGTAATAATTGATTGTAAAACAATCTTAGTATTTATTGGTAATAAACTATCAAAATAAGTCTTGGGGGTTTTTACAATAACAAATGCTTCGCCAGAAATAGCAGTTTCAATTACTGAACTCTTTTCACCAAATAACAAATAGGCTTTGTCATTAATTCCAAAAAACCAGGTTAAAGGGGATGAAATACTAGCTGTTGATGCCGTTACTGCTGTTGTATATACAATTTGAGGTTCATATTCTGAATTATTATCATATACCAAAACTAGATGTTGACCTGCTTTAACAAAACTACTACCTATTTTAATACTTGTCGCACCAACATTGCTTGAACTTGTTGGACTTGTTGATGAATTACCTAAACCAAGATTTACAGCTGAATTTTCACCCATAATAATGTTATTTTCACCACCTGCACCAACACCTACTGCATTTGCACCCATGATAATACTTCTACTAGAAGCAAACCCTTGGAAGTTACTTTTATAACCAACTGCAATATTGTTCGCAAAAGATGGATTCAATATAATTCTAGATGATTCACTACCTAGAACTACATTGTTATCCCCAATATCACCCGATGAAACCGCATTGGCACCAAAAACTAGGTTATTTAAACCTAATTTATTACCATACATAGCATGACTACCAATTGCGATATTTTGATTACCTGTTTGATTATTCTTTAAAGCACGAAAACCAATACCTAGATTTCTAGTTCCTGTTGTATTTTTTGCACCTGCTTCATAACCAACAAATAAACTATTTGTACCACTAGTATTTTGTTCACCAGCCTTATATCCAGCAAAAAGACCATAATTACCAGTATTATTATTATAACCTGCATTATAACCAATGAAAAAATTACCAGAACCAGTAGTTGTTGAACGACCTGATTGATTACCTAAAAATAAGTTGTCTTGACCAGTGGTTACTAATTGACCTGATTGATTACCAATAAATGTATTGTTATCTGATATAGCATTACGACCCGACTTATAGCCTAGATAAATATTACCTTGACCATTAATATTATAATAACCTGCTTCATTACCAATTGCAATATTTGAATTAGTTGTTAATTTATTACCAGCACGATAACCTAAGAAAATATTAGAATTACCATAAAAATTACCAGCACCAGCTTCATTACCAATAATCATGTTATTGCCACCGCTAACATTATTTATACCAGCATCTTTACCAATAAAAATATTACCATTACTATTTGAACCCGCACCGGCATTTTCACCAATTAAAATATTATTTGAACCAGTTACATTGTCACGACCAGCATTTCCACCAATTGAAATATTATTTTCACCACTTATATTACTTGAAGACGCACTAGTACCAATCGCTAATAAACTATTACTTTGATTTTGTAAACCAGCTTGAAAACCAATACAAATTGAATCATTAACTGTTACAGGATCTATAGGACCTTGACCAAAACCAGCTTGATAACCAATCGAAATATTTCTTTCACCCATATTGTTAAAACCAGCTTGACTACCAATATGTAAATTATATTGCGAAGTATCAAGCATATAACCAGATTGATTACCAATACAAATATTATCACTTGCTGTCGATGAAGCTACACCTGCTTCATTACCAATGAATAAATTGTTACTACCTGTTGTATTGGCTGCACCAGATTGTGAACCAATAAAAATATTTTCTGAACCAGATGTCGTATTTGAACCAGGACCATCTGAACCAATAAAAATATTCTTCTCACCCTCATTTAGTTGATTACCACTATTATCCCCAATTAAAATGTTATTACTACCAGTAGTTAAACTAAAACCAGATTGTTCACCAATTAAAATATTACCAACGGTAGTTGTCGCATTATAACCTGCTTGATAACCAATCATAATATTTTTTTCACCCGATAATTCACTAGTTGGATTTGCCGCCACTTCACGACCAATAAAAATATTATTAGCTGAGGTATTAGAATAACCAGCTTTATAACCAATAGAAACTACACCATCTGATAAATTATTATAACCCGATTGATTACCAATCGCAACTGAATAAGAACCACTGATATTTTTATTACCAGCATCACTACCAATTAATGTATTATTTATTCCATCTCTAGATTCTAAACCAGCATTAGCACCAATTTGAACATTTGCACCACCAGTAGTTGCATTTTTACCAGCTTGATAACCTATTAAAGTATTTGAACCACCATTAATTAAACTATTACCAGCATAACTACCAATTAATGTATTTTGTGAAGAAGTTGTAGATTGACCAGCTAAATAACCAATTGCAGTGTTATCTGATTGATTTGTTATATTTGAAAGGACTCCGGCATTACCGGAAGTATTATTACCACCACCAATACCTACTGAACGATTACCTGTTGTAATATTCATACCAGCATGATGACCAACAAAAACATTACCACTCGCAGAACCTGCATTGATGGTCGCATTTTGTAAGGCTTGATATCCAATACCAATATTATATGAACCATTTAAATTTTCCCCAGATTCTTTACCAATCATAATAGATGTTGATAAATTTCCAATAGCACCAGAACCAGCATCCTTACCAATCATTATTAAATTACCAGTTACATTATTATTATTTTTACCAGCTTGATTACCAATAAAAATGTCACCAGATTGTGATGTTTGTGCAGCTCCACTCGCATAACCAATAGCAATCGTGCCATCAGATGAAATTAAAGATTGACTGGCTTGATTACCAATAATAACATTCTGATTACCATTTGTCAATGTTTTGGCGGCTTGTGTTCCTAAAATGATATTGTCACTACCAGTTGTTAAACTATTACCTGCTGCATCAGATAAATTAATATTACTAGCTGATCCTATTACCAAATTTTTAGCACCTGATGTTAATAATTGACCAGCTTTAACACCCATTAAAGTATTTGCTGAACCATTAGTTAAAGAAGACCCTGCAAAAGCACCTACCATGGTATTATTATTACCTGTTCCTGTAGCAGTTAATCCTGCATTATAACCTATCATAGTTTGATATTCACCAGTAGTATTTGCATAACCAGCATTTTTACCAATAAAAGTATTATTATTCCCTGTATTAGAAAAACCACTTAAATGACCAACTGAAACAATATTATTAGAATTTGTTGATGTAATTCCTGCCTGATGACCTATTAAAACATTAGCATCACCTGTTGTATTAGATAAACCGGCCTTGCTACCTATCATTATATTTTCTTGAGCAGTTGTTGAAGCATAACCAGCTTGAAAACCTACCAATACGTTATCATCGACAGTAAGATTATAACCAGCTTGTCTACCAATTGCTACATTTCTTTCACCTGAATAATTTAACTTTAGTGATTCTGAACCATATGCTGTATTATCAGAACCAATTCTGTTTGTGTTACCTGATAAATAACCGGTAAATGTATTATTATCACCAGTGTTGGTAGCTCTACCAGCATCTTTACCTAGAAATGTATTATTATTACCTTCACTTATTGATTCACCTGCACGAAACCCTAATAGAGTTGAATTATTAGCACTAGTCATCATATATCCAGAATCATTACCAACAATTGTATTATTATGCCCAGTTAAACTAATATTACCTGCATTATCACCTACAAATAAATTACCATTAAGCCCGGAAATAGGTGCACCTCCACCACTTAAAGGATTAAATACGATTTGTGTTCCGTTGAATGAAACACTCCAACATGTAAATAATTTAACACTTGATTTATAGCTAGGCACCTCTGGGTCTTCACTATCTTCTGTATAAAAAACAGTTCCGACAATATTAGAACCTCCACCAATAATAGTTTGATAATTAGAAGTGTAAATTGCATAATTTGTTTGGTCAACAATAGCAGAAACTATTAAATCAACTGAGAAGAATTGTATTAAATATTCATTAATGGCTGGTTCGTTAACAGTTTTTAGACCATAGCAAAATTTAGAATTATCTGTTTGACTACCTGTCACTGTTATTTTAGTCCCAATCATATTATATGTTATTCTATTTGATAAAATACCATAATTATAGCTACCTTCCGTGTCATTAACAGTTATTTTACCATTAATAATTTCGATAGTTGGACATGATGCATTTGTTGAATACATTTCAATACCAGCATTATTAAAAGAACCAGTAACCTCAATATCAAGATTTCTTAAAATAATATTTGATGAGGGATTATTTAAAAAGACACCTTCTGATGTTGTTTCTATTAAACCACTTACATGTTCAGATGCTGTTGAAATTATTCTAATAGTATCAACTAAAAGATTGCTGACTTCATCACCATATATACCAATACGATAAGTGCTATTAATAGTAGTCGCTATTGTTTTTATAGTTAATTGTGATATTTCTGAATTTGATGATAAAATAATAGCTGAACTGTCTTCTCTATTATTTGATGAAATATCAAAAGATAATATAGTTGCTTCTTGTCCAGCACCTATTACATTAACATACGGTTTCATAATAATCTGGTATTTTTCTATAAAGATACCAGCTTTAATGATTATTGTATAACGATTATATTGTGAATTGTCACTGATTGATTCCATTGCATCATACAGATTATTAAAATCTCCTCCTTCTTGTGATACAATGTAAGTATGATATTGTTCGGTGATAAATATACCATTATTAACTAGAGGACCATTTAATCCTGGAACTATAACTGATTTTTCCCCTTTAAAAAAATAATATCCTTCACTTTCTAGATTAAAAATAGGTGAATGAGTTGCTTGGATATATGAAGCATTAATATCAATAGTATATAACTGCGAAATCTCAACCATTATTGGGGCTTCATCTTTTAGTTTATTTTTTCCTAAAATTAATTGAGTTGATGTTACTTCTTCTAGATAAAAAGGACCCTTATTTTCTTCATTTATGATAGCTCCAGCTATTTTAATATATGACCCAGGTGTAAAACCTACTGTTGATGCTAAAGTAATTGTATCTCTCTCATCTGGATTAGATGTAAACAATGCTGATGATGTTATATATTGGTGTTGAAATACGCTTGCATGATTATAAAATCCATATGCTTGGGCTTTAACTGCTGCATATTCATCTAGGATAGATGCACTTGTTAATAATTTACATGAATTAAATGATGGAGAAGATTGAAATAAATAAACTGCTGTATTAGTTTGGGCACCTTTAATATCTACATTACACATATTATATTGACCATCACTTAAATTTTGATGATATATACCGACAGCTAGATTAGCAGGGGCATCTATTTTAATTTCAGTATTGTAAATAATTGACCCATATGTCATATCAACATTTAATCCATATAAAATACCTTCTCCCTGTGTGATATTAATTTTAGTATTATTAATTAATATTTTATTTGAATTAAGTAAGTGTATAGCTATTGAATTGGCGCCTGTTTGTGTAATATCAGTTGGATGTCCAATATTAATAGTAACATTTTGTATAACTACATTTGATTTACCAAAAGCTGATATACCAAATGATTCTGTTGATGTTCCTTGATAGTGTTGTATTTCTATGTTTTCGATTCTAGAATAATGTCCACATATAATAACCGATGAATTTTCGAATGTTGTTCCTCCTGTTTCTCTTCTAATAATTACCAATCCTTCACCTTCACCTTGTAAACTAACATAATCTGGTAATATTACTGATTCTGTATAAATCCCTGGTGTGACTATAATTTTATATTGATTTGTAGCTGATGGTTGTTTTTCGGAAGAAATATCCGCAATATAATTTAATGCGTCTGCAATAGTTGTATAATCAGCTCCATGTGGTTCTTTGGCGACAGTAACAATATTTTGCAAAAGCCGAGTAATTCCGGCATTAGTAGACAGCACACCAACATCATTGATAAATAAATTGGCACCTATTCTAATACCGCCCAATTTATCGGCGGAGGCAATATCTAGTGTTAATTCTCGCCAAGTTTCACCAAGAGGTCCAGGTTCACCAGTATAACCTTCGAATGTTTTATTAGTTGTATTAAATCTAATTGTTCCCGGGATAAGGTTGTCAGTATCATTGATAATCACCCCTCCATTTCTGATGAGAAGAGAATCAAAAATAGCATCCTTAGAAGTAGATAATGACATTGTTTGTTTTTCTTTAATTATGTCTTAGAAAAAATCATGACATGTTTAAACTAAATTTTAAAAACTTTAAAAATATTAAAAATTAAAATTATTATTGAGGTCATAATAATCTTCTAATAGTATTAATATTATTTTATACTTAAAAATAAGCTTTATTATAATATTAAATACAAAATTGCTTATAATTTAAAAATAAGAATCTAAAACAACACTTAACTCTTTACATAGTATTTTTTCTAGTTTTTTATATATTTGTAATTTTTGAAATAAAAATTCTCACATCATTAATATCAGGATTAAAATTATTTTTGATTAATTCTAGTAATAATTGATACATTACTAATTTTTTTAGCCGAAAACTTAAACTGGATGAATTATCTAATTTTGCTTTCTCATTGTATGGATTAATAAAAAAATGTGATATTTTAGTATCTTCTAATTTTAATTTTTTATCTACAAAATCTTTAATATGTTCCCATTCATTTTTTAATTTAATTAACCTATTTAAATAAATTATAACAAGTCGCTTATAAATGAATGTAGCTAAAAAAAATATTTTTTCCTTTTCAGTTTTAACAGTTATAATTTCATTACTTGCATCATTGGTTTTTTCTACTGATTTAATAGTTGAAATTACGCGGTTTATTTCATCTAATTTTGCAATAAAAATATCATTATTATCTGATTCAATTATATCATCAATACTGTTTTTTATATCTTGATAACAATTTGTCTCTGTATCATCTTTTATTTCATATTTTGTTGTCATTTTATTAAATTTATATCTTTATTTTATATTGAATGAGATATTTTTTTGCTTTGTTTTTTCGATAAAAAATTATAAAATTTAAAATTATACTTCTATTATATTGGATATATTAAATTTAGATAATCATCTAAATTTAATATAGTATTTTTTATTATATTATTTAAATAATTTCTTTCGTTTTTTATATTTTCATATATTTGTTTTATAAATTGGTAATCATTATCAGTTGCATACTTATCATTACATTCAGTTATTTTGGTATGTATATCTATAAAATCTCCTAAATCAATTTTGGATAAATCTATACCAATATCATTTAAAATCAGTGTAAGAAATGGTCTGTTTTCTATTATATGAGCAGTATTATTATTTATTAAATAAAATGCTTTGTCAATTTGGAATTTAGTTTTGAATACAAAATCAAATATTGCATTTAGGTCTTTATCTAAATAAATTTTATCATTATCATCAATTCTTTGATATAAGATACTTGTGTTAAAAGAATTATCAGTAGCCCTGTCATTATTCGGAGATTCATTCGTTTGACTTACAGAACTGTCACTGATATTTAATACTGATTTCATTTCAGTCTTTCCATTAGACTTAATAGATTTAAAAATATAATGCCCACCTTTAGGTTGACCATCAATAATATTAAAAATACCTCTATTTAATGCAATTGGTCTATAATAGATTTTTTTATCATTAATTGTATAAAACATAATTATTTCATTTATAGGTATTTTTATTTTTTTTGAAAATTGTTCATTTGTGACTGGAATTAATAGAATTATAAATTGGTTATTATTATGAACATAATATTTTTTTTTTGTAACAAAATAATTAGTTTGTTCTTCAGTATAATCTTCAATGCTATTACACATATTCGTGATATCTAAATCTAATTTCTTTTTAGAACGTGTTATTTTTTCTAAATCATGGATTTTATTATTTAAACAAGTTAAAATATTCACTGTTTGTCCTTCATAACAAGTTCGTGTAAGATTTAAACAATAATCATCAACACCTTTTTTTTTATCATCAACGACATCAACGACATCAACGACATTGACATCAAATTTTTTACTTTCGCTATCACATATAATATGAATTTGATTGTTTATTTTGAATGAATTCATTAATAACCGGTCTTTAAATAATTTACTTGTAAAATAAAAAAATAATTCAGAATTGTCTTTCTGTTTACCACATTCAAACCATTCACCAGAATACGAACCTGTTTTTGAAAATTCAACAATTTTATTAAACTCATCAGGGGTGACTTCTATTATCGGATTTGAGTTTGAATTCAAATCTTTAAATATTTTTTGTAAAGCGTTAATTGCTAAATTATCTATGCTGTCACTGGTATTTATTTGATAATCTAATAATTCTCTAACAAATGGTTTTATTCTGTTTAATAATTGGATTAGACTATTAAAATAACATGCGTTGCGAGGAGCTTTAATACCTTTAGGTGGTATATTATCAATTGTGTCACTAATATCTTCACCTAAACATTTCGCAATAAACCTTTTCGTATCTATTAATATCCTTTCATCAGAATCTACTAATGGAACTAATAACTTTTCAGCAATTTGTTCTGTTACTAACCTCGGTTCTGTTTTTCCAACTGGTGTATGTAATAATTTTAATAATCCTTGTGTATAATAAAAATTATTAAAAGCATCAAACAATGAATCTTTAATATCTCTAATTAATTTAAAATTATTTGGCATATCACCTTCTTTTCCTGTTTCATCTTGCTCATATGTTTGATAAAGAACTTTTAATTTTTTATAACATGCTTTAGCATAAATTGCAGATTTTAAATAATTAATTGCATTTTGAGAATAACTATTTAAAGGTATAACCTTTCCTCTAATATTTAATTGTATATAATTATCTACTATTTTTTCAATTTCTCTATTTAATT
>JACCDL010492197.1_pt1 | contig 22040 bp, 24 predicted proteins | sample 7441931 | NCBI WGS metagenome assembly JACCDL01 (sample SAMN15323437, study PRJNA562643) | freshwater metagenome | isolation source: river surface water | place: USA:Blue River Watershed | collected 2017-08-16 | reverse complement strand
GAGCAGAAGTTCAACGTCATCTTGGTGACGCACGACCTGCGCGAGTCGGTGTTCCTTGCCGACACCGTCTACGTCATGAGCAAGAGCCCCGGCCGCATGGTGGTGCGCCGCCAGATCGACCTGCCGCGCCCGCGCGACCTGGAGATCACCTACACCAAGGAGTTCACGGACATCGTCCATGACCTGCGCGGGCATATCGGCGCCATGCGCAAGCAAGGTGCGGAGGTGGCGCAATGAACAACGCATCGAAGAAGCGTCTGGAAAGCTGGTCGCCCTGGGTGCTGCTCGTCGCAACGATTGCCCTGTGGCAGATCCTGTGTTCGGCCTTCAACGTCTCCGAATTCGTCTTCCCCAGCCCCGCGCGGATCTGGACGCAGATGGTGGAGTTCCGCGGCGTGATCGCCGGCCACGCCTGGCGCACCTTCTGGGTGACGATGGCTGGCTTTGGCATTGCCATCGTGGTGGGCGTGATGCTCGGGTTCCTGATTGGCAGCTCGCGCCTGGCCTATGCGGCGGTCTATCCGCTCATGACCGCCTTCAACGCCCTGCCCAAGGCGGCCTTCGTGCCGATCCTGGTGGTGTGGTTCGGTATCGGTATCGGCCCGGCCATCCTCACCGCCTTCCTGATCTCGTTCTTCCCGATCATGGTGAACATCGCCACTGGCCTGGCCACGCTCGAACCCGAGCTGGAGGACGTGCTGCGGGTGTTGGGCGCCAAGCGCTGGGACGTGTTGGTGAAGGTGGGTCTGCCCCGCTCCATGCCCTACTTCTATGGCTCGCTGAAGGTCGCGATCACGCTGGCCTTCGTCGGCACCACGGTGTCGGAGATGACCGCAGCCAACGAGGGCATCGGCTACCTGCTGATCTCGGCGGGCTCGGCCATGCAGATGGGCCTGGCCTTCGCCGGCCTGGTGGTGGTGGGCGCGATGGCGATGGTGATGTACGAGCTTTTCAGCTACGTCGAGAAGCACACCACCGCCTGGGCCCACCGCGGCTCGCAGAACCACTGACAGGGCGCGGGCTTCGATGGCCTGGCACGCGCACCTGGCGCTGCACTATGAGCGTCAGGGCGCGCGCACCGTGGCCCGTCACCGTCACGAGGGGCCACTGCGTATCCTGCAAAGCCTCTACCCCGAGGGCGACGCCGTCTGCCACAACGTGCTGGTGCATCCCCCCAGCGGGCTGGTGGGCGGTGACCTCCTGGACATCGACATCCGGCTGGACGCCGGCACGCACGGCCTGATCACCACGCCAGGCGCGACGCGCTTTTACCGCTCCGAGGGCGAGGCCGCGGTGCAGCGCACACACGTGCGCGTCGCCGAAGGCGCGCGCCTGGAATGGCTGCCTATGGAAGCCCTGTGCTACAGCGGTTGCCGCGCCGAGAACCATCTCACGCTGGCCCTTGACCCTGGCGCTCAGGCCCTGGGCTGGGACGTGACCGCGCTGGGCCTGCCCGAGGCGGGGCAACCCTTCGCAGCAGGCAGCCTGCTGCAGCACCTGGAGGTGCAGGGCGGCTGGCTGGAACGCGGGCTCATCGAGGCCAGTGACGCGCGCCTGATGGACGGACCACTGGGGCTGGCCGGCCAGCGTTGCGTGGCCACCCTGTTCTTCGCCTGCGGCACACCGCTCGATGCGGCGCTACGCGAACGCGCACTGGAATCCGCACGCGAACTCATCGAGGCCCACCCCCTGCGCGCACAGGCCGGTGCCACGTCGCCAGAGGCGGGTGTGCTGGTCGTGCGGGCGCTGGCACCGGTGGTCGAGCCGGCCCTGCAACTCCTGAAGTCTGTGCGCAACGCCTGGCGCACGGCCCTGTGGGACCTGGCCCCCCATCCCCCACGCACCTGGGCGCTGTAGCGACCCCGTCCATCGCCCGCGTCCTACGCCAGGCCTGGACGAACAGCCCGCACCACACGCAACGCTCTCCGGCGCGTAGGCCCGGGAGCGCGCCTGAACACTGACGTGCATCCACCCTCCTCCTTGAGAGACCATGATGCACGCCTCCAACCTCTGCGCCCCCCAGCATCCCTGCCTGCACCGTCCGCGCGTGCGGCCTTCGACCCTGGTCGCCACCTGTCTGCTGGCGCTGAGCGGCCTGGTACCGATCCACGCCAGTGAGGGCGCTGCGGCGGCCGCACCGGGGTCCACCGGAATCGACGCCTCGGGCAACTACCAGCAGGAGATGCAGGCTTGCCGCCAGGGCCGCACCGCGCAAGACCGCGCCACCTGCATGGAGGAAGCGCGCGAGGCCCGCAAGGCGATGAAGCGCGGCGCCCTGAACACACCTGCGCAGTCCATGGGCGCCAACACCATGGCTCGCTGCGAAGGCATGAACAACGCCGACATGGCCGCCTGCCGTGCTCGCATGATGGGGTACGGTCAGACCAGCGGCAGTGTCGCGGGCGGTGGCGTGCTGCGCGAGCTCGAGGTCGTGGAGGTGCCGCCGGGGCAGGACTCGGTGAACATCGCGCCCAAGGGCAATACGCCGGTGCTGGTGGTGCCGGCGCCGGGCCGCTAGATGGCGAGACAGGACCCGCCGGGCCACGACACCCCGTCGGCGCAGCGCCTGCCACGGGCGCAGCATGGCGGCTCCAGCGAAGTGCGCTGGCGCAGCGGCCAGGGCCGCCAGCCCTACGCCAACCGGGGCACCGAGGAAGCGCGCGAACCCAACCTGGGTGACGAATGCGAAGGCGGGGACCGTGGCGAGCGCTCGGGCACGACCCTGGAGCAGATGCGGCAGCTCAGGCAAAAGCCCTGAGCCCGGGCCAATGCGCGCGCCTGTGGCGCCCTAGATCGCCACCAGCTGCCGAATGCCCTTGGCCTGCATCTCCGAACCCGGCCCGCGCGCGATCACTTCGCCACGTTCCATCACCAGGTAGTGATCAGCCAGTTCCTCGGCGAAGTCGTAGTACTGCTCCACCAGCAGCACCGCGACGCGCTGGCCGTTCAGGCCCTCGGTCGCCAGCATGCGGATCACCCGCCCGATGTCCTTGATGATGGACGGCTGGATACCCTCGGTGGGTTCGTCCAGGATGATCAGCTTCGGCTGCGCCGCGAGTGCACGGGCGATCGCCAGCTGCTGCTGCTGCCCCCCCGAGAGGTCGCCCCCGCGCCGATGCAGCATCTGCTTCAAGACTGGAAAAAGGTCGAACAGCTGCGGCGGGATCGGCGTGGACGCCGGCTTGTAGGCCAGCCCCATGCGCAGGTTGTCTTCGACCGTGAGCCGCGCAAAGATCTCGCGCCCCTGCGGCACGAAGCCGATGCCGGCGCGCGCGCGCTGGTAAGGCGTGGCGCCGGTGATCGCCTGGCCGTTGAATTCAATCGCGCCCGACTTGATCGGAACCAGTCCCATCAGAGATTTGAGCAGCGTGGTCTTGCCCACGCCGTTGCGGCCCAAGAGAACGGTGACCTGACCGGGTGCCACGTCCAGACTCACATCACGCAAGATGTGCGAGCCGCCGTAGTACTGGTGAATATTCTTGACAGAGAGCATGGCGGTCATCGTCCCAGGTAGACCTCGATCACGCGCTCGTCGTTTTGCACCTGGTCCAGCGTGCCCTGGGCCAGTACCGCGCCATCACACAGCACGGTCACGATCTCGGAGATGGTGCGGATAAAGCTCATGTCGTGTTCCACCACCATCAGCGAATGCTTGCCCTTGAGCGACAGGAACAATTGCGCGGTGCGCTCGGTCTCTTCGTCGGTCATGCCCGCCACCGGCTCGTCCAGCAGCAACAGCTTGGGGTCTTGCATCAGCAGCATGCCGATCTCCAGCCACTGTTTCTGGCCATGACTCAGGTTGCCGGCCAGGCGATGCACGCTGTCGGCCAGATGAATGGTGTCCAGCACCTCGGCCAGGCGGTCGGCCTGGGCCGAGTCCAGGCGGAAAAACATCGAGGCCTGGACGCCCTTGTTGGTCTTGAGGGCCAGCTCCAGGTTTTGAAAGACGGTCAGTTGCTCGAACACCGTGGGTTTCTGGAATTTGCGGCCGATGCCCATTTGCGCAATCTGGGGTTCGGTGTAGCGAAGCAGGTCGATCGTGCTGCCAAAGAAAACGGTGCCCGAATCGGGCCGGGTCTTGCCGGTGATGATGTCCATCATCGTCGTCTTGCCCGCGCCGTTGGGCCCGATGATGCAACGCAGCTCGCCGGGCGCGATGTCCAGCGACAGCTGGTTGATCGCCTTGAAGCCGTCAAAGCTCACGCTCACATCTTCCAGGTACAGGATGCGGCCGTGCGTCACATCCACTTCGCCCGGTGTGGCCAGGCGCGAAAAGGCGGCACTGCGCCCGCCCGAGCTGCCCGCTTGCGCGTCTTTTTCCTGGCGTGCCTCGATACGACGCGCGCCTTGTTCCATCAGATCGGGGGTCATGCCTTGCCTCCGATCTTGCGCAGCCAGCCGACGATGCCGTGCGGCAGAAACAGCGTGACGGCGATGAAGAGCGCTCCCAGCACATACAACCAGAACTCGGGGGCCACCACCGTCAGCCAGCTCTTGGCGCCATTGACCAAGAAGGCGCCCACGATGGGGCCGATCAGGCTGGCGCGTCCGCCCACCGCGGCCCAGATCGCGATCTCGATGGAGTTGGCCGGGCTCATCTCGCCGGGGTTGATGATGCCCACCTGGGGCACATACAAGGCCCCCGCCACGCCGCACATCATGGCGGAGATCACCCAGATGGTGAGTTTGTAGCCAATCGGCGAATAGCCCGAGAACATCACGCGCGACTCGGCGTCGCGGATCGCCTGCAGCACCCGGCCGAATTTGGCGTTGACCAGCCAGCGGGCGAACAGGAAGAACCCCAGCAACGTCACCCCCGTCAGTACAAACAGCGTCATGCGCATGCTCGGCGTCGCCAGGGGCATGCCCAGGATGCGCTTGAAATCGGTGAAGCCGTTGTTGCCCCCGAAGCCGGTTTCATTGCGGAAAAACAGCAGCATGGCCGCAAAGGTCATGGCCTGCGTGATGATCGAGAAGTACACGCCCTTGATCCGCGAGCGGAAGGCGAAGTAACCGAACACGAAAGCCACCAGCCCTGGCACTGCCACCACCAAGAACAAGGTGGCCAGGAAGCTGTCGCTGAACGTCCAGTGCCAGGGCAGCTCTTTCCAGTCCAGAAACACCATGAAGTCCGGCAGATCGCTCTTGTAGTTGCCATCGCGCCCGATCTGGCGCATCAGGTACATGCCCATGGCATAGCCGCCGAGGGCAAAGAACAGGCCGTGGCCCAGCGACAAGATGCCGGTGTAGCCCCAGATCAAATCCATGGCCAGGGCGCAGATCGCGTAGCACATGATCTTGCCGACCAGCGACACTGCGTAGTCGCTCAGATGAAAGATGCTGTCCGCAGGCACCAGCAGGTTCAAGATCGGCGCGACGGCGCACACCACGATCAGAGCGGCCAAGAAGGCGGCCCAGCCCGTACGTGTCAAGAGGGGAGCGCGTTCGGGGGTCATGCTTCTGCGCTCCGGCCTTTGATCGCGAACAGGCCTTGCGGTCGTTTCTGAATGAAGACGATGATGAACACGAGCACCGCGATCTTGGCCAGAACCGCGCCGGCCCACCCTTCGAGGAACTTGTTCAACACGCCCAAGCCCAAGGCGGCGTACACGGTGCCCGCCAGCTGGCCCACGCCACCGAGCACGACGACCATGAACGAGTCCACGATATAGCTCTGACCCAAATCCGGCCCCACGTTGCCGATCTGGCTCAGGGCGCAACCCGCCAGGCCAGCGATGCCCGAGCCGAGTGCAAACGCGTAGGTGTCGACACGGGCGGTGTTCACGCCCATGCACGATGCAATCGGGCGGTTCTGCGTGACGCCGCGCACGAACAGCCCCAGGCGCGTGCGCGCAATCAGCCAGGCCATGCCAGCCAACACCGCAAACGCGAAGCCGATGATCACGATGCGGTTCCAAGGCAGCTGCAGGTTCCCCATCACCGCCACACCCCCACTCATCCAGCTGGGGTTCTCGACACTCACGTTCTGAGCGCCGAACACGGTGCGAACCAATTGCATCAGCATCAGGCTGATCCCCCAGGTGGCGAGCAGCGTCTCCAGCGGGCGGCCGTACAGAAAGCGGATCACGCTGCGCTCGAGGATCGCCCCCATCAGGGCTGACGCCGCGAAGGCCACGGGCACGGCGGCCACGAGGTACCAGTCGAAGGCACCGGGTAGGTACTGACGGAACACGCCTTGCACCACGAAGGTGGCATAGGCGCCGATCATCATCAGCTCGCCGTGGGCCATATTGATCACGCCCATGAGGCCGTAGGTGATGGCCAGGCCCAACGCCACCAGCAAAAGGATGGACCCCAGGCTCAGACCGGAGAACACCTGACCCGCGCGATCGCCCCAGGCCAAAGCACCCTCGACCTGGCGCAAGGCAATCTCGATCGCGGACCGTGCGGCGGGGTCCTGCTCGTCGCGCAGGGCTTGAGCGAGCAACGTCTTGGTGGCGGCCTGACCGCTTCTGGCCAGGACCCGTGCCGCTTCGACGCGTAGCTTGGGATCGGTGCTGGAGATCAGCACCGCGGCGCGAGCCAGGGCCAACTGGGCCTGGATCGCAGGATTCTTTTCCGATTGCAGCGCCTTCTCGATCAGCGGCAGGCGTGCGGCGTCGGGCTCAGCGGCCAGCGCTTTGACAGCAGCGGCACGCAGGGTGTCATCAGGAGAAAAAAGGCGGATCGCGCCCAGGGCGGTATCGATCTCGCCGCGCATGCGGTTGTTGCTCACCACATCTTCGGCATCGGCCGGGACATCGGCAGGCGATCCCGACACCGGATCGGTCCCCTTGCCATCACGCACGATGTAGACCTTGCCACCGGCCGTCTTCACCGCGTCATCGGCCAGCGCCTGCAAAAAGGCCGCCGTCTTGTCGTCGGCGGTGGTCACCGCCTTGTTCAGGGCCTCAATCCGCGCATCGGCCTCGCCAATCGCAATGGCCTGAGCCTCCGCCGCTGTCAGCGCATACGCAGGCACCGAAAAGAGCGCCAAGAGCAAACCAAGAATTCGAAGCATGGAAAAAGAGCAGGAGAGAAAAACGCGCGCCAGTGGCGCGCCGCGCCGGGCCGCCCCAAGCGGCCGCGCCGCCCCCCTTGGGGGGGAGGCGGCGAAGCCGCTTCGGGGGGGAAGGTCGTCAAACCTTGCTCTTACCCTCCGGCTCGTCCTTCTTCTTGTCGTTACCCGGGATGAAGGGCGACCAGGGCTTGGCCTTCACCGGACCCGGCGTCTTCCAGACGATGTTGAACTGGCCATCGGCCTTGACTTCGCCAATGAACACCGGCTTGTGCAGGTGGTGGTTCTTCTCGTCCATCTTGGCGGTGAAGCCCGAAGGTGCCTTGAAGGTCTGGCCGGCCATGGCGGCGATCACCTTGTCCACGTCGGTGGACTTGGCCTTCTCGACGGCCTGCTTCCACATGTACACACCGATGTAGGTGGCTTCCATCGGGTCGTTGGTCAGGGGCTTGTCCTTGTGGCCCGCGATGTTCTTGGCCTTGGCATAAGCGGCCCACTTCTTGGTGAACTCGTCGTTGGTCGGGTTCTTGACCGACATGAAGTAGTTCCAGGCGGCCAGGTGGCCCACCAGCGGCTTGGTGTCAACGCCACGCAGTTCTTCTTCACCCACCGAGAAAGCCACCACCGGCACGTCCTTGGCCTTGAGGCCCGCGTTGCCCAGCTCCTTGTAGAACGGCACGTTGGAGTCGCCGTTGATGGTGGAGATCACAGCCGTCTTGCCGCCGGCGGAGAACTTCTTGATGTCGGCGACGATGGTCTGGTAGTCGCTGTGACCGAAGGGGGTGTACTTCTCGTCGATATCCGAATCCTTCACGCCCTTGGACTTGAGGAAGGCGCGCAGGATCTTGTTGGTGGTACGGGGGTACACATAGTCGGTGCCCAGGAGCACGAAGCGCTTGGCGCCGCCGCCTTCCTTGGACATCAGGTATTCCACGGCGGGGATCGCCTGCTGGTTGGGAGCTGCGCCCGTGTAGAACACGTTCTTGGACAGCTCCTCGCCTTCGTACTGCACAGGGTAGAACAGCAGGCCGTTCAATTCTTCGACCACAGGCAGCACCGACTTGCGCGACACGCTGGTCCAGCAGCCGAACATCACGGCCACTTTGTCTTGCGTCAGCAGCTGCTTGGTCTTCTCGGCAAACAGGGGCCAGTTGGAGGCGGGGTCGACCACGACGGGCTCGAGCTTGCGACCCAGAACGCCGCCCTTGGCGTTGATTTCTTCAATCGCCATCAGCGCGGTGTCCTTCAGGACGGTCTCGGAGATGGCCATGGTGCCGGAGAGGCTGTGGAGGATGCCGACCTTGATGGTGTTGCCCGATTGGGCATGGACGGCGGAAACGCTGGCCAGCGCGCCCAGGGCGGCGGCGACGGACAGGGCCTTGAGGGTGAATCGACGTTGCATGCGAACTCCAGGTAGGGGATGAACAAGAGAGGAAAGCAAAACCTTGACCTCGTCGCAGACTCCGCAAGAAGCGGGCCCGCCGTTCATTTCCCGACCAACCTCAGGGGGCATAGCCCTCAGATGGCGCCCGTCGCAGCGGCCTGGAGCCCCGGGGTCAGCAGACACACGATCGCCACCGTCGACAGGCGCAAACGCAGTGGCAGGTACCAGGCCGGGAGCAGGCCCTGCGCCGACAACCGCCGATCCTGTAGATAGTGGAAGGCAAACGCCACCACCAGAATGACGCTGCCCACGCGCGGCTCCAGCAACAGGGCGCACCAGGCCATGAGGGCAGGCACGGTGCTCCATGCATACATCCAGGCACGTCGTGCGGGCGCCAATTGCGGCAGCAGCATGGCGAAGGCCCAATGCAGGGCCCCGACAAAACTCAGAATCACCGCGCCATAGGCGAGCAAAGCCAGCGATGTCGCCCGGGGCTGCACACCGAACACGCTGGCCAATGCCAACCCCACAAAGGGCACGAGGCCCCCATATCCGAGCCAGGCAACGTGGCGTGGGGGTGTGGCATCGAGGGAGGAGGCGGTGTCATTCATGGCGGCGGATTATCGGCCAGGGCCCTACCTCGCCCCATCTCTGGGCGCGATGCCGCCCCGCCTCACCCAACTTGGGGGCATCGCCCGTCCGGGCACCAGAATCGTGCATCTCGCACACCGGCTTGGGCACTGGCGGCGCCCGATCCTGCAAAATCGAGCGTCAGGCATGCCGCTTGCAACCCGATAAGACAGCCCCTAGGACCCCTCATGGACCTCACGCCCCGAGAAAAAGACAAGCTGCTGATATTCACCGCCGCCTTGCTCGCCGAGCGTCGGCGCGCGCGCGGCCTCAAGCTCAATTACCCGGAAGCCATCGCACTGATCACGGCGGCCGTCATGGAAGGCGCGCGCGATGGCAAGTCCGTGGCGGCTCTCATGAGCGAGGGCCGTACGGTACTCACACGCAACGACGTCATGGAGGGCGTCGCCGAGATGCTGCACGACATCCAGGTCGAAGCCACGTTTCCCGACGGCACGAAGCTGGTGACCGTGCATCAGCCGATCTTGTGACCCCCCCGAAGCGCCTGCGGCGCTTCTCCCCCAGGGGGGCGCCCTCGGTGGACCGGCAGAGCCGGATCCACGCGGGCACTGGACGGGGGTTGTGGTTCGCCGACTCTTTTTCTTCTTTCGCCTGACTTATGAAACACCTCTCACTGCTTCGCACTGCGGCCGCTTCGCTGGCCTGGACCTCCGGCCTCGCGCTGGCCCACGAAGGGCACGGGCTCTCGGGCGGCTCCCACTGGCATGCCACCGACACCCTGGGGCTGCTTCTGGGCGCGGTGGCGGTGGCGGTCGTGGTGTGGCTCTCGCGGGGCGGTAAGTGATGACGCCCGGAGAAGTCCTGCCCGAGCCGGGTGACCTCGCGATCAATCCGGGGCGACGCACGGCCACCGTCGTCGTGCGCAACACCTCGCAGCGACCGATCCAGGTCGGCTCGCACTACCACTTCGCTGAAACCAATGGCGCGCTCGCGTTTGATCGCGACGCCGCACGGGGCATGCGTTTGAATATTGCCTCGGGCACCGCAGTCCGCTTCGAACCCGGGCAACAACGCACAGTGGAACTGGTGGACTTCGCGGGTGCGCGCGAGATCTGGGGCTTTCGCGGCCTCGTGCAAGGAAAGGTTTGACATGAGCAAGATCGGGCGCCGCGCCTACGCGGAAATGTTTGGCCCCACAAAGGGCGACCGCGTGCGCCTGGCCGACACCGACCTGGTGATCGAGGTCGAAGACGACTACACCTTGCGCGCCGGCGGCTACGGTGAAGAAGTGAAGTTCGGCGGCGGCAAGACCATCCGCGACGGCATGGCACAGAGCCAGCGCAGTCGCGAACAGGGCGCGGTGGACACGGTGCTGACCAACGCCCTCATCATCGACCACTGGGGCATCGTCAAGGCCGACATCGGCCTGAAAAACGGTCGCATCGTCGCGATCGGCAAGGCCGGCAACCCCGACACCCAACCCGGCGTGGAGATCATCATCGGCCCGGGCACCGAGATCATCGCCTGCGAGGGCAGCATCGTCACCGCTGGCGGCATCGACACCCACATCCACTTCATCTGCCCGCAGCAGATCGAGGAAGCCCTGGCCTCGGGCATCACCACCATGTTCGGCGGCGGCACCGGCCCGGCGACCGGCACTTTCGCCACCACCTGCACCCCTGGCCCCTGGCACATGGAGCGCATGCTGCAAGCGGCCGACGCCTTCCCGATGAACCTGGGCTTCATGGGCAAGGGCAACGCCAGTCAGCCCCAGGCCCTGCGCGAGCAGATCGAGGCCGGCGCCATCGGCCTGAAGCTGCACGAGGACTGGGGCACCACCCCCAGCGCCATCAGCAACTGCCTGGACGTGGCCGACGCGATGGATATCCAGGTCGCCATCCATTCGGACACGCTCAACGAATCGGGCTTCGTGGAGGACACCATCGCCGCCACCCAGGGGCGAGGCCTGTGCGCCTTCCACACCGAGGGCGCGGGCGGCGGCCATGCGCCCGACATCCTGCGGGTGGTGGGCGAGGCCAACTTCCTGCCTTCGTCGACCAACCCCACCATGCCCTACACCGTCAACACACTCGACGAACACGTCGACATGCTGATGGTGTGCCACCACCTGGATCCGGCCATCGCCGAAGATCTGGCCTTTGCCGAAAGTCGTATCCGCAAGGAAACCATCGCCGCCGAGGACATCCTGCACGACCTGGGCGCCATCAGCATGTTCAGCTCTGACTCGCAGGCCATGGGCCGCGTGGGCGAGGTGATCCTGCGGTGCTGGCAGACCGCGCACAAGATGAAGCTGCAACGCGGCAAGCTGCCCGGCGACACCGACCGCCACGACAACGCGCGGGCCAAACGCTACGTGGCCAAGTACACGATCAACCCCGCCATTGCGCACGGCATCAGCCATGAGGTGGGCAGTCTCGAGGTGGGCAAATGGGCCGACCTCGTGATCTGGAAGCCCGCCTTCTTTGGCATCAAACCCTCGGTCATCGTCAAGGGTGGCACCATTGCCATGGCGGCCATGGGCGACCCCAACGCGTCCATCCCCACGCCGCAGCCGGTGCATTTCCGCCCGATGTTCGGCAGCTTCGGTGGCTCGCTGCTGAAGTCGTCCATCACCTTCGTCTCGCAGGCGGCCTTGAGCGCCGGCGTGCCCGCACGCTTCGGCCTGGGCAAAGTGGTCAGCGCCGCCAAGGACATCCGTCGTGTGCGCAAGCAGCACATGATCCACAACGACTGGCTGCCGAAGATGGAAATCGACGCGCAGACCTACGCGGTACGCGCCGATGGCCAGCTGCTCACGTGCGAGCCCGCCACCGTGCTGCCGATGGCGCAGCGGTATTTCTTGTTCTAGGCGCCGCACACCGTGACCCTCTTGCATGTGAGCAAATGCCTGCCCGGCGGCCAAGGCCTGGCACCGGCCTTGGTGCGGCGCGCCGCCACCGTCGAACTCGATTGGGATGTGCGCCAGAAAAGCCGCTTTGACTGCACCGACTCCAGCGGGCGCGCACTGGGCGTCTTTCTGCCCCGGGGCACTGCCGCACGCGGCGGCGATGTGCTGGTGGCAGAAGACGGCTCGCTGGTGCGCGTGATTGCAGCGCCCCAGGCGGTGCTGGTCATCACCGCCTGCCCGCAACACGGCACACCCTTTGACCTGATCCGGGCCGCCTACCACTTGGGTAATCGGCATGTCCCCATCGAGCTGCGACCCGAGCATCTGAAGATCGAACCCGATCATGTGCTGGCCGACATGCTGCGCGCCATGCATCTGATCGTGAACGAGACCCGAGACACCTTCGAGCCCGAGGGCGGCGCGTATGGTGGCGGCCACGGTGGGCATGGGCATAGCCACCACGGCCATAGCCATCAAGGTCACACACACGCGCATGATCACGCCCACGATCACGACCACGATCACGACCACGGGCATGGCCACCAGCACTGAGGGCGACGACAGCGCCCTGCTGCAATTGATCTGGCTGGCCTCGCCGGCCTTGCCGGTGGGTGGCTTCTCGTATTCCGAGGGCCTGGAAGGTGCGGTCGATGCCGGCCTCATCACCGACGAAGTCAGCGCTGCGCGCTGGCTGGTCGACCAGCTGCACCTGACCCTGGGGCGCTCGGATCTGGCGGTGGTGAGCCAAGCTGTGGCCGCCTGGCGCACCGGTGACACCGAGCGCGTACAGGCCCTGAACGATTGGGTCCTGAACACCCGAGAGACCCGCGAGCTGCGTCAGCAGACCGAGCAGATGGGTCGCTCCTTCGTCGAATGGCTGAAATCAGTGCACCCGGACCTGGCCGTCACCGCCCGCCCGCTGGGACACCTGAGCTACCCGGTCGCCTTTGCCCTGTCCGCCTCGGCCAGCGCAGCCCCGGTCCGCTCCATCGTGCTCGCCTTCGCCTTTGGCTGGGCCGAGAACATGATGCAGGCCGCGATCAAATCGGTGCCACTAGGACAAAGCGCAGGTCAGCGTATCCTGGCCCGCCTGGCCCACGACATCCCGCAGGCCGTCGATCACGCCCTCACGCTGGACGACGCGTCGCGCCAATCCTTTTCGCCCATGCTCGCCATCCTCTCCTCGCGGCATGAACACCAATACTCACGCCTGTTCCGCTCATGACCCTGCATCACATTCCCCATCGCACCAAGAAACTCCCGCCCCTGCGCGTGGGCATCGGCGGACCCGTCGGCTCCGGCAAGACCACCCTGCTCGAAATGCTTTGCAAGACGATGCGCGAGCAATGGGACCTGGTGGCCATCACCAACGACATCTACACCAAGGAAGATCAGCGCCTGCTCACCGTGAGCGGCGCGCTGCCCGCCGAGCGCATCATGGGTGTGGAGACGGGCGGCTGCCCGCACACCGCCATCCGCGAAGATGCCTCCATCAACCTCGAGGCGATTGACCGGATGCTCGAGGCCTTCCCGGAGGCGGACGTGGTGTTCGTCGAATCGGGCGGCGACAACCTGGCTGCCACCTTCAGCCCCGAGTTGTCGGACCTCACGATCTATGTCATCGACGTGGCCGCGGGCGAAAAGATCCCGCGCAAGGGTGGGCCCGGCATCACCAAGAGCGACCTCTTCGTGATCAACAAGACCGACCTGGCGCCGCATGTGGGCGCCGACCTGGCGGTGATGGAAGCCGACACCCAGCGCATGCGCCAGGGCAAGCCCTATGTCATGACCAACCTCAAGACCCGCGAAGGCCTGGCCCGGGTGATCGAGTTCATCGAGCACAAGGGCATGCTGCGGCCGGGCGCCGCGCACTGATCACTCGGGCTTCTTAGGCGACGGGTGCTTGTCCGGCGCTGTGGTACCGGCCGCCGCAACAGCGACCGGGGTGCCGGGCGATTGCAAACAATTGAGATAGCCCTCGTACAAGAGGTCGTACTGTGTTTTCAGGCTCGCGAAGTCTTCGCTGATGCGCCCTTCGCGTAAAAACGGATTGAGTTGCCGCTTGACGTTCGCCAGGTGGTGGGCCACAAGGGCCACCAGCGCTTCGCGGCTATCCGGTTGGGTCTGGTACGACAGGTAGCCCAGAGACTCTTGAACTTCCCCCAGATCTTTCTCAATGCATTCGATGGCGCGCGACTCGGTCGATGAGGTGACGCCCAGCGGCTCGCCTCGGTATCCGTCGTACTGCGTTCGCGTTTTACTTTCACGCGCGAAAGGCTTTTCAGGTGAGGGGCCTGAGGCTCCAGGCGACTTGGGCGGGGAATCCTCGGGACCGGCCCACGCAACGATCCGCTCCGGCCTCGCGGGCGTGACGAATGCAGTATCCGGCTCGTCTTCCACAAGACGCGCTGTGCGAGAGGCAATGGGTGTCGTTGCAGGCGCCGGCAGGTCGGCGTGAGCGGACACGCCCGAGGGCGACCCCGGACTCACGCCGCGCAGCGGCGGCGCGACCGTCACGGCGGGCGGGTCGACAGAGGTAGCTCCGTGCGCATCAGGTTTGGGATTGCGCAGACGGGGGACGGTCGCCCCCGGAATCAGCGAGGGAACATGCGGAAGGCCTGACATGGCGGGTATGCGGGTGATGGATCGACGCGCGATCGTAGGAGTCACCCCAGCGATCAACGCTACATCTGTCTGACGATCCCCCGCGGCTCATCCGCGTCGACCTCGCTCACGCGCAAAGGCCGCGCCGACCCCTGCGCATGAACAGTTTGCCCAAGTAGATCGCTCAGGGCTTGACCACGTCCCCGCTGAGCCAGCCCGCCACGGTGTTCACGACCTGGTTGTAGAACTCGACGCGGCGGGCGGCACCGAACTCGGCGCCAGCATCGAGCTGTTCACGGGTCTTGCGGTCGTTGGCCGGGACCTGTTTCTTCAACTCCTCGGCGTTGGCCTTGAAGACCTTGACCAGGTACTTGTCGATCCACTCGTTGTAGTTGATCGAGATTTCCTCCGCCATCGCGGTATGGAAGGCGTTCGTGAGCTCGTTTTTCTCGAGGGCACGGGCCACTCGGAACACCTGCACCACGTTGAATTGTTCATCAGGCCCCTTGTTACCGCCGTACTTGGGCTGCGTGCCGTAGTACTCGAGGCTCAGGTCCAAGGTCGCACGGCGAACGACACGCAACAGGCAGGTCGTGGGGGCAATCTTGGTCTTGAGCGAATCCACCGCCTTGGACTGTTCGAGCAGCTGGTTCTTTTCAGTGTTGGTCTTGGCGGCGTTGCTGGCCTGGCGCAACTCGGCGCCGCGCGCGCCGATGCGCGCTTCTTCAACCGTCTGGCACTGCTTGTAGGCCTTGGCCATCACCGGCGAATTCAGGTAGGCGAAGATCTTGTTCACCGAGGCCACGGTGGTGGCCTGAATGTCCTGGTCGGTGACTTCCTGGGGAATGTCCGGGAAAGGGTCGCTGAGCCACTTCTGGCGGATGTCGTTGTTGGCAGCGGGTGCGGCCACAGCCGGTGCGGCCACGGCAGCAGGCGCTGCGGCGCCGGGCACGGCAGGCATGCCAGGTACGGCAGGCATCCCGGGCGCCGCAGGCGCCTGTCCACCCGCCGGTGCCCCCGGGGCAGCGGGCTTCTGCGTTGCCTGATCGACGCGGTCCTTGATCTTGTTGAGGAGTCCTCCGAGCTGGGCGAAGCTGGGGGTCGCGATCAGGAGTGCCGCTGCGGCAATGAGGCTAGCCTTGAGTTTCATGGTTGTTTTAAGGTGTAGATAACCCGGCCCATTCTAGACATCGGATCAGGGTTATTCGGCTCGCCAATTGGCAGATAAGTTCGCACCAAAAGTACTCATAAATGGTGCGTGCAAACCATTTTTTCGGCCATCACCGAGGCGGGACAATACGCACTGGCCCTTGATGGAGTAACCCGACCCATGAACGCGATGCGCGCGATCCGAACCCCTACGACCCTGCGCGTCCTGGGTCTGCTGCTCGCAGCCCTGTACGGCCCGGTGCAGGCGGGCGTACCGGCACCCGCCGTGAGCGCCATGAACGAAAACGGCGAACACCGCACCTCGCCGCGCAAGCAGTCCGAGGCCGAACTGGCAGCGCCCGCGTCGCTGGCAACAGCCTCGCCCGAGACGGTGCTTCGCAGCTTCGTAGCGACCATGCTGGGTCGGTGGGGCACCGACTGCAGCAAGTTGTTCTCGTCATTCAAGCTGGAAGACGGCCGGATCCTGGGCGAGACCTACTTCAACGGCCAGTTGGGGACACGCTCCGCGATCCGCATGGCCAGCGTGAAATACGCAGGCATGGCCAACGGCCTGCACCGCTTCGAATACCTGGTGGATTCCCGCAACGTGGCACAGGGCGAGAGCTTCAGCAACCGGGTCATCATGGAGACCGACCTGCGCACGGTACGACGCTCGGTGTATTCCGAACAACTGGGCAAGGAGACCGTGCTGATTCGGGACGGCATCCTGCTGGCCAACAACACCGCCATGCCGATGCAGTGGCGGTGCCCCTAGCCCACCGCCGGACCTACAATGCGCGCTGCCGCGGAGGTGTGGCAGAGTGGTCGATTGCACCGGTCTTGAAAACCGGCAACGGGAAACCGTTCGTGAGTTCGAATCTCACCGCCTCCGCCAGCCGTCCTACCCGGCCACGCCCACTGCCGTGGCTTCTTGCGAAAAAATGTCCATCAGTCGCTGCGCCGAAATGGACAGGGGCATGTCGGCTCTCCACAACAGATGGATGGTCGTGCCCGGCAACTTTTCTTCAAGCGCCAAGGCCACCAGGCCCATCCGAGGACCGTGCACCTCGTAAAAGCGCCGGGGCACGACGGCCGGCGCGCCGACGCCTGGATAGATCGTCCCGTCTGTCGTATGGCGCGCTTGCCTGCGTCCTATCGACCGTACGGCCTCTGACTTCAGCGTGTCAAACCACCCGAGGACACGGTGTCGCGGGAGGTATCCAGCAGCAGGATCCGGCTCACGCTGCCCACCGGGTCGCGAGCGGCCTGGTTGAAAAAGAAACCCTCGCGCAGCTGCCCGCTGATGTCGGGCGTCTGCTTGAAGCCTTGCGCTCTCGGGTCACGAAACGCCTCTTCAACGCTCTGGCGCACCCGCTGGAAGACCTCCGGAACGTCACCCGGCTGCTTCACTGCGTTGACGAACGCGATCGCGAACGGGGAATTTTTCTGGCCGGGAAGGCTATCAAAGGCCACTTGACCTTTCGACGTCGCGTAAATGGTCACGATGCCGTTGTCACGCCATGGCCGCGCGGTCCGCGCCGGCAGGTCCCTTTGAACCTGGGACAGGCTGATGCCGTCCTCCTTCAGGAGCGACAGACTGCCCGTCGCACGGGCTTCGACGGGAAACATGATCTCTTCTCCAGCGGCATGAGCGGCCTGGCCGGAGAAATAGAAGACGCCGACACCGCCCTGGCTGACCAACGTCTGCTCGAAGTCGGCCAGCAGGGCCACCATGACCGCGCGCCTGACGTTGGTGGCCTTGACCACCTTGAAGCCCCGCGCTGTCAGCGTCTCCGCCATGAGGTCGGCATCGCTGACTGCACCGATCAACTTGGGAAGATCGCGGTAGTCGCCGTTGCCGATCACCAGTGCAAGCCGCGGACCGGCGCCAGCCGCGCCCTGCGGTCCACCCGCGTTGGGGCCTGATGCCGCAGCGACGCGAAGGCCGCCCGTGAAGGTCAGTGCGACCAGAGCCACCCCCACCAGGAGGGACCGCAGGTTCACCGCCCGACCGAGAAGGGCACCGCCATGGCGGTCATCGCTGTTGAAAAAGGGCATCTTGAGAATTCCTGTCTGCGTTGTGAATCGTCGGGGTGGGGCGGTCAAGGCTTGGCTTCCTGTGCTGCGTCCTGCGCGGGCTCTTCGGGCGGATCGGGAAGCTGGCCAATCGCGATCAGCACGCCCAGCAGCAGCAGCGGCGTGATCACGAAGCGATAGCGCAGTGACCATGACTGCCGTTCGCGCCAGGCCTTAGCCGACTTGCGGAAACTGCCCCCGCAAACATACGCCAGGACCGCGAACACGAGCCAATGCGCCGCTTCATCGTACCCGGAGAAGGCCGCATAAATCACGAGGAAGACCACGAACAGCATCGCCGCCATGCGCAAGGCCTGGCTCGCGCGTTCGAGAACCCGCACACCGAAGGCATCGCCGTGCGTCACCTTGTCGGCGTCGGAAAAAATCTCGTCGGACAAGTCGGTGTCTGCGCTTCGAAGCAGATCGCCCGCCACGCCAGGCAGCAAGGCCAGAAAGGCGTTCATGGCAAAGAAGACCGTCAGCGGCGACTGCGACAGCACGCCCAGGATGTCGCCCGAGGACCAGCCTTCGAACAGCTCCAGAGGCAGGTGCCCCAAAGCCAAGGTCACCGCTGCATTGCACACCGCCACGCTGGACACGAACACCACGAACAGAACCGCCAGCGGCCGAATGCCCGCGCGAATGCCGCGATAGGCCCACAAGCCACTCGATAGCAGCGTGGCCTGCGAGTCACGCGCCATCTGAATGGCAGCCAGGACGGGCAACAGACACAGCAACATCGACAAGAACCCGCCGACCACCAAAGCAACGAACAGCACCCCTGTGGCCACCAGCACATTGCCCTGGAGCACCACCAGCGCCTGCACGCCCTCGGGAACGAGCAGGAAGATGAAATAGGACGTCATCGCCGAGGGAATGCCCCACAGCACGGTCTTGAGCACCGCAAAGAAGCGCCCCCGAAGGCCCTGCCATCCGGCACGCGCGATGGCCCACGCGCTGCCGCCGGGCGCGCGCGACACGCCCAGGGCCAACCAGGTGAAGATCCAGGCGTCGGTGAGGTAGGACACGACGATCAGCACGTCCTCTCCCAGGCCGTCCAGGGTCCAGCGCAAAAAGACCACCAGCGCCGACAGGGCCAGCAGGAAGAAGGGGCGTCCCGCCCACAGAGCGCGCGCCTGCGCCAGCCAGTCGGAGCAGCGACCCGCGGCGAGGTCGAACACCAGCGTGTTCGGAACCGGTAGGCTCGGATTCATGGTTTGGCTCGCGCGGCCAGTTGGGCCGCAATGTCGGTCAGTCGGGCCAGGCGCTCGGCGGACGTGGGGTGCGAGCCTCGGTAGGACTCCAGCCTCTGCGCCAGCAAGGGCACGGCTTCGTCGCCGCCCATGTCGACCCAGATGGCAGCACCCTTGACCGGATCGAAGCCTGCGCGCGCCATCAACTGCATGCCCAGAAGGTCGGCTTCACGTTCGTGTTCGCGCTCCAGCGGCAAGGTCACGGTGCCCAGGCCTTCGGCCAGTGCGTTGAGGCGAACCTGCCCCATCTTGAAGCTCTCGGCGACCACCCGCAGCGTTCCCAGGGTCACCGCACCGCGCCCAATGGACACCCGACCGTGCTCCAGCAAGGCATGCGCGATCTCATGCCCCAGGACCGTGGCCAGCTTGTGTTCGTCCCACTGGGTGAGGGCGATCAGTCCGGTGTTGAGGGTCATCTTCCCGCCCGGCATGCAGGTCGCGTTGATCGCGTCGTCCTTCAGGATCTGCAATTCCCAGGACCAGTCCTTGCTGAACGGGTAGGCGGCGACGGCCTGGCGCACCAGGCGCGCGGTGATCGCCTCCACCCGTTTCTTCGCGCGCTCCTGGGTCACCAGTCGCTGCTCTGAGTTCACCACTTCGATCAGTTCCGCATAGCCCCGCTCGCCGATGACCCGGGACAGATCGCGGCTGATCATGTGCATCCGGGGCGCCTGCAGCTGCGTGTGCGCTGCAGAACCCGGGGCCTCGCCGCAGGCTGCCAGTGAAAGGGCCAGCGCGAGTCCGACCGTCCATCGCCATATCAACACTCAGATCCCCTTGGGCCGTTCGATGGCCATGCTGCGGTCACGGACAGGCAACTCGAGCACACGCACCGCGTTGCCTTCGCGCACGCTCACTCGGATGGAACTTCCGGCCACGCCGCGCGCCCAGACCTGCTTGTAGAAAGCCTCCAGGGAGCGCACCGGCTGGTCGTCCACCGCCAGTACCCAGTGGCCAGGCCGCAGCCCGCCCGCCTCGGCGGGGCTGTTGGGGTTCACACGCGTGATGCGCACGCCCCCGGCGAGTTCGGCGGCGTTGACGCCCAACCAGGGCCGCTTGGCCTGCGGGTGCTCGCCGGTGCGAAGCAGGTCGGCCAGCACCGAGGTCAGCACGTCGGCCGGAACGAAAAGATTGCCGGGCAGGACGCTGGGGCTGTCATCGGGCATGACATCGCGCATGGCCAGGTTGCCCACCCCCACGAGCTCGCCTTCCAGATTGAACAGGCCCGCGCCTGAATGGTTGGCAGGTACCAGCGGCGAGGTGTAGAGGGCGGAGTCGAGGTGGTATTCCCAGTAGCCGGTGAAAGGCCGGGCGTCAACCAGGCGCACCGCACCGGCTTGACGCGGGGTGCTGCCGGTGATGAACAACAAGGGACTGCCCTTGGGCAGGGCAGCGGCCGACCCGATGCGCACCGGCTGGACTCCCGCTAACGGGAACAGAGGCCGCAGCAGGCCCAGGCCATTGACGAAGTCGTAGGCCACGACCTGGGCGGGCAAGCGCTTCTGGTCTCGGGTGATCAGCTCGACCCGTTCAGCCTCGAGCACCAGATAGCCGATGGTGAGGACCAGCCCCTGCGGCGCGATGACGATTCCCGTGCCCTCACGGCGCCGGCCCAGAGTCCGAGCCGATGACGCGCCATCGATCACGCTGACTTCCACACCGACCGTGGCGGCCTGCAGGGCCTCCAGCCGCTCACGAGCCGTGGCTTCGACCGCGGCGGCCGCGGGCGCCTGCGCGAGCACGGGTGCAGCCAGCAGCGCGCACAGGACGCCCGCGCACGCGAGCAGGCGTCGGCGCGCTCGGTCCGGGATGCTTGGGGCCATGGGCAACTCCTGCGGTGTGAAGCAGGTCGGCCACTGGGCAGGGCCAACATGCGGTACAAGCCGTACCTGGGAACAGGTGAAACGACTCTTGATTAAGATCATGTCAATTTGGCACCGATTCTCGCGACATCCCAGATATCTGCCAAAAAAGCCCGTGAATCCTTCTAAAGTAGTCAACATGCAAGCACATTGGATCCAGCTTCCCCGGATGGCGGCCCTGTTGGCCGGAGCCCTTGCGCTCTGGGCGGGTCTGGCGGGCCTGGCCCATGCCGCCCCTGGCGACCGCGCCACCCGAAGCGCCCTGATCATCGCCATCGCCAATTACGGCCCCGAGAACATTCCGGCCCTGGACGGCGTCCCGTTCGACGTGAACAGCGCCCGCTCCATCGCCCAGGCCATGGGCATCCCGGACCAGCGCATCACCGTGCTGCGCGATGCCCAGGCCACCAAGGACGGCATCCTCAGGGCGCTGGAGAACCTGGGGCGCACCGTGGGCGAAGGCTCGCGCGTTCTGGTGTATTTCTCGGGGCACGGCACGCGCTGGCTCGAGCAAGGCGCCGGATGCAAAGAGGGCCTGCTGGCCTATGACGGCAAAACGCTGACCAACGAAGAGATCGCGCAGCGCACACGGCGCATGAGCGAACTGGCAGACAAGGTGATCGTGATGTTCGACGCCTGCCACTCCGAGGGCGTCACCCGGCGCGGGGCCACCACGCGCTCCATCGCGCAAGGCAAGCTCACCCCCAAGTTTTTCCTGAAGGCGGGCGCGGGTGAAGACGCCTGCGCGGCCAACAACGTGCAGACACGCTCCCTGCTCGCCGCTTCGACCCGCCTGGGGGCGCTCAGCGAGAACTTCGTGCAGATCACGTCCTCGCGCGCGAACGAGGTCAGCTACGACGAGCCTGGCAAAGGCGGCATGGCCACCCAGGGCGTGCGTGACTGCCTGCTCGGGCGGGCCCGCGACCGCGATGCCTCGGGTGCCGTCTCGATGGCGGAAATCGAGCAGTGCGCACAGGGCTTTATCGACGAGAAGTTCAAGGCGGAGCCCCACCTGCGTCACCACGTGAGCGTCACCGGCAACCGCAACCTGGTGCCGGTGTCCACGGTGCGCCCGCCCGCGCCAGCGCCCGCAGCACCGGTGGTCGTTGCCGCCGCCCCGCCGCAGCCCACCCCGCCCGCGATGACGGTAGCCGCCCCCCCGGCGGTGGCGCCGACGCCCGCGCCCCTGCCGGCG
>JACCDL010597930.1_pt1 | contig 22084 bp, 20 predicted proteins | sample 7441931 | NCBI WGS metagenome assembly JACCDL01 (sample SAMN15323437, study PRJNA562643) | freshwater metagenome | isolation source: river surface water | place: USA:Blue River Watershed | collected 2017-08-16 | reverse complement strand
GGCGACCGTCGACATCGGTCATATATGCACCTTTGGCGCTGGCGATTGAGATTGGATATGGATCCCAGTGCTGGAAGCTAGAGGTAACACCTAGCGGCAGCGACTCAAAGGCGCGCTTGCTCTCAACCTCAGAGGCCTTGGTGTTCTTTGTGAAGAGCTCCCACTCGGCTGCGAGTACTGCAGCAACCTTTTCAGGCGAGATTGGCTTAGAAGATGTTGGGACTCGACGATATGTATTGGCGTGTGGCGCCTGCATCGTATGTGCTGTTGTCATTTGTGACGCTGTACTACAAAAGCCTCTAACTTAGAAGCGGTTTTGTTCTGTACTCTCCTTTAAACCACGTTCTTAAACGCGTTGGGCAATTATCGCTGAAGGCTAAAAAAGTTGCAACTGATAAGGAAAGTAGCGAGTTTTACGCGAGGAATTAAGCTTTCATGATTTGAATTGCATTTAAAGTGATGATTGCCAACGCAACAATGATTCCTAAGTACTTTGCTGGCAATTTTCCAACAAGTCGCGCTGCTATCGGCGCTGCGATAACTCCACCAAGGGCGAGTCCGCCGACGGTCGCCCAGTTAATGTCGATCCGACCAATTTGTGCAAGAAAGCCAGCTGAGGCAGAGAGCGCGACAACGAATTCCGCTGCACTTACTGTGCCGATGATTTTGCGAGGTTCTGTCGAGGTAGTTGTAATGAGAGTTGGTGTGACGAGTGGTCCCCATCCTCCACCACCTGAAGCATCGACAAAGCCTCCGGTAAAGCCGAGATATGTGAGGAACCGTGGATTTTTGATTTCGACCATATTTACTTGGCCTTCAGTCTTGAAGACATTTCGATAGAGCAAGAGAAAGCCCAAGAATAGGAGCAGCGTTGAGATAAATATCTTGGAGCTAGAGAGATCGATAAATGAAAGGAATGTTGCTCCGAGGAAAGCGCCGATTCCACCAGGAATCGCCAGTCGAAGAAGGATTTTCTTATCGATGTTCTCGGCATGCCAATGTGAAGCACCAGATGCAAGGGTTGTTCCAATTTCAGCAACATGGACTGCAGCTGAAGCTACTGCAGCTGAAGCGCCGAGAGTGACAAGTAGCGTGGAACTGGTGAGGCCGAAGCCCATGCCGAGCGCACCATCAATGAGCTGAGCTGTTAATCCGACAAAGGCAAAGAGAATCCAATTCATAGGAGAATCTTAAGGATTTTCTCTACATTCTCTTCGATTGGCGCGGTTCCATCGAGATGCAAATCAGGGTTTGTTGGGCGTTCGTAATCTTGACCAACGCCGGTGAAGTTTGGAATATCTCCAGCAGCTGATTTCTTGTACAGACCCTTTGGATCGCGTGCGCGACATTCTTCAACAGGCGTATCAACAAAAATCTCTAAGAACTCACCATCATCAAAGCGGGATTTTGCACGCTCTCGATCAACAGCAAATGGACTAACGAGAGCTGAGATGACGATGAGACCTGCATCAACCATGAGCTTGGCTACCTCTGATACACGACGAACATTCTCTGCACGATCTTCTTGAGTGAAGCCGAGATCCATATTGAGGCCGAGACGTAAATTATCGCCATCGAGAACATAGGCATGCGCACCAGATGCAAAGAGTCGCTTCTCAAGGGCATTTGCAATGGTGGATTTTCCTGAACCAGAGAGGCCTGTGAGCCAGACTACGCGCGCCTTCTGTGCCTTTTGTGCGCTCCGCTGTGCCTTATCAACCTCGTAATCCTGATGAGTCACATTCGATGCCCGACGGAGCGAGTGGCGAACCATTCCGGCTCCAACAGTCTTCAAAGTGAGACGATCAACGAGGATAAAGTTTCCAAACTCGCGTGAATCAGAGTACGGGCGCATCACAACTGGAATATCTGTGGCAACCTCGACATCACCAATCTCATTCATCGCAAGGACATCGGATGAGATGTGTTCGCCGGTATTGACATCAACCTTATGGCGAATCTTGGTGATAATCGCTGGCGTTGTTGTAGAACCGCTGACCAACAAATATGAGCGGCTATGAATCAATGGATCCTCGTTGAGCCAGACCACATGAGCCGCAAGTCGGTCAGATGGAACTAAGTCATCACTTGAAGCAGCGATGATGTCGCCTCGAGTGGCATCAACCTCAGGTGTGAGAACTAGAGTGATTGAGGAATCGGTCTCGGCTACTGGAATATCGCCATCGAAGGTGGAGATTGCAGAGATAGTCGCCTTCTGGTTGCTCGGGAAGATGGTGACCTCATCGCCCTGAGCGAAGGTGCCACGCCTCACTGTGCCAGAGACGCCTCGGAAGTTATCGGCGCGAGCGATCATTTGGATTCGCATCAGACCGCGAGCCGCTGGATCAACTGGCTTCTGCCAGCTCTGGATAGCCTCTTGAAGAGTTGGCCCTGAATACCAAGGCATATTGGTGCTCGCAAATACGACGTTATCGCCGGCTAGCGCGCTCAATGGAATCGATTGAATATCCTTAACTTCAAGGCGAGCCGCAGCTCTGCCAACTTCAGCAGCAATCTGGTTAAAGATTGCTTCGTCATATCCAACGGCATCGAGCTTATTGATAGCAACAATGATGCGAGAGACGCCCATCAGGGAACAGATGGTTAAGTGGCGAAGTGTCTGGGTGCGAACACCTTTCATCGCATCAACGAGTACGAGACCGATATCTGCGCGTGATGCGGCAACCACCATATTGCGCGTGTATTGCTCATGACCTGGAGCATCACTGATGATCAATCGCTTCCCATCGAGAAGTGACATCGAACGATAGGCAACGTCGATGGTGATGCCCTGCTCGCGCTCCGCCTCAAGTCCATCTGTTAAGAGGCTGAAATCAATTTCACCCGCTGGAATAGTCGAACCTGAGCGGCGCACCTTACGAGCTGCACCAACAGTGTCGTGAGGAATGCTATCTGTCTCTACAAGCAATCTGCCGATGAGCGTGCTCTTGCCATCATCAACGCTGCCACAAGTGAGAAGTCGAACAACTGCTCCTGCCATTAGAAGTAGCCCTCCATCTTCTTCTTCTCCATCGAATCTTCATTATCGCCATCAATTAATCGAGTTGCGCGCTCGCTGAGTTTTACCTGCAAGACTTCTTCGACAACTTCTTCGATTGTAGTTGCAGATGATTCAACCGCAGCGGTAAGTGGATAGCAGCCAAGAGTGCGGAAACGAACTTGCTTCATAAATGGTTTCTCACCCTCAAGGAGTGGATAACGCTCATCGTCAACCATGATTAATTGATCGCCGCGTTGAACCATAGGGCGCTCTTTGGCAAAGTAGAGTGGATTCACTTCAATCTTCTCTTGCAAGATGTAATGCCAGATATCGGCTTCGGTCCAGTCAGAGAGTGGAAATACGCGCATCGTCTGACCTGGAGCGAGGCGGGTATTGAAGGTATGCCAGAGCTCTGGGCGCTGCTCTCGCGGGTTCCAACGATGGCCAGGATCTCGGACGCTAAAGATGCGCTCCTTCGCCCGGCTCTTCTCTTCATCTCGACGCGAGCCACCGATAGCGGCATCAAAGCCATGTAAATCAAGGGCTTCACGTAGCGCAACCGTCTTCATTACGCGCGTGTACTCGGAAATTCCAGTAGTAAATGGCGTGATGTTCTCTCTGGCACCAGCCTGATTGGTGTGCACTAGGAGCTGAGAATTTGTCTCTGCCGCAACTTTATCGCGGAACGAGATCATCTCCTTGAACTTCCAGGTTGTATCAATATGTAGGAGAGGAAATGGAATTGGAGATGGATAGAAAGCTTTGCGAGCAAGGTGGAGTAGAACGGTTGAATCTTTTCCAATCGAGTACATCATTACTGGCTTTCGGAAACCAGCGGCGGTCTCGCGAAGAATCTCGATTGATTCGTTCTCAAGTTCTTTGAGAATTCTAGCTTTTACGCTCATGAGCCAGCCTTTGGAAAGTCGAAGTCTGAATATTTCTTATTCATAGATGCAAGGAAGTCATCCTGAACTTTACTGGATTTATCTTGCTTCACCGTTGTGGGGGCCTTTGCTAACTCATCCCACTTTGTGAAACCAGGAAGGGCGGCAAACTCTTGAATCTCTCGCACCTTAACCGGGTCACGTAGATCATCAAACCCGATATCGAGGACTTTACAACCAACAGATGGAGCGAATTCTGCATATCTTTTATAGAAAGCTGTGTAGTTTGTGATAAATCGATCAAACTCCTTCACCTTTAAGTCCACGACTACGTCGGATGTTGGAGCTGAGTGCCACTTACCAGTCGCATTTGCTTTCTTATGGGATACAAAGCGATCAAGGTGATTGCGGCGTAAGAAGATAATGTGGGGCTTAAACTCTTCGATAAGTGATTGAAGCAGCGGATCAGATAGGTGCTGTGGAAATATCTTGATGATGTGCGTGCCTGGGAGCTTCTTAATCGACTGTAGAGTCTTGCGTGCATCGAGAGACGTTGTTTCCCAGCGATCGTACTTCCAGCCTCTTCGCTGCTTCTTTAGATTGAGCGCATAACGGAGCGAGAAGAATGGATAGTAGTGATTGAATTTTTCAATATTAGAATTCCAGGCATTGAAGATAAAGAACTCTCCGTAATAGTGAAAACCATGAGGCTTACTTGTAAGCAAGCTGCCGATCGCATGAGTGCCAGATCGTGGGAAAGAGAGGATAAATACAAGTTTGGATTGAACCGGCTCTGCTGGCTCCCTAAATTTGAGGAAGACAAAGGGTGAGATTGCCTTGAGGTTGAGGAGAAACTTCTTCACCGTATTTACTAAACCCATATTTGCTGAACCTTTGTCGGACATTTTGCAATCTTATCAGCGCTCGATTTGAACCTTGATAGTCTTGGGCCATGTCAGCGCCAGCGATTGCGAGTTTTAATAGACTCACAAGCTTTTCGCAAGAAATTGCTGCTCTTGAGGCGCTTCGTAAGGAGCGGCGGTCGAAAATCAAGAGCTACCCATCCCTAACCGTCCTGGTTTCAACCCTTCGAGGCGATGATCTGACTAGTCTCCTTCAACAATTGGAAAAGCAGTCACTTGCTAAATTTGAAGTTCAACTAGGCCTTCACAACCTTGCGCTATCACCAACCCATAAAAAGTTGATTGCTGCTCTAGCAAAACGTGGGGTCAAGACGACCCATCATTCGTATGGCTCAGATTTCAATTTAGGGATGATTCTCACTGATCTAGCCAAGAAGAGCTCTAGCCAGTACATCGCAAAGATGGATGATGATGACTATTACGGCCCCGAGCATCTACGCGACCTCTTAGATACGGCGCTCGATACTGGCGCAGATGTAGTTGGCAGAGCTATGAACTATGTCTATCTAGAACCGCTACAACTTACAGTCCGACGATTTTCACCGAACGGAACACAAGCGGTCGAGTTGTGGAGCGACTGGGTCTGCGGTGGAACAATTCTGGCTCGCCGTGAAGCAGCAGAGTTAGCAGGATATTTTGGCGATGTCCATACTGCAGTTGATAGGTACCTTCTCAGCGGTGTAACAAATAGTGGTGGAAAGATATATCGCACTTTTGGCGCTGGCTATATCTATCGTCGCACCTTCACCTTCCACACATACGTCACCAATTATTCGAAGTACCTCAACGGTGCAAATGAACAAGTTGTCGGTGTATGGAACCATCCAATCTTTGGCGGTTCTCGATGAGTAACGTCTTTCGCTTTCAGCGCCCAAACAACCTTACGCTGCCAAAGAAGCCTTCCCTCACCGTTGCAGTTGTCATCGCCTGCCGCGGCGGACAAGAGAAATTGGATTTAGTTCTCGCTTCACTGGCTGCACAGAGTTATCCATCAAAACTTACCTCTACCTACATTATTGATGATGGCAGCGAGATAGAGATATCGCTGCCCAAAATTAAGCCAGCGAATTCCCGCATAATTAAGTATAAAAATGGCGCTAATAAGTGGGGAAAGACCGCGGCCACAAACGATGTGACAGCTAAATTTAAGGAAGATGTTCTCTGGTTTATAGATGCTGACATGATCTTTGAGCCTGATCATCTTGCCCACCATATGAAGTGGCACCACGAGAGCGACGACTATGTAGTTCTCGGTTGGAAGCGTTTCGTTGAAAGCTGGAGCTACACGCCACAAGATCTTTATAAAACGCTTACCTCAGGTGGTTTTACGTCCCTCCACAGCGAAAGCTGGGGAAAAGATCTCTGGGAATCTCGCATAAAATAAACAAACGAATTAATAAATCCGGGCATCGACGGGTATCGCTCACTTGTAGGGGCAACCTTCTCAATGGCGAATAAGCAGTGGAAAAATCTGGGTGGCTATGACCGCGAGATGAAGACCGGAGAAGATACCGAGCTTGGTTGGCGTGTATTCAATGCTGGCCTGCGCATGGTGCCAGAGCGTGAAGCTAATTCATGGCATCTTGGCCATAGCTCGATTGAGTTGAATAAAGAGAAGATACAACGCCATAACGACCCAACTTTTGCTCAGCGAATTCCGGACCGTCGAACCATTAGGGCGCTCCACCCTTTCCAATACTCGGTACCTACATATGATTTGATAATTGATGCCCGCAATGCGACGCTCAATTCGATTTTAAATATCGAAACAAAGTTGTTGCACTTAGTCGGAACCACTTTTACAGCAAGGCTCCTTGCAAATTGGCAGATTCTCGACGAGAGATATCGGGTAACTGAAGACGATCATGCTGATCTACGTGAAATTAGATCCTGGTTGATGGGAGATCCACGGTTTACTTTTGAGGAGATTGAAGGAGATGCACATCTTTCTATCGACCAAATTCTCTCTCGATTCAAACCGTCATCGATTCCTTACCACCTCTTTATTGAGGGCGACTTTGATGCCGATCTCTACGATCTGGTGGATTATTTGATAACCCAAGAAGTTGGCCTGGTAGGCGTAGCCAATAATGCGGATAAGCGGGCCTTCGCCCTCTATGCGCCAGCTTTGGCACGTGCTCACCGCACCGGGGGCTGGATTTATCAGAATATTGCAAACCAGTGGGAGGTTCGCTGGCTCACTCATGAAAAGTTCATTGCGCTCTACGCCGATAAGCACAACCGCTTTAAGCGCTTACTTCGCTTCTTAAAGCGTGAAATTAAGAAAGTTAAATCTTTCGCTGAGTTAAAAATCTTCGTAAAGAAAATTATAAAAATTCTCCTTAAGAAAGTCTTAGGTCGTGGCTAAACCCACCATCATTCTGGCGACAGACAATGGCGTAGGCATGGGACACCTTGCCCGTGCGACGGCAATCGCACAGGCTCTCGACGGTCGCGCAAATCCGATTATCGTCTCCGTTGCAGGCGCAGTTGCTGAGCTACCTGAGGCAACTGGCATTCCATGTGAATACATCCCTGGAAAGACCAGAGGCTGGATCTCACGTAATAAATGGGATCGATATTTCCGTGATCGCCTCTTAGCAATAGCTGAGGAGACTGGTGCAAGAGTTATCTCTTTTGATGGTGTTACTCCTTACCCTGGATTTATTCTCACCAAGAACTCAAATTCAAATCTCACCACGGTTTGGGTTCGACGAGGTCTATGGCGCAAGAATCGATTGAGATTTGTATTGCCACTTCAATCTGCAGTCATCGACAATGTTATCGAGCCAGGGGATTTTGCTAGCGAATACGACAAGGGACCAACATCAAAACGCAGAGATGCGATTGTGACATCACCAGTCTCGCTCTATCAAAAGAGCAGCGCGTTATCGCGTAACGCTGCCCGAGAGGCGCTTGGTCTTGACCAGAATCGACCAGCGGTACTTGTTCAACTCGGTACCGGAGATAGCGATATGAATGCAAAGCTCACCGCGGCTCTCAAGGGGCTCTCAAGTTGGCAGGATCTGCAGATTGTTCTCACCAAAGAGCCGGTCGATAGCAACGGTGTAACGCTTGTTCCGCAGGGGATGACAGTAAAGGTTGTTCGCTACTTCCCGCTGGCGCGTGCGCTCAAAGCATTTGATGGTGCTGTTACCGCGACCGGATATAACAGCGCGCACGAACTTCTACCTGCTCAAGTGCCAACGGTATTTATCGCAAATATTCGAGGCACCGATTTGCAAGAGACACGTGCGCAATGGTGCGCAGATAAAGGCTTCGCGCTGAGGGCAGATCAGTCAGATCTAACTGACATTCAGAAAACTGTTAGCAAGTTACAGAATCTAGAAGTACGTAGCGCTTTAGCAGAGCGATGCAAGGAAATCCCTGCCACAAATGGCGCCTTTGAAATAGCTGAAACGCTCCTAGAGTTCGCTGCAAACCCACCGCAAAGAGATCACCTTCTCACAAGAGTTTTGCGGAGCGCGATTGGCGTTACATTGAAGAGTGCAATATTTATCTATCGATCATTGAAGCCATACCAGAGCCAAAGATCTGTGAGTGATGAATTAGCGATCTTTAGCGATAGTACAGATGCAGAATTTCTACGGAGAGAGATTAAAGGTAATCGTAGATTTGAGCATTTAATTACCGGCGCTAGCGAGCACTACAAAAAGCGACGTCGTGAAATCGCTTCGACTGCATACGGCGAATAGTTAGGCGAGAAAAACTTTCTCAACGAGCTTGTCGATGAGGGAGTACCAAGCCTCTGGATCCATCGGCTGATCAACGAAATCATCGACCATCTTGCCAAGCGTGTATGCCTGTACCAGAACGGCACCTGCGCGTGCATCAAAGTCCGTTGCATAGAGCCCTTTGTTGCGCGCCTCTTCAATTAAATCTATGAGCGCATCAGTTAAGCGCGCCTGCTCTGCAGCAAGAGCTCTCTGGAAACGTGGGCTGTGCTCGACGCTAGCAATCGCCCGCGCACGTGAATAGCGAGTTGAAGAATGTGCTGGATCTTGAGTTAGGCGCGTAACTTTCTTCAGCCCCACTAAGAGCTCTTCTCGAGTTCTTGCAGAAGCGAGGAGTTCGATAAGCAGTTCAATGCTGCGATCTACCCAGATTGCATATCGTTGAACTTGGGCTGCCTCTAGAAGTTCGGAGAGATCTTCGAAGTGGTGATAGAGACTTCCCTTAGAGATGCCAGATTGTTCCAAAATCTCATCAACTGCAATCTCATTCGGCAGCTTTGTGTTGAGCAAATCAGCAGTTGTCTTGATTAACTTCGCTTTAGTTGGATGAATCACTTGCGGCATAACTAGATTCACTCTCTTCTACACATGCGCCTGCCTATATTCTATTGAAGAATTCAAAATGCGCTCGGTTAAATGAGCCAATAGACTGAAGGAATGCGCGCAGAAACCTCAGTCCAAATCAATGAAGTCATCGCAACACGTCGAAGCCCACGCTCATTTAATGGAGAGCATCGCCTTTCAGCCACAGATACTCTCGCAATCCTGGAGGCGGCTCGTTGGGCGCCTTCAGCCTTCAATGGCCAACCGTGGCGTTTCTTCCTTGGCCAGCGCGGAGATGAGACTTACGCCCAGATCTTGGCCTCACTCGGTGAGTTCAATCAAATGTGGGCGAAGAATTCATCAGCCCTTCTGCTTATCGCATCAACGACGACGAAGGCAGATGGTTCGCCATACGGTGAATATCTCTATGACTGTGGTTTAGCAGCGAGCCAATTAGTTCATGAGGCCCATGACCGAGGGCTGATTACACATCAGATGGCTGGATTCGATAAATCTCTCGCCCGAACCAATCTCTCAATTAGCGATAACTTGGTTCCAGTGATTGTTATCGCAATTGGCGAGCAAGATGCGCCAGAGAAGTTAAGCGCTCCGTTAGCTGAGCGCGAAGTTGCACCTCGTGAGCGGTTACCGCTAGATGCGATCGTTCTCAAGGGCCTTCCACAGTAACTTTAGAAGCGCGAGCGAATCTCCCAGAGATCCTTAAAGACTGGGTTGAAGAGAGTGCTGGATAGATATCCAACACCGCTCGAACCACCAGTTCCCATCTTCGAACCGATGGTTCGTTCCACCATCTTTACATGTCGATAACGCCACTCTTGGATTCCTTCATCGATATCGACGAGACGTTCAGCAACCATGGCCGCTTCAGCATCGGTTCGATAGAGCTCTAACAGCGCATCCTGAACTTCACTACTACTTTCATATGCGACTGCCGGAGAGCGATCTAGGACATTGCTTGGAATATGAAAACCACGTGATGCAACATAGGCAATAAATGAATCCCAGATTGAATTCGAGTCAGTGAGCTCCTTAATCTCCCGCTGAACCTCTGGCGGTAGATGCCCTGCCATCTTATTGTCGCGACGACCGAGAATTGCCTCCACCTTGCGAAATTGCGCAGATTGAAAGCCGCTTGAAGAAGATAAATACCCACGGAATGCGTTGAATTGAAGCGGCGTCATCGTCTCGAGAATATCTACCTGGGTAACGCAAACCTTCATGATTGTTCGAATTCGACCAAGGAGGGCGAGCGAATAATGCGAATCGCCCTTCTCGAGCGCTCTGCCGGCAGCGGCGAATTCGTGAATTAACTGCTTAAACCAGAGCTCATAGGTCTGATGAATAATGATGAAGAGGAGTTCATCATGTTCTGGACCGTCAGATAGAGGTTTTTGCAGCTCAAGAAGCTCATCTACCTTGAGATAAGAGGTGTAGGTGAGAGCTGACTCGTATTGATCGCTCATGTGACTCGTGAATCCGATCCGGTGATTTCTTCGTACTTCTTAGAGATTGTCAGATCACGAAGACGTTGGAAGCCATCCCAAATCTCAACGTAAGAGGTTGGTAGAGGTGCGATTGCAAGGCGTATCGCATTAGGTGTGCGGTAATCCGGAATAACATTGACGAACTTGCGAAGCGCAACGCAGATCTGCGCTGCCTGTGGGTGACCTATTGAGATATGTCCGCCACGTTCATTTGGATCACGTGAAGTCAAGAGGGAGTAACCAAGATCTGCCAACCATGCATCGTAGAGATCGATCATCATCTGAGTACCGACAGCTGCCTTGTGTGCAATGGCTGCGAGACCAGCCTCTTCAATCATCGAGAATGCTGTCTGCACACCGCGAATACCAATGATGGATGGCGATGCGATTTGAAAACCACGAATACCCGCAGCTTTAACATAGTCAGGTCCCATACCGAATTGATCTTCATTACCGAACCAGCCTTGGATTGGAACTTGAAGTTCGTTTTGAACTCGCTTACTTACATATAACCAGGCAGGAGATCCGGGTCCAGAGTTTCCATACTTATATGTACATCCGACGGCGAGATCAACTCCATTTGCATCGAAGTTCATCTCTATCGCGCCCGCAGCGTGGCTGGCATCCCAGACAACCCACGCGCCAAAGCTACGAACAAAGTCGGTAATTGATTTGATGTCGTTGCGAGCACCAGATCGGTATTGGATTACTTCAAAGGTAACGAGCGCTACATCTTCGCTCATATATGGCTTGAGGATGTCGACCGTTATCCGCTCATTCTCGGAGATTGCTGAATCTTCGTTATTGATGATTACTAAATTTAGGCCAAGTTGTTTTGCAATCCCATCAAGAATGTATCGATCTGTCGGAAAGTTAGCTGCGTCAGTAATAATTGTCTTTCTACCGGGACGAGAGTTAATTGCAGCTAGGCAGAGTTGATAGAAATTTACCGATGTGGTGTCACAGACAAGAACTTGTCCTGGCCCTGCCCCCAAGACCGAGCGGGCTAGGAGATCGCCGGCAGGCTGTGCCTCATCGACCCAGTGGCTCCATCCCGTGACAACCTCACGCCCCCACTCGTGAGTGAGAAAGTCATTGACCGCTCGAACGGTCTCATGAGGAAGGCGACCGAGGGAGTTACCATCGAGATAACAGAGATCTGGGTCGGTTATTACAAATTTACTCTTGAAATGGGCGAGCGGGTCGTTTCGATCAAGTTCTAAGGCGTATTCGCGGTCAGTAACCTTCATGGCGAAAAGGTACGCTCTCCTACCGTGGCGCGCAATCTTGTCAATATCGAAGAGGTCTCAAAGGCCTTTGATATTCGCCCACTTCTTACCAAGGTTTCGCTCGGAATCTCAGAGGGCGAACGTGTTGGAATTGTCGGTCGAAATGGCGCCGGTAAGAGCACCCTGATGCGAATCATCTCAGGTGAAGAAGCTCCTGATGCCGGCCGAGTCACCAAATCAAATGCAACCAATATCGGGTTCTTAGCACAAATAGATAATGCAGACCCATCGGCAACAGTTGGTGAAGTCGTTTTAGGTAATCGTGAGAAGCATGAATGGGCTGGCGATGCCCGTATCCGAGAAATATTCACCGGACTCTTCGGTGGCTTTGATGACCATTTATTTGAACGAACTTTTGGCAATCTATCCGGAGGCGAGAAGAGACGAGTTGGTATTGCGAAGTTATTGATTGATGATATTCAACTTATTCTCTTAGACGAACCAACAAACCATCTCGATGTTGAAGGTGTTGCTTGGTTGGCAGCACATTTAAAGAAGCGGAACGATTTAGCGGTATTAGTTGTTACCCACGATCGATGGTTCTTAGATGAGATTACCGATCGCACCTGGGAGGTTGTTCAAGGCGCAGTTGAAGAGTATGACGGTGGATACTCAGCCTTCGTCCTAGCTAAGGCAGAAAGATCACGACAAGCTGCAGCGACCGAGGCGCGTCGAAATAATTTGATCCGTAAAGAGTTGGCATGGCTACGCCGAGGAGCACCAGCCCGAACCACAAAGCCTAAGTTTCGAGTCGACGCTGCCAACGAGCTGATCTCTGCAGAACCTGCACCGCGAGATGGCAGCGAACTTTTGAAATTTGCTCTCAATCGATTGGGCAAGACTGTTCTTGAGACGAAAGATATGCAGGTTAAAGCCGGGGATAAAGAGCTTCTCTCGCACGTGACCTGGAATATCGGGCCAGGAGATCGCATTGGAATTGTCGGTATCAATGGCGCAGGCAAGAGCACTTTGCTACGAGTTCTCGCCAGCGAAATTCAACCAGCAGCGGGCAAGCTAACTACCGGAATCACGGTAAAGATTGCATTTCTAACCCAACATCTTGATGAACTTGATCCAACGTGGCGGGTACTTGAAGCGGTGGAGAAGGTTGCGCAATATGTAGAGCTGGGTAAGGGAAAGACGCTCTCGGCTTCGCAGCTATGTGAGCGCCTTGGTTTTGATCGCGATGGCCAGTGGACTCCTGTCGGTGATCTCTCAGGTGGCGAGCGTCGTCGCTTACAACTAACGCGCTTGTTGATGGATGCACCCAATGTCCTTATCTTGGATGAGCCAACCAATGATTTTGATATTGAGACACTTACCGAGTTAGAGGATCTGCTCGATAGTTTCGGTGGCACTTTGTTGGTTGTATCTCACGACAGATACTTCCTCGAGCGCGTGTGCGATCGTTTTGTGGGTTTGCTTGGCGATTTGCAGTTACGTGACTTACCACGTGGCGTGGATGAATATCTAGAACTTCGTCATCAACAATCCTTGCCGGTATCGAGCTCGTCGAATAAAGGAAAGAGCTCATCGGCTGCGGAAGAGCGTCAATTGAAGAAAGATCTAGCTCGCGTTGAGCGACAGATAGAGAAAGGCAAGGCAGAACTCGCGCGCCTTACCGCCGAGCAAGAAGCCGCAGTATCCGATTCTGAGAGACTTATGGATATTTCTTCGCAACTCATCAAGGTAAGCGAGGAGCTTGCAGCCCGTGAGGAAGAATGGCTCTCAATCACGGTGGCGTTAGAGGGGTAGAGATGAAGTCGCGCGAACATCAACGTCTAGACATCCTTGCAACAATCTCTGGCGTAATGATTGCTATTCAGGCGCGAGTAAATGGCGAGTTGTCTACGCAACTAAATAACGGCGTACAAGCTGCGCTCGTTTCATTTGGATCAGGATTGTTTGTAATTGCGCTGATCGCGGTCTTTTCACCAAATATTAAAGAAGGTGCGCGCAATCTGCGAGGCGCCGTAACTAGAGGTGAGTTGCCACGTTGGACTCTTTTTGCCGGCGCTTTAGGTGGAACATTTGTCGCCATCCAGACACACGTTGTACCGGTAATTGGAGTAGCTATCTACTCTGTGGCATCTATTGCGGGCCAGACCGCTGCATCTCTCTTGGTTGATCGCCTCGGTATTACCGGCGGCGGAAAGAAGCAGATCACCTTCCGTCGCACAGCTGCAGCGCTATTTACCGTCTTTGCCGTATTTATCTCGGTCTTTGATCGAATTGAAGCCGCAGATCTTGCACTTTTTGCTGTATTTCTCGCTGGCGTGGCTGGAGCGGTTGTTGGCGTGCAGCGGGCGCTCAATGGTCAAATCAACGAGCACTCTCACCAAAGCTTCACCACTTCACTACTTAATTTTTTTATGGGAACAAGTTTTCTTACTCTTCTTCTATTCGCACTTTTAATCTTTGGCGATTCAGATATCTCACCGTTGCCAGCAGGTCCATGGTGGATCTACACCGGCGGTGTAATCGGAGTCATTTACATCGCATTCACATCAAAGATTGTTCAACATCTCGGCGTTCTTACCTTTACGCTCTTTAGCGTCGGTGGCAATCTGCTCGGATCTTTAATTATTGATTTAGTATCGCCAACAGAGGGAGTGCGAGTGAGCTGGTACTTAGTAACAGGTATTGCTCTTACCTATCTCGGCGTTATCGTGGGCGGCGTGAATAATTCACAATCACGGAGATTGCAGAAGCGATAATAAAGAAGGCTGCAATCGCATAAGACGATGTCTTCACCCACGGTATAGAGGCGGCGTAGTAGCCAGCAAGTGTGATTCCAGCTCCCCAGAGAATCGCACCGATGATATTTGCAGAGAGAAACTTGTAGTAATTCATCTTTGAGATACCTGCGATAGGTGGAACGAAGGTTCTGATCCAAGGGAAGAAGCGGGCAGCAATCACCGCCCACCAGCCGGTCTGCTGATAGAAGCGTTCGGCGCTAACAATCATCTTCTGAACTCGAGGTGATTTCCGCTTATCCAAATATGGTCGGCCGACAACGCGACCTAGAACAAAGCCAACTTGATCGCCAAAGAATGCAGCGAGAACAATGATTGCCACTAGAAGTGCAATATTGACGTTGCCATGCGCCGCCGCGACCAAGCCCGCGCTAAAGAGGATTGAATCTCCAGGGAGGAAGAAGCCAAATAAGAGACCGGTCTCAATAAATACAATCGCACCAATCAATACATATAAGACAAAGGGCGCTAGCGAAGAGAATTGAGCATCAAAAGATGCGGCGTAGGCTGACATATCTCACTTTCTAGAGATTCGCTTTACCGCAGCTGCTACCTGAGTAACAACCTGAGCATCAAAGACGCTCGGCACGATAAATGAGGCGTTGAGTTGAGAGTCAGAGACACAATCTGCAATCGCTTCAGCGGCTGCGACCAAGAGCTGATCTTCAATCTTGGAGGCACCGGCATCGAGCAAGCCTCGGAAGATTCCTGGGAATGCGAGAACGTTATTAATCTGATTTGGTTGATCGCTTCGGCCGGTAGCAACAACTGCTGAGTACTTACGTGCGATTGCAGGATCAATCTCTGGATTTGGATTTGCTAGCGCGAAGACTATCGAACCGGCGGCCATTGAAGCTACATCGGCCTCGTTGATGAAATTTGGCGCACTTACGCCGATAAAGACATCAGCGCCCGCCATCGCTTGGTGGATATCGCCTTGGAAGTTATCTGGGTTCGAGTTATCGATAAACCAACGACGCATAGGATCTTCACCGGCAGAGCTCTTGCAAATAACGCCATCGATATCGAAAGCGATGATATTTCGCGCACCGCTAAGTACGAGTAACCGCGCGATTGCAGTGCCGGCAGCGCCAGCGCCGCTCATCACAATCTTCACATCGCCAAGCGATTTCTTTACCAGTTTAAGCGAGTTACGAATTGCAGCCAGAACGACAATCGCGGTTCCGTGCTGGTCATCGTGGAAGACTGGAATATCAAGGAGTTCGCGTAACCGCGCTTCAACTTCAAAGCAACGTGGCGCAGAGATATCTTCAAGGTTGATTCCGCCATAGACCGGGGCAATCAGCTGAACGGTGCGAACGATCTCATCGACATCTTGGGTATCAAGGCAGACTGGCCAGGCATCGATATCGGCGAAACGCTTAAAGAGTGCGGCCTTACCCTCCATCACAGGCAGGGCAGCAGCAGGTCCGATATTTCCAAGGCCTAGGACTGCCGATCCATCGGTAACAACCGCAACAGTGTTGCGCTTCATGGTGAGGCGGCGAACATCGCTTGGATCATCAACAATTGCTTGGCAGATTCGGGCGACGCCAGGTGTGTATGCGCGAGATAGATCATCACGAGTCTTAAGCGGGACCTTTGAATGAATCTCAATCTTTCCACCGAGGTGGAGTAAGAATGTGCGGTCGCTTACCTTGCGGACAGTTAAGCCTTTATGAGCGCTGAGCGCTGAATTAATCTCTTGTGCATGCTCTTTATCGACGGTATCGCAGGTGATATCAACGACAACGCGATCAAGATGTGATTCGACGACATCGAGCGCTGTGATTGTTGCACCAGCGCTGGTGACTGTTGCGGTAACTAGTGCAACCGGTTGGAGTTCAGGAGCGCCTTCAACGCGAATGGTGATTCCGTAGCCAGGGGATGTAGATGCCATTACACGACTCCATAGAGACGATCGCCAGCATCGCCGAGACCTGGAACGATGTAACCGTGCTCGTTGAGTTTCTCATCGAGTGAGCCAGTTACGAGAGTGATTGGAACGCCAGAGCCCTTAAATGCATCTTCAACTGTCTTGATGCCTTCAGGTGCTGCGAGAAGGCAGATAGCGGTGATATCGGTAGCGCCACGTTCGATGAGATAGTTGAAAGCTGCGACGAGAGTTCCACCAGTTGCCAGCATTGGATCTAGAACAAAACATTGACGACCAGCGAGATTCTCTGGCAGACGATTTGCATAGGTGCTCGCCTGCAAGGTCTTCTCATCGCGCACCATGCCTAGGAAACCAACTTGAGCAGTTGGAAGTAATTTGGTCATTCCCTCCAACATGCCAAGACCTGCTCGGAGAATTGGAACTACGACTGGACGTGGTTCAGCCATCTTGAGTCCAGTGGTCTCTGTTACTGGAGTCTTGATTGTGACGGTCTCGGTCTTTACTTCACGAGTCGCCTCGTATGCAAGGAGAGTTACGAGTTCTTCAACGAGCCGACGGAAAGTAGGTGAGTCAGTTCGCTCATCGCGCAGAACAGTTAGTTTGTGGGAGATCAGCGGATGGTTTGCGACATGTACTTTCATGGCTCCAACCTTACCGATAAAGTCGCGCCATGCAGAATAACGAGGAGCTGATGCGCCAGGCTTTAGACGTGGCTCACAGTGCCGCCATCACGGGTGATGTCCCGGTTGGAGCGATCATCATAAATCGTGATGGAATTGTTATCGGGCGAGGTTTTAACGAGCGCGAAGCAAATAACGATCCGACTGCTCATGCTGAGGTCGTTGCGATTCGCAACGCTGCATCACGGCTCCAAAATTCTCGACTCGATGGTTGCATCTTGGTGGTGACGCTCGAACCATGTGCAATGTGCGCAGGTGCAATTGCGCAATCACGAATTTCAAAAGTCATATTCGGCGCTTGGGATGAGAAAGCTGGTGCGGTCGGCTCAGTCTGGGATGTATTACGTGATCCTCGATCGATATTTAAAGTCGAAGTCGTCGCAGGAGTTCTAGAGAAAGATTGCGCTGACCTGCTTACTGATTTCTTTAAAGATAAGTAATTAATCGACTAGTAGCTCGTAAGAAGGATTGAGAATAACGAGAGTTCCTTCTTCTTCACCAACCATGCCCTCGGCGCGAATAGCCATACCAACTTCGAGTCCGGCAATTTCGCGTCGTCCCAAGAAGTTGAGCGTTACGCCACCTGTTTCATCCCAAACTTCGACCTGCAGAGTCGGTGCGCTACCGCGTGGTGCAGTTGTAAGCGAGGTGACTCGACCTTGCACTTGCGCGCGCTTTCGCCATTCAATCTTGCCGATAGGGGTGATGTCTTCTGCGTAGTGGCTGATTGGTGCAACCGGCGCTGCAACTACAGGTGCGACGACCGGTGCTGCAACCTTTGGTGTGGCTAATGGTGCTGCAACCTTTGGTGCAATTAACTCTGTTGGCTTATCACTAACGATGTTGCTGAGATCAAAAGGAATAATCGTTGCAACCACGCGCTTGAGCTGTGAAATTGGTGCTGCAATCTCTTCAGCTGTCTGATCGTGAAGTAAACGCCCTAAGAAGCGAGAGTATGAACGACGTGGCAGGAGCAAGGTAAGTTCGACATCTGGCTTCTCAGTCTTGCGAATTGCATAATCAACTGCAGAGTTAGCGATACGGCGATCTGGACAATCGATGAGTTCGAGTTGGATATCTTCCAGCGCCTCTGACTCTGCCCATGCCGCTTGAATCGCCTCAGCGCGACGATCATCAATAACAAAGTGAACAGCTTTGATTTTATGTGGCTTCAAACTACGCGCGTAGCGAACTGCCCCAACGGTAGCTAGATCTACGTTATCGACCAAGATGGTTACATTGTGGCGAGCAATTGATGTCGCGCGCTCTTGATCATCTTTAACTTTAAGCGCCTCTTGCTCGCGAACATATTGGCGGCGGAATCGTAGGAAGGTGGCAACCATGATTGGTGCGGTAATAAGAACCAGCCAAGCACCTTCGGTGAATTTTACGATCGAGAAAATGATGACAATCAATAGCGAGACTGATCCGGCTAGGGCGTTGATAACAACTTTGATTCGCCAACCCTCAGGTTTGGTGCGGATTGAATACTTAGTCATACCAAATCCAGCCAAGGTAAAACCGGTGAAGACGCCGAGCGCATAGAAGGCAACTAAATGCTCAACGGAGCCACCGGTGATAGAGACGAGGAAGAGTCCGCCACCCGAGAGCAAGAGAATTCCATTTGAGAAGGCGAGGCGGTGGCCGCGCTTGGTGAGCTGGCGTGGCAGATAGCCATCGGTTGCAACGAAGTTACATAGAAGTGGGAATGCGCTATATGTGGTGTTTGCGCCAGCGAAGAGGATAAGCATCGTTGCCAGCTGTACCAAGATAAACATCACGCTACCGAAGCCGCCCTCACCGACCGCTGCTCGCGCTACCTGCGAAATAACAGTTGGGGCACCTGATTCGTAAGGAACAGCGTGGATATGGCTAGAGAACCACGAGACTCCGAGAACGAGCGTTCCAAGGAGAAGGCTCATGATTACCAAAGTGCGCTTTGCATTGACATGTTCTGGTGTCTTAAAGAGCGCAACGCCATCGGAGATTGCTTCAAGACCGGTAAGTGATGAACCACCATTTGCGAAAGCCCGGAGCAAGATAAAGATTGAAGCGGCGGTGAGCAGACCTTGTGCTTCGCCAATTTCAACTGCACCAGGCGCATAAGGATCGAGCATTGGCAGCGTTCCATTAATGAAGCGCCAGGTGCCCCTAGCGCAGACGATAAACATGGTGCCGACGAAGAAGTAGGTTGGCAGAGCAAATGCTTTACCCGCCTCTTTCACTCCACGGAGATTTCCGTAGGTAAGAATTGCAATGATGCCGACAATCATATGCATCTTGTAATCGGCTACCTCTGGAAAGGTAGAGATGATTGCAGCGACACCAGCGGCAGATTGAATTGCAACGGTAACTAGGTAATCCAACATCAATGCAACGGCGGCGACTTGTGCGGTAACTGGTCCGAAGTTATCTCGAGCAACGATGTATGCGCCACCGGTCTTGGTATAGACATCTATGACGTTGCGATAAGACAAGGTAATTAGAATCAAAATTCCGATCACAACTGCAGTCATCGGCATGATGATTCCAAAAGCCGCTAAACCAAATGCAGGAAGGAGGGCGATCAGAATCTGCTCAGAGCCATATGCAGATGAGGAGATGCAGTCAGAGGAGAGGATGCCGAGGGCGTAACGCTTACTTAATCGCTGATGGCCGAGTGAATGGCGGTTGTGAGGTGCGCCGAGGATGCGCCGCTTAACCTTGTAGCGAAAGGAATCCTTGAGGTGTGCATGCTCTTGCAGTGCAACCGGGGCTGGCGCTCCATCAGTCCAGGACTTTGCCACGCTATCGCTCCTTTTATGCACTATTTGCAATTACTAATGAATGCCGCTTTTGCTAGGCTCATCTTATGCGCACTCAGTTATATATCGATGGTCAATGGGTAGATGGCAGCGGAACTCTTGAGGTAATTGACCCAAGCGATGGCTCAGTAATCGCCAAAGTAGCCACTTCGAGCGATGAAGAGAACTTCGCCGCCCTAGCCGCCGCCGATGCTGCATCAGCGAGCTGGGCCAAGGTCGCCCCACGAGTCCGAGGCGAGATCCTGCGCAAGGCCTTTGAAATCATGATCGCCGAGGCAGATCAACTGGCCGAACTCATCTCGCGCGAAAATGGCAAGGCGCTTCCTGATGCAAAGGGTGAAGTTCTCTACGCAGCAGAGTTCTTCCGCTGGTTCTCTGAAGAGGCTGTTCGTAACTCAGGTGATTTCCGAATGGCGCCATCGGGCGATAAGCGAATCTTGGTAACGCACCAACCTATTGGCGTCTCACTACTCATTACGCCATGGAACTTCCCAGCAAGTATGGCTACTCGAAAGATTGGGCCAGCAGTTGCTGCCGGATGCACAATGATTTTAAAGCCAGCCGGTGAGACCCCGCTGACTGCGCTCGCAATCGTCGACATCATGGAGCGAGCTGGCCTACCAAAAGGCGTGCTCAATGTAATTCTTCCAGCCGAGACCGGACCTGCAATTTCAAAGTTGCTCCACGACTCTCGTCTGAAGAATCTCTCTTTCACCGGCTCTACCTTTGTCGGAAAGATTCTGCTCCGTGAAGCAGCCGATCAAGTTATCCGTTGCTCAATGGAGCTCGGCGGCAATGCTCCGTTTGTAGTTCTTGATGATGCAAATATCGAAGAGGCGGTAAAGGGCTTGATGTTGGCGAAGATGCGCAATGGTGGCGCAGCTTGTACCGCAGCAAATCGCATCTATGTTGCACGATCTATCGGAGATAAGTTCATCGCTGAGTTTGCAAAGGCGATGGCTGCAATGAAGATGGGCGTTGGTCGTGAGGCAGGTATTACGCTCGGAGCATCGGTATCGCTGAAAGAGCGCAATAAGATTGCAGAGCTCGTTGATGGCGCAAAGTCACGCGGTGCAAAGGTTCACACAGGTGCAACTACACCTGAGGGAGCTGGCGCTTTCTACCCACCAACAGTTATCGAAGTTCCACAAGACGATGAGATTTTGGCTCATGAAGTCTTCGGACCAGTGGCGCCAGTTGTTCTCTTCGATACCGATGAAGAAGCTCTCAAACTCGCCAACGACACCGAGTACGGTTTGATTAGTTACGTCTATTCAGAAGATCTCAAGCGCGCGATTCGTTTCGCCGAAGGTATCGAATCAGGAATGGTCGGTATCAACCGCGGATTGCTATCTGATCCTGCTGCGCCATTTGGTGGCGTCAAGCAATCTGGTCTCGGTCGCGAAGGTGGCTTTGACGGTATTCACGAGTTCTTGCAGACCAAATATATTGGCGTAGAAATTTAAGCTACTTCTTCTTACGAACCTTACTGACCGCTTTATTGACATGATGTTTGGTGCGATTGAGTAGAACCTCTGCCCACGCAAACTCAGAGGCAAGAAGTGCAAAGCCGGCGATCATCAAAGGAATTCCAGGAATTACCGGAAGGACTAAACCGGTGAGCCCTAAGCCAACGAGCGTTCCACCGACTGTAGCGACAACTACCCATCGGATCGGATGCGGAAGTCGCTTCCAATTGTTCTTGACCCAGAGCCACCGTGTTCGCATGTATAAATTGTATTGCCTTTTTCATGAATCTGAGAATTTTATGAAGCAAGCAATTTTGAGAGCAATTCGCCATCTTTCATCCGCAATTTGCTTAAAATACCAAGAATTTTCCCGTGCCCTTTAGAATAGTAGTTCAAATCGTAGTAAGCATAGACGTTAATTGCGAAACCACGATCTTCTACTAGCTCCTCTCTAGGATTCGGATAATTTCTCAGGACATCAAGTTCGGCTTGCGCGAAAAACTTTCTAATTCGAGGACTATTCAATACTTTTATGCGGCTGAGTCGAAGAGTTCTCATTTCAAAACCGTAATCAGGGT
>JACCDL010872310.1_pt1 | contig 22129 bp, 20 predicted proteins | sample 7441931 | NCBI WGS metagenome assembly JACCDL01 (sample SAMN15323437, study PRJNA562643) | freshwater metagenome | isolation source: river surface water | place: USA:Blue River Watershed | collected 2017-08-16 | reverse complement strand
CGCCGATCAGCGATGGAGCGGCCTCGCCGCCCTCGGCGTTCTTGCCGTGGCTGAGCAGACCGCCGTAAATGGCCCATACCGCTCCGCGAGTGTTGAACTTCTTCCAGAACATGGTGTACAGAACCGCAGGCAGGTTACCCGATGCAGCAATCGCGAACGCGATGGCAACGAGGAACGCTACGTTGAGGGTCTGGGCACCGATGGCCAGAACGATCGAGACAGCACCGATAGCGATTGCAGCGATCTTCGCAACCTTTACTTCGCTCTCAGGCGAGGCGTTGCCGCGCTTGATTACGTTTGCGTAGAGGTCGTGAGCCAGCGACGACGACGAAGCCAGGGTTAGACCGGCAACAACGGCGAGGATGGTCGCAAATGCGATTGCACCGATAATGGCGAGCATGACGGCACCGCCAACTGAACCGTGACCGCCACCGAGGAACTCAGCGAGCAGCGGAGCTGCCACGTTGCCTGATGGGTCAACAGGAACCAGCGACTTCTTTAGGTCGCCGAGGTCCTTCATGTTGTCAAGGTTGAAGCAGTTGACTGCGTCACTAGCGATGGCGTTGCCGTCCTTGTCGATGAAACAGGTCTTGGCCTCGTTCATCTTGTAACCACGGAACAAGTCCATACGGCTAACCAGAGCAGCAGCACCAAAGCCGAGGGCGATGGTCATCAGGTAGAAAGCACCGATGTTACCGATTGCCCAGTTGACCGACTTGCGGGCAGCCTTCGAGTTAGGAACGGTGTAGAAACGGATCAGGATGTGTGGCAGGCCGGCGGTTCCGAGAACCAGAGCCATACCCAACGAGATCAGGTCTAGACGGCTAAGCAGGGTCTTGGCTGCGTCAAGGGTCACGCCGTCTGCGAGGAATACGTCCTTACCGAACTTCAGACCAGGCTGTAGGAACGCATCCTTCTTGCCGCTGTTCTCAGCCGCAGCACCGAGCAGTTCACCAATGTGGAAGTGGAACTGCGAGAGCACCATCACGGTCAGCATTGCTGCACCGATCATAAGCAGGAACGCCTTGATGATCTGCACGTAGGTCGTGCCCTTCATGCCACCGATGGTCACATAAAGAATCATCAGGATGCCGACGCCGACGACGATGAGGTTCTTGGTGTTTGCGTCGGTAATACCGAGAAGCAACGAAACTAGAGCACCGGCACCAACCATCTGGGCGAGCAGGTAGAAGATCGAAACGACGATGGTCGAAACGGCAGCCGCGGTGCGAACTGGGCGCTGACGCATGCGGAAAGCGAGCACGTCACCCATGGTGAAGCGGCCCGAGTTGCGCAGTGGCTCAGCGATCAGAAGCAGGGCGACGAGCCAAGCAACCAGGAAGCCGATCGAGTAGAGGAAGCCGTCGTAGCCGAACAGCGCGATGGTGCCTGCGATACCGAGGAACGAAGCGGCCGACATGTAGTCACCGGCGATTGCTAGACCGTTCTGGAAACCCGAGAACGAGGCGCCGCCGTCGTAGAAGTCAGATGCCTTCTTGGTGCTGCGGCTTGCACGCCAAACGACGAACAGAGTTACCGCAACGAACGAGACGAAGAGGATTGAGCTCAGCTGAGTTGAGTCGATGTTCATTAGAGTCCGAGCTCCTTTTCAACCTTGTGCTTGACTGCTTCGCCAGCTGCGTCGAGGTGCTTGCTTGAGTGACGCTCGTAGAGCCATGCAATCAAGAAGGTTGTGACGAACTGCAGAACGCCAAGGATGAAGGCGATGTTGATGTGAGGCAAAACCTCCGTCGACACCCAAGGGCGTGCGAAGGCGGTGAGTAGTACATATGCGAAGTACCAAACCAAGAAGGCGGCCGTAAGCGGGAATGCAAAGTTACGGAATTTGCGCTTCAGGGCTTGGAACTCAGGAGAGGCTTGGGTCTCTTCCCAAACCCTCTCGTGTTCTGTCGATCCCATTGAACTCCAATGTTCAAATTGATACCCGGGCACCTTTGCTCGGGTCGGGGCGCGCACAGCGTGCTCCATCGGTCAATCTAGCGAAAACGGGCTCGCAAAATCGTCAGGTTGAAACTAGAAAATCATTCGTTATTTGAATGTGACCAAGTGTTTTTTGGACGTTCTTGATTGGCCGGCGCAACCGATTGCAAGCCCGCCTAACACTGCGGATCGACCGATGGCACCTTATTGCTGATGAAGTAGTCGTCGACCGTATTGGCGATGCAGGAATTAGAACGCCCATAGGCCGTGTGACCCTCACCGTTGTAGGTCACCATAACGCCCGACTTAAGCAGTTTGGCGAGGGCCTGAGCTTGACTGTATGGCGTAGCAGGGTCGTTCGTGGTGCCGATGACGAGGATCGGCGCCGCTCCCTTTGCGGTCAGATTTGCGGGCTTCTTGGCAGCTGGATACGGCCACATCGAGCAGGTGAGCGCACCGTTCTGCCAGTAGCGACCAAAGACCGTGCTCGCGTCGATCACGCGCTGGTTCTCGGCAGCCACCTCGGTAGGATTCCAAGCGCTACGCGAGTCGAGGCAGGCGATTGCCAGGTTGGCTTCCATCAGGTTCGACTGGTAGCTGCCGTCGGCGTTGCGGCCATAGTAGAAATCGGCGAGTGACATGAACTGCGAGCCTGTGCCCTTGGTGAACACCTCGTTAAACGCGTTGGTGGCGTACTGCCAGTAGCTGTCGGAATAAAGCGTCATGATCAAACCCGTTTGCGCAGACCAAACGGTTAGCTTGCGGCCATTGCCCGCCGAAATCGGAGTGGTTTCAAGACTCCGCATCCAAGCTGCGATCTTTACCTGCGCAGTAGTGACTGTTCCCGTGAAGGGGCATCCGCTGTTACCTAGGCAATCGGCCAGGTATGCCTTCAGAGCCGAGTCGAAGCCCTTTAGCTGGGCGTAGGACTGCTCGTAATCGGTGAGCGTCGGGTCGAGGGCTCCGTCGAGGACGAGGTGCCCCACTCGGCTAGGAAACAGCCCGGCATACATCGCGCCTAGGTAACTGCCGTAGGAGTAGCCCAGGTAGTTGAGCTTGGCATCGCCGAAGACCACGCGAAGCACATCCATGTCCCTGGCTGCCGAGGTCGAATCCACAAACGCAATCCCGGCGCCGGTGTTCTTTACGCAGGCATCGATGAATCCCTTGGTTTGCTTTCGCGAATCGGCAAGGTCTTCGGCTGAGCCAATCGGGTAGGTCTGGTCGGCATAGAACAGTGCGTCCATGCCTTTCGAATCGAGGCACTTAACTTTTGGCTGACTGCGGCCGACACCTCGGGGGTCGAACGCGACGATGTTGTAGGCCTTGCGCAGAGCTGCGGTGCCGATGCCGGATGCGCCCTCCTTGGCCACCCAGTCGTACGCGGGCTCGCCCGGACCACCCGGATTGAACAGGATCGAACCCTTGGGCTTGGCATTGCCGCTGTGCTTCCAGGCGACGGCCAGCTTCAGTGTTCCGGCGGCAGGCTTTGCCCAGTTCGTCGGAACCAGAACCGTGCCGCACTTAGATTCGGGGTTGCTCGCGCAGGCCTTCCAGGTGACCTTCTGCGTATAGAACTTCTTGAGTTCGGCGCTGATCCCTGTTGGGATCAGGCTCGAGCTGGTAGCGGCAACTGCCGGGGTCTCGCTCGCAGATTCCGGGCTGAAGAGGCTCGCGCAACCTGTTAGCAGTGCGACGGCAACCGTGGCGACAACCAGTTTTAGACTCATTCGCTTGGCGGCTGAAATCACTTGGTAGTCCTGAGCGAAACCGCTAGGGCGTCGAGCGCAACGATGTCGCGAGCATTTGTGCTAAGTCGACTGCGGCACAGTTGAATCGCATCGAGCTTGCCAATGGTTTGCGCGGCCGTCGAGCGCTTGGCAACGTCTTCGATGCCGTTGCGCAGGTCTTCGTTCACGAGCGGGCTGCCGGTTGCGAGTTGAATCGTGAGCACGTCTCGATAAAGAGCGAGCAGGTCAACCATGATTCGATCGATACCGTCGCGAAGGCTGCGAGCCGCGCGACGCTTTTGCGATTCTTCGAGGTTCTTGATGTCGGTGCGCAGATTGGGTGGCACGTTGTCGCCATCCTGAACGCCCAAGGTCTCGAGCAGTTCGCGGCGCTCGCTCGCGTCGCGTTCCTCGGTGAGCGCATCTGCGTCTTTCTTGGCAACTTCTAGCCATTGAGCCGATGCATTTACCGCCGAGGTGACGGTGTTGATGTGCAGTGCAGCGAGCAGGCTCTCGCGGCGACGGCTGCGGGCATCGTTGCTGATTGCCAATCTGCGAGCCATACCGATGTGTGACTGCGACTCGGCAGCCACCTGCTGGGCAATCTTTGGGTCGACTCCATCGCGCTCGACAAGCAGCTTGGCGACCTCGCTGACCGAGGGCACCTTGAGACCGACGCGACGAACGCGCGAACGAATCGTCGGCAGCATGTCGGCCTCGCTCGGCGCGCACAGCAACCAGATGGTGCCCGCCGGTGGCTCCTCGAGAGCCTTCAGTAGCACGTTCGATGAGCGCTCGGCCATGCGGTCGGCGTCTTCGATGATCATGATGCGGTACTTGCTCATGGTTCCACCGAACTGCGATTGCGAGACCAGCGCGCGCACCTCGTCGATACCGATGACAATCTTGTCGGTAGTCAAAACGGTGATGTCAGGATGCGTTCCCTTGGCCGCGAGCAGGCAGGAGTGGCAGGTTCCACAGCCCTCCTGCTCGCAAACGAGCGCCCGCGCAAAGGCGTGGGCCAAATTCGATCGACCCGAACCCGGTGGGCCGGTGAGCAACCAGGCGTGATGCACGCCCTCGGCTCGGTTGGCGACGGCAGCTTGCAGCTGACCGACGGCTTCGTTTTGGCCGAGCAACTCGGCCCAAACTCCCCCGATATTCGCCTCGATATATTGCATGGCTACCCTAGGAGCTGAACGACTCGGTCGCGGATCTGGGACTGCATGGCCTCGGGGGTCTGGTTTGCGTCAATGACCAACCAGCGCGATGGCTCGGCAGCAGCCATCGCCAAGAATGCTTGACGAACTGCCTCAAAGAATTCGACCTTTTCACGCTCTAGTCGATCAGGCTCGGTGCCCGTGTTTGCTCGACGAGCGAGTGCCTGCTCGGCAGGCAAGTCGAGCAGGATGGTCAACTGCGGCAACAGGTCTTGCACGGCAAACATCGAGATAGCGCGCACCTCGGCGGCATCTAGAGCCCGGCCGGCGCCCTGGTAGGCGACCGATGAGTCTAGGTAGCGGTCAGAGATGACGACATCGCCACGTTCGAGCGCCGGACGCACCTTGGTCGCAACGTGGTGTGCTCGGTCGGCCGCGTAAAGCAGGGCCTCGGCGCGTGGTGCGACATCGCCCTTGCGGTGCAACAGTAGGTGGCGAATTTCTTGGCCGAGTTCGGTGCCACCCGGTTCTAGAGTGCGAACTACCTCGCGACCGTTCGCAGCCAGAAAGTCGGCGAGCATGCCGATCTGAGTCGACTTGCCGACGCCGTCGATGCCCTCGACCGAGATGAACAGCCCGGCCACGGCTACTTGCTCTTTCGGGTTGCCCCGCGCTTGACTACGCGACCGGCAACCTTGCCACCCTTGGTGCCCTTAGGTGGAGCCTGACCAGGTTCGACGCCCAGCTTTTCGCGACGAATCGCAAGCAGCTCGAAGGCGCGGTCGGCGCTCATCTCATCCAGCGGGTCTTCCTTCGGCACGGTCGCGTTGATCACGCCGTCAGTTACGTAGTTTCCGAACTGTCCGGTCTTGGCAACAACGGCCAAGCCGCTAGCTGGGTCTTCACCGAACTCGCGAAGTGGGGTGTTCGCTGTGCGGCGAGCGCCATACTTCGGCTGGGCAAACAACTCGAGAGCTCCGGCAAGGTCGATGCTGAGAATCTGGTTCTCGTCGTCCAGCTTTCGCGAATCCTTGCCCTTGCTCAGGTATGGACCGAACTTACCGTTTTGAGCAAGGATCAGTTCACCGGTGGCCGGGTCAGCACCAACTTCGCGCGGCAGCGAAAGCAGTTCGACCGCTTGCTCGAGGCTGAGGGTGGCCGCATCCATGGTCTTGAAAAGCGACGCGGTCTTCGGCTTTGCGGCATTCGGGTCATCGAGATACACGTATGGACCGTAGCGGCCATCCTTGAAGACGATGTCGAATCCGGTGGCTGGGTCTGCACCGATAACGCGGTCGACGGCGACCGGCGCGTTGATCAGCTCTACGGCCTTGTCGTAGGTCAGCTCGTCTGGCGCCAGACCCTCAGGAATGTTGACGATGCGGCGACCGTTCTCATCGAATCCATCGACGCCCGGCGTGCCGGCAACCTCTAGGTATGGGCCGTACTTTCCTGTGCGAAGGGTGACATCGTCGCTGATGCGAATCGAGTTGATGGCACGCGGGTCGCTGTCGCCGAGGTTCAGCACGGTCGGTTCGAGTCCGACCTGACCTTCACCACCGAAGAAGAAGTCCTTGAGCCACTTGTTGCCGTCGAGCTTGCCGTCGGCAATTTGGTCGAGGTCCTCTTCCATTTGTGCGGTGAAGTCGTAATCGATCAGGCTGCCAAAGTTCTCTTCGAGGAAGCGGGTGACGGTGAACGCAATCCACTCCGGCACGAGTGCCTGGCCACGCTTTGAAACGTAACCCTTACCGATGATGGTCGAGATGATGCTGGCGTAGGTCGAAGGTCGGCCGATGCCGTCCTCTTCTAGGGCCTTGACCAAAGAAGCGTCGGTGTAGCGCGGCGGCGGAGTTGTCGAGTGCTTTTTGGCGTTCACCTCGACGAGGGTCAACGACTGACCGACCTCTAGCGTCGGCAACTTCTTCTCGTCGTCGTCCTGGTCTTCGGCGTTGCGCTGCTCGTCGCGGCCTTCCTCATAGGCTGCCATGAAGCCTCGGAAGGTGACGATGGTGCCCGATGCGGTGAACTCGGCCTTGCGACCACCCTCGAGACCTGTCACTTCGATGCGAACCGTCGTCGTCGACACCTTCGCGTCGAGCATCTGCGATGCCACGGTGCGCTTCCAGATCAGGTCATAAAGTTCGTATGCCCGGCCGTGCAGCACGCTGGCCAATTCGCTCGGACGACGGAATACCTCACCGGCAGGGCGAATAGCTTCGTGTGCCTCTTGAGCGTTTTTGTTCTTGCCCTGATACACGCGTGGTGCGTCTGAAACCAGCTCGGCGCCGAACATCTCGCTGGCCTGCTTGCGTGCAGCGTTGATCGCCTGACCCGAAAGGGTTGGCGAGTCGGTGCGCATGTAGGTGATGTAACCGTCCTGGTACAGCGACTGTGCCGTATCCATGGTCTGCTTTGCCGACATTCGCAGCTTGCGCGATGCCTCCTGCTGAAGCGTCGAGGTTGTGAATGGCGCAGCCGGGCGACGTGTGCTCGGCTTTGCTTCGACCGAGCTGACCTTGATGCTCACGCCAGGCTTGCCGGCAGCCTCGGCGAGCGCCTCAGCGGCAGCGGCATCCAGTAGCAGCACATCGGCAATCAACTTGCCGTTGTCGTCAAAGCTCTCGCCGGTTGCGATGCGCTTGGCGTCGACCGTAAGCAGCTTCGCTTCGAAATTTGGTTCGCCGGCTACGCCTGGGCTAAAGGTTGCCTTGACGTCGCTGTATTCGGCGGTGACGAAGGCCATGCGCTCACGTTCACGCTCAACGATTAGGCGGGTTGCCGGTGACTGCACGCGGCCCGCACTCAGGCCGCGGTTGACCTTGCGCCAAAGGACTGGGCTGATTGCATAGCCGAACAGACGGTCTACGATTCGACGGGTCTCCTGGGCCGAGACGAGGTCCTGGTCGATTTCTCGGGTGTTCTCGAGGGCGGCCTGGATGGCCTCCTTGGTGATCTCGTGGAACACCATTCGCTTGACCGGAACCTTTGGCTTGAGCAGTTGCAACAGGTGCCAGGCGATGGCCTCGCCCTCGCGGTCTTCATCGGTAGCCAGATATAGCTCATCGGCCGAAGCCAGAGCCTTCTTCAAGTCGGAAACGGTCTTTGACTTGCCAGCCTGGATCGAATACATCGGCGCAAAGTTGTTCTCGACATCGACCGCATACTGCTTTATGTATGCGTTCTTGCGCGCCTCAGTAGGAACGTCGCTCGGCTCGCTCAGATCGCGGATGTGACCGACCGAGGCCAAGACCTCGAAGTCGCCGCCAAGGTATTTGCCAATCGTCTTGGCCTTTGCAGGCGACTCAACGATGACCAGCTTTCGGCTGTTTGCCAATTGCTCTCCTTTATATGTGTTTCTGAGGGCGAGTCAGGATCCGGCGTGCGCCCTTGCGTTGATGACTATACCCATACGTACTGTCGAAAGCGCAATCCATGCCTCGCTGTTGAGAATACGACACGTGTCAAGTTGCACCCCAAATCGATCTGCCGTGCGCAACGCCAGCTCGCAGGGGAAACCGGTCACCAAACCGCGTTGTGAGTCTTCGGCTAGCAGGGCAATCTGTTCGGCGCTGCTCTGCAGCCGCACCTGTTCGACCAGCACCTCGCCAATAACGGCGGCACCCAGAGTGAGGGCCGTCATTGAGCCGAGCAGTCCCAGGCTCAGAGCGACCCCGCTCAAGAACCAAGACCTTTGGAACAAGATGTTTCGCCGAGCGCAATCGCTTTATTGAGCACCGGGATGCGCAATTCGCGCCGAGCCTGAACACACCTCAGGCTTGCCGTGCCGGTGGCTTCGACGACCGTGATCCCCGCGGGTGGCACAAAACCCTCGCCGATCGCCGACGCCCGAGCAGCCTGACTGGCCACGACCGCAAGCTCAATGCGCTGCAACTGACCGGACGTCACCGAAGCGAGTATGGCAATCAACATCGTGACGACAGGCAGCGCGACGGCAAGTTCTGCGGCCACCGCTCCAAGTTCGGAATGCCAATCGCACCCAAATTTACAGCGACTGCCGCCCTTCTTATTCCGTCGTAGCATTCGGATTCGTAAACGTGAGCGCGCTCTTGACTAGGTCAAAAAGCACGGCGCGAATTTCGTCGCTGCGCATAATCACCACGAGTAAACCTGCGAATCCGACAGCCGCCATGGTGGCGATTGCGTACTCGGCCGTGGCAGCTCCGGTTTCCGACTTCAAGTCGATTCTTGTCATTCGTTCCTTCTTTCTTCTGCCCCCAAACTTTCAGACGACTATCCCCGCCACTCACACTCTCAGGCTCGTTCTCGCTAGCCACGCGACATCATCCCGATCGCGACGGGCAACACCCCGATGAGAACGAATGCCGGAAGAACAACCAGCCCAAGAGGAATCATCAACTGCACCGAGAGGCGCTCTATCGCGGCTATTTGTTGCGCTCGTTGGCTTGCCCGGTGGGCCGAAGCTGTCGCCAGCAACAGGGATCTAAGGCGAACGCCATTCACAAATGCGAAGTCGATCAAACGCTTGGCTTCTGCGAACTGCCACGTCGAGGCGACCGAAACCGAGTGAGTCGCCGCTAACTCGAAGCACTCCTTCGTTGAAAGCCCGGAACGAAGGGTGTCGGCAAAAAGATCGAACAGTTCGGCGTCGTCGATGTCATTCGGTTGGCGCTTTTCGACCATGCGCTTCATCGCAAACCAGCCGATCGCCAGCAACAGGCCGCCCGCTCCGAGAGAAGCCTGAGCTAAGCCATTGCCAGCTAGGGTTTCAAGCGGACGCAGCCCGGCCAGCTGTGCCACGCCAAGAGAAAGCAGGGGCAACCACAGCATCAGCCTGGCGGTTGCCTTAGGTGCAGCGAATGCACTCTCAATCTCGCGGGCTAGTTCAGTTCGTTGCTCGGCGCGGACTGCCATTCCCGACAGGGTTTCCACCAAAGGCAGACCCAGCTCGATCGAATAATCAATCCGGCGCTGCAACGCGTCTCTTTCGTCTTGGGGCAATTCCGCAAACACCGGTTTCACTTGCTCAACTGCCCGCGCGGTAGGCAAACCGGCCTCTAGCAGGGAACTGAGTTCGCGCAGAGCCATTGCCGACCTCATAGCGATACCGTTTCAACAATCAACCTGCCGCGATCGCTAAGGACGAACCGCCCCACACCAACCACTCGCCTCATGCCGCCAATCAGGTCGAGTTGAATTACCCAATCGAATGCCGATGCAGCCAGTGCATCCAGCTCGGCAAACCCGAGGCCGCATCCGGCTGCAATACCGCGCATTCGATTTGGGACGGCCTCGAGATTGTTGGCGTGAATCGTTGCACCCGCACCCTGGTGCCCGGAGTTCATCGCCTGGAGCAGCACCAGCAACTCGTTCGCGCGCAGCTCACCCACCACTAAACGATCGGGTCGCATGCGCAGGGCCTCAACCAGCAAACGATCCATGGTTATCTCGCCAGCGCCTTCACTGTTTGCCCGACGAGTTAGAAGCTCTACGGCGACCCCGCCAAGTCGCAGTTCTGGGATGTCTTCGATAGTCATGATGCGCTCCGCGCCAGCATGGCCGAGCATCGCGCGCAGCAGGCTGGTCTTGCCCGAGCCGGTCGGACCGGAAATCAGAAAGTTGTGCCGCTGCTCGATCAGTTGTTTTAGCGCAGCACCGACACGTTCATCGAACATCCCCAAGCCTTGTAAAGCATCTAATGCAGGTGGGCGTTGGCCGAGGTTGCGTATGGATACCTGAGTCTGCTTGGAACAGTCCGATTTGAGCGCCGCATGCACACGGAAATCACCCAAAACGACATCGGCAAAAGGATGGGCTACATCGAGTTGGCGACCACCCGCGGCGATGAGCTGAACGGCGATTCGATCCGCTTCGCGTTCGTCTACATACGGGTTTGACCGGGTCTCGAGTCGCCCGTCACGCACCACCTGGCAGACCCCAGCGCCGGATAGCAGTAGGTCTGTCACGCCTGCTTCGACCAGCAGCGCGCTTAGACCGACGGGGAAGGCGATTGGCAACATGCGAAAAATCTGGCATGGCCACAAGGATATTTTCGGGTGCTGAGCGAATCGGTGGATAACTCTCGCTCAGCTGGTTTTCTGCCCGCAAGGCGTGCCGACAAATGATGCCCGGTTAAATTAGGGGGCCCCAGGTTCTGGGGGGAGATCCTGGGGCCGGGCGGCACCAATTGGGGGGAATTAGGTGCCGCAGGTCAGACAAAGCTGACTCAGTAATAGTAAACGATTTGTAACGAAATACATTCCCAGCACCTACGTAATTTCGTTGAAATTAAGGGTTTTCCCAAGAAATATCGCCATATTTGCGCCAATTACCCCCGTTCGACCACCTCAAAGACCGCGACTTGCCCCAAAACACGCGGTTTTCCGCGCGAGCCAATCCAGAAATTCGTTCGGTTTTTTGTGGCAGTATTACCAAAGGTTCGTAGCCCAATTTGGAGGACAATGATGTCAGCCGATCACGAGATCGACAATCTTCTGCACGAAGAGCGCCACTTCGCGCCTAACGCAGAATTCAGCAAGAACGCGATTGCTCAGGCTTCGCTATATGAAGAAGCGAAGACCGACCGTCTCGGCTTCTGGGCGAAGCAGGCCAAGAACCTGCACTGGCACAAGCCATTCACCCAGGTGCTCGACTGGAGCAACGCACCATTCGCCAAGTGGTTCCACGATGGCGAGCTGAACATCAGCTACAACTGCCTCGACCGCCACGTTGAGGCTGGCAACGGCGACCGCGTCGCGATCTACTTCGAGGGTGAGCCAGGCGACAGCCGCGAGATCACCTATGCCGAGCTGACCCGCGAGGTCAAGAAGGCCGCAAACGTTCTGACCCAGATGGGCGTCAAAGCCGGCGACCGCGTAGCAATTTACCTGCCGATGATTCCTGAGGCCGTAATCGCAATGCAGGCAGTGGCCCGCATTGGCGCCGTGCACTCGGTGGTCTTCGGTGGCTTCAGCGCCGACTCGCTCTCGAGCCGCATCGACGACGCCCAGGCCAAGGTGGTCATCACCGCCGACGGCGGATACCGCAAGGGCAAGGCCAGCGCGCTCAAGCCTGCCGTCGACGAGGCCCTCGCCGGCGACAAGTGCCCATCGGTTCAGAACGTTCTTGTCGTGCGCCGCACCAACCAAGACGTCGCATGGACCGAGGGTCGCGACATCGACTGGAACCTCGCACTAGCAGAGGCAAGCGACGAGCACGAGGCCAAGCCGTTCAACGCCGAGCACCCGCTGTTCATCCTTTACACCTCGGGCACCACCGGCAAGCCAAAGGGCATCCTGCACACCAGCGGTGGCTACCTGACTCAGGCCAGCTACACCCACCGCAACGTGTTCGACCTGCACCCAGAGAACGACATCTACTGGTGCACCGCCGACGTGGGCTGGATCACCGGCCACTCATACGTGGCATACGGCCCACTGGCCAACGGTGCGAGCCAGGTCATCTACGAGGGCACTCCAGACTCGCCTGACTGGGGCCGCTGGTGGAGCATCGTGCAGAAGTATGGCGTGACCATTCTTTACACCGCGCCAACCGCGATTCGCTCGTTCATGAAGATGGGCAGCTCGATTCCTGGCCAGTACAACCTGGGCACCATTCGCGTGCTCGGTTCGGTTGGCGAGCCAATCAACCCAGAAGCATGGATGTGGTACCGCAAGGTCATCGGTGGCGGCCACGCCCCGATTGTCGACACCTGGTGGCAGACCGAGACCGGCGCCATCATGGTCTCACCTCTTCCTGGCGTCACCACCCTCAAGCCAGGTTCGGCACAGGTTCCACTGCCAGGCATCGAGGCCAAGATTCTCGACGACGAAGGCAACGAGCTAGGCAACGGCCACGCCGGTCTGCTCGTGCTGACCGAGCCATGGCCTTCGATGCTTCGCGGCATCTGGGGCGATCCTGAGCGTTTCAAGGAGACCTACTGGTCACGCTTTGAGGGCATGTACTTCGCTGGCGACGGCGCCAAGTGGGACGAAGAGGGCGACCTCTGGCTGCTTGGACGCGTCGACGACGTCATGAACGTCTCGGGCCACCGCCTGTCGACCGCCGAGATCGAATCGGCTCTCGTCTCGCACCCATATGTGGCGGAGGCCGCAGTGGTTGGCGCCAAGGACGAGACCACCGGTCAGGCAGTCGTCGCGTTCGTGATCCTGCGACAGAGCCAGGTTGAAGCCGCAGGCGATGCCGAGCACGTCAGCAAGTTGCTTCGCGACCACGTTGCCAAGGAGATTGGTCCGATCGCCAAGCCACGCACCATCATGGTTGTGGCCGAGCTGCCAAAGACTCGTTCGGGCAAGATCATGCGACGCCTGCTTCGCGACGTTGCCGAAGATCGCCCGATTGGCGATGTCACCACCCTGGCTGACACCTCGGTCATGGACATCATCAGCGGCAAGGTCGCGGCGGGAGCCCAGGACTAGCTCCTGCCCCACCCAAAGACACGAAACCCGCCCGGTTCTCTCTCCGGGCGGGTTTCGCTTTAAATAACTGAGCGGCGCCTAGGCGAACTCGACGATAAGCTCGACCTCTACGGCCGAGTCGAGCGGCAGAACCGGAACGCCAACGGCCGAGCGGGCGTGAACGCCGACATCGCCGAAGACCTCGACGAGGAACTCGCTGGCGCCGTTGATGACGCCAGGCTGGCCCGTGAACTCGGGAACCGATGCCACAAAACCAACAACCTTGACCACGCGGGTCACGCGGTCGAGGTCGCCGATGGCGAGCTTGATCGCGGCGAGCGCGTTGAGCGCCGACTGACGGGCCAGATCCTTGGCGACGGCAGGGTCAACCAGACCGGCGGCCTCGCCAACCTTGCCGGCAACTGGCAGTACGCCATCGACGAAAGGCAGCTGGCCGGCAGTGAAGACCAGGTTGCCGGTCACCGCGAACGGGGCATAGGCCGCAACGGGCTTGGCAACCGCAGGTAGCGGGTGGCCTAGCTCGACTAGGCGGGCTTCGATGCGCGACATTACGCGACCGGGCGCTTCAGGAAGGCGATGAGTCCGCCCTGTGGTCCGGTGGTGATTGAAACTAGCTCCCAGCCATCGACACCCCAGTTGTTGAGGATCTGGGTCTCTTTGTGCAGCAGCAGCGGCGTGGTGGCGTATTCCCACTTGGTCATTGTCTGATTCCTCTCAGAAATCTTGGGTAACCTTGATTTTATGTCTCGTTCGAACGGTAAATCTTCGAGCCTGCTCAAGCAGCTGTCAAAGCTTTTTGGGCTCAGTGCTTTAGCCGGCGTCTTGGCTCTGGCACTATTGGCTCCCACCACCATAATCGGTGGATTTGCCGCATCCGCTGGTATTTCGGTATTTGACGCGCTGCCCGACTACATCAAGCCGGTCAACGCGTCGCAGGCTTCGACCGTATACGGAACGAAGGATGGCCAGCCGGTCGAAATTGGCCGTTTTTATCACGAGAACCGCATCTCGATCGGCTTCGATGAGATGTCGCCAAACATCCTGAACGCGGTCGTCGCGACCGAAGACCCGCGATTCTATGAGCACGGCGGCATCGACGTTATTTCGCTGTTCCGCGCGACCGTCACCAACGCCGCCATGGGCGGTGGTGGCCCAGGTGCTTCGACCATCACCATGCAGTACGTCAAGAACTCGCTCGTTGCTGCTGCCCAGCTGACTAACAATCAACAGGCCATCGACGAGGCCACCGTGGCAACCTTCGACCGCAAGCTGCGCGAAATGCGTTTGGCTATCGCCGTAGAGCAGGTCGCCAGCAAGCAGGAAATCCTCGCGGGCTACCTAAACCTGAGCTTCTTCGGGCACCAGCTCAACGGCATCGAGGCTGCCTCGAACTACTACTTCAACGTCAAGGCCAAGGACCTCACCATCGCTCAGGCGGCCATGCTCGCCGCGATGCTGAAGTCGCCGAACGACTATCGCCCAGATGCCGAGGAAAACCACGACCGCGCCAAGAGTCGCCGCGACTACGTGATCGACAACATGAAGAGCGAGGGCTACATCACAGCCCAAGAGGCAGCCGACGCAAAGGCGAGCCCAATCGAAGTCAACGTCACCGAGACCAAGGCCGGCTGTGAGGCCAACCAGGTCACCGCATTCTTCTGCGACTACACGGTATGGACTATTCGCAACAGCACCGAGTTTGGCCCGACCATTGAAGACCGCGAAACGCTTTTGAAGCGCGGCGGCCTTGAGATCTACACCACGCTCGACCTCAACCTGCAGACCGTCGCCGACACAGCCACGAAGACCTGGGCACCGGTAACCGACCCTAGCCAGATCGGTTCAGCTTCGGTTTCGGTTCAGGTTGGCACAGGACGCATCTTGGCAATGGCCGAGAACCGAATCTTTGACCAAACCGCGAGCACCGAACCGGGCCACACCTCGGTGAACTACGCGAGCGACAAGGCATTCGGTGGCTCTTCGGGCTTCCAGGTGGGTTCGACCTTCAAGATCTTTACCCTCGCCCAGTGGCTGACAAACGGCCGCCACCTGAACGACCACGTCGACGGCCGCGTCGTCGAGTGGCAGGGATCCGACTTCTCGGCGCGCTGTGGCGCTTGGGTTGGCACGTGGAAGCCGAACAACATCACCAAGGAGCCAGAAGACCTGACCGTGGTTCAGGCGACATCGCTTTCGGTGAACACCGCGTACGCCTACATGGCATCCAAGCTAGACATCTGCGATATTCGCGACACGGCACAGCGCTTTGGCATTCACCGCGCCGACGGCGACCCACTGCTCTACTACCCATCGGCGATCATCGGCACCAACGAGATCTCGCCACTTGCCATGGCGGCCGCCCAGGCAGCAGTTGCCAACAAGGGCACCTACTGCTCGCCGGTGGCTATCGACCGCGTCTACTCGCGCGTCGAAAAGAAGGAACTGACCGTTCCGAAGTCGATCTGCTCGCAGGCCGTTACCCCAGAGGTAGCCGCGGGAATGACCTACGCGATGCAGCGAGTCATCAGCGGCGGTACCGGTGGAGCGTCGTCGACCGGTGACGGCACATCGCTTGCCGGTAAGACCGGAACCACCGACTCGGGCGTTCACACCTGGATGACCGGCTTCTCGACCGCCGTCGGCACCGCAACCTGGGTTGGAAACGTAGTTGGATCCAAGTCGCTCAGCTCGTTCCGCCTGAACAATAAAGCGGCCAACACCGTCCGTCACGACATTTGGCGAACCATCATGAAGACGGCCAACAAGCTTTACCCTGGTGGTTCATTCGATGCCCCGCCGGCTTCGATGCTCACCGCGTCGATGGCAATCGTGCCGATTGTCGCAGGTCAGGATCCTCAGGCCGCCGTTCAGGTTCTGAAGGCTGCTGGCTTTAGCCCGGCTATCGTTACCACTCAGGTGACCGGATCGACCCCGGCAGGCACTGTTGCATACACTCGCCCGTCGGCGAATTCCTCTGCCGCGACCGGTTCGCAGATTCGCATCTACGTGAGCAAGGGCGGTGCGGTGACCGTGCCGAACGTCTCGGGTATGACCGTGGCGAATGCCAAGGCCACGCTGTTGGCTGCTGGCTACGCGGCCGTAAGCGAACCGCAGGCATCGCAGACCCAGTACTTCCAGAAGTCGGCCACGATCGCCAAGGGCAACGTCATCGGCACCGACCCGGCCTCGGGCACGGCAGCCTCGGTGAACAGCGCGATTCTGCTGATCATCAGCACCGGCCCATAAGCAAAACCATGGATGCGCCACTCGCAATCCTGCTCGCCCTGCTCGGGCTCGCAGCAGCCTGCGGCGTCTGGGGCGTGTTCATCGAGCGCCAACTCTTTGTGATTCGACGCGATTCCGTTCGCGTGCTGCCCGCGGGCGCGCAGCCGATTCGCGTGCTGCACGTTGCCGACATCCACATGGCACCCTGGCAGGGGCGCAAGCAGCGCTGGCTGCGCGCGGCTCTCGCGAGCGAGGCGTACGACCTCGTGGTGAACACGGGCGACAACCTCGGTCACGCAGACGCCATCGAACCCGTCCTGGCGGCCCTGAAGCCCGCGCTGGGTCACTCCGGCGTCTTCGTGAACGGTTCGAACGACTACTACTCGCCCGTGTTCCGCAATCCACTCGCCTACACCTGGCGCAACTCGGAGCGCAGCCACGGCCACCCTCTCGAGACCACTCGCATGACTGGCGCATTCGAGCACGCAGGATGGCGCAACCTGAACAATCGCGGCTCGGTCGTCGAGATCAACGGCACGCGCATCGGATTTGTTGGCGTCGATGACGCCCACGACGGCCTGGCCAAACTCGAGACCCTGCCTGACCAGATCGCCAGCAACGGCTCTGTCGATGTCACGATCGGTGTCACGCACGCGCCATACCTCAACGTCGTGCGCGCAATGGCAGATGCTGGAGCACCACTCGTGTTTGCCGGCCACACCCACGGCGGCCAGGTGGCCGTGCCGGGCTACGGCGCGATGACCACCAATTGCGACCTACCGCCTCGGTATGCCAAGGGCATCAGCGCGTGGTCTAGCGAACGCGGCAATGCCACCATCTTGAGTGTTAGTGCGGGATTGGGGCACTCGATCTTCGCACCCGTGCGATTTGCTGTGCGACCAGAGTTGCGCATCCTGACGCTGTTGCCCGTTGAGGCCTAAACGAGTCGGGTTATTCGACTAACCGAGAGCCCAGGCCTCAGGCCCAAGCACGATGAAGTTCTTGTTGCCGTTGTCGCAGCGAGCCGTCACATCAACCACGAAGCAGCTGATGTCGCCGACCGTGATTTGCTCGGCGTGAGCCAGCACCTTGGCGGCCGATGGGTCTGAGTAAGAGCTCGTTGCGCACGTGAACTGCGCCTGCTCGGTGTTGCCGAACGAAACAGGCTTCTTGCCGCCCCAGAGGCGAATCTGGTAACCGTATGAGGCCGTGCAGTCCTTCGGCGCAGGAATAGGGTCGTACTGAACCGAGGCCTCGTTCTGCTCGCAGGTTACGAACTGCGGTTCGGCATCGCTGGCCGGAGTGATGGTGCACCAGGTTGGGCCATCGCCGATCTTGAAGATCCACTCGCCGAAACCATCGTCGAAGGTGGCTGGGTCAACCTGCACAGCATTCGCTGGCGGAGCGGTCGGGATCAGCGCGGGGTCAATAGTCGAGGTCGGGCTGGTCGCAACCTCGCCCGAGCAACCAGCGAGGACGAGCGCGGCAACCAGTGCCGTCAACCCCAATCCCAACTTGCGCATGGTCAAAGGCTATCGCCCCGGATTAAAACTCTTTGGCAACCAGCTCGGCGATTTCGTACGTGTTGAGCGCTGCACCCTTGCGCAGGTTGTCACCGACGACGAAGAGCTCGATGCTGTTTGGGAAGTCGAGCGACTGACGGATACGACCTACGAAGGTCGGGTCCTGGCCGGCAACCATGTTCGGGGTTGGGTAAAGGTTGTTTGCTGGGTCGTCGACAACCTTTACGGTTGGCTGCTGGCCAAGCACGTCGCGAACCTCGTCAGGAGTCAGCGCCTCAGCGAAGGTAGCGTGAACAGTGAGCGAGTGAGCGACCTGCACAGGAACGCGAACGCAGCTTGCGGCAACCTTTAGGTCGTTGATTCCGAGGATCTTGCGCGACTCGTCGCGTACCTTCATCTCTTCGCTGCTGTGGCCGCCGGCCTTGAGCGAACCAGCGAACGGGATGACATTGAGCGCGATTGGGTGTGCCCAGGGCGAGTCGGTCAGGTCGTTACCGGCAGCGGCAAGCGCTGCGCGAACATCGTTGGTCTGGGTGCCGAGGGTGGTCTGGCCGCCGATCACGGCAAGCTCGCTCGCCAGCTCATCGATGCCGGCGGCTCCGGCACCCGAGACTGCCTGGTAGCTCGAGACGACGAGCTCCTTGAGGGTCCACTTGCGGTGCAGTGCACCCATGGCGGCCATCATGGTTAGGGTGGTGCAGTTCGGGTTCGAGATGATGCCGAGCGGGCGGTTCTTGGCCTGCTCTGGGTTGACCTCTGGCACGACGAGTGGAACCTCAGGGTTCATGCGGAAAGCACCCGAGTTGTCGACGGCAACCGCGCCACGCTCTGCGGCGATCGGTGCCCAAACTTCGCTTACCTCGTCAGGAACATCGAACATCGCGATGTCGATGCCATCGAACGCCTCTGGGCTCAACGCAACAACGGTGAGCTCTTCGCCGTGAACGGTGATCTTCTTGCCTGCCGAACGTGGGCTGGCGATCAGTCGAATCTCGCCCCAAATGTTCTCGCGGCTGTTGATGATGCCAATCATCACGGTGCCAACTGCACCGGTTGCTCCGACGAGGGCCAGGTTTGGCTTGCGGCTCATTGAGATTCTCCTAGTTGTTTGAAAATGTGACGGACGCGCTGCGCGACCGAGGTTGTTGGTTAGCGGCCGGTGCCTGCGTAGACGACGGCTTCGCTGTCGCTGTCGAGGCCGAATGCGGTGTGCACGGCACGAGCAGCATCATCGAGCTGCTTGGCGTTGGTCACGACCGAGATGCGGATCTCTGAGGTCGAGATCATCTCGATGTTGATGCCTGCGTCGGCGAGCGCCTTGAACAGGGTTGCCGAGACGCCCGAGTGGGTCTTCATGCCGGCACCGACGACCGAGAGCTTGCCGATGTCGGCATCCTGCTCGAGCTGACGGAAGCCGAGGGTTGCCTTAGCGCCTTCGAGGGCACCGGCGACACGACCGAGGTCGGCTAGCGGCAAGGTGAACGAGATGTCGCTGACGCGGTCGGTGACGTCGCTGCCGGTTGGCACGTTCTGAACAATCATGTCGATGTTGACGTCGGCCTCGGCAACGACCTGGAACAGCTCCGATGCCTTGCCCGGCTGGTCAGGAATACCGATGACGGTGATCTTGGCCTGGCCCTTGTCGGTTGCTACGCCTGAAACGATTGGCTCTTCCACGGTTTCTCCTGCTGGCTGGGTTGAATAAACGATGGTTCCTGGGTCGGTGCTGAAGGTCGAGCGCACACGCAGGTCGACGTTGTGGCGACGCGCGTACTCGACAGCACGGATGTGAAGAATCTTGGCTCCGGCTGCGGCAAGCTCAAGCATCGATTCGATGTCGATCGAAGGCAGCTTGTGGGCCGCTGGAATGATGCGTGGGTCGGCGGTGTAGACACCATCGACGTCTGAGTAGATCTCGCAAACATCGGCGTCGAGCGCTGCAGCTAGGGCCACCGCGGTGGTGTCTGAGCCGCCACGACCGAGGGTGGTGATGTCTTTGCTGTCCTTGTTAAAGCCCTGGAAGCCGGCGACGATCGCGATGTCGCCTTCGTCTAGCGCCTCGCGAATGCGGGTGGGTGTGACCTCTGAGATGCGGGCATCGCCGTGCTTGTTGCTGGTCATGATGCCGGCCTGCGAGCCGGTGAACGAGCGCGACTTGGCGCCCTGCGCGTTGATTGCGATGGCGAGCAGCGCCATCGAGATGCGCTCGCCCGAGGTGAGCAGCATGTCCATCTCACGCGGTGCCGAGTATGGGTCGCTCGAGACAGACTGTGCGAGGTCGATGAGTTCGTCGGTGGTGTCGCCCATGGCGCTGACTACGACGACTACCTGGTTGCCGGCCTTTTGGGTCTCGATGACTCGGCGGGCAACGTGCTTAATCTTGGCCGCATCGCCCACCGACGATCCGCCAAACTTCTGCACGATTAGGGCCAATGCACTGCTCCTTGATTGAGGGGCGAAAACTGAGGGGATTTTGCGCGACGACCATTGGCGCGAACCTTTATTTTATTGGGTAATCGATAGGGTCGGCAGCCCCATTTATTGCAGTGGCGCCTACTGAACGACTCGACGGCCCTCGAAGGCTCGTCCGAGGGTCACTTCGTCGGCGTACTCGAGGTCGCCGCCGACAGGCAGACCGGATGCGAGTCGCGAGATTGTGATGCCCAGCGGGCTGAGCATGCGGGTCAGATAGGTAGCGGTGGCTTCACCCTCGAGGTTGGGGTCGGTCGCGATGATGACCTCGGTGATTTCGGCGTTGCCGAGGCGCTGCATGAGTTCCTTGATGCGCAGCTGGTCTGGGCCGACTCCCTCGATCGGGCTGATCGCTCCCCCGAGCACGTGATAGAGGCCACGGAACTCGCGAGTGCGCTCGATCGCCTGAACGTCTTTCGATTCCTCGACCACGCAGATGGTGGTGCGGTTGCGGCGGGCATCGCGACAGATGTTGCACTGCGGTTCTTCGGTCACGTTGCCGCAGATCTCGCAGAACTTGACGCGTTCCTTAACCTCGGTCAAGACCTGGGCGAGGCGTTTAGCCTGGTCGTCCTCGGTCTGCAGAAGGTAAAAAGCGATGCGCTGTGCCGACTTGGGGCCAACACCGGGCAAGCGGCCCAGCTCGTCGATTAGTTCTTGAACGACACCTTCGTACACGGCTTATTTGCCGTTCTTGTCGTTGATTGGCTTGGCGCCCAGCATCTCGCGCAGAAGTGATTCGCCGTAGCGCTCGTCTTCGTTGCGCTGGAACTTGGTGTCTTCGGCCGGAGCCTCTGCAGGCGCTGGTGCCGCAACGGGTACTTCTGACGGCAACTCTGGTTCCGGTTCGTCCGGCTCTGGCTCTGGTTCTGGTTCGGCTGGTGCATGCACCTGAACCGGCGCGGCAGCAGGAGCCGCTGCTGGTGCGGCCGGAGCCTGGACTGCAACCGGCGTGGTTGGTGGGTTGCTTGGCTCGGCAACCTGCGCCTTGAAGCGAACCTGCACGCCGAGCAGGTCGAAGATCGCCTGACGAACTGCGTTTGACCCGCCGTCTGGAGTCTTGAACTGGTCGAGGTCTTTTTGGCTGGCGAAGCGCAGGGTCAGCACATCGCCTTCGAAGTCGACGACCGTGAGAGCGAAGGCGATCATCCATGCGCTCTTTGAGACCTTATTGACGGCAGAGAGGATGTCTGGCCAGGCCTCGCGCAGTTCGACCGAGGTCACCGCGCGCAAGGCTGGCTCGGCAGCAGGCGGCTGCGCCACAGCTGGAGCAACAGCAGGAGCTGGGGCCGGCGTCGCCGCTGGGGTGCTTGACGGGAAGTCGACCGGCTTCATGGCTGGCTTGGTCTTCTTAGGGACCTCAACGATTGGTTCATCGACGACAGGCGCACTAACCACGGGCATGGCGGCCGTTGCTGGGTCTGCTGAGGTCGCAGCCCCAGCCTGTGCTGGCGCCGATGCGGCAACACCGATACGGCGCTCCAGACGATCGAGGCGAGCAAGGGAACCAACCTCGGTAGTGTCACTCGCAGGCACAAGCACCTTGGCACACATCAGTTCTAGGTGAAGCTTGGGGCTTGTTGCACCGCTCATGCTCGTCATCGCTTGAGCGATAGTGTTGGCCGCGTGGGTCAGCTCTGCCATGCCGAACTTGTGTG
>JACCDL010616634.1_pt1 | contig 22132 bp, 17 predicted proteins | sample 7441931 | NCBI WGS metagenome assembly JACCDL01 (sample SAMN15323437, study PRJNA562643) | freshwater metagenome | isolation source: river surface water | place: USA:Blue River Watershed | collected 2017-08-16 | reverse complement strand
TTATTCAGGTTGCCTTGATATTTGATTTGCTTGCGTCCGGGGTACCATTCGGTGTAATGGCCATCTTTGAGGTCTACTAAATTTTCTTTTTTAACTGGAGCTGCAGGATCTTGCTTTTTGGTTTCAGAACATGCCGTTAAGAAAAAAGTTAAGGTAAGAAATAGACAAATTTTAATGAGTTGCATCGGATTATTTTTCACGGGTCATGGTGTAATTAACTAAGGCAAGTAACGAAGTTTTAGCAGCATTGTTGGGGTAGGCTGCCAACATTTCAATGGCTTCTTGCGCGAGTGCTTCCATCTTTTTTTGAGCGTATTGTACGCCGCCTGATTCCCAAACGAGTTGAATGGCACGCTGTACACTTTTGCTGTCGTCAAATTTATTTTTGATGATGTACTTGAGTTCTTTTTGAATGGCAGCAGGTGCATTTTGCATGGCGTAAATGAGCGGAAGCGTCATTTTTTGTTCGCGGATATCGATACCAGTTGGTTTGCCAATTTGCTCTCCGGTACCGTAATCAAAGATGTCGTCTTTGACTTGAAAAGCCAATCCGATGAGCTCTCCGAAACGGCGCATGTTGGACCTCTCGGTGTCAGCACCAACACTTAGGGCGCCTGCCTCACAGCAGGTAGCGATTAAAGAGGCCGTTTTTTTGCGAATAACCTCGTAGTAAATTTCTTCTGTGATATCTAGGTGACGTGCTTTTTCGATTTGCAAGAGTTCACCTTCAGACATTTCTTGAACAGCGCGTGCCACAATCTCTAAAAGATCTAGGTTGCGTTTTTCGATAGAAAGCAACAAAATTCTAGATAACATGTAATCGCCAACTAACACGGCAATTTTGTTTTTCCAGAGGGCATTCACGGAGAAAAATCCACGGCGCTCAGCGGCGTCGTCAACGACATCATCATGAACAAGTGTAGCTGTGTGCAGCAACTCAACGAGGGTGGTGGCATCAAAAGTAGTTGGGCCAATTTCACCGAGCATTTTGGCGCTCAGAAAGACAAACATCGGGCGCAATTGCTTTCCCTTGCGTTTGACAATATAGTTGGTTACTTTGTCTAGGAGCGCAACCTCAGAATGCATCGTATTTTGAAAATGCTTTTCAAAATCAAGCAATTCTTGTTGAATTGGAGCCGTGATGTCATCGAGTCGGTGCATCCAACAAATATAATAAATTGAGCGCCCTTTTAAAAGGAAACTTCGCTAAATATTAGCGCGATAAATGCATGTTTCTTTCCGAGTAAACTTTGGTAAAGAAAGGGTCTTTGAGGTCCTTAATGAAACGGATCGCTTCACCTGTTGACTTCATTTCAGGCCCGAGTTCTTTTTTCACGTCTGGGAATTTCTCGTAAGAAAAAACTGGAATTTTAATAGCGTAACCCTCTTTGCGCGGCTGGAAATTAAAATCAGTAACCTTATTGTGACCTAACATGACTTTAGTCGCGTAATTGACATAAGGTTCGTCATAGGCCTTGGCAATAAATGGCACTGTTCGAGATGCTCTTGGGTTGGCTTCGATGACGTATACTTTGTCGTCTTTGATGGCAAATTGGATATTGAGCAAACCAACGGTTTTGAGTTCAATAGCAATTTTCTTGGTGATGTCTTCAATTTGAGTCATGACGAAATCTCCGAGGTTGTATGGAGGAAGTACCGCGTAGGAGTCACCAGAGTGAATACCAGCAGGCTCGATGTGCTGCATGATCCCGATTATGTATACGTTTTCACCATCACAGATGGCATCGGCTTCAGCCTCAATTGCACCACCCAAGAAATGGTCGAGCAAAATTTGATTGCTACCCATTTCATTGATAATATCAACTACGTGATGCTCGAGCTCTTCTTTGTTGATAACAATTTTCATTTTTTGCCCACCTAGTACATAAGAAGGGCGCACTAATAATGGAAAACCTAAGTCATCGGCAAGTTCAAGGGCTTGTTCAGCACTTTCAACTACGCCATATTGCGGGAAAGGCACGTTGTTTTTCTCGAGTAATTTCGAGAAACGACCGCGATCTTCTGCAAGGTCAAGTGCTTCATAGCTCGTGCCAAGAATTGGAATACCGTAGCGACTTAATTTCTCTGCGAGTTTAAGTGCCGTTTGGCCACCTAACTGTACAATAACACCTATAGGCTTTTCGTGTTGAATGATATCGTAGATATGCTCCCAGAATACCGGCTCAAAATAAAGTTTGTCGGCGGTATCAAAGTCTGTGGATACCGTTTCTGGGTTACAGTTGATCATGATGGTTTCGTAGCCACATTCTTTGGCTGCAAGGACACCGTGTACGCAAGAGTAGTCAAATTCAATACCTTGACCAATGCGGTTCGGGCCCGACCCTAAAACAACAACTTTTGGACGATCTGTAACAACACTTTCGTTCTCGTATTCGAAAGTTGAATAGTAGTAAGGCGTTTGTGCTTCAAATTCAGCAGCACAAGTATCGACTAATTTGTAAACGCGATTGATACCATATTCTTTGCGCTTGGTAGAAACTTCTGATTCAAGGCAACGCAAGAGGTGAGCGATCTGACGATCTGCGTATCCTTTTTGTTTGGCCTCAAAGAGTAAGTCTTGCGGTAAGTTTTCGAGGTGAAACTTTTCAATTTTGCGCTCGAGTTTAATAAGATCCTCGATTTGCTTGAGGAACCAAATGTCAATTTTAGTTTTCTCAACGATGGTTTTAAATGGAATACCCAACTTAATGGCATCGTAAATATGGAACAAGCGGTTCCAGCTCGCGAACTCAAGGGAGTGTAATATTTCGTTTTGATTGGTGAGCTCTTTGCCGTCAGCACCTAGACCGTTGCGGTTGATCTCTAGCGACTGACATGCTTTTTGAAGCGCTTCTTGAAAACTGCGCCCAATACCCATGACTTCACCAACTGACTTCATTTGAAGGCCCAACTGACGATTGGTGCCCGGGAATTTATTGAAGTTCCAACGCGGAATCTTGACAATAACGTAGTCAAGGGTTGGTTCAAAAAGTGCAGAAGTTGTTTTGGTAATTTGGTTGCTGAGCTCATCGAGGTGATAACCAATAGCTAATTTGGAGGCAATTTTGGCAATTGGATAACCCGTTGCTTTAGAAGCCAAAGCAGAAGATCTTGAAACACGTGGATTGATTTCAATGGCAATGATATCTTCTTGATTATCTGGAGATACCGCAAACTGGACATTACAACCACCTGCAAAATTCCCGATTGAGCGCATCATGTTGATGGCCATATCGCGCATTTTTTGAAAAGTAGTGTCCGAGAGCGTCATGGCAGGCGCTACTGTAATTGAGTCTCCAGTGTGGATGCCCATCGGGTCAAAGTTCTCGATAGAACAAATGATAACCACGTTGTCGTTGGCATCGCGCAAAAGCTCGAGCTCGTATTCTTTCCAACCCAAAAGTGCTTTGTCAATCATAACCTCATGAATAGGAGATAATTGCAAACCGCGCTCTAGGAGATTATCAAATTCTTTGGGTTCATGCAGGATGCTTGCACCTGAACCACCAAGTGTGTAAGAAGGTCTAATACATAATGGAAAACCAAATTCTTGGGCAATTTCCTTGCCTTCTAAAAAGGATTTAGCTGTTTTTTGAGGCGCCATTGGCACGCCAATTTCACCCATTAAATTGCGAAATGCCTCGCGGTTTTCAGTAATTTCAATGGCGTTGATGTCTACACCGATAATGCGCACGCCGAATTGTTCCCAAATGCCCATTTCATCGCATTCAATGCACAAATTGAGTGCAGTTTGACCACCCATTGTCGGCAAAACGGCATCGATTTGATGGTTTTCGAGAATTTTGACAATACTGGCAGGTTCAAGTGGTTGAAGATAGACGTTATCTGCAACAACTTTGTCGGTCATGATGGTAGCCGGATTCGAGTTGATGAGGGTTACTTCAATACCTTCTTCGCGGAGAGAGCGAGCGGCTTGAGAACCAGAGTAGTCAAATTCACAGGCTTGACCAATTACAATAGGACCACTACCAATGATGAGGACAGATTTGATCGACTGATCTTTAGGCATAAGAGCTTCAATTTACAAGTTTCTTTGAGCGAAACCTTCGCTGCAAATTGAGCACAAATTTAAGTTAAATTCGGTCGGTAACGGCAAGTATAGCCGAGAGTTTTTTAACAAAATGCCTTGAGGCTGTTAATTAAATGAAATTAGGCGCAATGACGCGAGATAAATTGCAGTGCCAAGTGGTTAAAAGTCTCGGCCTTTTCGTAATTGACCACATGCCCACAAGCGGGAACAACCCTGAGTTCTGAAGCAAAATCTTGATTGACCAAAATTCTTACCGGATTCAAAAACATGTGATCTTGCTCTCCCATTACATATAGCGTTGGGATGGTTTCGGGTTTTGAATTGATATTGGTGAGATAAGCCGTTAAGCGAGCGGTCAACTTAAACCAGCGCTGAAATTCTTTGTCAACTACTTTTTTGGCCTCATTCACGAAGAGCGACCTTGATTCTTTGTGATTGGCCCTCGGCATCATGATACGAGCCATGAGTTTGTACAGCGACATTTGTGGCAAAAAACTGTACAGCATGCGCCCCATTCTCAAAATAAAGCGAGAACGCACATTGAGTTTGGTAACTGCACCAGCAAAAACCATGCTTTTGACAAGGTCCGGACGCTGGGCTCTTAAGGCCTTGATGACAATAGAACCCAAAGAAACGCCTACAAAATGAGCCTTGTCGATTTGCTTTTGCTCGAGTAATTCAATGACATCTTTAGCAATCAATTCAAATGAGTACTTCTTGTCATGAGCACTAATTTTCTGACTCTTGCCGTGCCCTCGTAAATCTAAGACCAAGACGTTATGGCGCTCACAAAAATCTTTGAGTTGCTTGTGCCATATAGAAGAACTACCCCCTGCCCCGTGTACAAACACGACCCACTCATTGGAGCTGCGGTGTAAAAAGGATTTAGAGTAGAGCATTGTCAAATATAGGAAAAAGCAGGTTATGGTGAGTTATACAATATTGCAATTACAAAAAAAGGGCTGCAAAAGCAGCCCTTTTCACTAAAACTATGTTTACTTATTTGTCTTTTACTTCTTCGAAGTCGACATCAGTAACCTCATCTTGAGGAGATCCTGCTCCGGCATCTGAGCCAGGTTCAGCACCACCTTGTGTATTCGCTGCATTGTACATTTCTTGAGACGCTGCACCAAAAACCTCATTGAGCTTGTCCATCGCCGCTTGAAGGTTAGCCATGTTTTTCGCTTCAAATTCTTTTTTCAATTCAGTTAAAGCATCTTCGATTGGTTGCTTTTTGTCTGCAGGAATTTTATCACCGTACTCTTTCAATTGACGCTCTGTTTGGAAAATCAATGAATCGGCCTTGTTGATTAATTCAGCTTCTTCACGACGCTTGTTATCGGCATCTGCATTGGCTTCTGCCTCAGCTTTCATGCGTTGGATTTCTTCGTCAGATAAACCGCTAGATGCTTCAATTTTAATAGATTGTTGCTTTCCAGTTCCTTTATCTTTGGCAGAAATATTCATGATTCCGTTCGCATCGATATCGAAAGTTACTTCGATTTGTGGTACCCCTCTTGGTGCAGGCGGAATGTCAGACAACTGAAAACGCCCTAAGGTTTTGTTGTCATTGGCCATTGCGCGCTCACCTTGAAGTACATGGATATCAACAGACGGTTGATTGTCTGATGCCGTAGAGAATACTTCTGATTTCTTAGTTGGAATCGTTGTATTGGCGTCAATGAGTTTAGTGAATACACCGCCCATCGTTTCAATCCCTAAAGAAAGTGGAATAACGTCTAACAAGAGAACGTCTTTTACTTCACCAGTGAGTACCCCACCTTGAATAGCAGCACCAACAGCAACTACTTCATCAGGGTTGACACCTTTTGATGGCGCTTTACCAAAGAAACGCTCAACTGCTTCTTGAATGACAGGAATACGTGTTGAACCACCTACTAAGATCACTTCGTCGATGTCAGAAGGTTGTAAGCCAGCATTTGAAAGTGCAGAACGACATGGAGCGATTGTGCGCTCAACGATAGAAGCAATTAATTGCTCAAATTTAGCGCGCTGGAGTGTTCTAACTAAGTGCTTTGGAATACCGTTAACCGGCATGATGTATGGCAAGTTGATTTCAGAAGCCGTTGTTGAAGAAAGCTCTATTTTAGCTTTCTCAGCCGCTTCTTTTAAGCGCTGAAGTGCCATCGGATCTTGACGCAAATCCAGACCTTCTTCTGCTTTGAATTCTTCAGCTAACCAGTTGATGATTGCGTCGTCGACGTCGTCACCACCAAGGTGAGTGTCACCATCTGTGGCTAATACTTCAAATACGCCATCTCCGAGTTCGAGTACAGAAACATCGTGCGTTCCTCCACCGAAGTCAAAAACAACAATTTTTTGATCAATACCCTTTTTGTCTAGGCCATAAGCCAACGCTGCTGCTGTAGGCTCATTGATGATTCTTTTGATTGTTAGACCAGCGATTTCACCAGCTTCTTTGGTCGCTTGACGCTGCGCATCATTGAAGTAAGCAGGTACAGTAACAACTGCTTCTGTTACTTCTTGACCGAGGTAATCTTCAGCTGTTTTCTTCATTTTTTGAAGAATGATTGCTGAAATTTCTTGCGCTGTATAAAGACGATCGTCGATTTTTACGCGCGGTGTATTGTTTTCACCTTTTACAACTTCATAAGGAACACGAGCCACTTCTTTTGAAGATTCTTCAAAACTAGTACCCATGAAACGCTTAATTGAATAAATCGTTTTTGTAGGATTGGTGATGGCTTGACGCTTCGCAGGATCACCTACTTTACGCTCTCCACCCTCGACAAATGCAACAACAGACGGCGTAGTACGCTTGCCTTCTGAGTTGGCAATGACGACAGGCTCATTTCCTTCCATAACCGAAACACATGAATTTGTGGTTCCGAGGTCAATTCCGATAATTTTTCCCATTTTAAATTAATTTTTGATACCTGACCTAGTCAAGGATTATGCCAGCAACAAAAACAAGTTAAATACTGACATTTTGAGCCCAAATGCACAAAGAGAAATGCCTTTTTGTCAGTTTTGCTGACATTCGTAACTTAGGTTACTTTCAAACCGCCGGCAATAATGTAACTTTGATGTATGATTTTTGGAAAAGGAACAAAGATGTACAGCATTTCTAAGATGAAATGCCCACAGTGTCAGGAAGGACAATTTCTGATTTCACACCCATACGACTTAAAACATTTAGGGGATGTGCGTATCAAATGTGATGTTTGCGAATTAAAATACGAAAAGGAACCCGGATTCTTTTACGGAGCAATGTATGTCTCTTACGCCTTAGGTGTAGCTTTGTTTGTGACTATTTGGACTTCTTGTAATTTATGGTTTCCGTGGTTATCTGCATGGTGGCAAATAGGCTTAGTTGTCTTCTTTACAATCGTACTGTCACCCTATTTATTTGCATTATCAAAAATAATTTGGGCAAATTTTTTCACGAGTTACGATCCCAATGTTCAAGTTAGAAAATAAGCTGCAATTGCTCCAAGACCATTTGGGCTATCTTCTAGAGGCTGAATTACTTGAACAGATGGCACAAGTGGCAAAAATTCGTGAAACAACGACAGATGAAATCATTGTCCATGTCGGTGATCACCTTCAAATGATACCAATAGTTATTGAAGGATCCATTAAGATTTCAAGGGAAAATGAAAATGGAGAAGAATTACTGCTTTACTATATTGAAGGTGGCGATACTTGTGCGATGTCTTTACAGTGTTGTACACGAAAGATTGATAGCCAAATTAAAGCCACAGCGATGGAGCCTTCCTTGCTACTGATGTTCCCAGCTGAATACATGGAAAATTGGCTCGATCAATTTAAAAGTTGGCGACAGTACATATTGAGTAGCTACCACACAAGGATGCTAGAATTAATGGAGAGTATTGACGCCATTGCTTTTATGAACCTTGACCAACGCTTACTTAGGTATTTATCCGATCAAGTGAAAATTTTAGGGAGCACGGAAATCCACTTGACGCATCAAAAAGTTGCCGATGATTTACATTCTTCAAGAGTGGTTATTTCAAGGTTACTCAAGCAGCTTGAAACTAAGGGTGAAATTAAGTTATTACGAAACAAAATAATTTTAATCAACTACTAAACAATTTTTGATAATAATTTGTTAACTTGGGGTCTACAAACCTAAAAAACAACTTATTATGAACAAAAAACTACGTTTACTATACGCTTTTCTAGCGTTAGTTGTAGGTTGGCAAGTGCAGGCTCAAGGCCTCACCTGTGCAACTGCACTACCGGTTACACCCGGAACCTTTACGGCAACAACACTTGTCGGAACTCCATCAACACCAGGGCTCAATGGCAACGGTGTTGCGCTAACAGCAGGATGGTATTCATATACCCCAACCTCAAATGGTATTCTAAACATCAACTCTTGTGGTGGTGGTTCAGATACCCGTTTGTGGGTTTGGTCCGGAAGCTGTGCAGCTCTTACTCCTGTAGCCAATAACGATGACTTTGCAGGCTGTATTTCAACTGGTACAACTGCTTATGCTTCAAAAATTGAAAACATCATTGTAACTACGGGTAACACTTATTATTTCGAATGGGACAATCAATGGGAAGCAACAGGATTTACCTGGAACTTTACATTTACTGCGCTTCCAATGAACAATGATGCCGGAATTACTTACGTAACAAACCGTTACACCCGAATTCCGATCACGCAAGCTAGTGCAGGTATTCCATTTGGTGCAACTGTTAATAATTTCAGCGGTTCAGCACTTACTAACGTAGTGCTTACTACAGAAATCTATGAATTACCAAATACCACAACGCCAGTTCAAACACTTGCCAGCACGGCTACAAACTTAGCTATTGGTGCTTCACAAGTGATCTCTTGTGGAACTTGGTCTCCAGCGCTGACATCTTCTAAATCTTATTTGGTAAAGTATATCAAAACGCAAACTCAGGTTGATGGTGTTACGTCAAACGATATCACCACACAAAACCTTACTCTTGATTACAACTACTACGCTCGTGATAATAACGTTTATCTTACTGGCTATAACTGGAGTTCAACAAACTTTACTTGGAAACAAGGGAATTATTACAATTTCTATGGTGCCGATAACGTTACCGGTGTTTCTTATTACGTAGCAAGTACCTCAACTACTCAAGCGTATAATATTTTGGTTTATTCAGTAACCAATGGTGTTCCGAGTGCCAACCCAGTTTACTCAGGCCCAAGCATCACTGCAAATGGTGCCGGTTGGAAATTCCACACCTTTACAACGCCACTGCCTGTTACTGCCGGATCTGAATTTTTATTTGTTGTTAATCATGTGGGGCCTGCTACTGCCGGTGGATTCGCTCTTGGTGTGAGCTCTGCTACACACACAGCAGGGAAAAGCGTCATTAAAGTCGGTACGGGCGCTTGGACTAGTACAGAAACTTACGGTGTAAGCGTTGTATTTATGATGCGTCCTAAGTTTGGCTCAGATCCAACAAGTGAAATTGCTTTCTTGAACAATCGTAACCCAGGTGGAGAGAACACTAGAATTCATACGCGTCAGTCCTTAACAGGAAATGATTTGCAATTTTGGGCAAGAGGCGTCAACCTCGGTACAGCAACTGTAACTGGTGTTACAATGACCGCTACGGTTAAAGATGCTGCAAACAATACGGTTTACACAGCTACGTCAGCAGCTCAAGACCTTATTGCTGGGCAAATTGATACGTTCACAGTGGCTAACTTTAATGTCACTGCACTCGGAGCTTATACTATTGACTACGTTTTCAATAACCCTGGTGATCAGGTACCTCAGAATAATAGTAAAACCACATCATTTGTGCGCACTACAGGTGAGATGTCAAGAACTGTTGGTGTTACCGGATCTTTAGGTTTAAATGCAACAACAGTTGCCAACAATATTGTCTTTGGTAATAACTATACGCTAACTCAAAACGATTTCCTTGATTCAGTTCAATTTGTATTGAATCCAGGCACACCTGTTGGCTATGTAGCGAGCGTAAACATTTACGGAACAACACTCAACGCTACTACTGGCGCAATGGTTCCGAACGCTACGCCAATTGCTTCAACAGTTACTTACACAACTACTGCTGCAGACAACTTGAATGGCGCTGTCATTAAATTACCTGTTTCTGGAGGTTCTTTAAGCTTAACACCAGGAACCTATTTTGTTGGTGTTTACCAAGCCTCTTCAAGTATTGGTAATATTCGCTTGGCTACCTCTACAGATTATTCCAGCCCTAATATGGTATATTACCGTTGGGATCAATCAAACGGAGGTAACTGGCAGTCACCAGCATCAATCAACTACTCGTTCCTTGTTAATCCAATCTTTAAATCTTGTGTTGCCTACAACCAAACAGTTGCTACAACAGCAGCTTCATGTGGTGCCAACGACGGTGCTGCTACCGTAAGCACAACCGGTGGAACAGGAACAATTAACTATGCTTGGGCTAACGGAAACACGACTGCAACAATTAGTAACGTAGCTGCAGGTCAGTATAGTCTTACACTTTCAGATGTAAACGGTTGCCCACTTACTTTCAATGTAGTTGTGCCAAGCCAGTCTAACTTAACAGTTTCGGCTACTACACAAGATGTAACTTGTGGTGGACAGTCAACAGGTGGAATTATACTCAATGCAAGTCAAGGTGTTACACCTTATGTATATTCTTGGTCTAATAACCTTGGTTCAACTCCAACGCTTTCAAATATTCCTGCCGGAACCTATCAAGTAACTGTTACCGATGCTACTGGTTGTATCGTAATTTACAATGATACAATTGTTGAATTATCTAACTTAACTGGAACAATGAGCGGTACTGATGTACTTTGTAATAATGCACAAACAGGAAACCTTGAAATCAGTGCTGCAAGTGGTGTGGCTCCTTATACTTACCAATGGATAGGAACAAACAACACGTCAACCTATGTAACTTCTGTTGGCCCTGGTACTTACACTTGTGTAGTTACGGATGGCTTAGGTTGTACAGACACTGTCGTTACTGTATTGGCCGTGAGCAATATTGCAGCTACTGCAAGTGCTTCAAACCCACTTTGCTACGGAACTAACACAGGTAGTGTAACAGTAAGTGCAACAGGTGGTACTGGCCCATACAGCTATGACTGGGCAGGTTCAACTGTGAGCTCAGCTACACTTTCAGGATTAGGCGGAGGAGCTTATTCTTGTGTTGTAACTGATTCATATGGTTGTAGTACAAGTGCCTCTGCCAATGTATCTGAGCCTGCAGCATGGTCTGTTAGCGCAGCGGTTACACCTGCAATTTGGGGAACTGACGGTGCAATTGATCTAAGTGTAAACGGTGCTACTGGCCCTTACACATATAGCTGGAGCAATAACGCAACAACTGAAGACCTCAATAACCTCGATGGCGACGACTACATTGTTACCATCACTGATGCTTCAGGTTGTACTTATACAGATACAATTACTGTTGAATCTTTAGTAGGACTCGATGCACAAGAATTAGCTCAAACAGTCGTTTACCCGAACCCAAGTAGAGGTAACGTGTTTGTAGTAGGTGCTGCTGTTGAACAAATTGTGATGTACAATCAAATGGGCCAAGCGGTTGCCATTGAAGTACAGACACTTGGTAACGGCGCATTTGAAGTCATTACAAACAATGTCGCTACAGGATCATACATCCTCGAATTACGCGGCGCACAAGACATCACAAGAAAGGCATTGCAAATTATCAAATAAGCAACAGCATTTCTTTTGTATTGAAAGGCCGGCTTTTGCCGGCCTTTTTTGTTATTTTTAAACAATGAAAATCAATACTGCTCAATTTCTCCTCAAGATTTTTATCTGCTTAGTCCCGCTGTTTTCAAATGCACAAATCAAAATCAACGAAGGCTGTAATAAAAATGGAAATGTAGCCCAAGACGAAAATGGCGATTTCCCAGATTGGATTGAGCTATTTAATGAGTCCAATACAGCTGTTAATTTAGGGCAATGGAAATTAGCTGAGCAACTCAATGGACTGAATGCTTGGGCGCTACCAAATATTCAACTTGCTCCACAATCATTTTTGAGGGTATTCTGTAGCGGAAAAGATAAATCCGGCACACCTCCTTTCACCCAAGCAGGATCCACACTTAACTTTCAACCGACTACAGGATGGAATACGCATGTACTCAACCAAAATTATATTTGGGATGGCAGCTCCAATTTGCTGATTAATATTTGTTCTTATAATAGTACAGGCTACACTGAAAATTCTGTCTTCTTTCAGAGCGCAACGCCTTATGCATCTTGCATGGCTAGCTTTGTCGATGGTTCGCCTGCAGCGTGTTCTAGTAATGCTGGTCAAGTATATAATCAAAGACCCAACATTAAAATCAATAATGCCATCATTGGAACGGGTAACATTACGAATGGAACCACGGACTACCCAGCGCCCTATGGCAATTGGTACTGGGGTGCCAGACATCAAATATTAATAAGGGCTTCAGAACTACAAGCAGCAGGCCTTACAGCAGGCCCCATCAATTCTTTGTCATTTCAAGTAGCGAGTACAATTAGCGAGTTTTATGATTACCTTGAGATTTCATTTAACCAAACCCTTGCCAATGAATTAAGTTCTGAATTTTATCCACTGCAAGGCGAACAGCTACACACTAATTTTAAACTCAATGCGAATGGTGAAACCATTTATTTATTTGATGCCACTAGCGTATTAAAGGACCAGCTAGAAATCAACTGCCCTCAACCCAATATTTCGGTAGGTCGCTATCCAAATGGCTCTGCAAATATCACCTGGATGCAGCCAACAGTGGCACAAAGCAATAATGGAACAATTGTTTTTTCAGATACGCTCACCAGGCCAATTTTCTCGGTACAAGGTGGCCTTTATTCAGGTGGCCAGAATGTCAGTATTTCAGCAAATTTCGATACCAATCTTGCCAAATTAGTCTACACCCTCAACGGACTAGACCCTACGCTTAACTCGATGGAATATGCGGGCCCGATTCTCATAACCTCAAATAAAGTACTCAGGGCGCGTGTTGTCCCACTCAATGGCAATGGCACGCTTCTACCTAGCGAACAAGCTGTTGCAACCTATGTGTTTGACATTTCACATACTACTCCAATTTTATTGGTCTCTACACCAAACACGAACCTTTTTGGCGCTACAGGCATATTTGACAATTGGTCTATGGATTGGCTCCGACCTGCCCATGCCATTTTACTCGACACCGGCGCAACGCATCCGCTTTTAATGCAGGGCAAAGCTGCAATTAGAGTTGATGGTGGTGCAGGAGGCAGTAGGTCTCAACCCCAACACTCTTTTCGCTTGATTTTTGACCACGGCATCTATGGCGAAAACTCTTGGTTTTTAGGGCTATTGCCTGACCGCCCAAATCGCAATAAATACAGCGAAATTTATTTAAGGAATGGTTCTAATCAATACCTCAGATTGCCCTACAAAGATGCATCCCAGGTACGCATGATGAGCGAAGGCACGCAAAATTATTATTCAAGCTACAGACCAGTAAGTGTTTACATCAATGGCTCTTATTTTGGTTTATATGAACTTCGTGAGAAGTTTAATCCAGAGTATTTTGAGCAACACGATCAGGCCAATAAAGATTCAGTAGAACTGCTTTCCTTAAGTTATTGGTATAACCTCATTCTTCGAGCCGTTGAAGGCGATGTAGACAATTTTTGGGACTCGTATCAATCTTTTAATTCTCTTGATGTGCAGAGCCCAACCTATTGGCAAGCTGCCGATCAGTATTTCGATCTCAAGCATTACACTGATTACATCATTGCAGAGTCATGGATGGGCAATGTCGATTGGCCAGGTAATAATATCAAAATATACAGGTCAGACCAAAGTAAGCAGCGTTGGCGTTTTGCCCTTATTGATCTTGAACTTTCTATGCAACCGAATGGTTGGACAAATTGCACAGACAACCATATCAATTATATGTTGGGGCAACCCGAAAGCAACCCCTACATCAATATCTGGAAACAAAGCATGCAGAATTTGCAATACCGCCATTACTTCATCAACCGCTTTGCCGATCTAATGAACACCAGTTACCGACAGGAAATTCTTATAGAAACTGAGAACCGCTTTTACGAATCCATGCTTCCTGAAATGCCGAAGCAATTTGCCCGCTGGGGTGACCCCAACAATATCGCCGCACAAATGGCGGGGTTCACCGCAGACCACGAAATGTTCAGAGATCAATTGCTGTGCAGGTCAACTTTTGTTTTTAACCAATTGCGCGCTGCCTTCAACCTGACCAAAAAAGTACAGGTACAACTTGACGTCTTTCCAGCAGAAGCTGGAACCATACAGCTCAACACCATAGAACCGCAAGATTTACCTTGGAGCGGCACTTATTTTGACGGCGTACCGATTACTTTAAAGGCAAAAGCTAAACCTGGTTATATCTTTTCTCATTGGATATCAGCTGCTAATATTACAGATACGCTAATAGACTCTTTAGAAATCAATGTAAATACTGCTTCTCAGACCTTTACAGCGGTCTTTATGGTGGTTCCACTCCCACCGGATGGCCCAACAATTGAATTTGGTATTGCTCCAAACCCTACCAACGGGGCCTTTATTTTATCGCATAACAACAAAACACAGGCCCAAGGCTGCACCTATGAAATTTATGACTTAAGTGGTCGAAAAGTACTTTCTGGAATCGTTAATAACACAGAATTAGAAACACCTATTACCCTTTCTGAATCCAGAGCCGCCGTTTACATCTTACGCGTCATCAAAAACAACGAAACGCTCAGTAACTTTAAGTTGGTGAAGTATTAGAGAATGGGCTCAACAACAAGGTTGCTTTAATCTTTTAATTTGTACCCTCTGTTTCCTTTCTATTGTCCAAGGTGTCTTTTTTCTGTATTCTTTAACATGAAAAGCACCTTTTTCACAATTACCAAGTAAATAGTAATTAGATGCAATATTCAAATGATCTGAGCTACTCAAAACAGCTTGTTTGAAATAGGAAACATTTGATCTTTGAAGTAAAATTGGATCTTTGACAATCATATATGTACGATAATATGCCCAGCCCAAATCTTGATAATAGGAGTCCATGTTAACTATAAAATACGTGGTATCCAAAAGTTGTAATTGCATCAATTTTTGAATGACAGTAGCGGAATCCTGAGGTGCACAACTCAAATTTAATTGCGTTTGTCTATATATTTTATAGTCATTTGACGCTAATTTCATACATGCATTTTGCAAAAGCCAGATGTCCATTTGCGGAACCCAAAACTCTTTTGGAGTTTCAGATAGGTAACGATTTAAATAATTCAATCCTTGTTCGCACTCATTTAATTTGATCGAATGAATTGCTAAATTCCAAAGATCACTCCAATCGTATTGTTTGATTCTTTTCAGCTGAATTATAGCATTACTTAAATCTTCGGTTTTATTAGAATAAATCCATTTCGAGGAATAAGCTTGAGCTAAATCACGATAATAGGCATCTAAGTTTTGGTTAAATTGCGTGGTATCGAGTAGTAGTAATTCTTGAAGTGTCTTTTCGAACAAGACTGAATCCATGACTTGACAACCAAGGGGCTGATGCTGATCCCGGTAGACTTTATAGTCAGTCAAACTATTGTATTGCGCACAATAATTTTGAAGACTTAATAAGAGTCCCATCAAAACTAAAATTGGCATGTTTCTACTCAACATGGTGTTTTATTTTATTTGAAATAGCCGATTCGAATTGGCATTAAATTTCACCCCTCAATCGAGCCATTCTGCGTTCCCTTCGGGCATCTTCAACTGCACTAAAACCACTTTCTATTTCATCGTCAGTTCTGGGTTTGTATAATCCTTTAATAATGCATACTCTCATTAATGCATTTGCTGTTTTTACATTAAATGCGCGCATTAATTTAGTTCTGGTTAAATCGACGGTTTTTTTAGAGGCCGAAATCTTAGGTGCAATTTCTTCACTTTTGAGTCCATCACAAATCATCATAAGAACATCTAAATCCCTTTCCGTAAGTGCGTTTTGAAGTTTGAGACTTTCTATTTTCTTTTGTTCATCATATCCATTGAAAATGGCATTTTCCGCAAATGGGCTCAAGTATTTACCCTGTTCATATACTTTTTCAAGCGCTTCAACCATTTCAGAAGTAGAACAGTCTTTGAGTAAATATGCGGCCACGCCTTCTTTAAGCAATTTAAATGCAATTTCGGCATCGTCATGCATGGATAGCATAATGACTTTCACTGGAATTTGATCTTGAATAATTCTTCGAAATGTTTTGACACCATTGAGAATAGGCATTTCAATATCTAGCAATACGATATCCACGGGGTGCTTTTCAAAAATCTCTAAAAATTCTTGTCCGTTTGCAGCTTCAAATACAATTTCAAATTGCTCGTTGAATTCGCTCAGTAACTTGGCAATTCCTGTCCTTACCAATTTCTGGTCATCTACAATAGCAATTTTAATACGTGCGGAACTATTCATATTTGTGAATTCAATCAATTTGTTTTGAAAGACTGATAACGCCTAAATTATGTTCTCGTTTAAAGAAAATTTGCGCTTGAATTATATTTAGTCTATAACGAATATTCTCTAATCCAAGATTTTCGGTGTTATCAGATAATCTTAAATAATCGTCTTGTGTTAGCGTTATCCCGTCATGCTGAATACATAGTAAAAGGTGCTGTTCCTCCAGAAATATTTTCATTGTAATAACATTTGGGTGGCTATGTTTAAGCAAATTTGTTATCAATTCACTTGCAATATAAAAGTAATGCATCATGAGCTCATCGCTAATCTCGATGTCAACTGGCAGCCCATCTATAAATTCAAATTCATCAATGACGTGTTTGGTCTTCTGAGCTCCCATGCGTCTGAGACTCTCGGCTAAACCAAATCGAACCAAATAGTGTGGCATTAACTCCTTGAATAAATTCCTGAGGTTCTGTGTGCTCTCATCTAGGAGTTCAACAGCGTTGTAAAAAAAGTCTTGATTTAAATTCCCTTTTTTAAAGCTGTCATCTACGTAAGATAAATTCTTACTCACAATTGACAGTAGTGCGCCAACTTCATCGTGTAAACGCCGCGCTATTCTATTCCTTTCCGTTTCTTGCGTGGAAATGGTGTTATGCAATAACTCAATTTCTTTTCGGTCCTTTTCTTCCTGAACCAAGCGCTCCCCAAGTTCGTGGATAATGCGATTCTTGCGCGCAAGCAAGACCATGCCAAGGCCCATCAAAAAAGCAAAGCACATGCCTAAGGCAATAATCAAACCTAGTTCTTCCGTAGTGACCATATTGAGTACGAATTGGATAAATTAAAGAGCGAGGATAAAATGGCTAAAACAATAAAACCGTATTCGAAAGTAAGCTGATTTTTCAATAAATACTTTTCAAATAAAAGATAAAAAATGGAGCCTAAATAGTATAAAAAAATTGAAATCAAAGCTAAAGATCTTTCTTTTGATGAATTATCGGAATAAATATAATTCCACCCTAATCCAATAATCATAGAATATGTAAGGATAGAACTAATTGAGTTCAGGTTAAATAAATCAGACGTGACAAAAAGGTCTGATAAAAAAGCTATAATAGCACAGCAAACTAATAAATTTAAATTGTCCTGTTTCTTTTTTATATCAAATAATTTAGAAATGATAACAAATTCAAGTAGAACAGAAAAGTGATATATCGGAATTGAATTTTTTAAGGTAAACATCAAAATGAGTATTCCCAGATTAGCTGCAAATCTTTCCACTGTCAGAAGTTGAAGCCAGAACTTAAATTCCGAAGAATTGTAGGAAATAGATTTGCGCAAGAAAAAAAGTAACAGAACAGGAATGGCCCCGGTAGTAATGGATAGATAAAAAAAGATATTTAATGGACTCAATTGTTCAATAGATTTTTAGATATCGATATCCGTTATTACAAGGTCTGTAGGGTTTAGTTCTTCCGTAGTGACCATATGATGTGGCTAAATGATAAATTGTAAGTCAATGTTGCAAATGCAAAAATGTTAAAGCCAGATTTGAAAACGGTCGAATCGGTGAGGTATATTTTTTGAAACAGCACAAATGAAAAAGCGACGATATAATAAAAAAAGAAGGTGTATATGATGATCAGTGATATACGGTCAGTATCAAATTTTGAATAAAGAATTTTCCAAGAATTAAAGATGATCAGACCAAAAGTGATGCAAGAACTAATTGAATTGTTCTCAAAGAAATTGGAGGTTACAAATAAATCTAGAAAGCAAGCAATACAGCCAATGAACAATTGAATTTTGAGATACTTATTGCAATGAATCTCGTTTAAAATTTGAAGTATTAAAACAAATTCTAGCAGTACAGAAATATGAAAAGCGGGTAATGAATTCTGTATTTTAATCTGCAAAACGTAAACAAACAGATCACTGAAAAATTTGACAAGCGTTAAAATAGTAACGTATCTATATAGGGTGTGCTTGATGCGTAAAGGGGGCTTAGCATTTAAAAGTAAAGGAATTGCACTACTAAAAAGGGCGATATAATATACTAGATTGAAAATCAAGCGTGAAAAGGATTAGTGTTTGTTCTTAGTGCTTCCGTAATGACCATATTGCTCGTCCGAATGAAAGATTTGCACCAACATAAAACGTTGCGCTCAACAGAAATGTAATTTCAAAAAGCCTGGTAGATAGTTGCAGTTTGTTTTCAAAAAGTAGATATACTAAGAATACGGTATTGTACAGTACCAAGGTTGACAAAATGCTAAATCCAAACGGTGTATTTCTAGCAGTTGAGTCAAAAAGTGCTCTCCAACCTATATAAAGGACAAGCAGGTGGGTAATGAGTAATGTATAGTAATTTGAACCCCAAAAGCCAGACAAGAAGTAAGTCTCTAGAACAAATGCCAGAACAAGGGAGGCTTGTAAATAAAGTCTTGTTTTTCTATTTACCAAGTCCATTTTTTCAAAAAGTTTGAAAATAACAAGACCTTGTAAAATGACAGAGCAATTTGTTACCGGATAAACATTGCCATAGTTCACTTCAAAAAGGGTTGTCAACACATTGGTGATCAGATCAATGGAGAGGAGTGAAATAAGTGGAAAATAAATTTTTTGTAATTCAAATTGCTCCCAGAAGTAGATTGCCAAAATGATTGGGACCGTTGGCGTACACAAAGAAAAATAGTAAAGCCATTCAAAGTACATAAGAAAGCATTAGTTCTCAAAACTATGTAAAAAACTAGTAAATTGAATTGCTACTTATTCTAAAGAATACAACATGTATTGTATTAAGTATAAACAGCGTTCTGAAAAGATTAAATTTTGTAAATAACTCCCTGATATACTTTGCTTGAACTCAAAAAATAATAGTACCCATCGGTGCAATTTTTTCCTCTTGAATCTTTGCCGTCCCACTTCTCATTTGCATTAAGTGTTTTAACATTTATGCCCCATCGATTATAAATAAAGAACTGCTCAGTACTTTTGGCAGTAGGCACGTACCATTCATCATTTATTCCGTCTCCATTTGGAGTAAAAATATTTGGGACATGGTCATAGGGCAGCACTTGAATATCATCAATGAAATAATAGGTGTTATGACTAGCAAACATATATTCAGTTGGGGAAAGGTCATTTTGTATATGGATATGAGTAGTATCACCAAAATACCCTAAGGTGAAAAATTCTTCGCCCCCACTTGCAAGATAAAGTGCTTTCACCTTGGTCCAATTATTCTGATCTGTAATAATACCGCAAGGGAAAACATGTCGAGGGAAATTACTTGCATTTCCCACGTTAATCATTAATGTAGTGTCTTTGGTAAAAGAAAATTCTAAGACTTCAGCACCAAGATTATTTAGTCCGTTATATGGATCGTTGGCAAGTTTAACCTGAATACTGATTTCATACCATTGATTTGGAGTCATTTCTTTGGAAAGTCGTGTTTGCATCATTTCTTTCCAGAAACTGCTACTTATAAAGCCCTGGCCAGCGAAATTTTCTCCCTCAGCAGGATCGCTACATCCAAAATCACTACATATATTGACCCCGTCATTCCAAATAAACGAAGAATTTGAACACGAAGAAAATAAATCTGTGGAACAAGAATTATTTAAGGTGGATCCTGGCCACGAGTATGGATAATACCATCCGTCGGCAAAATACAAGAATGATAAATTTTCAGGGCAATCGTTTAATATTTCAAAGCCGCCGTTTGGAACTAGGTTTTGAGCAAAAACTGGTTGGGAAAAAAGCAAGGAAAAAATAGCAAGGAATTTTCGTAGCATGATCAGACTCAACTTCAGTTATACAGCAGACTATACAAAAATAATCATTTTTGGAGTGAAGTCAATTGCTACTTATTCTAAACATTTGATTTAAGGATTACCACCGAGTACGAATTCTTCTCTCAAATCAGATATTAGATATCATACCGTGTTTCTGTCTCCGGATAAAGATTAAAACATGACAAATGGTAAAATTTGTGCGTGGAAATCAAGTACTTCCTTCAGAAAACTGGAACATAGTCAGGGTCTGTACTTGTGAAATAAAAGTTTCTTTTTGCTTAACTGATCCCTACTGTAGTATTATTAGTACTTGTTCTAAAAGATACTTAATCAGGCAGTTTAGAAGGCTCAAGACTGTCTTGATTTTAATTATTCTGTTTTTATTTGTGGTAAGCTTTTGTTTTTGACAAACCAGAGCTATAAACTGTTTTCAAAACTATATCAAATGAAATATTTACTCATTCTTTGTTTGCTTACATTAAGTTCATGCAGCTTTTTCAAGAATCCTACTTTACGGAAATATAGCGTCAGAATGTGGAGCGATGATAACGCGGTTAACCTCAATTTTTCTCAAATAATGACGTTGGTCGAAAAAGATAAGAGTCAACTAATTTATTTAGTCAATAATATTCACTTTGATACACTTCATTTAGAGGGTAAAAAAGTATTTGGAGCCTTACATTCTGTTTATGTAAATGAAGCTCATATTTATGATTTTGAAGGTGAGATTGTAAATAAATCCGGAAACGATTTTTTAATAAATGGAAAGATAAAAAGTGATCAATCTGGAAATTTTCTTAATTATGAAATCTATTAAATATGTTTAGCAAATCTGTCTTTTTCAGCTTGTTTTTTGGCTTTAGTAATTTGCTAATAAGCCAGACACGGATTGTACCAAAGTTTTCAGTTTCGGCAAGCGCTGGACCCGCTACCTATTGGAATAAAAAAATCAGTAATGTTGGTTTTGCCCATGACTATCAATATGGCCAGACGAACACGCTCGGTCTCAATACCTTGTTTGAAATGAGGGCTTTAAATATTTCAATAGGACTTAATTATCAATATCTATTTTTCAAATATCGAGGAGTTGGCCCATATTCACAGGAAACCCCGCAGGTTCAAACTGTTTATTTGTACAACGGTATGCAACACGCAATAGAAATACCAATGTCGGTAGCCTATCCATTGAGAAAAAAAATGTCTTTTGGAGTTTCATTAACGCCAAGGTATTTGCTCCACACTAAAGATTTCTTTTTTAAAGAAGGCGTCGGTATTTTGAATTCCTCTGATAGAGAAACAACCTCCGTTAATTCTGACAATTGGAATAAAATACAATTGATGGGTGGAATTGTCTTTTCAAGAAATTTTATTTTCAATTCTGATAAGCAATTTGTAGTTCATCTTTCCACGAACTTTTCTCTTTCCAATCCTGGAGGAACCGATGTTTATGCGGCACCATTAAGTACAACTGATAGCAAAACTAGATTTGTTTCCACACAACTTGGTGTTTCATTTTATTTGAAATAACCGATTTGAATTGGCATTAAAGTGAAAAGGCGCTCCACGAATCTTTTGAAGGCTTCCTCTTTTAAGTATAATTAAGATTGTTTTCCCTCAAACAACTCAGCAATGGCTTCATAAACCATGATGTTGCCTTGAAGTAAGGCTTGTTGCAATTGCTTGTATTTGTTTTGTTGCGTCGGATTCAGGAAGAATGCTTGTCGGAGCTGTTCTTCGATGAGTTGTTCGAAAAGAACAACTTCTTGCTGCGCTCTTTTCTGAGTAAGTAAGTCTTTTTGCTCTAAATGCGTAAAATAC
>JACCDL010086385.1_pt1 | contig 22165 bp, 15 predicted proteins | sample 7441931 | NCBI WGS metagenome assembly JACCDL01 (sample SAMN15323437, study PRJNA562643) | freshwater metagenome | isolation source: river surface water | place: USA:Blue River Watershed | collected 2017-08-16 | reverse complement strand
GCAACTCGGCACCTGATTTGGCAGCGCTTGAAATGGCATCCCGAATTGCTTCGGAGTTGCCGACGTAGTCTCCAACCCGTGGGTTGGTCTGCGCAAGGGCAATCCGTAGCTCGGTCAAGTCCACTAGCCTAATAGCTAGGCATTTGGAGGTATTTATGGATAAGCAGCAGGAATTCGTTCTTCGCACCATCGAAGAAAGAGGTGTGAAGTTTGTCCGCCTTTGGTTCACCGACGTGGCGGGAACTCTAAAGTCCGTTGCTGTTGCTCCAGCCGAGATCGAGGGGGCATTCAACGAGGGCATTGGCTTCGATGGGTCAGCAATTGAGGGCCTTGCCAGAACTTCCGAAGCAGACATGCTTGCAGTTCCAGATCCTTCGACCTTCCAGATTCTTCCCTGGCGCGGAAACGTGGACCCAACCGCACGTATGTTCTGCGATATCTCTACGCCAGATGGGCAAGCCGCAGCGGCTGACCCAAGAAATGTTCTACGTCGCACCCTCGCCAAGGCAGCGAAGATGGGTTTCAGCTTCTATATCCATCCCGAGATCGAGTTCTACTTACTGAAATCTGACCAACTCGATGAGAACGGTCAGCCGGTACCGGTTGATAACGCGGGCTATTTTGATAACGTTCCGGGCGGAACAGCTCATGATTTTCGCCGACGTGCAGTGACAATGCTTGAGCAGCTTGGGATCTCCGTAGAGTTCTCCCACCATGAGGGCGGTCCAGGACAAAACGAAATTGACTTACGTTATGCAGATGCTCTGAGCATGGCGGACAACATCATGACTTTCAGGACCGTAATCAAGGAAGTTGCGATCGAACAGGGTGTTTACGCGACATTCATGCCTAAGCCATTTACGAACCATCCTGGCTCTGGCATGCACACGCATATGTCGCTGTTCGAAGGGGATAAGAACGCGTTCTTTGACCCAAGCGCTCCTTATCACCTATCAAAGGTTGCAAAGTCCTTCATGGCGGGAGTGCTCCGTCACGCGAGCGAGATTACTTTGGTGACAAACCAGTTCGTAAACTCCTACAAACGTCTGTGGGGTGGCGGAGAGGCCCCTAGCTATGTTTGCTGGGGTCACAACAACCGAAGTGCTCTAATCAGAGTTCCGCTACACAAACCAGAGAAGGCAAACTCCACTCGCATTGAATACCGCGCCATGGATTCCGCTGCGAATCCTTACCTTGCATACTCGCTGCTTCTTGCAGCTGGTTTGAAGGGTATCGAGGAGAATTACGAACTTCCTAGCGAAACTGAAGATAATGTTTGGTCATTGTCTGACTTGGAGCGTCGAGCAATGGGGATTGACCCCTTGCCTCAAAGTCTCGATCATGCCATAAGGCGACTCGAGGAGTCTGAGTTGGTCGCCGAGGTTCTGGGTGAGTCAGTATTCAACTTCGTGCTGGCCAACAAGCGCCGAGAGTGGGAGCAGTACCGAGCTCAGGTAACAAAGTTCGAGCTAGAACAAAATCTTCGCAATCTCTAGATGGCCTTTGACAGACCTAACTCACTAAGCGAGCTGGCAAAGCTTGGCTTTGAGGAGTTATCCGAGACAATACCTAAGCTTGAGAGACTCGTTGCCCAGATTGGTGATCGCGGACGTGTCGCACTCAGCCCCGTCTCCAAATCTGCCTCTCCAGACAGAGCGCTTGAGGGATTCATTCGACTCGCTGAGGTTTCAGGAAAACAAATTACTCAGCTGCTAAAAAATGAGCGAGCAAGCCTTCGACTCGGAAGACTTCTCGGCGCATCCGATGGCCTTGCGGATTTCTTAGTGCGACACTCGAGTCACATAAAGATATTTCAATCACCATCCAGGCTTCCGAATCAGTCTGAGTTTGATAGCGGATTTTCTAAATTGGCGAGCTTGGAAATATCCAAGGCTCGAGAAGAACTGCGAGTAATTTATAGAGCCTTTTTGACTCAAATCGCTGACTGGGATCTCGATCAGAGCGATTTTCGCAGTGCGATTGAACCAGGAACTAAGGTGCTTTCTGATTTAGCAGGGTCCGCACTACAAGCTTCTCTTGCTATTGCTTACCGGGAACTTATCGAAGAGGCGAAGTTTCCAGCAGAACAAATTTCCTCCACAAAACTCTCGATAATCGGAATGGGTAAGTGTGGTGCCAGGGAGCTCAATTATCTAAGCGACGTTGACGTCATTTTTGTCGTAGACGCGGACCATGAGAATCAGATTGAGATTGGTACGAGGCTTGCAACTAGGGCTATGCGCAACCTCGATGTCCCCGGGATTGAACCACCTCTGTGGCAAGTTGATGCCAATCTGCGTCCCGAGGGTAAGTCAGGCGCGCTTGTCAGAACGCTGGAGGCTCACATTGCCTATTACGAAAAATGGGCAGAGAACTGGGAGTTCCAGGCCCTACTTAAGGCTCGACCTATTGCCGGAGACCCAGGCCTTGGCGAGCGTTACATGCAAGCCATTCCTAAGCTCATTTGGGAGCGTGGAGATCGTTCAGGTCTAGTCGAGAACGTGCGCCGCATGCGACAGCGTGTGTTAGAAAACATCCCCGCTGACCAGCGTGACTTTGAAATAAAACTGGGCAGAGGTGGTTTGCGAGATATTGAGTTCACCGTTCAGTTGCTTCAGCTTGTGCATGGCACAAACTACCCAGCAGTCAGGGCGCAGGACACTCTCTCCGCGCTTGACGCTCTTACCGAAGCCGGATTTTTAGGAAGAGACGACCGTGATAGTTTCAAACTTCACTACCAAACACTTAGAGCCCTAGAACACCGAGTTCAACTTTCAAAACTTCGCCGTGACCATTTATTGCCAAGTAATGAGAGCGATCTGCGTCGCATAGCCAGGGGCCTTGGAGCGGGTCTGACAATTGTTGAGTTGAAGACTCTCTGGGACTCGACCAGAGCAAAAGTCTCGGAGTTGCACGATTCCGTCTTCTATCGACCACTACTTAATTCAATGGCAACTCTTGGAAGCGAGGATGTGAAGCTTTCCGACGAGCAAGTTTCCCAGCGACTCGAAGCTCTCGGATTCGTAGATACCAAGGGCGCGATTGCGCACATAACCTCGCTTACCCAGGGGATATCTCGAAGGTCAACCATTCAGAGAACACTGTTGCCTGTTCTGCTTCGTTGGTTGGGAGAGGGAGTCAACCCTGACCGCGGATTGGTAGCGTTTCGAAGGCTAAGCGAGTCGCTGGGTGAGACGCATTGGTTCCTGAGGATGCTGCGCGATGCATCTGGAGCTGCTGAGCGTTTGATGAAGGTTCTTTCGAATAGTGAATTCATAGCTCGGCTCCTGGAGCACATACCTGATTCATCCGAGTGGTTTGGTGACGAGCAAGACCTAAAGCCGCGAATGGCGAGGGACATCTCGAGCGAGATCGCAGCGATTTTAGAGCGCAATGCTTCTGTTCGCTCTAGCGCAGATGCCATTCGCGCCATTAGGCGTCGTGAAGTATTGCGCATAGCGATCGGAGGAGTTCTTGGGGCAAACACCATTGAGGACGTGAGCAAGGGTTTATCTGAACTTACAGACGCATACCTTCTGGGAATGCTCCGCCTTGCATTTATAGAGAATCAGCTGGAAACGGATGGTTTCGAATTTTGCATTGTCACTATGGGAAGGTTGGGTGGAAAAGAGCTTGGCTTTGGATCAGATGCTGACGCCATGCTGGTTTATCGCTCATCCTTGGAGAATGCGCAGCAGTTGGCTGAATCTGTCAGTTCGAGTTTGATGAATCTTGTTACAGACGCTCTCCTTGGATTCGAATTGGACCTTGGCCTAAGGCCAGAAGGCAAGCAGGGCACAAGGGTGCGTTCGCTTGATTCTTATGCTGCCTACTACTCGAGATGGGCAGAGATCTGGGAATTTCAAGCCTTGGTTCGCGCTAGGCCAATAGGTTCCGAAGCCCTCGCTGCAGATTTCGAGAATCTAATTCAGCAATACCGGTATCCAGAGCAAATGGATTCGAAGGCACTTTTGGAGATTCGAAGAATTAAGGCCCGCGTTGAAAGCGAAAGATTGCCCCAGGGCGCAGACAGTACCAGGCATCTCAAACTTGGCCGCGGTTCTATCAGCGACGTTGAATGGCTCGTCCAAGTTCTGCAGATGCGTTTCGCTCACAGTTACCCATCCCTGCGCGTGCTGGGAACAGTCCAAGCCCTGCAGGGCTGCGTGAGTGAAAAACTGCTGGAGCAGTCTGATGCGGAAATTCTGGAAAAAGCGTGGCGAATCGCTTCCAGGGCCAGGTCGGGCCTGATTCTTGCCAATGACAAGTCGAATGACACCATTCCAAGTGACCGGAAACAACTTGAGGCACTAGCTCGCATTCTCGAATACGAACCAGGTAGAGCATCCCTCCTCGAGGAAGATTACTTAGCAGCCACTCGCCGGGCTAGAGCAGTATTTGAAAAACTCTTCGTTAAATAGCCAAAGGGCAGATTGCTCTGCCCTTTGGATTTCTAATTTACGGTTTAGACGCCGTAGTACAGCTCGAACTCGTGTGGGTGAGGTCGCTGAGCGATCGGCTTGATTTCACGCTCGCGCTTGTAATCAATCCAAGTCTCGATCAAGTCCTTGGTGAATACATCTCCCTGCATTAGGTAGTCGTGGTCCTTCTCTAGCTCGTTTAGAACTGCGTCTAGTGAACCAGGAACCTGTGGGATGTTCTTCGCCTCTTCGGCAGGGAGCTCATAGAGGTCCTTGTCGACTGGAGCGTGTGGCTCAATCCGGTTCTTGATTCCATCGAGACCAGCCATGAGCATGGCAGCAAACGCTAGGTATGGGTTGCTTGATGCGTCTGGAGCACGGAACTCAATTCGCTTTGCCTTCGGGTTAGAACCAGTCAGCGGGATGCGAATAGCTGCGGAACGGTTTCCGGCCGAGTAAACCAAGTTCACTGGCGCTTCGAAGCCAGGCACCAGTCGGTGGTATGAGTTAACCGACGGGTTGGTGAATGCCAAAAGTGATGGAGCGTGCTTTAGTAGTCCGCCGATGTACCAGCGAGCGATGTCGCTTAGTCCGCCGTAGCCATTCTCGTCATAGAACAGTGGCTTGCCGTCTTTCCAGAGCGACTGGTGCACGTGCATACCAGAACCATTGTCTCCAAAGAGTGGCTTCGGCATGAAGGTTGCGGTCTTGCCATACTGAAGTGAGGTGTTCTTCACTACGTACTTGAACTTCTGAACATCGTCAGCCGACTTCACAAGGGTGTCAAAGCGGTAGTTGATTTCACACTGACCCGCAGTTCCAACCTCGTGGTGGCTTCTCTCAACTTCAAGACCAGCGGCCTCAAGTTCCAAAACGATTGCATCGCGGATGTCAGCTAGGTGGTCAACGGGGGAGACTGGGAAGTACCCGCCCTTGTATGGTGTCTTGTTTCCTAGGTTGCCACCATCTTCATCGCGTGCGGAGTTCCATGCACCCTCGATGGAGTCAACTAGGTAAAAGGAGGTGTTTGATTTGGTTTCGTAGCGAACCTCATCGAAAATAAAGAACTCTGCCTCAGGTGCAAAGAAGGCAGTGTCTGCAATACCGGTGGTCTGCAGGTAACGCTCGGCCTTGTGTGCTACCTGACGAGGGTCACGGTGGTACAGCTCACCGTTACGTGGGTTGTAGATATCGAAGTTCATGATCAGAGTCTTCTCGATACGGAACGGATCGATGTATGCAGTAGTCACATCAGGAATCAACTGCATGTCTGATTCGTGAATCGATGCGAAACCACGAATAGAGGAACCATCGAATAGCTGTCCGTTTGCAAAGAACTCTTCGGTAATTTGAGAAACAGGCAGGTTGAAGTGCTGCGGGACACCTGGAAGGTCGGTAAAGCGAACATCAACGAACTTAACGTTTTCGGCCTTGATGTACGCCAACACCTCGGAGGCGGTTTTGAACATGTTTGTCCCCTTCGTGGTTATGACAAATGGAAATTCCCGCTTAGGAATGGGTCAAAACTAGCGGGTTTTTGTTTCCGGAATGTTAAAACTTGCGCTTTGGGGCGCGGAACTTAAGCGGGTCGATGCCCTTTGGGATTGCTGGCCCCGAGCCCAGGGACTCAAGTCTGCTCACAACCGCGGTTACCTCAGCCCGGTTTAGAGCCTTGGGGAGCTTGTAGAGAGTCTTGGTAAGAAGGTGAAGCCTGATCCCGTGCTCATCTGTGCCAACCCGCAATTTGTGTATAGCTACACCAGGGGCAACCCTTGCAACCTTCTTAGCTTCATCCTCGAGCATTTGGCGAACTCTTACGGACTCACCCTCGGCTATAAGCACAACACCAGGCTTGCCGATTGCTCTATAAACCGCGTTTTTTGACTTGGGATCGACCGCGACCGGCATGGATTTTGCTCGCCAAGAACGTCTCATGTTTGAGTCAAGCACTGCGCCGACGGCACCCGCTTGCCCCTCAATTTGTTGAAAGGCGGCGCGTTCGGCTCTTCGTGTCATGGTAACCATCGCGCCTAGGACACCAGTTAGTAAACCTGTAAACGACCAAAGTCCAACATTCCATGGGTCAGAACCATTGGTCAGGAACCCAATCCCGATGAATGCGCCTAGAACTAGTAGCAAGACCAAGATTGCTAGCCATGCTGCACTGGGGTCAGCTTTTGAAGTTACCTTGTAGACCTGCCACAGCTGTCTTAGCCTGCCGGGTTGCTTGTTCTTATCTTTAGCCACGGAAGTATCTTAGTTAGCTGGTTGTCACGGCTTGAGCAAACTCGAGTTTTTCAGCCAAATGCGTAAGCTGCTCCGGTATCTCCCAGCCCTTAGATTGCATGCTTTTCGCCCATAACCTGCCGGCCCGATAAGAACTTCGCACCAAAGGCCCAGCCAGCACACCAATGAAGCCAATTGACTCCGCTAGTTTTGCCAACTCGACAAACTCTTCAGGCTTCACCCAACGATCAACGGGATGATGGCGAGGGGAGGGTCTCAAATACTGAGTAATTGTGATGATGTCTGTTCCTGCATCGTAGAGGTCTTGCAGAGCCTGTTCTACTTCTGGGATTTCCTCGCCCATTCCCAAGATCAAATTCGATTTGGTCACCATGCCAGCATCCCTTGCTTGGGTAATGACATTCAGTGAGCGCTCGTAGCTGAATGCCGGACGTATCCGTTTGAAGACTCTCGGGACTGTCTCAAGATTGTGCGCAAATACTTCTGGTTTCGCGTCGAATATTTTCTGTAGCAATTCAGGTTTCCCAGAGAAGTCAGGGACCAGGATCTCAACGCCGGTACCCTCAGACTGGGAGTGAATCTGTCGGATTGTTTCCGCGTATAGCCATGCGCCTTCGTCTGGAAGATCGTCTCGCGCAACCCCAGTAACCGTTGCGTAGCGTAGCTGCATCTTTGCAACTGAGTCTCCGACGCGTCGGGGCTCATCGGCGTCAAATGCCGCTGGCTTGCCGGTGTCAATTTGACAGAAGTCACAGCGGCGCGTGCACTGCGATCCACCAATCAAAAATGTTGCCTCGCGGTCCTCCCAGCATTCGAAAATGTTTGGACATCCGGCCTCTTGGCATACGGTGTGCAGATCTTGAGATTTAACAAGCGAATGAAGTTGGCGATACTCGGGTCCCATTTTCGCGGTCGTGCGGATCCAACTAGGTTTCTTCTCAATCGGAACCGAGCTGTTCTTTACTTCAAGTCGCAGAAGTTTACGTTCAGGCTTAGCGTCTGACATTTGGAATATCACCCAACTTCTTTTCAATAACTTCCGCCACCTGGACGGGAGTTATGTCTAAACCTGTTTCCTTGGAAATTGTTGTTGAATCCGCATCCGAAATCCCACAAGCCACTATGTAATCGTAGGGCTCCAGGGAGTTATTGCAATTCAAAGCGAACCCGTGCATGGTCACCTTTTCGGCAACACGAATGCCGATAGCCGCGATCTTTGACTGTTTGCCCGCTTTTTCAACCCAGACCCCGGTTCTCCCTTGAACTCGGACGCCTCGAATACCGAATTCGGAAATGGTGTCAAGAATTGCCTGCTCGAGGTACCGAACGTATCCAACAACATCAATTGGTTGGGGGAGGTGCATAATCGGATATCCAACCAACTGGCCCGGACCGTGCCAAGTGATTTTGCCGCCTCGGTCAGTTTCTATATACCTCGCACCATTTGTTGGAAGCTCAAAGCTGTCAGTTCGCTTGCCAGCTGTGTAGACCGATTCGTGCTCAAGTAGCAGGCAAGTGTCAGGCACCTCTCCAGCCACGACTTTTTTGTGCAAGTTTCTTTGTAGCTCGAGACCCGACTCGTAGCTAACGAAATCTGGATCAAATCCAACGCGTTGGAAGATAGGCATCAGTTATCAACAACTTCATAAGTTGTGCACTGGGAAGAAGTCAAACAGCGTTCAATAGCTAAATGAATATCTACCTTAAGGTTCTCGGAAAGGCGTGGCTGATTTGGGGCGATCCCAAACTCTGCACGACCGAGGCCTACCAACTTGTTACTGCCCCTAACGGTCACCTTCGACTCAAGTATTAGATGCCGAGGTTTGACTCGAAGGCGCCGCTCTCTAGTCTTCCTTTGACTTCGACTAGGAATCTAGATGCGTCTGCACCATCAATAATTCGGTGGTCGTAGCTCAGCGCCAGATAGACCATTGATCTAATCGAGATTGAATCGTTGCCCTCGGAATCGGTAACGACAACGGGTCGCTTTGTCACAATTCCGGTTCCAAGGATTGCACTCTGTGGCAAGAACACTACTGGTGTATCGAATAGTGCTCCGCGTGAACCAGTGTTGGTGAGTGTGAATGTTCCACCAGATAGCTCGTCTGGCTTGAGCTGGCTCTTTCGAGTGCGGTCAGCAAGATCCGCAATACTGAGTGCAATCTGCGCGAGAGTAAGAGATGCAGCGTCGCGAATTACTGGAGTCAAAAGCCCGCGTTCGGTGTCAACTGCAAAACTAATGTTTTCTCCAGCGTGGTAAACAATATTGTCACCCTCGACAGAGGAATTGATCTTGGGGTGTGAACGAAGTGCTTCGGCCGCTGCGAGGGTAAAGAACGGCATGAAGTTCAGCTTGATTCCAGTCTTCGCTTGGAAGCTTCCTTGAACTTTAGAGCGAAGCTGTGCAATCTTCGTAACATCAACTTCAACAACAGAAGTTAGCTGCGCTGTCTGCTGCATAGAAGCAACAGCGCGCTCTGCAAGGACCTTACGAAGGCGTGACATTGGTTCGCTGGTTCCGCGAAGTGGCGAAATAGGAGAAGCAACATAAGTCGGAGCTGCTGGAGCGTTTGACTTTCCAGATGCTGCTGCTAGGACATCCTCTTTGCGGATTCGTCCGCCAACACCTGTTCCATTCACGCTGGCTAGGTTCACACCTGAGTCATGTGCGAGCTTGCGAACAATCGGCGTTACATAGTTTGGATCAGACTCAATTGCGGAGGCGTTGCCTGTGATCACTGGAGCTGCAACCGGTGGTGGAGCCACTGGGGCTGAAACTACTGGTGCCACAACGGGCGCGACGACAGGCGCCGCGACCACCGGTGCAACCGGTGCAGGTGGGGGAGTTAGGACAACTGGAGCAACTGGAGCAGCGACTGGTTCAGGTTGAACCGCAACTGGCTCCGCAGCTGGAGTTGGGGTCGAGACAGGTGCGCTGGCTCCATCACCAATTACTGCCAGAACTGCGCCAACTGCAACCGTCTCGTCCTCTTTGACCAGAATCTGTTGGATAACGCCTGCGAAGGGCGAGGGGATCTCTGTGTCAACTTTGTCGGTGGAAACCTCAACTAGCGGCTCGTCAACCGCAACGCTCTCTCCGACCTTCTTTAGCCAACGAGTCACGGTTCCTTCGGTAACGCTCTCACCCAGTGCTGGAAGAACTACATCGCTCATTATTTACTGATCTCCTTGTTCGAATTTCTATGCGTGGGCGTGAAGCGGCTTGCCAGCTAGTGCCAAGTGGGCTTCTCCGATTGCTTCATTCATGGTTGGGTGGGCGTGAACTAGTGGAGCCACATCCTCTGGGTAAGCCTCCCAGTTAACAATAAGTTGGGCTTCACCGATCTGTTCTCCGGCACGGGATCCGATCATGTGGAAGCCAACAACGGGACCATTGACCTGGCGAATTAGCTTGACGACACCAGCGGTTCCAAGAATGTTGCTCTTTCCATTACCGGCGAGGTTGTACTCATAAGTTGAAACAGCTTCCGCGCCGTACTTCTCTTTAGCTTGGGCTTCGGTAAGACCAACGGATGCAATTTCTGGCTCGCAGTAAGTAACCCTTGGAATTCCCCACTCATCAACCTTCAGTGGATTCAGACCAGCGATCTCTTCCGCAACGAAAATTCCCTGCATGAAGCCTCGGTGTGCCAGTTGAAGGCCAGGCACGATATCGCCGACCGCATAAACCCCAGGCAAGTTGGTTTGCAATCTGTCGTTAGTAAGAACAAAGCCGCGGTCCATTTGAACGCCCTGCTGTTCGAAACCAAAACCGGTTGCATTCGGACCGCGCCCTACAGCAACCAACAAAATGTCAGCTGCAACGACTTCACCATTCTCCAATTCGACCATCACTCCAGATTCAGACTGATTGACCGACTTAAACTTATTTCCAAGTTTGAAATCAATTCCGCGCTTGCGATATGCACGTTCCAAACCCTTACTCATTGCTGGATCCTCATTTGGAACTAATCGATCGAAACCTTCGATGATTACAACCTCAGATCCAAAGCTGCGCCATACCGAAGCGAATTCAACTCCAATTACTCCGCCGCCCAGAATTGCGACTCGGTTTGGAACCCAGTCCATCATCAAGGCTTGATCTGAGGTGATTACTCGTCCACCAATTTCAATTCCAAGAGTCTTGGTAACCGAGCCTGTGGCCAGAATCACATTCTTTCCCGTGTAGATTTCACCGTTTACAGTGACGGACTTTGGACCAGTGAGTCGCCCCTCTCCGGTAATGAAATTTATGTTTTTGGATCCGACTAATCCGGTTAGACCCTTATAAAGCTTGTCGACAATGCTGTCTCGATATTTGTTCACAACTGACATGTCGATGGAGCGAAATTCGGCATTCACACCAAAGTTCGCTGCTTCTTTGGTTACATCGGCCACCTCGGCTGCGTGCAACAGTGCTTTAGTAGGGATGCAACCGCGGTGCAGGCAGGTGCCGCCTAGTTTGTCGCGCTCGATGAGTGCGACACTCATTCCCAGCTGAGCTCCCCTAAGCGCAGCGGCGTATCCGCCACTTCCGCCTCCAAGGATTACAAGGTCAAAATTGTGTTCTGCCATTAATGCTCCAAAAAATGTGGGTAACTGCTTAAGCCTACTACCGGCTCTGTTCGAGCTGTTCGACCATGGTTACTAGAGTTCGAATCATGACTCCGGATGCCCCACTCGGCGTGCTGCCATAGGATGCACCGGCATTATTCCCGGGCCCCGCAATATCCAGATGTGCCCAGCTGAGCGGTTTCTTTCCACCCTTGACAAACTCTGCTAGGAAATGCCCGGCGATTAGCATTCCGCCAGCGCGATTTCCTATCTTCACGTTCGCAATATCGGCTATCTCTGAATCCAGCAAAGATCTAAGTTCCTGAGGCAGCGGCATCTCCCAAAGAAGCTCCCCGGCGTTCTCAGCTGCCCGAAGCACAGACTTGACAGCCTTTCCTTCCCCCATGACGCCTGCATAGCGATTTCCGAGGGCGATAGAGGCTGCGCCGGTGAGGGTAGCGATGTCGATCACGTGATCCGGATCTGTTTCCATGGCGAGCGAAAGTCCGTCGGCCATAACCAACCGGCCTTCGGCATCGGTATTTAGAACCTCAACCGTTTTTCCGTTTCTAATTCTGATTACGTCTCCGGGTCTTGTCGCCGAGCCCGAAGGCATATTTTCAGCCAGGCATAGATACGCGTCTAGGCGAACTCTAAGTTTGCGTTCCGCGACTGCCAAAACGGTGGCCAGCGCGCTAGCTGCACCTGCCATGTCGTATTTCATACCAACCATGGATTCGGCTGGCTTCAGAGAAAGACCTCCCGTATCGAATGTGATTCCCTTGCCGACAATGGCAATGTGTGGGCCGCTCTTTCCATAGGAAAGCTTCACCAAGCGCGGTGGTCTTGCGGAGCCTCTACCTACAGCACTAATTCCACCGCATTTTTCGCGTTCCAACTTCTTTTCGTCCCAGATTTCAACGCGAATTCCCAAAGCCTTGGCTTTTCTGGAAGCGATGCTTGCCAACTCCGCCGGCCACAGATCATTCGCAGGGGTATTAATAAGGTCACGTGCAAAATTGACATGTTCAGTAAGCCCTTTAGAGCGCTTGAAGTCGTGCTTTGCTAACTCAGCTGGTACCAAGATGCTGATTACAGACGAATTCTTTACCTCTTTGTAGCGAGACAGCTTATGGTTTCCCAGCAGTAACCCTTCGATCAATGCATCCAGCTGCTCGGAACTGGACACATCGGAAACAATCAACTGCTTCGACTCCAAGGAAGCTGCTCTGGAGACAGCCCCGCCAAAATCCCTGTACTCACTTGGCTTCTTGAGGGTTTCACCAACACCAATTGAGACAACCGCCAGCCCCTCATGGCTAAACCTGGCAACCGAACCTGGTTTGGCTTCAGCTTTGAAGAGCTTCAATTGATTAGAACTAACCGCTTTTTCAAAAACCCCTGCTCCAATTGACTTTGACTTGGAAGACAGCGGAAGCACTACTAGTTGAATTGATTTATCGATCTTGGTGACGAGATTTATTGAGGGCACGTCAACAAGTCTAAGGATTAGGATTTAGTCGTGGCCGAGCTTTACAGAGTGTTTGGAAGTCAAGGAGAGGACCTTTCTGGTCTTCCCATGGTCGCCATGATTAGTGGTTTCACTGATTCAGGTCTTTCTACCGCGCAGATATCCGATCACTTTTTCGCCAACCTTGATAGCGATTTGTTAGTTCGTTTCAACAATGACGAGTTACTTGACTATCGTTCCAGAAGACCGTCGATGTATTTCGAGAAAGACCACATCGAGAGCTATGAGCCCGCAACTCTGGGAATCCATTTGATGCGCGATGAAGCAGGTCAGAAGTTCTTATTCCTGGAAGGCTATGAGCCAGATTTTCGCTGGGAAGCATTTAGTGAGGCGATAGTCGATTTAGTTGAGCGCTTCGAAGTCAGCAGTTTTACCTGGGTTCATTCAATCCCTTTTCCAATTCCGCACACTCGCCCGACCGGAATCACGGTTTCGGGAAACAGGCGTGACATGACGGAGAAGTATTCGGAGTGGAAACCGCAGACCTCAGTCCCCGGAAACGTCATGCATCTGCTCGAATTCAAGTTGGTCGAAATTGAGGTCCCAACAGTTGGCTTCGTGCTGTTGGTTCCGCATTACCTTGCAGACAATGAGGTTCCGCAAGCCGCGCTCAAGGGAATTGAACTAATCACAGCCGCAACTTCACTGGTCTTTCCTACCGATGAGATCAGAGAGCGAGAGGCGAAATTTAGCGCCAAGGTAGAGAGCCAGGTCCAAGAAAACCAGGAACTGGCCAAGCTTGTTCAGACCCTTGAGGCTGGCTATGCCTCAACCGACGTTGGACCATCAAGATCCCCGATCGCGAAACCTAGGACAGAAGTTCCTAACGCTGAGCAAATAGCCCAAGAACTTGAGAACTACTTAGCATCGCGAAGCAAGACCCAGGGCGAGGAAAACGCGGAATAGTCACGGGAAATCCCTGTTATATAGGGCTGTGGCGGAAAAACTGTGCCATACTTGTTCGAAACCCTTTCAGGTCTGCTTTTTCTGACTTGACAAGGGTTTAAAGTCTGCCCAAACCAAGAAGGTCATCATCGTTAGTCTCACAGCCCGCATTAAGGCAAAACTTAACCCTGGGAAAGCCCCCAAGGCGCCTGTTGCCGCACCTGCCAAGAAGGCTGTGAAAGCTGAGCCCGTCGCAAAATCAAAGGCAAAGGCACCAGTAAAGACCAGTAAGCCTGCCACCAAGGCAGCCGCGGCGACTAAGACCACCAAGACTTCTGCAACTAAGAGCACAAAACCCTCAGCTAAGGGGTCCAAGCCGGTTGCAAAACCTTCAAAGCCCGCTGCTAAGGCAAAGCCGGTCGCTAAGTCCTCTGTCACAGTAAAGAAGGCTGCGTCTAAGCCCGCGGCAAAGTCAAAGGCACCAGTCAAGACTCCTGTAAAACCATCTAAGTCTTCAGTGAAGCCCGTCTCCAAGGTTGCGAAGCCAAGCTCAAAATCACCAAAGACAGCCGCGAAGGCTGCGGCAAAGCCCGCCAAGCCAGCGGGCAAGACCACAAAAGTTTCGCCCAAGCCTGCTTCGAAGACAGCTAAGCCGACTGCAAAGGCCTCAAAACCCTCCAAGCCTGCAACCAAAGTAGCTACCAAGCCATCGGTGAAAACCACTTCCAAGCCGGCAAAGCCAGTTACTCAAAAAGCTGAAAAAGCTACCAAGGTAAAGCCCGAACCAAAAGTAACTACTAAGAGCGCGAACAAAGGTCCAGAGCCGAAACCTGTAAAGGGGAAGCCTGCCACTAAGTCCAAGGCAGTTGTTGGGGGAGACGAAGACGAAGAACTCGACGAAGATGTCGAGGTAGAGGAACTTGAGACCGTCGATGAGATTGTCGCGGAAGCACAGGAAGCTGTAGATCTAACTGCAGAGCCTGAAGATGACTCTGAAGTCGCTGCAGAGGAAGTTCTACCAGCCGATGTGTTGGTACTTAGCAACGATGACGACGACATTCCTGCTCAGAATCTCACGATTTCAGGCGCAACAGCTGATCCCGTTAAGGACTACCTAAAGCAGATCGGTAAGGTCGCACTTCTAAATGCGGAGCTTGAGGTTGAACTAGCGAAGCGTATCGAAGCTGGATTGTTTGCCGAGGAGAAGCTGGCAACCGCAAAGAAGTTGAATCCTGCTGAACGACGAGACCTAACCTGGGTCGTTCGCGATGGGCAGCGTGCAAAGAGCCACCTACTTGAAGCAAACTTGCGTCTCGTGGTTTCGCTTGCGAAGCGCTATACCGGCAGGGGAATGCAGTTCCTAGACCTCATTCAAGAGGGAAACCTTGGTCTTATTCGTGCGGTAGAGAAGTTTGACTACACAAAGGGATACAAGTTTTCCACCTACGCAACCTGGTGGATTCGTCAGGCAATCACTCGAGCCATGGCTGACCAGGCTAGGACTATTCGTATTCCAGTTCACATGGTTGAAGTGATCAACAAACTTGCGCGCGTTCAGCGTCAACTTCTTCAAGACCTGGGCAGGGAGCCGACTCCAGAGGAATTGGCAGCCGAGCTAGACATGACTCCCGAGAAGGTTGTCGAGGTTCAGAAGTACGGTCGCGAACCTATCTCGCTTTCAACACCACTAGGTGAAGATGGCGATAGCGAATTCGGTGATTTGATTGAAGATACCGAGGCGGTAGTTCCTGCTGATGCAGTCGGATTCACGATGTTGCAGCAAGAACTTGAGCGCGTGCTTGACTCTCTTCACCCTCGAGAAGCTGGCGTTATTCGGTCACGATTTGGCTTGGGCGATGGAGTTCAAATGACCCTCGATCAAATCGGTGAGAAGTTCGGCGTTACCCGTGAGCGAATCAGACAGATTGAGTCGAAGACTATGTCTAAATTGCGTCACCCATCTCGTTCGCAACTTCTGCGCGACTACTTGGATCAGTAAATGCGTGCGATTCTCGCGGTCGCTATCGGTAGGTTGGTGCGCCACGGAATCAGATTATTCAGGCCTGGTGGAGGGTCATCGGTTCCTGGTCGAGTTGCAGCTTTCATTTATCCCCAACTCCTTACGCGAGCTCTAAGTCAGCTTCCGCTTGGAGTTGCCGTTGTCACAGGTTCTGCAGGCAAGTCTTCGACCACCAAGGCTTTAGTCGAGATTGTTCGAGCGCACGGCGTCTCAGTCTTTACGAATCCTTCTACTTCAAATATCCGTCAAGGTTTCTACAGCTCGATCTTGCAATTCGGTGATTGGCGGGGGCTGATTCGAGAGGACATGGCAATTCTCGAGTGGGATGAGGGCCATGGGGCCGTTTTGGCAAAATCAATTCGCCCTAAGTTGGCGGTACTCACCAATGTTCTTTCGGACCAACTTGACCGATTCATCGACCCCGAATTAGTAATTGAGAAATTGAGAATTATTGCGGAGATGTCGGATTTAGTTGTCGCCAACGGAGATGACCGTAATCTAAAGCAGTTTTTATCAGGGCTTCCAAAAGCTTCGTTTTTCGGATTGTCCCAGCAATTACTATCAGACCCTTCCGCTCCTAAATACGCGTTGAACTTCGGTGACGAACCAAGTGTCGAGTTGGGCATTGAGGTTACCTCTGTCTCCGAGCAGGTAGATGCGCAGCTAGAGGGCTCAAGAATCAGTTTTAGGCCATTGGGGTTAGGTTTCCCGCAAGCCCTGAACACCGCGGCTGCAATATTGGCTGCGAAGAAACTGTTACCGAACTTTGAATCATCTATTGCTGTAGCAACGCTTGGTTCAATGCCCGCCGTGTTTGCAAGGGATGAGCGAGTTCAGCATGATGGGCAAGAGCTTAGATTGTTGCTGGTTCAAAACCCCACTAGCTTCCAACTCAACTTAGATCTATTGAAGAAGCAACCCGATCAATTGATGATTTTGGTTGGAACAGATATTCATGATCCGAGCTGGCTCTGGACCGTGGATTTCTCAATATTGACTCGTGTAGATGTCTTGGGCGGTCACAATGCTCACGCGCTTGCTGTCAGATTGCAGTATCAAGGTATAGAAATCGGAGCGATAGTTGAGAACGTACCCGACGCTGTCGATATGTTCTTGGCTCAGGGCTCAAACTCGGTAAAGACGATTCTTTTTTCAGCGGATGGTATGAGGCGGATGCGCAGACACCTAAGGCTGGCAAAATGACGCTCAAACTTGTTTCTTTCGTTCCTGAGCACTTCAATAACAATGGAGATCAGGGAAACCTCGACGTAATTAAGTTTCACTTAGCAGCACAAGGACTTCCTTTCGAGCAAGCCGGGCAATCCCAGGCTGTGAATGCTGACTTTCTAATAATCGGCGACGGGTCACGCGCGGCTATGCGCTTTTATAGACCCGGGCTTGAGGCTTTAGTCCCAGTCCTGGAAGAGAGGTTGCATGCTGAGAAGCCGACCCTGATAGTTGGGTCCTCCTATGAGTTTTTCAGTCCTCTTATTGGTTTGGGTGATTCGGAAGAGATAACGCGTGTTTCGGACTTTGTCTCGTTGAAGGTCAATGGAGAGGATGTAGTTGGCTACATAAATTCGTCAACGAATCTTCCAAACATTTTTGTCAGGGGAGGCTTTATTGGAACCAAGCTTTATGGCCCCTTGCTGGCTTATAACCCGAAGCTGCTCGCAGAAGTTCTTCAAAGATTAGGAGCGAGGCCGCAATATGCTCCCGGAATGCTGGAAAGCATGGAGCGCTATAGGCAGAGAATTATCTCTTAGAAAGATCTTCGGACTGGTCGTACCAGTTCACAACCAACGGCTCGAGCTTCGCTTTGTTTGCGTTGCCGTGGTGGGCGCAGAATAGTAGCTTCCCAGAGTCAAGCTCTACTCGAATGTAGGCCTGTGCGCCGCAAACATCGCATCGATCGATTGCGGATAATTTCTCTGATTCAGCTGTCTCGTTCATTGCCTATATCTAAACATCCAGGTCAGACAAAAGTGTCCAAAATCGACGAGTTTCGCTAACTGCGAAGTGGCATCTACCCTCTAGACAGCTGGTTGATTAGTGTTCCTGCGTGGAGTCATATTCAGCACGGCATCTTTCGGTCCTAGAGGGACTGGAAGCCGTACGTAAGCGCCCAGGCATGTACATCGGTAGCACCGATGAGCGCGGTCTCATGCACTGCTTGTGGGAGATTATCGACAACTCTGTTGATGAGGCTCTGGCCGGTCACGGAAAGGAGATTGCCGTCACCGTATTCAAGGACGGTTCAATTGGAGTCTCAGATAAGGGTCGAGGAATCCCGGTAGATATTGAGCCTCGTACTGGACTTACCGGTGTCGAAGTCGTCTTCACAAAGCTGCACGCTGGTGGAAAGTTTGGAGGAGGGTCCTACGGTGCGTCTGGTGGCCTCCACGGTGTAGGTGCTTCCGTTGTAAACGCACTATCGGCCAGGTTAGACGTTGAGGTTGACAGAGGCGGCAAGACCTACTCCATGTCTTTCAAGCGCGGTGAGCCAGGGGTTTTTAAGGCTGCCGGACCAGATGCGGCATTCAAACCCTTCGTCGACAAAAGTGAGCTACTAGTGATTGGCAAGGCCGGTAAGAGCGTTACCGGCACCAGAGTCCGCTACTGGCCAGATCCTCAAATATTCGAGAAGAATGCAAATTTCTCGGCAGAGAGCCTTGCTCAACGCCTCAGACAAACCGCCTTTTTGGTTCCAGGCCTGAAGCTTTCGGTTTTTGAGGAAGCATCTAAGGCCAAACATGAATTCCACTTCGCTGGAGGAATTTCGGAATTTGTCGAGCACCTCGCGACCGATGCCGCGATTATTCCTATGCAACACATCAAAACCACGGCTAGCTTCACAGAGACTGTTCCAGTTCTGGACGAAAAGTCCGGATCAATGGTGAGCAAGGAAGTAAAGCGTGATTGCAAAGTAGACATCGCACTACGTTGGGGAAATGGCTACGAAACTGAGATTAGAAGTTTCGTAAACATCATCTCAACTCCAAAAGGTGGCACCCATCTATCCGGCTTCGAGACAGGACTGCTCAAATCTGTTCGATCTGCCATAGATGCAAATGCACGCAAGCTAAAGGCTTCGGGCTTGAAGATTGAGCGAGACGACGTTTTCGCAGGTCTGACCGCAGTTGTTACCGTTAGCTTCCCAGAACCACAGTTTGAAGGGCAGACCAAGGAAGTTCTCGGTACTCCCGCAATCAAGAACATTGTGTCGTCAGCCGTAGCAGATTGGTTTGACAAGTTCTTTACTCGAACCGGCAAAGCTGGAAAAGCTGAGTGCGAAAGACTGCTTGAGAAGATAGTCAACGAGGCTAAGGCAAGAATCTCAGCGAGGACGCTCAAGGATACGCAGCGCAGGAAGAATGCTCTCGAGTCCTCAAGTCTTCCAAGCAAGTTAGTAGATTGCCGCGCAGACTCTACTTCGGGCTCGGAGTTATTTATTGTCGAGGGCGATAGCGCACTTGGAACGGCCAAGCTTGCACGTGACAGCAAATTCCAAGCGCTTTTACCGATTCGCGGAAAGATTCTTAACGTTCAGAAAGCCTCGATTGCAGACATGCTGTCTAATTCGGAGTGCGCCTCGATAATTCAAGTAATTGGGGGAGGCTCTGGTAGAAGCTTCTCTCTCGAGGATGTCCGCTACGAAAAGATCATCTTGATGAGCGATGCTGACGTGGATGGCGCACACATTAGAACTTTGCTGCTGACGCTCTTTTATCGTTACATGAGACCATTGGTCGAGGCCGGCAGGGTATATGCGGCGGTTCCTCCACTGCATCGGATAATGGTCCAGTCCGGCAAGTCCAAAGAGGCGATCTATACCTATAGTCAACAAGAGCTGGTCGACACTTTGAAGTCGCTTGACAAAGCGAAGAAGAATTACTTGCAACCCATTCAGCGCTACAAGGGCCTGGGCGAGATGGACGCTGATCAGCTTGCAGAGACAACCATGAATCCGGAGAATCGAACCTTGAGACGCATTACAGCCAAGGATCTAGAGGTTGCGGAGCAAGTGTTTGAACTCCTAATGGGGAACGAAGTGGCTCCGAGAAAAGAATTTATCGTTGACTCCGCTGACACATTCGACAGGGAGAGAATCGACGCTTAACTGACTGCTGAAATGTAGTTAGCGGTTTTTAGGCCGGATCCATCTCTTCTATCGTCAACATCCGGAAGCCCAATCTCTCTATCATCGCTATCGAAAGCAATTGGTTTTTCCACGGAGATGCCAGCGAAATAAAGCTGATCTTCGCTTTTGAGGAACTTCTGGCAGCGAACCCCTTGAGATCCACGGCCCTTTCTTGGGTATGCGTTTAGTTTTGTCGCTTTTACGCTTCCGGGGTCGGTGTCGCCAAGAGACTGTGAAGAATTCGCCGCAGTAACCAGCACTGAATCTTTATGCACTGGAGTAAAGCAAATTGCGGGACCTGCTGTGAGGTTAATTCCCGCCATTCCAGATGCCGGAAGACCCTGAGGCCTAACAGCGATTGCCTGGAATATCAGAATGTTTGCGTTTGAAGTAATGAAAGCAAGCTCCGTTTTTTCATCTGCTAAACCCACCCCAATTAGTTCGTCTCTGTCTTTCAAAGAGATTGTCGACACCTGGTCCTTGTCTGGCATAGGACCTTCTATTCGCTTCACCACACCTTGTTTTGTGCCGAGGGCCATGGTCCCCTTAAAGTTCCAGTCAAAAGCACCTATGACTGTTTCGTTTACTCCTAAAAATTTGCGGGCCTCCGGAGAACGCTTTGTGGACTTGCCCTCTGCGGCCGGAGGCAGATTAGCGACGTGGACACGAATGGCTTTTCCGCTTGCCAGCAAGAAGCCCACATCTGAACGAGTTGAAGTCTCTATTGATTTGTATCCCCGCGGAATCTGAATCTTGTGGCCGTCAACTCTGTGGATTCTGAGGTTTGGGGAGACAACGACTGTTACAGGAGAGTCTTTGAGCTCTGTTACCTCTACAACTTTCGCTTGAACCGCTATGCCGGAGGCATCCACGATTTCAGAGCGCCTTGGGTCTGCGTAACGATCGGCAACGTCTTGTAGCTCTTTGCCCACAAGCGTTCTGATTAGGTTTTCATTAGCTAGCAGTTGCTCGAGTTCCGCGATTTCTTTGCGAAGCTCTTCACCCTCTTTTTCAAGCTCTAAGGTGCTGAACTTAGTAAGTCGACGCAATCTAAGTTCGAGGATGTGTTCTGCTTGCAGCTCAGATAAATCAAAAACCTTCATCAGCGAGCTCCTGGCAGAGTCTGCTGTTTCACTCTTTCTAATGAGCTCAATGACCTCATCAATATTCAGGACAGCAATCTGTAGCCCATCGATCAGGTGTAATCGCGCCTTGCGACGATCCAAGCGATTCTTGGAACGACGCCTGACTACTTCAATCCGGTGATCGAGGTAGACCTGCATGAGAGACTTCAACGAGAGTTGCTCGGGCCTTCCACGTACCAGTGCCACGTTATTGATACTGAAGTTTTCCTCTAGCGGCGTTAGCTTGTATAGCGCCTCCAGCACCGATTCTGGATCGAACCCAGTCTTTAGTTCGACGACTAACCTCAGGCCATTCTCCCTATCCGTGAGGTCCACCACGTTGTGAATTCCGGTGAGCTTCTTACTGTTTACCGCATCACGAATCTTTTCGACCACTCGTTCCGGTCCGACTTGGTAGGGGAGTTCGGTGATGATAAGTCCTAGCCTGCGAGGAGCGACCGTATCTATGGCAACTCGGGCTCGCATTTTGAAGGACCCTCTGCCGCTCTCGTAAGCTTCGGTAAGCAAGTCCGAAGAAATCACGATTCCACCGGTTGGTAAGTCTGGACCGGGCACATACTTCATGAGTTCTTCAGTTGTCAGGTCCTTCTTTAGAAGAGCCTTTAGCGCTGAGACAATTTCCCCAAGATTGTGTGGCGCCATGTTCGTGGCCATACCAACCGCAATGCCTGAGGCACCATTAACCAGTAGGTTCGGGAAAGCGGCAGGCAGGACACTGGGCTCGGTTAGTTGAGCATCGTAATTAGGTTCGAAATCAACAACATCTTCATCGAGGGATTCGTTCAGAAGCATGGCCGCCGGGGCGAGGCGTGCTTCTGTGTAGCGCGCTGCAGCCGGACCGTCATCGAGGGATCCAAAGTTTCCATGCCCATCTATAAGCGGAAGTCGAAGCGAGAATGCCTGAGACATTCGCACTAGCGCGTCATAGATGGCACCATCCCCATGCGGATGGAGCTTTCCCATTACCTCGCCGGTAACTCTGGCACTTTTTACGTGACCGCGATCTGGCCTAAGTCCCATCTCGCCCATTTGGTAGACGATGCGGCGCTGGACTGGCTTTAGTCCATCCCTGGCGTCTGGAAGAGCCCGTGAATAAATTACTGAGTAGGAATACTCCAAGAAGCTCTCGCGCACTTCCGTAGCGACATCGATATCGATTATTCGCTCTTGGTTCTTAGTCATATTCCTCGGCTGTGCCAGACTTGCTCGGTGGCCCCAACT
>JACCDL010509820.1_pt1 | contig 22188 bp, 6 predicted proteins | sample 7441931 | NCBI WGS metagenome assembly JACCDL01 (sample SAMN15323437, study PRJNA562643) | freshwater metagenome | isolation source: river surface water | place: USA:Blue River Watershed | collected 2017-08-16 | reverse complement strand
GGGTTGGCTTCCACTTCTGCCTTAGAAGAGAAAGTTAGCCAATCAGTTGATTTTACCGTGGGTAAAGCCACAGACCCTTGAACAGTTAAGATGCCAGTCGGCGTTTTAAATGTTCAAAGGTGTAAAAAAGAAATTCCTGAAGCATTACTTCGTGGGATAGAAGCTAAGAAAAATATATATATGACATATGTTTGTAACAGTTATATTGAATATTTTAAACAAAATGATTCACAGAATAAATCAAAGTCTGATGCATGGCTCGAAAGACAAATTAAAACAAACAAACAATATAAAAATAAAAAAACCGCAGAAGAAAAAGCGGATTTAGCTAAACTACATAATGAACAATATATCAATATGATGCTACCTAAGTGGCAAAAAGATATGCAAGAAATAATCGAATCAAGAGAGAGACAATTCGAGTAGTTTCAATAGATAATACTTATTCATTTGGGTTGCATCTTGAAAAGTAACGTGGAATAAACAAAGCAACACTATTGATAGGATTCCAAAAGTTATACCTGTCCATTATAACAGCTTTCACGCCTTGAGGTAAGAAAGTTTTTTTTTCAAAAGGTTTTTGCTGCTTAGAGTATTGAAATAAACCTTCAATTGGATTAATAGCTGCTATCAAAGATAATCTTTTTTTCTTTTTTTGAAGTATACATAGTGTTTATTGTTGTAGTTGTAAAAAAACTGTATCATCAATACAAGCTATTTCTTCAAACTATTTTTTCATCCTTAAGATTAAATACAAATCTGAAAGACGTTGAGAGTTGATATTACAAACTTTAGTACTTGTAAAGTGTCTGCTTGATATTCCAGCGTTCTTCAAGCATCTTTACTGATAACACTTTTGATAACATCTTTTGGTTTATAGGTTTTTGTACATTACAATATTTATGTAATAAATTAAGTTTTAATATTTAGATGGTTCTTTATTTCTTTAATCTCTTTTTTTAGTTCCTTTATTGCCTCAACAATAATAGATGCCATATTTCCATAAGCTATACTCAGTTTACCTTGATCATCTGTATGAACAACTTCTGGAAGAATACCCTGTACCTCTTGAGCTATAAGACCAGCATACCGCTTTGTATCTTCTGGTAAGTCTTTGCGTTTATATGTATAGCCATTGATTGTATCTAATTTATCAACAGCATTTGTAATACGCTGAAGATCAGTTTTTACATTACTATCAGAGTAAGCAATTATATCAGAAGAAGCAAATATATCACCTATAACATGTAATCTATAACTAATATTGGATGTATTAATACCGACATTTCCTGTCTCATTAATTCTCATTCGCTCTACTTGTGTACCTGAATTTCCCGTTGTAAAATATAAACGTCCTGCTCCACCAGAAACTATATTAACACCTATTCTGGCTCTGTCATTTGCATCTGTGGATGTCGCATTATGTCCGAATCCCATCCACCATTGATCCCCTGCATTCCCCGTATTATTTACTAATTTAATAGTACCTGTATTTGTTGTTGATTGTACAACAAGTGGACATGATGGGGATGCTGTTCCTATACCAACATTACAATTAGTTACAGTAGTATTTAGTGTATTAGCTGTAAAACCACTATTACCACCACCAGCAGACAAAGGAGTTCCATTTATTAAATATTCAGTAGCATTTACTTGCCCAGATACATCTAATAAATACTGAGGGTTTGATTTACTAATGCCTACAAAACCACTTTGATTAATAAGCATACGTGTTGAATATGTACCAGCTACAGAATTAACATTAAAAGATAAATTATTATTACCTATCAACCCTATCTCTGCAAATCCCTGTGATATTGTATTACCACCTTGGGTAAATATAATAGAATTACTATTAGTTGATGCATTTTTAGCTAATATAAGTCTATTATTTGTTAACGTGGATGCATCCAATATAGTACTACCACTTACAACATGTAAATTAGTCAAAGGATTTGATGTATTAATACCTACCAAGTTATTAGTTATTAGAAGTGCTGATGAAGCACTTCCATTCTGTAATATAAGTTTTCCAGAATCGTTCCTAATTATAAAATCATTGGATTCAGCATGAGTCGAGAAATTGTTTTTACTATATGCTAATCCAAGTATTGTTTGTGCAGATTTATTATTTGAAAAGGCTATACTTGTAAATCCCGATGTATTGAATATTAGTCCAGGATTATTCGACATAGTTGTTCTAATTGCTCCATTAGTATCAATTTTATTAACTGGATTTGTAACTCCAATACCCAAATTATTATTACTATAAACAAACTGATTAGTAGCACTATAATTTGAGGTTGCATAATTGTAGTATGGAATTGAGAAAGATGCAGGAGAGTCATCTCTAGTTGCAACAGCTGATAAAGCACCTGTGAAACCTGTTCTTAGTGAATCAGTATTCTCATCATATACCATATAATAATTACTATTCGCAGTGCCACGATTTATTTCAATACCTGACTGCAAAAATGAGTTAAATTCTGCACCATTATTCAGTTTTATTATATTATCGGCTATAGTAACTACAGTAGAATCAATAGTTTGCGTGGTACCAGATACTGTTAAATTTCCAGCAATTTCTAAATTTGAGTATATTCTAGCATTTCCATTAACTTCTAATGTATATGTCGGATTTGATACACCAATACCTAATAATCCTGTTTTACTTAAACGCATAGTTTCTATATTTGAATTAATGAAAACTAAGTTATCATCATTAGATGTCGGGAAAGTTTCTGCAGATATATAAGTATCTTGATTAGTATCTTTAACACCCCCCAAAGATCCCCATGAATTACCTGATCCATACCCTTCAAAAGTATTAATAGTTGTATTGTATCTTATAAGTCCTTGTTGAGGTGTTTGTGGCCGCTGTGATGTATCACCCTTAGGTAATAGAATAGCATCAGTAGAATTTATCTCCAGAGATACTTGAGGATTAGAAGTACCCAAACCTAATTTACCTGATTGTGTAATACGCATTCTTTCAATATTAGAGTTATAGAAAATCAAGTTATCATCATTCGAAGTTGGAAAACTTTCTGCAGATATATATGTATCTTGATTAGTATCTTTAACACCTCCCAGAGATCCCCATGTATTTCCAGCACCATATCCTTCAAATGTGTTAATACTTGTATTATAACGTATTTGTCCTTGAGAAGGGACATCAGGGCGCTGTGCTGTAGTACCTTTAGGTACGAGAATAGCGTCAGTTGCGTTTATATGTAGAGAAACTAAAGGATTACTATTATTGATTCCTATTTTACCTTCAGAGGTTACAGTGAATACTTCATATCCAAATTTATCAGTTATTGAAGAAGGAAAAGATGGATCTTCTAATTCCTGAATATATATCATACCTTGTGTATATGTGGAAAAACTACTCGGTATATCTGAGTTTGTAGCAGCTACCCAACTCAGTCCATAATCCGTTGATATCCATGTGCTTGTATTTCTAATTTGAGAATTTTCTGCACTATTGAATTGAAGTCTAAAAATGTTATTATTATATTGAAAGTACATATAATTAGTTGTTGAATATTTATTAAATAGAAAGTTATAGTCATAAGCTTTCCATATATTTGCTGCTATACCTGGTGTATATAAAGATATTTGTCTTGGCGTTACAATAGTCAATCGATTACGAGAAGACCCCCATACATCCAACTCTCTACCAGTTAAAGGATTTGATACACCAACACCTAAAGCACCGATAACATATGCATTAGATGAGAAGAGAGCATCACCACCAGATACTTTTAATGCGGCTGTTATATTTGAATCACCAATACTTAATGTATTAGTAATATACATATTACTAGTATTTAAATTTTGAATTCCAGAAAGACTAGCTGTTAAATTACATGCAGTTATAAATGTATTTTCAGCAAAAAAGTTACTCATACTAGGCCAAATGCTTATATCTATTACATCACCTGATGATACGTTTTGATCCAGTACTACTTGAAATAGAGTAGAAAAACCATTCCTTTCAATATTTAATGTATAATCATTATTGCTTTGATCTACATAAGCAAGTTTAGTACCATTCATAAAAACATCTGTATCTGTTACTTGCGCAAAAAAATCACCATCTACTTGAATATTAAAATTGCTAGTAGATTGGCTAGGTTGAAATAATCTTCTGATAGGCATTCCAACCTTGAATAATCCCATTACAGTATTACTATCAGTTATGAATAGATTACTATTTTTATATATATTTCCTGTTATATTAATACCACCATCAACATTAATTCTACTAAAAGTATTGCTTGTTCCCACTGAAAAATAATTTGCCACAAACATATTACTAGATGCCCATACACTATTACTTGTGATCTTTAATGCAGACATATCGTTGGAATAAGTTCCAAAGTGAATACATTGATTACTAGTGGTTGTTCTTATAAGCATATCATCACTTAAAGCATTTGTAAAAACATAACCATCATTTACTGCTATTTCAATTGCACCATCTTTAGTTGCCATTTATGTTATCTACATAAAGTTTTTTAGGTTGCTTCTACGCTATTCCTATCTACATCTGTAAGTGCTGTACTAAATACATATATATAATAAAGAGTTCCATTAAGGTACTCACTAGCTTGCGTACGACCTATTGTAACTTCTCCAGCGATAGTATTTTTTGTGGATGAAGTCAAGCTAGCTGAAAATGTAGTATTAACATAAGCATTTCGAATAGACCCATTATAAGTAACTGATACAACATTATTTTCAGCATATGTATCAAACCAAAGATCATTAGCCCACCAATAATTTGAATAACCAGTTAATCTTCTTCTTAACGCATTAGACTGATTATTAGTACCATATGTTCCATTACCAATAATACCACCATTTGTATTATTTATCACACCATGCTTTGTAACAAAAGTATAAGATGCATTACCAGTAGGAATGGTATCTGTTGGTAATGTAAAATTAGTAGATCCACTAAAGTCAACATATTTATTTATAGTATTTATTGTAGGCTGAAGAGCGGTAAGTGATTGTGTAGCATGTCTACCTTTACCACTTTGATCATACCAAGTTGTAACATATCCCGTAGCAGGAAGTGTTAATGTATAAAATCTTCCATACTCTAAACTCTTATTATATAATATCTCATCTAATGAAAGTGCCTTATCTAAATAAATACGTACAGGTCCAATACGACAAGATTGTGCAACATCCAATTGTCCACCCCCAATAACTATATTTCTTCCACTTGTTATTATACCTCCGGGACGTGTTGTGGATGCTACCAATATACCATCTATATATAATAATTGCTGAGTACTTGTTGCGACCTTTACAATATGATGCCAAATTCCATCACAAACTGATTGCGCTGATGTTGCTGTTAAACTACTTGCTGAAGTATTAGTTTCACCTATTGAAATTGTACCATTATTATTTATATTAAGAGTAGCATTCGCAGTAACAGAAGAAGATCCACTATAGTTGGAAATTAGTGCAGTATTTTGTCCACCATTAACACCAGTTGCATCATCCCAGAACCATAATTCAAAAGTATATATTCTATTATTATCCAAGTTGGGTGAAAAGCTTGTAGTTATCCAATCAGTTCCTCCAACTAGAGATACATAACCAGATGTTATAGATGAAGTAGATCCAGATAGGGTTCCTGATCTCGAATTTTCACTTAGATCATATATTTGGCTTACAGAAAATCCATCAGAATTATTAACATCATAATACAATGATAGACCTTGTGTAACAACATTTTCAGCACCATTACCATGATTTAACCATGATTCTAAAGTTTGCCCCCTAGCATTTAATAATGCACCAAGGTTTCCATTTATATCTGAATAAAAGTCACGTATCATATTATCAGTACTTCTTCGGACTCTTACTGTAGGTCCAAAATATGTTCTAGTAACTCGCTTCACACTCCATACACCCATTATAGAGTTTGCAGCGACGCCAGAAATTATATCAAGTGGACCCGTGATTTCAGGTTGAATCCATAAAGATGCTTCTGCTTTAAGTCTATCAGAATCAGATATTGCCTTATTAAATATATAACAATAATACATACCACCAGTCATCCATTCAGTAGTATTAGTAACACCTAAAGTATTATTAACTGAGGTTGAAGTTCTAGTAGTTAGAGGTGTTTTAGACTGAAGTATACCATTTATATAACCATATACATTAGATCTATCGTATTCATATGTCACTACATTTCCAGCTAGATAACCTGATACTATATCAGCTGATGATGACCACCAGTAATTAGTATACCCATTTGTATTTCTACGAATAGCATTACAAGAATTGTTTGTACCATATTTTCCACTACCTAACATTCCTCCTGTTGCATTACCTAGTTCATCATGTTTTATAATAATTGTATATGATGAGTCGTCATAAGGTACTGTTCCATCAGGTAAATTCAAGAATTGATTAACATCAAAATTTACAAATTTACTAATCAAGTTAATAGTTGGTTGAGCACTAGTAGTTTTTTGATAAGCATGATTGTTTTTTCCAGATTGATCATACCATCTTGTTACAAAGGCTGATGCTCCAGCTAACCAATTTACAAGAGACTGTCCTGTTGCATTTAATTCCAGACCTAGATCACCTGTAATATTTGCATAAAAATCCGCTGAAACATTATCTGTACTTCTGCGTATATTAACAGTAGGTCCTGTATATGTATTAGACAGTCGTTGTAAAGAGTATGCACCGACTAAGTTATCATAATCTCTAATAGTATTAACGAATTCTTTATCTGTATTAACGAGAACTTGAAATTCCCAACCATAAGCACCATTCTGAGCGAATGACCAATCAGGATTACCTGCACTAATATAATGTATATTACTTGAATCATTATTACCAATACCTATATCTGGTGTACTACCTGCTGAATGTCTATTCCATGCAATTAATGTTTTTTTATTTATCATATCATGCACTTGAACACAACCATATGTTCCAGTCGTAGCTCTTGTATCATCTACATCAAATGTAGTGGTATTTCCATCACCAAAGAAATTTGATGCAGTATAATTATATGGCCATATTTCTATACGTCCATTTGCAATTGAATAATTACCCACTTGAGGATGGTTACTATATATATTCAAGTTTGTAACATTTCGTTGTTGAATTCCATTAGTATTAACAGTATCTGGAATTCTATAATTATCAAGAGCTGTTTCAAAAGAATCCATAGAAACATATATATAATACATTACTCCATTTCCCATACGGTTTTGCATATAATAAGCTATTCTATTATGTGATTTATTCTTTAGTGCAAGTGAATTATTTTGTATATATGTAAGATTTCCAGAGGCATCTCTTAATGGATTTGTAAAGTCGTATAGTACATTCCATTGACCATCTTCTATAAACCTTGAATCACCTGCAAAAGGATAATTATATATTTGTTTATATTGATTATATATATCGGCAATTTCAAGAGAAGATAGGAACTTATTATAATAAAGCAGTGTACTTATTTTTCCCCAGTATTGTGTAGACTGATAACTACCTATCATACTAATTCCAAAAGTAAAACTAGCTTTTACATCTGTTATATTATATATTTTAACATCCCTTCCAATAGAAAACTGGTAATATGGTGAAGTTGTGCTTAATTTCCAAATTAACATATTAAATGTAGTATAAGGTGTAGGTAGCATAGTCAAATCAATACCACTATCAATAAATTCGTATGTTGTATTATTAAACATCCCTAATCTATTAGATCCAGACTCTACAATAACTTGATGATGTACAGCAGTATTAGTTCTTAGCATTGTTCTGAAATAAGTAGATGAATTCAAAATAGATGTAAAAGCTATAATCGTAGCACTATTAGCACTAGGAATATCTGTTACCCTCGAACAATCACCATATGATCCCTCAAAATTGAAATGAGGAACTGTACCATCTGAACGATATGCTGCAGAGTTTGTGAGGGTAAAATTATAACTATTTTGCGAGTTATCTATTACATTTGTATCAACTGTTGAAGAGTGAGTTAAAGCATTAATCCATAAAATCATGTTTTGTGTAGGAGGATCAGGTGGTATAGCTATTTTTGTATCAGTAATCATAGATGTTAAACTATACCTTTGAGCGATCCAGTTTTCGACTTGATTATATTCAGTAATATTTAAACTACGATTATATACAATGACACATGCAATTGCCCAATCTGATGGTTCATTATATATATTAACTGTATTCACTGATAATTGTGCATATGATGGAGTACCAGGACTAGCATTACTTCTTTGAATACGATTAGATCTATATAAATTATTTTGATCTGTACTAAGAATCCAATTATTACCATGTAAGTCGGATATTGGTGTGATCCATTCATTATGAAATGCTACACCTGTATTACCCCCATAAAATCCAGATAACCAGTTTGTATCGTATCCCGTAAAAATACGTTGTTTTGTACCATTATATCTTGATAAATGAAAAAGGGTATATGTGGGTGGAAGAATACTTGTTGGCCAAGTGAGAGTAGATGTTGTAGTACCGGTCAAAAAATTTCTACCACCTAAAGCAGAATAATTAACAGTTATGGTACCACCAATAGTAGTAACATCATTATAGTTACCTGATATATCTGTCCATTTAGTTACTCCCCATGATTCTGCAGTATACATTCCAACCATACCCGATATCACAGGTGGCATATAGGATAGATTATACTTTTTATATAACCAATTCTCCATTTGTAGTATTTCATTGATAGATAATTCTCTATTATATACAATAATACAAGCAATTGCCCAATCTGATTTTTGAACATTTGCACCAGCTATTGATGAATAATTTATAGAAAGTTGACGTGCAAAATAACTAAGTGTTGGGAAAAGAGTTGTTCTATTGGCTTTTTGTGATCTAAATATTTTTGTCTGATCAGTACATACAATCCAATCTGTTCCATTTGTATCACTTGTTGATTGAGTAATCCAAGAACCATGAAATGCAACACCTGTCTTATCGGTATGAAACCCTGACAACCAGTTTTGTGATAGTCCTTGAAATATACGACCTCGAGTTGCACCATTATGCTTAGCAACATGGAATAAAGTGTATGTTGCTGGTAAAATAGCTGTAGGAAATCTCAAATCTGAAGTAGTATTACCTGATATGAAGTCTCTATTATTGACTGAGTTTCTATTTTGATTAATAGTACCTGTTTTGGTTGTTACATGGTTCCCCGATCCAGAAATATCTGTCCACTGATTACCATTAAAACTTTCAGATGTATAAAGACCAACTAGTCCACTTGATACTGGAGGATAATCATCTGTATCAAATATGAAATTTTTTATATTAGCACTGCCTTGTAATTCTATTCTAAATCTATTCGCTGCAGAATCATATCCAATAAAATAATTACCACCATAGACACTTCTTAAAGTATAATGATTAGGTGCATTATGAGCTGGAACAGCTTTATAACCAAAATCAATGGAACTAGGTCCAGAATTCATAAACATGACAAAACCAGCATGACGAGCATATAAGTTTTGTCCAATATCTTTTAAAAAATATACATACCCAGGCTTCTTGTAATTATTATAAGTTCCTGCTGTATCTAATTGTGTAGTAAAATATATATGTTGTACTGTAGCGTTAACTTGGGAGTTGGCTGGATCATACCGATAATATAATCCATCACTAGTTCTGAGCCGAAATGGAGTAGTTGGATATAAGCTATCAGATGGTATAAATTGTGTTAGAAAATCACTCATTTTTATATTTCCTATAGGAAGACCACTTACACCTCTCAATGACGACATTCGTGTTTGTGTAAGAGGTGCCATACCCATACTATTAGGTGTTGTTAACTCATTTGGATACCCATCATTTATAATACGTTGCATTCTAATTTCCGGATAACCATATAATCTTATCTCTCCAACATGCATCCATGTACCTGCTGCACTATTGTTTCTTAATAATTCAAAGCGAAAAGAGTTATACGCCACTGTGGAATTTGCTGTAAATGTTTGGTCACCACCATCTGTCCATCCAGTAGCTGTCTGTCCATGTATAAGCGTCCAGGTTGTTCCTGGGCCAGTTGAACCATACACATTCCATTTTGTAGGAGCGTTAGCTGTAAAAGCTCCTGTTCTAAGCTGTATATTATATGTATAAAGTTTAATATGATGAGGTATAGAAATATATACATTCATACCAGGAGAAGCGTCAGTTGCATTCGTAAATATAGTTTCACTACTACGCAATCCTTGTTTTGTATTATTATCAGCAACTAATTTGTCAAAAGCACCTGATGGTGGCCATTCATCAGTATTATATGTAGTTGCAAAACTATAAAAATATATAGAATCTGCTGCAGCAACATACCAACCATTAGCATACGATGCAGATGTTACTTTGGTCTTGTATTTAACAAATGTACCAGTTGTCCTTGATGGGATATTATCACTAAGATCTTTTGTCCATGTTCCTCCTGCACCAATACCTACAGGTGGATACTCTCTTAACTCCATTTAATATATATAATATTAATTTCATTCATACTACTAACCGCAGTATAACTACTCTACATATTTGTTACAATATTTACATACAATGTCCATAATAGAAAAGGTAGTATGTATAATGAAGAATATGGTTGTTGAATATATACATTATAATAAACAATTACAGCTATTATTAATGATAAAGCATTGTAAATTCCTGCATTTTCTTGTTTCAAACCATTAGTAAGAAATGGGTAAGCTAAGCAATATATAATAGCAACTATAATTACCCAAGATGCATAACTAGGATAAGTAAGGTAATGAACATAACCAAGGATACCAAATATTATTATCCAAACAATACCAATAATATATCCAGGAGGTAATTTTGGGTGTTTTTGTGTTTTTTTCCCAGTATTCCATCTTTGTAGATATATAAAGTAATTCAATATACAAGCAGCTATAATGGGTGTTAGAACATGGTATATTACATGATTCATCATTATTTATATATATAAAATATAATCATCACACTTCTTACATCTTACCAGATATATCTTGTATTTTTTTCTCAAGTTGTTCAATCTTTGTTATATATTCATTTCTCATATCTTTAATAGCTTCTAGGATGAGTGCCGTTAAACTACCATAATTCAATCCAAATTTATCATTTTCTTTATCATATGTAACAATTTCAGGGAGGATATATTGAGTTTCTTGAGCTAATAAACCTATATATGTTTTATTTTTATCATCTTTTAATTGATCATAATCCTTTCTTGTATATTTATAACCATTTAATTTTAATGATGTTTCTAGAGCATTTTTAATTGGAACTATATTATCTTTATAACGCATATCAGACATAGCAATAATATCACCACTTGCATAAATTGCACCTGTTACTTCTAATGGATATCCCGGTGCTGAATTACCAATTCCAAGACGTGTGTTTGCATTATCCCAATGAAAATTTGTTGGTTGTAATATAGTATTTGTACCATTTCCTACTAATACTTTAGAAGTTGTTAGTGTAGTTGCACCTGTACCTCCTACAGATACAGAAGTTGTACCATAAAATAAACTTGATGCATTAAGTGTTGTTAGATTAGAACCACTTCCGGAAAATAATGTGGATGTGGTTGTACCATTTACTTGTAATAATGTAGATGGGTTAGCAATACCTATACCAAAATTACCTGTTGATAAGATACGAGCTCTTTCAATTCCATTTGTAACAAGCGCTAAGGTATCTTCAGCCGGATGATACATACCAGTATTTGAATCATTTGTCCAGGAAAATCCAGGTATATCAGATGAATCTCCTGCATATCCTAATATTTGGTTCGTTGTAAAAACTTTACCTTGGACATGAAGTACTTCTGAAGGGTTTGTTGTTCTTATACCAAAACGACCATCACCAGTTAATCTGACATATTCATTTGATAGTCCTGTTAACATTTTGATTCCTATATTAGATTCACTATATGAAGTATATAATTGAAGAAATCCTGAAGCATCATTTGATAAACCAGGTACAGATATTGGTGATAAATTAGCATTTCCACCTTGATTTTTTTTTATACGGAGACCTTGTAAAATTAATCCTCTATTAATATTCAAATTGGAATTAATATATATATCATCTTGAATATATGTTGATCCGGCAATATGAACTTTATATAATGGATTTGATATGCCTATACCAAAATTATTATTAGATGTATGAAGAGCAACTTCTCCAAAATTGCTTAGTGATAACATACTTACGGTAGCTGTACCCATTTTATTATTTGAATCCAAGATAACAATACCTTTTTCTTGTTTTTGTATAAGTGAGTCTCCCAGATATATTGTATTTCCGCTTAAATAAAGATCTTTGAATCTTGAATTAGATGCTCCTAGATCATATATCTCGTTTGACGATGGTAATATATGTCCAGCAATTTTAATATTCGAATTCACATATAATTCATCTTTCAAATATGTCTTACCATCTACATGAAGTATCTGTGATGGATTACTAGTTCCTATACCAATTCTACCAGTAGATGTGATCCGCATTGTTTCAATATTGGAATTATAGAAAACCAAGGTATCATCATTAGATGTAGGAAATGATTCTGCAGATATATAGGTATCTTGATTTGTATCTTTAACACCTCCCAGAGATCCCCAGGCATTTCCTGCACCATACCCTTCAAATGTGTTTATTTGTGTATTGTAACGTATTTGTCCTTGTGAAGGGGTGTTAGGACGTTGCGCAGTTGTTCCTTTGGGTAATAACATTGCATCAGTTGCATTTATCTCGACTGATGTAGATGGATTACTTGTTCCAACACCTAGTCTTGAAAGTGAATATATATTGGAGGATGCTTTAATATTACCAATTAGATCTAGAGATTCTGTTGGGTTACTTGTACCAATAGCTTGTCTTTGAAGAACATATATATTAGAGTTAAATTTAGCATTTCCACCACTTAATTCTAAAAACTCACTAGGTGTTTGATTACTTATACCAATTTTTCCATCTTTTGTTATCCTCATTGTTTCAACATTTGAATTATAGAAAACTAAAGTATCATCATTAGATGTTGGAAAAGATTCCGCAGATATATAGGTATCTTGATTTGTATCTTTGACACCTCCCAAAGATCCCCAGGCATTTCCTGCACCATACCCTTCAAATGTATTTATTTGTGTATTATAACGTATTTGTCCTTGTATAGGGGCACCAGGACGTTGTACAGTTGTTCCTTTAGGTAATAACATTGCATCTGTAGCATTTATTTCAACTGATGTAGATGGATTACTTGTCCCAACACCTAATCTTGAAAGTGTATATATATTGGATGAGACTTTGAGGTTTCCAGTGATATCTAGAGACTCTGTTGGATTGCTTGTTCCAATAGCTTGTCTCTGAAGAACAAATATATTAGAGTTGAATTTGGCATTTCCACCACTTAGTTCTAAGAATTCTGATGGAGATTGATTACTTATACCGATTCTACCAGTAGATGTGATCCGCATTGTTTCAATATTGGAATTATAGAAAACCAAGGTATCATCATTAGATGTGGGGAATGATTCTGCAGATATGTAGGTATCTTGGTTTGTATCTTTAACACCCCCCAGAGATCCCCAGGCATTTCCTGCACCATACCCTTCAAATGTGTTTATTTGTGTATTGTAACGTATTTGTCCTTTTGACGGGACACTAGGGCGTTGCGCAGTTGTACCTTGTGGTATTAGAATTGCATCAGTTGAATTTATTTCTAAAGCAACAGAAGGATTACTATTTAATATTCCTACACGTGAATTGAATGTAGCAACATTACTTCGTAATGCTAATGTAGATAAATTTGATTGAAGAGTACCAAGTAATATATTTTGTTCACTAGATTCTGTGTAAATCACCAAGTCCTCAAATTGGCTATCATTAAATACAACATTACTATACTCTAATACTTCCATAAAACCTGTTCTTTCAGCCATATTTACAATGATAAAAGAAAAAGAAAAATTAATTCACATGTACTATATACATACTGATACCTCATATTATGGCAATCCATATGATCCAGATGCTTTTGCATCAGTATATAAAGATGATACATCTGTTGCTGTCAAAACTTTATTGTAAAAACGTGCAAACGCCACATTTCCCACAATACTTGTAGTACGTGCTTGATCCCCAACTGCGAGTACACGATTAGAGTTAGTAAGTGTGGTTGAACTTCCAGTTTTTGTGACAGATGTACCATTAACATAAATAGTACTATTTGATGTAATAATAACATGATACCATGTATTAGTACTTAATGCAGCAGATGCAGTCAAAGCTATTCCAGTATTTGTATTCCATAGATATACTTGGTTTGATGAATTAACTTGAACTTGAATTCCATTATTGTCATTTCCAGATGCATATGAAAAAATCTTGAAAAAATTACCTGTATTTGATGTATATTTAAATAATAATTCAACAGTGTAACCATTTGCGAGATTTATATTGACAAATGCAGAATTAGCTGAAACAGTAGTTGTTAAAGTTATACTTAAAGGATTTGTATTATATGTTGGAGCACTATTGAAAGTTAGATTATAATTACCACTTAAATCAATTACATCTGTACCCGAGCCAGTATAACTTGATGTATTTCTGAAATCATAATTTGCTATCGCTGCATTTGTATTTAAGGATTTACCATAAAAATTAGTAAATTTTATCTGTCCTGTAGCAATACCTGTTAAACTACGAACTTGTGAATCGCTTAATGCTAATTGATTTCGTGTTGCGCGACCCAATGTAGTATTTATAGCAGTATATAAAATTTGTCCGCTACTAGGTAATGCACTCATTTGTTCAAATATATATTAAAATTACATAGTAATTCTATCAAGTTTTTCATTTAATTCTTTGATTCCTTGAATCAATAATGCGATCATATTACCATATGCAACTGATAACTTTCCATCTTCAGTTTGAGTTACTACTTCAGGTAAAACTTTTTGAACTTCTTGAGCAATAACTCCTGCAGATCTTTTTATTGAGGGTATATCAGTTCTTGTAAATGTATACCCATTAATACTCATTATTTTATCAAGAGCATTTGGTATTATTTGCAAATCAGCTTTTACAGATTTATCAGAAAGACCAATAATATCTCCTGCTGCAAATATAGAGGTTGTAGCTGCTCCACTAGCTACATGAAGTGGGTATTGTGGATTAGATGTACCAATACCTATATTACCAACACTATCAATACGAATTCTTTCTACACCACCAGTAACAAATCCTAGACTTGATGCTGCAGGATGGTATAAACCTGTATTACTATCTTCTTTGAAAGCAAAACTTGGGATGCTTACAGAATCATTGCTATTTCCTAATAACTGTGTAGTTGAGTATATTTTACCTTCTACATGAAGCTTTTCAACAGGATTGGAATTACCGATTCCAACACTTCCACCACCCAAGTTTAATATTAACGGTGTTCCACCTACTCCATATATCATAGATTGTATGACTGCAAAATTATCAGTTGTATTATACATAAATGCGAGTCTTTTATTTTGATCTGTACTACCTGTAAGAATAAGATGAGCTTGACCACCATTGGCACCATTATCTCCAGCATAAGGACTATTAGTTCCAAACGCTGTTATCATATCTTTATCGGCTCTAATTATTGTTGGGAATGCTGTGTTGGTACAGTGAATTATAGATCTATTTGCAATTATATTGCTACTTACTTCAATGTTCGAGTTTATTTTAGCTGAACCATTAATTTCTAATTGTGTTGAAGGATTTGATGTTCCAATTCCAATATTCCCTAAACTATATATATTCTGTGATGCTAATATATTCCCTATAAGATCTAAAGACTCGGTTGGATTACTTTTGCCAACACTTAGTCTTGAAAGTGAATATATATTAGATGAGACTTTAATATTACCAATTAGATCTAGACTCTCTGTTGGATTACTTTTACCAACACTTAGTCTTGAAAGTGAATATATATTGGATGAGGCTTTAATATTACCAATTAGATCTAAACTTTCTGTTGGATTACTTTTACCAACACTTAGTCTTGAAAGTGAATATATATTAGATGAGGCTTTAAGATTGCCACTGATATCTAAAGACTCGGTTGGTTGTGTAGATAAAATACCAACTTTATAATTACTCAAGCTTAATACATTAGATGATGATGTTACTATATTCATATTTTGATCTTGTAAGTAAATACCTGTATTGGAAGAGGATACCCATGAAATTGAAGGTGTAGCTGATGTACCAGATGATGATAAATATATATTACTCATTGCTACATCTCCTGACACATCCAATGTATAGTTGGGATTTGAATTATTAATTCCATAATAATTATTAGAATTATTGTAATAAACACCATTTGTGTACGTAGTCAATATTGATTTTGAAATATACCATCTAAACTCTTGAATTACAAAGGAAGATCCACTTAAAAGCTCATTAAATACAACTCTATAATACATGTAATTAGATGTGTTTTCTATTTGACGATCTAAACCTTTGATATATGTCCCCAATGGTGTGGAATAAACATTAGAGTTAACAACATAATAATCTATTGTATTCCAATTTGAATTATCATAACTACCTAATAAGTAAAGTTTGCTTGGTAAAGTAGTAGTAGATAAATTACTATTCTCAAACCTATAACCTTTCAATATGAAATTTGATGAACCTGTAATTCCAGATATTTGTCCTCTTATCACATTTGAACCATCTACATTAGATGTAGCAGTTACTCCATTGAAAACTCCAGCAACATAATCATCACATGTCAGACTACTAATGTAGCTATAGTCATACCACCAATTACCATTCCAACTTCCAGAAAAATTTGTACTAATAAATGTATATGTTATTCCATCCAAAGTCCCTGATGGGTTAGCGACTGCTAAAGCAGATGATGGAAATAGTATATTAGAGTTGATAGTTACTTTACTACCAAATAATATATTACTAGATATATGAACTGTATCTATAACATCTAATGCAAACTCTGGATTTAATGTATTAATACCAATTTTATTATTATTAATTGTTAATGCATTGGATCCACCTGTTGATATACCTATACTATGATTGCTCAAATGATAAATCCCTGTATCTAGATCATTTGACCATGCTATTGTTGGTAATAAGGCTGTTCCATCACTAATATATATTGCATTAGATGATGCAATTGTTCTAGATGCATGTAATTGATATAATGGATTTGGATTGCTAGTTCCCAGACCAATTCTGGACATAGCATAGATATTAGAAGATGTTTTAAGGTTTCCAATGATATCTAAAGATTCGGTGGGATTACTTGTACCAATTGCTTGTCTCCTAAGAACATATATATTACTGGATGCTTTAATATTTCCAATGATATCTAGAGACTCTGTAGGGTTGCTTCCTGTTCCTATGGAAATGCGATTTCTTACATATATATTTGAATTGAATTTTGCATTTCCTCCAGATAATTCTAATCTTTCACTTGGAGATGTATTACTAAATCCCACAAAGCCACTTCGTAGTATAGTAACAACTTCATTATTAGATGTTATAAAACGAAGTGTATCATCATTGGATGTTGGAAAAGACTCTGCTGATATATAAGTATCTTGGTTTGTATCTTTTATGCCTCCCAGAGATCCCCAGGCATTTCCTGCTCCATACCCTTCAAATGTGTTTATCTGTGTATTATAACGTATTTGTCCTTGAGAAGGGACATTAGGTCTTTCTGCAGTTGTACCGTTAGGGATGAGAATGGCATCTGTTGCATTTATTTCTAAAGATACTGTTGGATTACTTGTTGCTATACCAAGTCTATTTACTACATATAAATTACTATTTACTTTTATATTTTTATTAACATCTAATTGTTCTGTTGGTATAGTAGTACCAATACCTAGTCCTATTCCATCATATACAAAGTTATTACATGATGTTATTTTCTTATTGGTATTATCATATAATAAAACACCATTTGATATTAATGAACCATCTATATTAGGAACTGCTTTCAAATCTCCTTGGAAACCTGATTGAAGACTATCTGTAGCTTCATCAAAGACTAATATGTAATTGCTATAGCCAGCTCCTCTATTTACCTCAAAACCGGCTTGAAGTGATGATGAGAAACCGGCACCATTATTAAGACGAATGATATTATCCACAATATTTACAGTTGTAGAGTCCACAGTAGTTGTAGTACCACGAATAGTTAGGTCTCCCAGAATTTCTAAATTAGATCTCACTTTAATATCCCCATTAATTTCCATAGTTGTTGATGGATTACTCAATCCAACACCGATGTTATTTATAACATATAAATTACTTGATATTTTTGTATTCCCAGTGATATCGAGGGCCTCTGTTGGGTTACTTCCTGTTCCTATGGAAATGCGATTTCTTACATATATATTTGAGTTGAATTTTGCATTTCCACCTGAGAGTTCCATTCTTTCACTAGGGGATTTATTACTAAACCCTACAAAACCATTTTTTAGTATAGTAACAACTTCGTTATTAGATGTTACAAAACGAAGTGTATCATCATTGGATGTTGGAAAAGACTCTGCTGATATATAAGTATCTTGGTTTGTATCTTTGACACCTCCCAGAGATCCCCAGGTATTTCCAGCTCCATATCCTTCAAATGTGTTGGTACTTGTATTGTAACGTATTTGTCCCTGTGAAAGTACACCAGGGCGTTGTGCAGTTGTACCCTTAGGTATGAGAATGGCATCTGTTGCATTTATTTCTAAAGCCACTGTTGGATTACTTGTTGCTATACCAAGTCTATTTACTACATATAAATTACTATTTACTTTTATATTTTTATTAACATCTAATTGTTCTGTTGGTATATTAGTACCAATACCTAACCCAGTTCCACTATATACAAAGTTATTACATGATGTTATTTTCTTATTGGTATTATCATATAATAGAATACCATTTGATACTAATGATCCATCAATATTAGGAACTACTTTCAAATCTCCTTGGAAACCAGTTTGTAAGGTATCAGATGCTTCATCAAAGACTACAAGGTAATTGCTGTAACCACCACCTCTATTAATCTCAATACCAGATTGCAATACTGAAGAGTAATTTGCACCATTATTAAGACGAATAATATTATCTACTATATTAACTGTAGTAGAGTCGATATTTGTTGTAGTACCACGAACTGTAAGATTTCCCAAAATTTCAATATTTGATCTAACTTTAACGCCTCCATTAACTTCCAAAGTTGTTGATGGATTACTTATACCTCCTACTCCTACATTTCCATCACCTGTTATTCTGAAAACCTCTGATGTTGCAGCACTAAATCTAAAATAATTACTTGATGTATTATTATTTATTGATAATAAAAGACCTTCTACTTCATTACTAAAGCCAACCACCATACCAGATGGTGCCGGAGAAGATGTATAATATGGTAAGTTTCTTTTTTTAATCTGTATTCCACGTGACAATACATATTGTGTAGTTCTCACAATACCATCAAGATCAGTATTTCCTACAACATCAAGCCTAGCTGAAGGATTTATTTTACCTACACCTAATGTATTTACTATATATACATTACTATCGAATCTAGCATTTCCACCAGATAAATGTAATTTTTCGATAGGATTTTGATTGCTAATACCAATTTTTCCATCTTTCGTTATCCTTACTGTTTCAATATTAGAATTATAAAATCGTAATATATCATCATTAGATGTAGGAAAGCTTTCAGCAGATATATATGTATCTTGGTTTGTATCTTTGACACCGCCCAGAGATCCCCAGGCATTTCCTGCTCCATACCCTTCAAATGTGTTTATCTGTGTATTATAACGTATTTGTCCTTGTATAGGGGCACCAGGACGTTGTACAGTTGTTCCTTTAGGTAATAACATTGCATCTGTAGCATTTATTTCAATAGATGTTGATGGATTGCTTGTACCAACACCTAGTCTTGAAAGTGAATATATATTGGATGAGGCTTTAATATTACCAATTAGATCTAGACTCTCTGTTGGGTTACTTTTACCAACACTTAGTCTTGAAAGTGAATATATATTGGATGAGGCTTTAAGATTGCCAATGATATCTAAAGACTCGGTTGGTTGTGTAGATAAAATACCAACTTTATAATTACTCAAACTTAATACATTAGATGAAGATGTTACCATATTCATATTTTGACCTTGTAAGTAAATACCTGTATTGGAAGAGGATATCCATGAAAGTGAAGGTTTAGATGATGTACCAGAAGATGATAAATATAAGTTACTTGTTGCTATATCTCCTGTTACATCTAATGTATATTTAGGTATTGATGTATTTATACCATATGTATTATTAGAATTATTATAATATAAACCATTTACGTGCATATTCATAATTGATAATGAAATATACCATCTAAACTCATTAATCACAAATGCAGTTCCGCTTAAAAGTTCATTGAAAACTACTCTATAATACCTATAATTAGATGTATTTTCAACTTGGCGATCTAAACCGGTTATATTTGTTCCTAATGGTGTTGAATAAACACTAGAGTTAGCAACATAATAATCAATTGTATTCCAGTTTGAGTTATCATAACTACCTAATAAGTACAGTTTGCTTGGTAAAGTAGTAGTAGATACATTACTATTCTCAAATCTATAACCTTTCAATATGAAATTTGATGAACCTACAATTCCAGACATTTGTCCTCTTATCACATTTGAACCATCTACATTAGATGTAGCAGTTACTCCATTGAAAACTCCAGCAACATAAGGATCGCATGTTAAACTAGTATTATAATTAAAATCATACCACCAACCACCATTCCAGTTACCAGATAAATTAGTACTAATAAATGTATATGTGATTCCATTTAGACTACCTGATGGATTATTTACTGCTAATGCTGATGATGGAAACAATACATTAGAAGTAATAGATGTTTTATTACCAAAAAGTATATTGCTTGATATATGAACTGTATCTATAACATCTAATGCAAACTCTGGATTTAATGTATTTATACCTAGTTTATTATTACTAATAGTAATCGCATTGGATCCACCAGTTGATATACCTATACTATTATTACCAATATGATAAATCCCTGTATTTAAATCATTAGACCATGCTATTGTCGGTAATAAGACAGTTCCATCGCTAAGATATACTGTATTTGATGATGCAACTGTTCCAGATGCATGTAACTGATATGCTGGATTGCTGGTTCCAACACCAATTCTGGACATAGAATACATATTGGAGGATGTCTTGAGATTTCCAGTAATATCTAAGGCTTCAGTTGGGTTGCTATTTGCGACACCTACTCGGGACATGGAATATATATTAGAGGAAGCCTTGAGGTTTCCAATGATATCTAGGGATTCTGTTGGGTTACTATTAGCAATACCGACTCGGGACATAGAATACATATTGGAAGAAGTCTTGAGGTTTCCAGTGATATCTAAGGCTTCAGTAGGGTTGCTTGTTGCAACACCGATTCTATTGATAGAGTAAATATTTGAGGAAGCCTTTAGGTTTCCAATGACATCTATGGATTCAGTAGGGTTGCTTGTTGCAACACCAATTCTTGACATTGAGTACATATTAGAAGATGTCTTAAGATTTCCAGTGATATCTAGTGCTTCTGTGGGGTTACTATTAGCAATACCGACTCGGGACATAGAATATATATTGGAAGAACTCTTGAGGTTTCCAATAATATCTAGGGATTCTGTTGGGTTACTATTTGCGACACCGACTCGAGACATAGAGTAAATGTTTGAGGAAGCCTTGAGGTTACCTGTAATATCTAGGGCTTCTGTTGGGTTACTATTTGCGACACCGACTCGAGACATAGAGTAAATGTTTGAGGATGCTTTGAGGTTTCCTGTAATATCTAGGGCTTCTGTTGGGTTACTATTTGCGACACCGACTCGAGACATGGAGTAAATGTTTGAGGAAGCCTTGAGGTTTCCTGTAATATCTAGGGCTTCTGTTGGGTTACTATTAGCAATACCAATTCGATTGATGGAGTAAATGTTTGAGGAAGCCTTGAGGTTTCCTGTAATATCTAGGGCTTCTGTTGGGTTACTATTAGCAATACCAATTCGATTG
>JACCDL010069646.1_pt1 | contig 22211 bp, 25 predicted proteins | sample 7441931 | NCBI WGS metagenome assembly JACCDL01 (sample SAMN15323437, study PRJNA562643) | freshwater metagenome | isolation source: river surface water | place: USA:Blue River Watershed | collected 2017-08-16 | reverse complement strand
GAAGCTTCTAAAGATATAAATATATACGTGGTTAATTAGGAAACACGTATATTATGAGTAGACCAAAACCGAAGATTCTTTTAGAATACGCTAACAAGGAAACATTCAAAGTAGAACAGATCCTTGACAGCGAAGCCATCTGGGCTGTATTCTACAAAGGTCAACCTTTTAATTTAAAAAGCGGAAGTTTAGTCGCTAGTTATCCAGGACCTAAATATAAAAAAGTTAGTTTTTCAAATCCTGGTCATGCATATAATCTCGCCAAAAAGTTAAACAAGCTCTTTAAGACTTCAGACTTCGCTGTATATAAACTAACCTCAGGCGAAGAGGTAAAATAAAATGAATACCAAGGATGCCTATACACGGGTATTCTTACAGGCATCAGACATTGATCCTTCCGACGATAACATCAAAAAATATTCTGCTGTATTTTGGTTCAGCTTTAGAAACAAAGACCAAGGCGGGTTAAGGCTAACCGAAGCAGGATTGCAATTCATAGAAGAATATGTTAAAATAAAAACATATAAAATAGAATTCCCAAATGAATTTGCATTCACTCCGCAGGTTTTAATTTGGTTAGACAATTTTATAGATTCACCTTATTTTATAACCAAAAAAAATATCACAGTATTAAAAGAAAAAGCAGCGTTTGAATTATATCTGTTTTCGGGAGATATAAGAAAGTTTGGACACAACAAAGCTCTTTCTAAAAGATTAAACCAAGAATCTATCCCAGAATAAACTGACCATATAAATATTTCACTATGTTTAATTTAAATCCTATTGCGATTTTGAAAAAGAGAGAAGTTAAAACTCTTCCTCCCCATTTCGCTAAAATTAAAATCAGCGATACAGAAATGTTCGATAACAAGATCAAAAATTGGATTAAGGATAAACTCAAAGGCAGATATTGTGTAATTAGAACTCCTCATGTTGATCAGAGTGGCGTTCTAAAATCAGTCACATTTGCAGCCTTTGAAGATCAAAAAGAGCTAACATACTTTATGTTAGCCTGCCCATTTTTAAGGAGAAACTAATGTCAGAAGAACTAGCCAGCGCAGTAGCAGAAGAAGCTGCAAAAGCACAACAACCGGCCGCAGCCCAACAGGCTCCTCAGCAACAAGGCACTGATTTAAATATCAGCGATCTAGTTGCATTAAAGAGCATTTTAGAAGTTGCAAGCCAACGAGGTGCATTTAAGGCCAACGAGCTAGAAGCCGTTGGAAGAACATTTAACAAACTGAATGCTTTTCTAGAGTCAGTAGCTAAAAAGGAGGCTTAATATGCCAGTCTTAAAACACATAGGAAGAATTACCAAAACAGGAGCGAAAGTTCTGGTTGCTTTCAGAACATTACCCGGAGAATCAAACTACGCTCTTGTAATTCCTGTGGCTGGTTTAAGCGATTCTTATCACGATGCTATCATGAAGGTAGTAGAGAGCGATCAAGCACAAGAAACGTTTGAGTTTGGCGAGATCTTATTCATTAGATCTTTTCCAGATGGAAGACCAATGCTACAGGCGCTCAAAGCAGACGGAGACCTACAAAAGGTTCCGACAGATTCTGTTACAATGACTCCTACACCAAATGACAACATCGAGCTACACCAACTCAATGTTCTTATCGCAGAACAAAGAAATTGTGCTGTAGATGATCTATGCAAATTTGTCTCCGGAGCACCTAATCCAGATGCTCAAGTTGAAGATATTGCGAAGATTAATGAAGTTCCTAAAACAGAAGAAGTGTTAGGTCGAGATGTTGGAGAACCAAAAAATGTTCCGCAACCTCTTAAAGCTCCAGAAAATCAAGTGTTATCTGACAAAGACATTGCAAAAAGCTACAGAAGTCAAGCCGATGCTATGTATAAAGAAGCAGCTAGACTAAGACGAGAGGCAGATGAATTAGATCCACCTCAAAAGAAAACCGTAAAGAGTAAAGAAACTTTAGATGCCTAATCCGCTGTTCAGACCACCAAGACATCTGGTCAAAGAATGGCCCGAAGTGTTTGAAGATCTATATATGAATACTATGCCGGTAGCATATTTAGATCTTGTTCATTTAGAATTCACAGACGGAAAAATTTGGCAGATAGATGTTAAAAAAGAACTAGAAAATAAATCGGCTGATGTTATAGCCGAGACATTACTAGACACACTACAAGAATACAAAGACGATATTAAGAAGATAGATTTTAAAGTTGATGTCGAAAGATTAAAACTAGATATTAAAAATTCTACTAAAAGTATTTTCTAGTATTTCCGTAGTGGATCACTCGGTGATCATCTGATTTAAAACTTCTCCAAGGGTCAATAACAATTGACCCTTTTTCTATTTTACAATATAATTGCTGAGATTCGTTAAACCCGCGATATTCATATGTAACTTTTTTGTTGTGAGCCAACAAAACTACACCATAACAACCTTGGATATCGTCTCCAGTTAACGGATCTATGTATGTTGGTTTATGTCCTAATTCTTCGCAATAGTATCCGATCAATAAACTATAACTGCCATCACAATATTCTACTCCCGGCTTATATGCCTTGCCGTGAATAAAGATACTCATTCGATGTTCTTCGGCATGTTTTACTAATTCTTTAGCTAAATTTTTTGCCTGTATTTCTCTGGCGTTCATTATCGCATCAAATAGGTCATACCCAAGATCTAGATGATCTGCCATATATCGCAGAGCGATATTATCTCTAGGATGACATGCACCGCCATCTCCCATGCCTGCTTTCATATACTGAGGTCCCATGATGCGCATAGTAGATTTTGCTAGAGCATCAGTTACTACATCAACATCAATGTTTCCTTGTTTTACAGCAACATCTTGAATCATATTGACTAACCCAATCTTAGCAGATATGAATGTGTTATAAAAAACCTTAATGCATTCGCACTCGTCCCATGTTCCAATTACATACCTAGGATTGTTTTCCATGACAGTTTTATAGAAATCTACTAACTGCTTGGCATCTCCAGTTTTAGTTCCATCTTCTGTGCCAATCATAACCATTTCAGGATTGACCATATCCCATGCTACTGATCCCATAGCAATAAGATAAGGATTATAAACAAATCTTGTATTGTTAACTAATTGAATAAATTCTCTTCGAGTCGTTCCAGGTAATACTGTAGATATCAATACTAACAATTGATTGTTATTCATATGTTTGTTAGCTTCAACTAAACATTGCTTAACTATTTCGTAAGAAAAATCTTTTGGATCAAGGTGAGCTGTTGGGGCTCTTCCATCATATGCAGGGTCATGAGGAGTAGGCACTGCGATAAAAACAATGTCTTTGCCTTCAACTGTATCTTCGATCGACTTAGAAATTTTTACAAGCATTGTAGGATCTACTGTCCGTATGTCGTATCCAGAAACATCGTGACCTTTTTTAGCGATCTCTTCTGCACACGGTAATCCTAATTTACCCAATCCAATAAACCCAATTTGCATCTTTAACCTCAATAAATAATAGCAGCATATTATTTATCGGAGTATATTTTTGTATAAACAGGGTTTGATAGAACCATTCTGGGACTTGAATCATAGATATCTAGTATATCAACGAGAACCGTTTAATTGTCACAACGATGTTTCTCTATGGAGGTCTCAAGGATTTTCTCAAACTCATTTTACAGGTTTACTGTATGATATGAAATCAGTGATGCCTCCGTGGACTGAAAAATTCCTATCAATCTTTAAAGGTGCTAATCACGGATTAAGTTTTTATAAGATGGAGACTTGTAATATTTTACCATATCATCAAGATACCTACAGCTATTACAAAAAAATTTTTAATATCTCTGATAACAGTTCTATATGGAGAGCCATAATATTTTTAGAAGATTGGAAACCAGGACACATATTTGAAATCGAAGGCGAACCGATAACTAAATGGCAAGCTGGAGAATATGTATTATGGCAATACGATTCACCTCATATGGCTGCTAATCTAGGATTAGAACCTAGATATACTGCACAGATAACATTCACTGATGTTTAATAAAATATTTGAGTTCGAAAAAGAACTATCCGAGTTCACCGGTGCTCCGTATGTAGTAACTACTGACTGCTGCACACATGCCATAGAATTATGCTTGCGATATAGAAAAGTTAAAAGAACAGGATTTACAGCCTTTACGTATCTATCTGTTCCTATGACATTACATAAGCTAGGTATCGAATATAACTTAGTTCCTGAAAAATGGGCAGGAGAATATAGATTTTACGGAACTGATATTTGGGATAGTGCTAGAAGATTAGAACCCAATATGTATAGAGAAGGGATGATGCAATGTTTAAGTTTTGGTCATACGAAACCTTTAGAAATAGGCAGGGGCGGTGCTATATTGCTAGATAACTACGAAGACTATAAAAAACTTTCAATGTTACGATATGACGGTAGAGATTTAAGCATAAGCCCGTGGGTCAATCAAAAATCATTTTCCTTAGGATTTCATTATAAATTAAATCCAGAAGAATGTGTAATTGGTATTAAAAAATTACAGGAATATAAAAATAAAAAAGAATTTGATATTAAATTTGTAGAATATCCGGACTGTAGAGAAATAGAAATTAAATGATTAATTCTAAAAACGAATGGGACAATTTAAAAGAAGTTATACTCGGAACTGCTACTAATGCTCATTGGCCTGCAAAGTGTCCTTCTTTTAGAAATTTAGAAAACACCACCTTATGGAAAGATACTCCGGTTCCTGCAGGTCCGGTCGATACTAGAATAATAGAAGAATCAAATGAAGATTTAGAAATCTTTCGAGAAACGTTAGAATCTTTGGGCATTGTTGTTCACAGACCTAAAGATCTAGACTTTCAATCATTTGACGGAATGTATAATTACTGTCCTAGAGATAGAATATTAGTAATAGGTGATCAAGTAATCGATGCGCCGGTTCTATATCCCACAAGAGTAAACGAACTAGATGCCATAAAACATCTGTTTGAAAAAGATCTAATATCAACTGTAGATCCCGATGTTAAATTTGATGCGGCCAATGTCTGTCGCTTGAATGACGATTTGTTATATCTTATCAGTGAAAGCGGAAACCGCAAAGGTGGAGAATGGCTACAATCTATATTACCCGATTATCGAGTTCACATACTAGACAATATCTATAACGGAGTTCATATAGACAGCACCATTTGTCCTATCAGAGAAGGTTTAGTTATGTTGAATGCAGATAGAATAAATCAAGATAATTTGCCCAGCATATTTAAAACCTGGGATAAAATCTGGATCACCGGAAACGACTTAGTCACTCAATCATTTACTGGATATCCGTATGCTAGTAAATATATCGCTTTAAATTTCTTAACTATAAATCCTTTTTTAGTTATATGCGATCCTAAACAAACGTATCTCAGAAATCAACTGTCAAAGCACAATGTAGAAAGCATAGGAATAGATCTAAGGCATAGTAGAACATTAGGAGGAGGTCATCACTGTGTTACTCTCGATCTTTTCAGAGACTGAAGAACAATACACTCAAGATTTATTCTGGAACAATATTCCAGGAGCCGAAAAAAAACTAGGCTACTTAGAAGAATTTCTAGTTAATCAGTGTTTCTTAAAAAAATTAAAAAATCCGTATTTCATTTATACAGGAAACGGAACAATAAAATCTTTAGAAAATATGACTGTTGATCCAAGTATTCAACAATCGGAAATTTATTTTTATCTTTACGAACCTAGTTGTTTTCGTATCGGTGAACATAATAGAAATTTCTACAGTGAATTTAAATCAAATATAAATCTCAAAGACATAATCGTAGACGAACTCGAAAGTATAAAAATATTTGTAAAAAATAATAACATTAAAAATTTTAGAGTCTTTACTTCTGATTATAAAATACAACTAATACAAGAAAACTATCCAGAAATGAAGTTAGATTGTTTAGATTTGTTTCTTAGAGAGATAGGAAAAAATTATAAATCATTTCCTAAATATTTTGTAAAACATCATATTAATAAAAAGTTTTGGTGTGGAAATTGGAGATACACCATACATCGGCATGTCGTTACCAGTTACCTATCTCAACTTAGCGGAACATATACTTGGAATCTTAAATGCTCGTATAACGAATTAAAAAATAACGATTGGTTTGATTTAGAAAAATTTAAGCAGGAAAGGCCAGCACAGCACGAACAATTAAAGAAAGGCATTGATTTTTTAGAGAATAATATATTAGCTATAGATCAAAGTATAAATTCGTTATCGGTTAATCAAGTAAACGATGTTTATATCCCAGGCGGACATGCGCCCAACTGGACTTCTGAGTTTCTAAAAAGCTATGAATCTAATTTCTGTGCTGTAATTAACGAAACTAGATATGCTCAACCGTTTGGTTACTTTAGCGAAAAAACATTGACAGCCATCGGCAACAATATGCCAGTGATATTGGTAGCACCCCCACATAGTTTAGAATATCTAAAAACATTCGGATTTCAAACGTTTGATAAATGGTGGGATGAAAGTTACGACCTCGAAGAAGATCACTATAAAAGAATCGTTAAAATTTTTGATGTCATAGATTATATTAATTCTAAATCATTAAAAGAATTATCTGAAATTTATCACAACATGCGACCTGTAATAAAACATAACAGATCAGTTTTAGATACAGTTCTACTTAACGATAAAATTGTATAGTTTGTGTTCCACCAACACTATTGGGGATATCAGTTGAATAAGAATTATAATCTCCCCAATCACCCTTTCCCGACCAATGAAAGTTAAAGGTCCAATCTACATTTTTATTAAGATCTTTTTCTTCAGCAAATAATTTATTGTAATCATCGGCTGATCGTCCTTCCATTCCCCAATCAGGCTTAGCTAGTCTCCTTGCACGTATAGATGCGTTACTAGTCATGTTACTAAAATCTTGTGCAAAAAAAGGACCTTGTCTATCAGCGTTTCTATAAGAATCTAATTCCCAGTGCTGGATAAAATCCCATTTAAAATCAGCAGTCCACTTTCCATCTGTTGAAATCTTAAACTTAAATTCTCCAGTGAACTTTCCTGTTCCAAATGTATTACCAAATTCAGCAGAGTCGAGTTCTGGACTAAATCGTATTACTGTAGAATATCCACCCTTTACTCTCCAAAGAGTTCTAAGGAAAGGCCACAGCTCATTTACTAGTCCGTCAGCATAAGGATTGATGTCAGTGTTAATTATGTCGTAATCAAAAATTTCATACTCAACTTCTCTTTCGATATCATCTTGATATTCTATAGTGTAATGAAATTTTCTAAGATTAGGACGTCTAGGATAATCTATTTTTTTATCTTTAATAATTTGATCTAAAAAGATACTCATGCATTTTACACGAATTAATACGTGAGAACCCCCCATCCTAAAATCTTTAGTGATCCAATATCCTAAATATTTTTGATAAGACAAATTAAATTTATCTGGATTCTGACCGGTAATTGTTTCCGGTCCTTGACCAAATCCGATACCTGTGCTGATATTACTAATATTCATATCTCTATTACGAATCAAGAATGTCATAGTATCTGCATAATCTTGATGTGTCTCTGTAGGAAAACCAACAATCCAGTTAGTAGCAGCCTTGATCCCAACTGCTTTTCCATCTCTAAAATTCTGTTCCATCTCTGCGATAGTGACCCCTTTGGCCATGTCATTGAGAATTTTCTGACTTCCAGATTCGCAACCATAATTTAAATAAACGCAGCCGCTGGCGGCCAAGTCTTTCATATATTCAAGATCCATGCGTCCATCACAACGAGCATAGCCTGTCCACTTTATGTCTAGACCCTTAGCAATAATACCCTTAGCGAATCCCCTAAGTTCTTTAAGATTTCCGTTAACTAGACTGTCGATAAACCAAAACAGTCTAATGCCTCTATCATAGAGATACGACACTTCTTCCAATGCATCAACAGCCATACGTTGTCTGTATTTCCAAAAATGTGTTTCTTCACAAAAGGTGCACTTCGCTATACATCCACGACTTAATTCAGTTGTTACACCGTTGGAAATCCTATATTCATTAAAATCAATATTATCATAGTCGGGCATGGGTAACCGATTTAACCCAAGCCGCTGATCTTCTGGCTGTATTATATGTTGCTGATCTAAATGAAGAATATCTTGTTCAACTTCATCTAATATTTTTAAAATCGCTTCTTCACCTTCTCCACTTACTACATAATCATAATAATCTTCTTTTACAAAATAACCTTTATGAACATTCGGGCCGCCGACTGCTATCTTAATATAAGGTTTGATAAATTTGATCTGTTGGATCATCCACTTTGTGGGTTCTTCATTCATTTGATAAATGCTGAAACCTAGTAAGTCTGGATCATATTCAAGTATCTGATCAATTACTTCTAAAAGCAATGGTTCTAGATGGACATGAATATCTTTATAATTATTATCGCACCATCTCCAAATTGTAGTAGGATCCCACAATTTGTATGGGAGTTTATCTTTGATTTTATTTTCGTAATATCTATATGCCTTTATATTTGCATCCAAGACACGACTTTGATAACCGGCCTCTTTAGCCACTGCTGATAACCTACAAAGATTAAAAGGAGGAAATTCAGCAGCCCACTGCGGCAATAAAACCAACATTAACTTAGATCGTCTGCTGGCATGATTAATTTTTATAGGAGTGGTATTTTTCTGTTCGATAGGTTTGGCATACTGCTCTATAGCTTTGAGCGTATTAAGATGTTTGTCGTCTCCTAAATGATATGCCATTAAAGTTCCGTAATAAATCTAGTCTTAGAAAGTAAGACATTATAATTATACTCACAAATGTCTCTACATTGCAAGATAAAATTTGCTCGTTCTCTTTTATCGAGATTTGATAATCTTTCAATTTCATCTAAGATCATTAACATACGCTTACCATCATCTAATTCAAGATCGTAACTTTCATCAATAATGGGTGAAAATGTTTTATATCCCATTATTTTATAAATTTCCAAACTACGAGGAACACTTACTAAAATAAATGGATGTTTCATAGCTATTGGTTTAAATGCCTTTTCGCTTAAAAACCTAAATGAATGATAATAATGTTTGGTAAAAAATGTAGTTTCCGACACAACACTGAAATAACTATCTTCATAATATCGATTTGTATCTGTAGTCGACACAGCCCGATTGATATGTAATTCCTCTGTATCTAAAAATAGAGGCGGAATCTCTTTTACTTCCTCACATGACTCTAATATTTTTAAAATTTTATCATCATCTCTAAAATAATTAATTAATTCTCTCCACCTATAGTCCCAATTATCTCTTTCTTCGCAAGGTCCTAAACTAACAAATCCTTTCTCTAAAAGATTTCTACCATACATTAGAGATATTAAAAAAGGTCTATGCAATCTCCATCGCCTATTGAAATTTAGAAACTTCTTATGATATTTTTTTATCTGTAGTGTAGCAGGTAACTTATTTTCTTCGTTTATTTTATAAACCACATGCAAAAGATCATTCTTTAAACTTTGTTCAAATACTGTATACCAAAATATTCTTATCTGTTCTTCGTTAAATTTTTCTGCTACAGTTTTACAATAATCCTTAATATCATATAAATTTGTTAATAAAATTATCTGAGATGCCGGTATACCCTTACTTACAATATTTTCATATATAGAATCTATAACTTTTTCAAATGGCTCAAGAGTGTTATCTAATACTAAAAATGCCTGTTTGGTTTTTATTAATTGAGATACATGTTCTCCCATCATTTCGACAAGATCAAATATTTTAAAACTATTTTCACAAGAAAATAAACAATACCAAAATTTAAAATCATGTTCAGGAATACTTAATAATTCAGAAACTCCAGACGTTTGATCAGTCCAAGACACCGACGGGCTTTGAACATCGTAGGTATTAATTATAGGAATTTTTGAATTTAGTAATCTCATAATCTTGTCGGAGGCAATTTAAATTGCATATCTTCAAAATTTTGCAGACTTTCCATATATGATTGAGATCTTTTTACAAATTTTAAAGTATGTGTAGACCATTGTATATCTGGAAATACTTTATTTAAGTAATTAAAATGTTGTCTAGGACTGGGATGATAGTCAGCCGTTTGACCTCCTTTTCTTTTGATAGGATGTTGCGGCCATTTTCCATTAAATTCTACTGTCAGTATGTCAGGCTTAATAGCATTTAGAGTATCTTTATAAAATTCTAACACGCCTTCGCCATTGTCAAATTTTTGATTAGGACTTGTGAATTGGATGTATATAAAAGGAGCCATACTTAACATATGATAATCAATTTTTAGATTATCAAGCATTCCTTTGCACATTGTAATGGCGGCCATGTCTCTAATTAACGAACCTTTAGGATCGACAAACCTTTCAATAAATTTTTGATCGTAGAAATCCTGTGTATATATATTTCCCGGAGTTACCCATTGTCCTTTTAACCACCTGTCTTCCCTTGTTATTGAGCTCCACATTATGATTACAAGATCATCTTTATTAAATTTATATCGTATATTTGCTTCTGTAACCTGGCTAGCAATAAAGAAATTTCCGCCACCACTTTGTCCATAATTATAAGATTCTTGAATTTCTTGAGAAATAATATCAGCCCAGGTAGACCAACCATAAGATGTCATACTACATCCAAACGCAAAGAACCTTTTGTATTTTTTAAAATCCATCATTATCTCTTAACGTATTACCAACATGATAGGTTTCGGCATAATCATATGGATCGATATTTGCTATTCTTAAATAATTCATTTTTTTATCTTCAGGTAGCGTATTCCAAGAATGTGTATTATCTGTCTCAACTATATTAGGCCTAGATATAGTTGCGCTAAACCAGTTTATTTTAAAAATTTCAATGTTATGATTTTTTGCAAATTTCATTAGAGTTATATGATTTCCGTCATCGCCTGCATCAATAGACAAGCGTAGATTCATGATGTCTAAGGCATCAGACTTAGTTAAAAAACAGTGATCAGATAAACCACTAACGATAGTGCTTGAATTTGGAATAAAGTTTCCTTCAATTTCTGTTGTTCCAAACGAATTATCATTTGGAATCTGAGGAGTAGCTAACAAACCAAGAATAACATCAAAACGAGTCTCTATAATAAATTTATAAGAGATGTTATTCTTTAATTCTTCTTCCTTTCTAACCTTCGATAGTTCTGTAGACATAGCTGCCGGTGCCGTCCACGGATTATAAAAATTAGTTCTAGGGAGAGTCTTTAAAGTTTTTAAATTTCTATTTTTAAAATCTTTCTTTAATCTGTTTAATTTTTTTTCGGAATAGGTCCAGGTCGCTAGATAAAAATCTATATGCCAAGGAAGACTATCAAAAAAATCAAAATTTAATTGCTTGATATAATCCCATGTTCTAATATGTCCACGGATATATACTGCTACACGTTCACTTGATTCCATACATCTCCGAAATCTCAGGAAAGGTGTTAATAAAATTCCTATTTCTAATAGCATCGTAATGCTTAGTTTGTTCTATAAACTCCATATGTAGATTTCTATCATACGTTGAAGAATCTAAAAATTTTATCATGTCTTGGATTTTTTGATCTATATTTTTAGAAATAGATACGGAAGATAAGCTGTTTTTTATTCTTGTTTTTAATTCATCGGGAATTATATTCACATTGTAAAAATTAGGATTTAAAAGATTATAGTGATTCGGATAAAATTTATTTTTATCAAATATAGAATTGTCAATGAGATAGTTATAAAACTCTGCCATAGTAGATATATTGAAAATAGATACAACAGAATTAATCTGCAAATTAACGTGAGGGGTAACTGATTGTATATTTTTTATATTTTGTTCTATTAGTTTCCAATCAGTTCCTTCTCTAATGTATTCTGCTCTATCTCCCCAACTGTCTAAACTTGCATCTACATTAATATTTTTAAAATTCTTCCACAGATCTAACACTGAAGATTTTTTGTAAGTTAACGAACTGAGATTAGTATTGTATCTTAATTTTACATCAGTCTTACCTATACTAATCAAATATTCTAAAATATCATAGTGCTTGTCAGTTAGCAAAGGCTCGCCACCTGCAAAATAAAACTCTTCGATATCTTTTAAGTAAGGTAAAAATTGATCATATAAATCATCGTTATTCTTTCCGCCTGCAAAAATATACACGTTGGATCTCTTTTCTTCAGTGGCCCAACTAGAACTATAAGTTCCGCTACAAGATCTACATTTAAAATTACAAATGTTACTCCATCTAACATCAAAATATCTTAGATTCATCGAGGGTAAAAATCCGTCTTCTTGTGTATCATTAGCTAAATGAAAATATTTGTTATATTGTTTATTAACACTTTTTCTAAAACTGTTAAGTCCAGCATCTTCACTAGAGTAACAGGCTTTACATTCATCACAACGTTTACCTGCTAACATGTTTTGTCGCATAGCTTTGTATTGGTCGCTATTCCATATTTCAGTTATTGTATTAAACCTTGTATTTCCTAGATGAATATTATGATCACCGATACAACAAGGCAAAACGCTACCGTCTGGATTGACATAGATATGAATCCACGGAAGTATACAAAAAGTTTTAGACGGTTCTACATTCATAATAAAAGTTTTCCAATTCGGGAAATGTTTTTATAAAATCTGTTCCCCTACGACGATCATATTCAGTAAACCATTGATAAAAATCTCTACGACCTTCTTCAAGTTTTTGTTCGTCATATGTTGTGTTTTGCATATAATCAACAACACGTCTAAATTTTTCGTATTCTAAATCACTAAATTTAGTTCTATCTTTATCATCTAAGTTATCTTTTATAAACTGTAAATGGCTGTGCATATACGGCATGAATTGATCCTTGGGTAGAATGTTCATATCGTATTGCAAGGGTTCCTTTAAGAAAGGAGTGTCGAATCTAATACGTTGCCATTTTTTTTGATTTGATCCGTTATACTTCGATCTCCATTCTAAAATCTTAGATAATAAATTTTGAAAGTTAGTTACGGTTAATATATTAAACGTTATCATAAATGTAATAGGCAACGAAGTGTTTGTTAAGTATGTGTCTAGATTTCGTTCCCAAACATCGATATCTAATCCTGTTCTAATATATTCTGCCTGCTCATTCCACGTGTCTATACTAGTGAAGATTTTAAAATCTCTTATTTTCTTTTCGTTAACAAGATTGTTAACCTTTTCAACTAGTCTGTTAATTAGAATCGGCTTGACACCAAAATTTGTATTGATATTGAGCTCTAAATTAGGCAGAGGATTCGCCTCTAAGTCTTCTAATAAACGCCATGTGCTTTGCTGTAACAAAGGCTCGCCGCCTGTGATACGCAAGATCGTTAGTGTCTTACGAACTTCGGGCCACCAGCGCCACCATGCATCTACATAAGGATTAGTTTCTTCTTCATATATCTTAAACCAATCAATATCATTTCTATGATTTTTGACCATATCATAAGGACCATTATCTCTAATTTCTTTATGATAAGCACTGCTGTGTTTAGGATGGCAATATCCGCATTTGAAATTGCATTCGTTACCGAATGAGATTTCTATGTATTGAGGGTTAATATTTTGATCCCAATCGCCATCCTTAATCTGTTGAAAGCGTTCTGGCGTATAGATTGTTGAGTTACGTTCTTTACGATCCGAAACATAATCTTCGCCTAGAGCTTCAATATTCCAACAGTAATTACATCCGCTGGGTTTACCGCCATTGAGCATTTCAAGACGTTCATGTTTTTTTTGATTGGTATTATGTAATGCGCTAGGATCGATGATAATTTCTTCTATAGAAATCTTATGCGGAGGCGGATGATAACAACTATGTGTTTCGCCTGTTTGTAGATATATGGTCGTATGGTGCCATTTAGCCAAACAAAAAGTTGGCGAAATTTCATTCATGATGGGGATAAACTTTTTAATTCTTGCTATATCGTCCATCAAACTGTTCCTTTAACCAATCATAATCGTTGATTTTTTTCAAAGCATCAAGGTTGGTTTTATTTTCAGTGCCGAAAATACGTCCCGCTCGAGCACCTTCAAGAGCGAACTTGTCATTAGATTTTTCACACCATACATCTAATCGTTCTTGAGTTTCTTTATCGTCTTGTCTGTCGATAATTCTACTAGCTAATTTACAACATTCTCTAAACGCAGATCTCCATGTAGTGAATGGATCTGTATTAAATCGTGTAATGTTAGATATCGTTGGCATTGGTTTAAATTGCTTGCTGATACTAGTAGTCATGTCTGGTTTAGACATATCCATATTCTTTGTCAATTCGGTAGGCAGTAATTTCACACCACCGTTTCCATATTCAAGACCGTTAACTGGGTTTTGGCTTTTCCAGACATGAACAGTGGATTTCGCATTAAAGTCGTAGTAAGGTATCTGGTAATCAAAATCAAATGTATCTAATAATTCAGCATCGGCATCTATTACCCAGAACATATCAGTTCCTACCATCTCGGCGGCTGCTTTATGTGCCTGATGGATTCCTTTAACGCCATTTACTCTATAACAGCGATAACCATCTGCCTTGGTTAAAAGATTATGCCAGTTAGTGTCAGCAAAAGGTTCATTATATGAAATAAACACTATGTCAAACGGCTTAGGGCGACTTGAAAGTATATCTATTTCTTTCTTCTTTGTAAAAAATCTATAATCCCACTCGCGTTGTAAAATTTTATGATTTTTATGAAATATACATACACCATCATAATAATCATTGTTTTTAAAAACGTGAATGTATTCTTCATCCCATTTAGGAATTACATATTCAAATTTCCATTCGTCTCTTAAAACAATGTGGTCCCAAACTACCCAAAAATGTTTAGTGAAAGATTTAGACCTTACATCGTCAAATGTTTTGATATGCTCAATTTTCTGTGCTCTAGGAAATCGTTCTCTAATCTCTTCCCAAGCCTGGTCTTCTATCTTAGTGCGGCTGACAAAAAATATATCATACATTTTCAGGCATCACATAATAGGTTAGGCCAAGATTAATTGTTTCATCGTAAAGATCTAAGGTATATTTACTTTGTTCAGCATCAAGAAACGGCCAATGTAATCCTAACTGCTGTTTGATCTTTTCTCCTAGATCTTTTATGGCGTCTTTAAGACCTTCGCCTCCAACTTCTTCGTATGGAAGACCATATTGATTCCATATCCCCCTAAGGATTTCAAAATCTCTGACTTCCACATAATTCCATTCTGTGCAATTTGCTAACCAGGTTCCTAACCTAGAACCGTATACTGCATATAATCCATTTTCCTCGTGAGCGCCGACAGTTGACCACATACGCAGTCTATGTATATTATGCCACCAAATACGTTCTTTGATTTCCTGCGGAGGAACTTTAACACCATCAAGTAAAGTCATCTTCACACCTTCGCGGAAACCTGCTCTCCATGCTTGAAATGGTGAACCAGTTATAACACTTTCTGAATACACTCTAGGAAAATTCTTATATCCATCTTCCCAACAGAAATCAACCTGGGCACGGTCACTAGTTGCATTTTCATGAGTTTGCATATTCAGGACAAAATCTTTACGCCAAATCTTTAGTCCACCGTTACCATAACGAAGACCATTGATTTTATTTCTTCCGCACCACCCATAAACTTGTATCTTAGGGTCAGTCATATCTAATTCAAGATCAAAGAATTTAGGATCAACTATATTATCAGCGTCTACTGTAATAAACCATTCAGTATCTGATAATTCTGCTGCGGCTTTGTGTGCATGATCGCTGCCTTTAACACCATGAACACGTTTTGCCCAAGGCACTTTATTGCAAAGGTCAGCATAATGCAAATCTGCATTAGGTTCATCATAACTTAAAAATACAACGTCAAATTCAACAGTTTTCATTTTATCTCGAATACATAATTTTTAAAAATCCTTCGTGTATAGACGCTGAATTTTTTTGGAACTTTTATATCTACGATTATAGATTTTCCTACGATGTCATTTATTTTAAACGAAATCATATCAAAGAGCAAGTTCGGATCATTATAATCTGTAATCATAAAGTTCATTTCTGTTTCACCATTCCAATTAATCCTACGCTTTTTAACTGGTTGAAATTTTTTGGCTAACTTTTTAGTTCCTCCGAATTCTTCACTCAATTCAAATTTAATATTTTTCTTTTTAGAATTATAAGAAACATAAACATCCGGCCTATCTATCGTAGACCACTTCTTTTCAATTATTCTATGAAGAACGTTATCTATTTTAAAAATGCTTTTTGTTTCTGTTATATCTAATTCATTATTAAGTAGGTCAACAAAACAAGAATGTATTTTTATTTTGCCTTCCATTATTAGCTCAGCGGTTTCCTGATCTATGTCAATTACATTTTCTTTATCTTTAAAATAATGATCGGGACCCACAGCTAACAGTGCGCCGGTGTCTACAGAATATTCTGCTTTGTATTTTAGAGGAGGGAAATTTAATATCAATTCTTCCATGATATCTCCTCTAAAATATTAATCATTTCGTCGTCGATTTTATCTTTTTCAACATAATGAACTATATCATGTTGTTCATAATTTCCTATTTTTATTTTTCCATTCCTATTCAAATAGAATCCAACATGATCACTGCACAACGTTGCAGGCCACGGCCAATTCTGCACCATCGGTTTCATATGCACTACTCTAGGAAATTCAAGGTCGTAGGCTATCTGATCGGATATATCTAAAATTTTTGCTGATAAGGCAAATGCTTCATCTGTTCCAACTACTTTAGGTTTTAGTTCTGTTAAAAAATTATTAGAAAATTCTGTAGGATTTTTTATGATATGTCTACCTAACTCAAAAAAATCTCTTGCTAATTCGCTGTCTTTTTTAAAGAATGTATAAAAACTGTAGAGGTTGGGTAATTTATTTTTTGTAAAAGCACGTCTATAAAAATCGTCTTTTACTAATTCACCTCGATATGTATAGCTTTTATTAGCAACATACAGTTCTGAATTTTCAATAAAATAATCAGCCCAATGACTGTAATCTCTAGTAAACAACATATCAACATCGAGACATATAGTATTCTCAAATGGAGTTAGTTTGTCCATCCAGCTACGACCGTCCCAATAAGTTTCTTGTCGCCATTCGATTACATGATCAAAAACCCACGAGCTTTTTAGTTGTTTTACATCTTCGGCATTGTCGATCACTAGAGCTACTTGATCATATCCCGGCCGTTGAGTATTTTTTATACTTAATGCTAGAGCATAAGCTAATCTAAGATAATCAACATCTGGATGACTAGCTACTATTAGTAAATATCCAAAGCTCATATTAACTCCAACAATGCGTCAGCATTTCGTATAATGCTTTGTTTATTCATGATATGAACATCCATATCTTTAATAGAAGATACACAGAACTTATCACCTAAATTCGGCGATACCAAGAAAAATAATTTGCCATCCGAAGTTACCGAATGTAAAATATCTCTATCTAATGTAGTTAATACTGGCGGTAAATCTGATATATCCTCAGTTTCAAAACCTTTTAGGATATGTTTAGCAACACTAAATGCGATATCATTCCTAAACTGATCGGTAGAAAATCTAAATATATCTCCGTAAAATTTGTATTTTTCTTTTACTAGGTCTACCGTATTAAAAAATATTTTAGAATTTTCATTTTTTTCAAACATAACAGTAGTGGCCCAATTCATATGAATACCAGTATCCGAAACATATCTATCATGGTATCCTAATCTAGAATCACTAACAATATCCAGTGCTGAATTGCCGATCATTACATCAAAATCTAAATCCCAAAATTGAGATAATCTATCAGAGAATATAAAAAAATCACTATCTATAATTAAAGTTTTGTCATAGGGGGTTAAGTCCCAAGCCGAGCATCGATTAGAATTAACAAAAGGAACTACTTTGTTATTCAACCCGTCATGTAATCTTCTTTTATTATCAGTTTCCGGTTTATCGACCGAGATGATCTTATCAAATACTGTTGCTGCTTTTTCAAACTGTTTAGATTCTATCAACCAATCAACTGTAGTAGGATCTGTAACTAAACTAACTGGAACTTCTAGATGTTTTTTAGCAAGGCCGCCGGCAATGATAGACATCAATGCATAGTCGATGTCTCTATTATTATGAGCAAATATTAAAACACCTTTGTTCATAGATCTACTAGTTTCTCCACAGATCTACTTTTTTTAATTTTTTGATATTCTTCGTAATATTCCTGAGTGGCTGTGAAATACCGATCTAAAATCTCATCTCGAAAAGATTCTAAATTTTCTATCATTACAGGATTTTCATTGCTGTCTAAAAGAGGAACACCGGATGTTCTTCCTTGAGATATGAGAAGTTGAACAAAAGAAATCAATACTTGGTTGATTTTAAAAAGACCGCCTGCATGTCCATAGGTTAACTTAGCATCGATTTTTTCTTTTAATGTTCTTCTTTGGATTGATAACGTTTGCCTATAATTGGCAAAATCCAGAGCTTGCTTGAGATGCTCTTGCATATTTTCTCCTGATTATCTACGCAGTTTATTTATTGCTTCAGATAATCAAGGAAAAATTATTAGCTGATAATAGCTCCCAAAGTTACAGAGGGAGATTCTACTGTAAAATTGCCGGCGGTAATTGGCTGTAAAACTCCGAAAGATTCTAATGTTTCTGCGGCTATTGTAAAAGTTCCGTCGACAGAGTCAGGGCCTCCGCCGAGTCCTACGTGTCCGTCTACAAATTCTATCTTAAATTCGATCGCGTTAGCTGTTCCTGTAGAATTATTTGCTACGAATGGAGTTCTCGCATATATTTTATAACTATTTGATCCATAAGGTGAAGATGCAGAAGCCGAATACCATAAATTAAAAGTATTGGTGCACCTGTAGAAATTTTGTCCGTCTCCTGGTGATACTCCAGATCCAGGAGTGTTGCCTCCCCAAGTTTGACTTCCTACTGATGCTAATAGGTTTCTCCAAGATGTATTTTGGCTTGTTGCTGAACCGCCAGATTGGCTCGAACTAAAACTAATAGTTCCGCCAGAATTAAAAAAATGTCTAGCTTTTTCTGCCGAACTAAACGACATGCCAATTGTGCAGGTCGCTAAAGTTGTCCAGGCCGATCCATATAATCCCGGCCAACTTGTAGATGTTGTTCCTTTATTGACTGTAATTCTTTGACTAGAATGTGGAGTAGAAAGCCTACTTGCTATTAAATTATTTGCAAACGTATCGAATTGGCTCACTGGTGCTGTGGTAAGGTCGTATCGAATCGTATCTCCCTCTACTACAGAAACTAATGCAGGTGCAGATCCGTTTAAATGGACCCATGCATTTATAATATCGTAACGTAAATTGGCTATGTGATTTACTGTTATTCTATTAGATTCAGTTACCTGTGTGCTTTGAAGAACCTGTCCATAACCGTAGGTAGCATTAGAGGTGAGACTTGTTCCGAGAACACTAGCTACTTTGTCTCGAATGTTGTTATAGTCTGTTTTTGATATCTTATCGTTTACAGCTGGCATCCGCTATTCCTTAGATGTATTTAAAGGATTACGTTGTGCTGATCGCTGAAAGCGAATAACTAGGACTAGTCACACTAAACGATCCCGACGGTTGCATTAACCCAGAAGCTTTTAATTCATCTATAGTAATAGTCAGTGTGCCGTCAACGGAATCTCCAGGAGCAGGTGGTCCTAAATCAACATAATCATCTCGTAATGTTATTCTAATATAAACTACTGTTGCTGTTCCGCCAGAATTATTAGCTACATCACAAGACGCTTCTAATCTCACAAAATTTGAACTATATGGAGTAGAATAAGGCAAATAATAGTATGTTTGATAGGAATTAGTCAAAGAATAATAATTCACTAAAGTAGGAAAATTACCGGAAAATCTTTGAACACCCACATTACTCAATAAATTAGTCCAAGCATTATTCTGTTGTGTGGCGCTTCCACCGGATCTTGTAGCACTGAATCTAATATCTCCACCACTATTAAAAAAGTAACGTCCTTGGTCAGCTGAACCAAATGTAATTGTTAGCACTGCTTGGGCTTGTGTAGACCAGGTAGAAGAAGTTGCCTGAGTAGCTTTATTAGAAACGACCGATTGACCTGTTCCTATATTAAATCTAGTAAGTAAAGCAGCATCTGCTAAAGAATCATAGTTTGTATTAGGATGTCCTGCACCATAATTAACTACATCGTTTCTTTGGATATCAGCGATCGTTGGTAAAAGCCCATCCTGATGAACTTTGATGTTAATCAAATCAGTTTTCAAATCGTCCCACTGTTGGGCTGTTATTATATTTCCTGCATATACAGGAGAACTAATTATAGCTTGACCGTATCCTCTCGATCCAGATCCAGTTCCAAGGATGCTGACTATTTTATCTCTAATACTGTTATAATCCAGTGAAGAAATTCTAGCTGGAGTTTGAGAATCTAATTTAGGCATTTTATAAAATCACTGCTTCGATAGTCTTGATCGATGCATCGCTGTTGCTTTCTAACGCTATCGCAAATACATCAGATGAATGTGGAACACCTGCCACAGCGCATCCTTGATTAGATGCTACTAATCTGTCTCCTTTTTTAACGGATCCTATAACTTTAACAGGAACACGACCTTTTAATGCTACATACACACCGCCATCTAAATCTTTATTCATCATAAACGCAGGGTTAGCACTGATTACACCAATAGCTCGTTGTCCCCATGTGCTGGCTGTTACTTCTTTTTCACCGCCTACTACCATCACTGTGCCAACTTCGTAGTCGGCATCTGGTAGATATTTTTCAGCTAAGTCAGCATAACGAGCTGCTGTAGCTGTTCCGTCAAACAATACAGCTACTAAATTGCCGCTGCCGTCTCGAGCTGCGATAGTATTTGCGGTTGCTGTAGTTTTGGCTGATCTAAAACTTGGATCAGAATCAGTTGCAGAGTCGTCAATTTTCAGTCTTACTGCTTTATCTGCTGTTCCTACAAACTGGACTGCCGAAATATTACCGCTAGAATCCCTAACTGGAACCGAAGTCTTATCTACTGTAGCAGGAACAGATATGCTAGGAGTAATACCATTTAGTTTAGTTGCATCGTCTGCTATACCTGTTAGATTACCCTCTACAGATCCAAATAAGTTACCTCTTAATGTGGCACCCGCATAACCAATTTCTTTAGTAGTAGCATTGATCATAACCTGGGTATCTGTAGCTAATACATTTCCAGTGTGGTTTCCGGTTGAGTTACCAGTTACATTCCCAACTAAGTTACCGTTTACTGTGCCGGCATAAACATTATTCCATTTTGCAGAAACTGTTCCTAGATCAAATGTTAAATTGGCACCTGGGGATACTCCAGTAGATCTTATTAATAACGGTTTTCTTTGATCACTTTCGGATACTGTAATCTTAAATGTTAGGTCATTGCCCAGACGATTTTCAAAAACAATACCGTCAACTGCTTCTTTTCTAACTCGTAAATCGTTGTTATCACCTAATTGGTAGCCGGCATCCTTAAATCTAATCTCATTATCAAATACAACGCTGCCTCTTTGTAAGAAATTAGATGCTTCTACGCCACCTAGCCTTGCAGCATTCGAAGCTGTTCCCCAAACATAATGATCGTCTGATGTAACACCGGTTGTTCCGGTTTTTAACATCGTGATACCTTTCTTGATCACTGAAAAATCTTCGATCGGATTGGTAGAACTGTTTAGAGTAAATTCGTCTTGACTAACAATGGCTATAGTTTTACCGCCAGATATTAGTTTAACGATAGTATGATTATTGTTTAGTGTATCTTTAACCACCTGTGCTGTAACTGCACTGGCTCCTAAATCAGGGCTAGCTGCGGGACCGATCAATACAAAATCTGTTCCGGTCCAAGTATATAATTGCTTTGCGGATGTATCAAACCAGAAATCGCCAGTAGTAAGACCAGATGGTGCTGAGCTAGACGATTCGGCACCTCCTGCTAAACGGAATCTAGAACCGTCATAAAATTTTAATTTTTTGTTGCCGCTATCATACCAGATTTGACCAGTGATTACCTTTGGAGGTGCGCTGGTGTTAGCAAAATTTTCTAATAGATGTAGATAATTTTCGTTTTGAACTTCACCGTAACCGGCATAATTTTTACCTACAAATCTTAGATCTGTGGTTGTATCAATGGTTCCGTCTTCTACT
>JACCDL010014663.1_pt1 | contig 22213 bp, 20 predicted proteins | sample 7441931 | NCBI WGS metagenome assembly JACCDL01 (sample SAMN15323437, study PRJNA562643) | freshwater metagenome | isolation source: river surface water | place: USA:Blue River Watershed | collected 2017-08-16 | reverse complement strand
GCCATGTGCTTGTCCGGGACCGTGATAGGGATCCTGGCCGACGATGACTACGCGGACATCTTCTGGTGAGGTGAGATCGAGTGCGGCGAACACGTGCTCTTGGGGTGGATAGATCTCATGTTGCGATCGTTCACGTGCGAGGAAGTCCTGGAGTGAACTCCAGTACGGCTTGTGGAGTTCATCGCCGACTACCGATCTCCACCGTTCGTTGATCACCTGCCGCCGACCATTCGATAGAGCCATTCGACCGGGCCATGTGATCGACGTGAGAGCACGAACCACGCAACAACGAGTCCGCCCACGTACACGGCAAGCGTCAACACGAGCGCCGTATCCAATCCGGTTGGGCGTACGACTCCGAGCACATCAACGACGAGCTTGAAGATCAGGATGTGTGCGACATACAACGTGAGAGACATTCTCCCTGCGCGAGCGAGAGCTTCGAAGGTCTTGGAATTCGGCTGACGTGCCACGAGTCGCTCGATCGACCACACCGCAAGGACCGCAATCCCGAGGGTGCTCAGCACAAACAGAATCCCACGGTCGAAGGGTTGGAGGGAGACGGCCGATGCACGAAGGGATGCAGCGCGATCGGTGATCAACGACGGTCGAACGAGGTCGCGCAGGAGGTATGCGCCAACGACGAGAACTCCAGCAACGGCGACATGCCGACCCGTGATCATTCGTCGACCACTGAACCCCCTTGCCACGACCATCCCTGCAAGGAAGAACGCGAGCCAGGGGAAGATCGGATGGGTGTAGCCGACGAACAGTCGGAGTGCGACGTTGCGAGGTGAGTCGACAGACGCGGGATCGAGCCATGCCGTGTAGTTGTCGTCAAATCTCTCGGACACTCGCCAAAGATGGAGCCCCGCCGCAACGGCGATTGACGCGATTGCAGTCGTGATCACGATGCGAGTCGAAGAGTTGACGAGCACACTCGCGATGATGAAGTAGGCGCCGTAGTAGAAGAGGATCGTTCCCGGCCACATCCATTCGAGCCCATAGCCGACGAGAAGGAGGAACGCCCCACGTCGCAACAGCCTGAGGCGAAGGCGATACACGCCATCGACATCTGCCGGCTTGAGTCGAGACGACATCAAGGTCACACCGATGCCTGCGACGAAGACGAACGTGGCGGCAAAGCGTGTCGTCAGTACACCAGAAACCGGATTGAAGAGCCGTGAAGAGAACGAGGCGTCAATGGGCGAGAACGCGTCTTGTTCGTTCAGGACCGCGTGGTAGTTGAGTGCAATGACACCGATCAGTGCGATTCCTCGAACGACGTCGAGGGAGCGAAGTCGTCCTGTAGTCGCTACTTCCACGTGATGGTGTCGACGAGAGCGCGGGTCATTGACTGCTGGACGTCGATCCACTCACCGACCGATGGAACCTCGGCGGTGGCGGGGATGAAGATCATCGACGTATGCATGTGTGGCGATTCGAGAAGATGCAGTCGGGTCTGCTTGAAGTGGAATGGCGACAACCCGTCCGGGCGTTCGAAGATTCCGTGCGCAGTTCCACAACCAACGAGCACGATCGTTCCTTCGTCGGGAACCGCAACTTGGCGATAGCCGGCGAGACCGCCACGGGTCGGGTGTGTGTCGATGACGTTCGCTTCCAACTTGAGCATCGACTTGTCACCGAGCCACAACGTCGTACCGCTTCGTGCACGGAATTCGTGTCGGGGAAAACGAACACGCAACTCCTCGAGCGCATCGTGATCGACATGGCTCACATAGATCGGAAGCTCATCGTCCAGATCATTCGCCCAGCTTGCGATCTCCGAGACGTGGTCCGTGGTTGCACTGGTGAGTGGGGGATGGATCGACCATCCATGTATCGACAGCCCGGCTTCCTCCACCGTCTTCACGAGTTCGTCGACGTCTCCTGGTGCGACTCCGTAACGCTGCATTCGAGATCGCAGCTTGATGATCACTTGACCGTCGTGACCGAGCCTGCGTAACGTGACCGCATGGTGGACTGACCCGACGGTGTAGATGGCGTCCGATCGAAGCGATACGGCGCATGCGTCGTCCACTGGAGTAAGGACGATTGGCGTGGTGCCGGCTGGAACATCAACAAGTTCGTAGACAGTTCCGACCGCAACCTCTTCGGAGAATTCCGTGGCGTGCTTCATCAGGACGGATCGGCCGAACCCGTAGCCGTTCCCCTTGATGACAGGAACGACGGGCCGGAGTGCAGATGCGACCCGCTGAACGTGGGCATTCCAGGCCGATTGGTCGACCACCAGCCGCAAAGTCATCGCCCGCAACGGTATCGGGCTTCTCCGTGGGGGTTCTAAATACGACTTGTTGGGTCAACAATTGGCTCCTAGGCTGTGGACATGCCTGGACTGTTCAGTTTTCCGAATCCTGTCAATGAAACGAGTGCCCGAATCGTTGCAACCGGCGCTGTCGTCCTCGGAATCGCGTTCGCGGCAACCGGGAACGGCTGGATCCTCGCAGCACTCACGTACGGATTCGTTGCGCGAGTCTTGACGGGCCCAACGCTGAGCCCGCTTGGTCGACTTGCCACTCAGGTGATCACCCCGCGTCTGAACCTCCAGCACAAGTTCGTTCCCGGTCCACCGAAGCGATTCGCACAGGGAGTCGGCGCCGCGATGTCGATCGTCGCGAGCGTGCTCTACGTGCAGGACGCAGTTGTCGCCGCACGACTAGTGATCGTTGGATTGGTGTTCGCAGCGTTCCTCGAAGCAGCGTTTGCGTTCTGTCTCGGCTGCAAGATGTTTGCGATCCTGATGCGGCTCGGTGTGATCCCAGCGTCGGTGTGCGAAGAGTGCAACGACATCAGTGCACGTTTGCGCGCCACGTCCTCAGATCAGGTACAACCGGTCTGATCGTTCGGGTGCGGACGCACGCTGCGACCGCCCCCATTCCATAGGACGCATCGTCGAGGATGCGTAGCACGACGAACGTGATTGGATCGAGGCGTTTGGGACCACGGAGGTAGCTCGCCACGGACGGAATGATGAAGACGGCAATTGCGAGTCCGCCGAGATACCCACCAGCTACGAAGCACAGGAGCGTGAAGGGAATCCATTCGCGTCGGAGTGCGCGGACGATCGAGGAAAGTGCGGACCAATGCCCACGAACGACGAGACGAAATGCTTCGCGAACTCCGTGGTCAAGGTGGCGAAGTCGGCGAGCGAGACCGACGAACGTGTAGATGCCCAGTAGCGCGCTGATCGGCGCAAGCCCGGCGAAGAAGAAGACCCACAGCACAAGCGAATGCCAGCTCGTCTTGAGTGGTCGAAGGAGTGATGGATGCCGAACAGAGAGCGGACCGACCGAGCTGCCGTAGGAGAATCGCTGTCGGATAAGCGCTCTGAGCGTCGGGCGTGGTTCATGATGCACGACGGCACGCGGTTCGTATCTCGCCATCGAACCTGCGCGAGTCAGGCGCCAGACGAAGTCGACATCCTCACCGACCCGCATCTCGGCATCAAAGCCACCAAGTGACTTTGCAACCTCCGTTCTCACGACCCACATCGCCGATGGCACGTAGGAGATTCGTGAGCCAGGAGCGACGCGGCCGGGTTCCGAACCGAGATCGAGTGGGGAGAATCGCTCCTCGTATCGAGCAAGTCGCGTTACTCCTGGTCGGCTTGCAACTCGTGGTGCGGCGAGTCCGACCCCGTCCAGTGAACATGTTGCAACGAGGAGGGGCAGGGCTGAACCACACTCGGTCACATCACTGTCGACGAACGCCACGAACGGTGTGGTCACTGCCTCAAGCCCCGTGTTTCGTGCAGCACCTGGGCCACGATTCGCATCCAATCTGATGACACGTGCAGCGTCGGAAACCACGACCTCTTGTGGCGAAGCGTCATCGACGACGATGACTGAACACTGCACGCTGAGTTCCTCGACCAAACGTCTCAGTCGCGCGATTCCGGCGTCATCTGAAACGTGTGCAGGTATGACGACCGTCAGCAACGACTCGAGTGATTCCTCGAGTGGTGAGGCAAGTGGGTGAATTGCGCCGGCCGACGCGAGCCGAGACGTCAGCGGACGATGGAACTCGGGGAGCGGCTCACCAGCCTCGAGTGCTCGAGCGACGTCACGCCCGGCTTCGCTGAGGGAAAACACCGCCAGGGGGGATCCAGCAACGAGGGTGGTGCCATCTGAATATCGATGCCATGACGAATCGCAAACAAACGACGGATCTGGAGTCATGGGTGGTGCAGTGCGACGTGGTCGTTGAGTTGATTGACAAGGTCCGCCATCAACTTTTCACCGACTTCTCGTGATGCATGTCGGGGATCGCCGAGGATTCCATTCGACGAAACCGCTCGGAGACCACCGGAGCGAAGAGAGTTGGCAATCTCACGAAGTGGTTGGGTGTTGCCAATTTCCGCCCGATCCATGTCCACGAGATCGGATTCGAGGTGCAACATGAGTGAGGTTTCGATGTGTCCGGCATGTGCGTCGCCGTCGTCTACGCGCGGCCACCAGTCGGTGACGACTCGCGACTCCGCTCGAAGTATCGCAACCGCATCACTCACTGGTGAAGCGTTCCCACCGTGGCCGTTCACGAGTACGACACTCGTTGCCCAGTCGGCAGAGCGCACGAGCTCGATGATCGTCGATGACGTCGCTGGACCTCCGATCGACAACGTGCCAGGGAAGCCCGCGTGTTCACCGCTCGATGTCATCGTGAGCGATGGACCGACCACGATTCGAGCATTGAGTGATGCAAGAGCGTCACACAACGCCTCGGCGATAATCGTGTCGGTACCGAGTGGGAGGTGAGGTCCGTGCTGTTCGCACGATCCGACCGGAATCGCAAGGACCGGTCGCTCGATCGAGGACACTTTCGCAGACGTCAACTCGCGAAGTCGACGTGTCGCAAACTTCACGACGCTCGCGTGCGGATCTTCTTCAGGACCGCGCGAATGATTTCGATCAGTATCGTCACCGACACTGCGGTGACGAACGCGACGATGAAGGCGAGGGTGTGGTTCTCCTCGAACGTCTTGCCACCGATGAAGCCGAGCAGTGAGGCGTAGAGCGCCCAGATGGTTGCGGCGGCTGCAATCCAGCTCATGTACCACCGACGTTCTTGACGAGTAATGCCACACGACAAGGTGAGAATCGTTCGTCCACCAGGAATGAAGCGCGCGGTGATGAGCAGCAAGCCGCCGCGTTCGTGGATCTGGTTGATGACGGTTTGGAGCCGTCGCCGGCCCTTCTCCGTTCGTTCGTATCTTCGCGTGATCGCTCCACTCGCTCTGCGTCCGATCAGGTAACTCATGTTGTCTCCGGTGAATGCACCGAGACCAGCGGCGAGCACGACGAACGTGATCGAGAGATCACCGAGACCCGCGGACACTCCGCCGATGATCACGAGTGTTTCGCTCGGCACGACGGGGAAGACGGAGTCCAGCACCGCGATCACGTAGATGATCACGTAGAACCAAGGCGAAGACGAGAACTCCTTGAGCGAGTCGAAGAAGTCGGTGATGAAGGTGGCCATGGACGCCCTCGGGCCTTAGGCCGCGTTTTCCTCGCGCGACCAAAGTCGCTTGATGTTCGCCGTGTGTCGGATGATGATCAACACGACGAGTCCGAGTGCATCGAGGAGCTCCCAGCGATTGTCGCGGAAGAACACGATGTACAACGGAACGCAGATGGTGATCACGAGCGATGCGACCGAGGACTTCCCGGTGACCTTCCTGATGACGAACCATGAACTACACAACACGAGGCTCATGAGTGGGTACAACACGAACATCGCACCGCCACCAGCGGCGACACCCTTGCCACCGACGAACTTGCGCGTGATCGGGAACGTGTGTCCGATGACCGCTGCATAGCCGCAGAGATATCCGAGTTGGGTCACGCGGTCACCGGAAACGATCGCTGCAGCGCCGACTGCGAGCGCACCCTTGCCGATGTCGAGGATCATCACGACGGCGCCATAACGCCAGCCGAGCAGGCGCACGACGTTCGACGTGCCCGGATTTCCCGAACCCTCGGCGGTGACGTCGATACCCCCGCGCTTGGCGACGATCAATGCACTTGGGAACGTTCCGAGGAAATAGCCAAGGAGGAGGAGGGCGATGACACCACCTGTCGAGACACCGTTCATGATGGACTCCCTCCGCTGTGGTGAGTGACGAGAACTGGACTTCGGCGAGCCTTCACGGTGAGTCGCACGGGCTTCGAGTGATCCATGGATGGGCGAGGGGCAACACCAGCGGACGAGAGCGCGTGCTCACCGTGCCCGCTCACGCATTCAGGGTCTGGTCCGTCGAGGGGAAGCCCGGTGAAGAACTTCGCCGCCATGCATCCGCCTTGGCATGCGTCGTAGCTCCCGCATGATGCGCATGCACCGGGCGATTCGGGCTCGCGTAGTGAGGTGAAGAGTTCACTCGACTTCCAGACTCGCGTGAATCCTCCGTCGTCGAGCACGCTGCCAGCCTTGAATTCATCATGAATGACGAACGGGCATGCGTAGACGTCACCGAGCGGATCGATGAGACAGACGACACGGCCCGCGCCGCACAAGTTGAGTCCAGGCAGTGCGTCACCGAATGCGTTCAAGTGGAAGAACGAGTCTCCGGTCAATACGTCTTCTCCATGGAGCATGAGCCAGTCGTAGATGATCCGCTGTTGGGCCGCTGTCGGGTGGAGCTCATTCCACGTATCTGCGCCACGACCAGCGGGTCGTAGTCGGGTGATGCGCAGTTGCGCTCCGTAGGAGTCGGCAAGGGCTTTGAACTCATCCAGTTGGGACACGTTGTCTCGAGTCATCACGACCGAGATCTTGAATCGACCGAAACTCGCATCCCGCAGGTTGTCCATCGCACGAATCGCAATGTCGTACGAACCTTCACCACGGACGCGATCGTTCGTCTCACGATCCGCGCCGTCGAGACTGATCTGGATGTCGAGGTAGTTCATCGCAGCCAACCGTCGGGCATTCTCTGGAGTGATGAACGCACCGTTGGTGGAGAACTTGACCCCGATGTTGCAGTGCTCCGCATGTTCGAGCAACTCGAAGAAGTCGCGTCGCACCATCGGCTCACCACCACCGATGTTGATGTAGAACACCTGCAGGTCACGAAGTTCGTCGAGCACCGCCTTGGCCTGCTCAGTCGTGAGTTCGCGCGGATCTCGGGTGCCACTCGACGAGAGGCAATGGACGCACTGGAGATTGCAGGCATACGTCAACTCCCACGTGAGACAGATGGGGGCATCAAGTCCCTGCTTCATTTGCGCGGCAAGTGAACTAGTGGACACGAATCACCTCGGACTGAGCGAGAGAAGAGAGTGCAGAAATGAATGATGGCCAACGCGACTCCGCGATGCCGTTCTCGACCAACACGTCGCGCAGCGAGCGATGGTTCGCAGCATCGCGAACGACGGCAACTACGTCTGGGTGCTTGAGGAAGATCAGGCGACGGTTGCCGTAGTGATAGGCGAGAGCGCCGAAGGGCTCCGGTCGCAAGGCAACGTCGGGGTGCAGTTCACACGCCGAGTCGAGCGTGAGGGTCATCGTGGAAGTTCGGGCGGATCAGTACACGCCGCACATGCCGTCGATGGAGATCTCCTCGATGAGAAGCTCTTCAACGATCTGCGGCTGTGCCGAATCGCGGGTGCCGGTGGCCTCAGCGTCGCTGATGCGGTCCTGCTCGAGTGCTGCTGTTGGTTCCATTGCACTCCACAGTAATCATGGGGCGCGCCTCGGGGTAGCGTCGCTGGAGGGGTTTGGGCAACAATATGCCCAGTCAGGACAACGGCGTGGGCGACTGCGCAGAGGTGGGGGTCATTGTGAAGACGAAAGCAGCCGTGTTGTGGGAACTCAACGCTCCGTGGAGCATTGAAGAAATCGACCTCGATCCTCCTGGTCCGAACGAAGTACTGGTCAAGCTCGTGGCTTCCGGAATGTGCCACAGCGACGAGCATCTCGTCACCGGCGACTTGCCCGCGGCATTTCCGATCATCGGAGGGCACGAGGGTGCTGGTGTCGTTCAGCAAGTTGGTTCGAGCGTCACGTGGTTGCAGCCCGGCGACCACGTCGTGTTCGGTTTCATTCCCTCGTGTGGTCGTTGCCCGAGCTGCAGCACTGGTCATCAGAACATCTGCGACATGGGACAGTTCCTCGCTACGGGTCTGCAGATCTCCGATCAGACCGCTCGTCACCACAAGGACGGCAAGGACCTCGGCATCATGTGCCTCCTCGGCACCTTTGCTGAGCACACCGTCGTGAATGAAGCGAGTTGCATCAAGATCGAAAAGGACATCCCACTCGATCGCGCGTGTCTGCTCGGTTGCGGCGTCGTCACCGGTTGGGGCTCGAGCGTGTATGCCGCCGAGGTCAAGCCTGGCGACACCGTCGTTGTCGTCGGCATTGGCGGCATCGGTGCGAACGCGGTGCAGGGTGCTCGTCTTGCGGGTGCGAAGCGAATCATTGCGGTAGACCCGATCGAGTTCAAGCGCGAAAAGGCGATGGAGTTCGGTGCAACGCACACCGCCGCTTCCCTCGCAGAAGCGATCCCGATGGTGCAGCAGCTGACATGGGGAACGATGGCCAACAAGGTCATCATGACGATGGGCGTCGGCAATGGTGCGATGATCGGCGAGGCGATGGCCGCAGTGTCGAAGGGCGGCCGCGTCGTCGTCACGAACATCCATCCTCTGATGGAGATGACGGCCAACATCAGCCTCCTCGACCTCACGCTGTCGGAGAAGCAGCTGGTGGGCTCGTTGTTCGGTTCGGGAAATCCCCGCTCCGACATTCCGAAGCTGCTCGGCTTGTTCCGTGAAGGTCAGCTCGACCTCAACGGACTCGTGACGCGGGAATATGCACTCGAAGAGGTGAACGAGGGCTACCGCGCGATGCGCGAAGGTGAGAACATTCGCGGCGTCATCAAATATGCCTAAGGAGCGCTCGGGCGACGCAGGTTCACGAGCATCGGCCGCGGCACAAGGTGTCGTCGGTCGTACACGAGAAGTCGAACTGGTCGTTGCCGCGCTCGGCGCACGACGCCACGTTGTTCTCGAGGGCCCTCCCGGAACCGGTAAGTCGACGCTCTTGCGGTCCGTTGCCCAGTCGTTTGGCGTGTCCTTCGTGTTCGTCGAAGGCAATGCCGAACTCACACCGAGTCGACTGATCGGAAACTTCGACCCCGCGCGAGTGCTCGACGACGGCTATACCGCCGGTTCTTTCGTTGACGGTCCGCTCGTCCAGGCGTTGCGCGAGGGTGCACTGCTGTACGTCGAGGAGATCAACCGGATTCCTGAGGAGACCCTCAACGTGCTCGTCACGGTGATGAGTGAGGGAGAGATCACGATCCCGAGATACGGGAAAGTCACCGCGGGCGACGGCTTCCGCTTGGTCGCGGCGATGAATCCCTTCGACGCCGTGGGAACCGCGCGAATTTCGAGCGCGATTTCCGACCGCGTATGCCGCGTTGCAATGACGTACCAGTCACTCGACGACGAGGTGGCAATCGTCGAGCACGCGACGCGTGGATCGGTGAAGGACTTCGATGCGGCGTGGGTTCGCGGTGTGGTCGAAGTGACCAGGGCAACGAGGACCCACCCCGAACTTCGAGTGGGTTCCTCGGTTCGCGGCGCAATCGACACGGTGATGGTCGCTGATCAATTGGTTGCGATGCGCGGATCGGACGCGAGTCGTGATTCGTGTGGGAAAGATGCTGCTGTCGTGTCGTTGAGTGGTCGCGTGCGAGTGCGCGAGGGCGTCACGCGCAGTGCGGAGTCAATCATCGAAGAACTGTGGGATCGTCACTTTGCTGCTGACGAACGAGACCGTTCGGGAAAAGCGAGCGCCCCGATGGGGGCGCCCAGTCGTCGCTAGAGCGACCACCAACATCCTCTCCGGCGGCGCGCGCCTCCAAGCGCACCGTCTCACGACGCGAACTCGAGGGTCACGATGGCTTCGAGGAGGTTTCGCCAGAGGTCGGCGTTCTCGACGAAGATGCATTCGCACAAAAACTTGCGAGTGAACCAGACGAGGCGTTGTCGATGCTCGCTGACCTCGTTGCTGCAACCGATCCGTCCTTGAGCGAGTTGGCACGAAGACTGGCAGGACGAATCTTCATCGAGGTGAGTTCACGTGTAGGTCCGACACGACGAGGCGTCGGACGCGTCGTCAGCCAACGATCGAGTGATTCCTCTGGTGACCTCGACCTTGACGCCAGCGCCGATGCACTCGTTCGTCATCGCGCCACTGGCGTACTCGAAATCGACGAGCTTCGTCATCGCGTGTGGACGAAGAACACCCACGCCATCAGTCTTGTGATCGACAGGAGCGGTTCGATGGGTGGAGCTCCGCTTGCAACGGCTGCACTTGCCGCTGCAGCAGTTGCCCATCGCAAGCCGACCGACTACAGCATCTTGGTCTTTGGCGGCGACGTCGGGGTCGCCAAGTCGCAGACGAACGAGGTTCCCGTTGACCAGCTAGTCACCTCGGTGTTGTCGCTTCGTGGTTTCGGTACGACGAACCTCGCAGATGCACTTCGAGAGTCGGCATCGCAACTCGCACGATCGACGGCGCAACGAAGGATCACGATCTTGCTTTCGGATTGCCGTTCGACGTCAGCGCAGGCGGCCGAGGAGTCTGCTCAGAGTCTTGATGAGCTCGTCATCATCGCGCACTCCGATGACAGCGACGAAGCACGCGCGTTTTCTCAACGAGTAGGTGCGCGGTTTGCAACGGTGGGCGGGCCGTCAGACATCCCTGAGGCGTTGCTCGCGGTTCTCAACTAGCGGCAGGACGGATCGTCTGGGGGCACGATGCCGAGCGTGTCCTGTTCCGGTGCAACCGCGGGAACGGTCGTCGATGGTGCTGCGGACACGCGACTAGTGAAAGCGCGAACTGCGATCGCATTTGGCGCCATAGCGCCTTCGTCGCCGGCACTCGACGTTCCGAAGCTCGCCTTTCCTTGGAAGAGCGCAAGCACCTGGCGCATGGTGTCGTTCTGGATCTTGGGAACGAGTACTGCTTCTTCACCGATCATCTGACCAGCACTACTGATCGTGTACGAGGGAATCTTGGCGGTGTTGATGTTGCGCATCGCCTGTGCCAACTGAAGCATCGAGAGAGCGGAAAGTTGGTCGTCGGTGATCACGTTGCGCAGCCCGGTGTTCAACAGTTCGTTCGCGACTCGAGGGCTACTCGAGCCCTTGTCGAGTGCGCGCTGCATGGCACGGCGAATGAAGTCCTGTTGCCTGCTGATGCGGCCGAGATCCGACGTGCCGTCTTTGACCCACGATCCTTTGGCGGGGTCGAAATACGAATAGCCGGATCGTGACCTCACGTAGGCAAGTGCGTGGTCACCAGAGAACTGGAAGCACATCGCTCGGGGGATGTAGAGCCCGGTCTTCTGGTCGCGGGTTTCGTAGGCAAAGGGCACACTCACCCCACCTACCGCATCGACGATCTCCTTGAAGGCGCAGAAGTCGATGTTGACGTAGTGGTCGATGGGAATGCCGAAGTTCTCGTAGATCGTGTTGATCAGGCGATTCGGATTCTTTCGTTCGAAGGCCGTGTTGATGCGGTTGGATCGGGTCGACCCAGCGATCTTGACCCAGAGGTCGCGCGGGAACGAAAGGAATGCCGCTTGGTTGTCGAGTGGATTGACACGAATGATCATGATCGTGTCGCTGCGCTCGCCGAAACTCGTTCGATCGCCGAATGCACCCGCGTACGGGGAGTCGGGGTCGACGCAACCGCCGTTGTCGGACCCAGTGAGGAGGAAGTTCTTTGCCTGGAGGTCACCCTCGGTGAGGTTCCATTCCTCGGATGGAGTGATGTTCGCATCATCGATGGGCGTCGCGTTTTCGTCTCGGCCGATGCTCACGACTTGGCGTGTGCTCAGACGCTGACCAGTCCACAACATGCCAACGCCCACGACGACGAGCAGGCCGGCGATGCCGATGTTGAAGGCGAGGATGGCAAAGTGCGACCACGGCCGCCGAGACGATCTCATCGACTTCTCAGCGTAGTGGGCGAGGCTTAGGCAGATTCGGCGAGACGAACGCTTGCAGCAATGACCGCATCGTCATGAACACGAAATTCGATGTTTGCGATTGCTCCTGCATTGCGAAGGTCGTCGATCGATCTTTCGATGCAGTCGATTTGTACTTTCGTAGCTGAGACCGAAACGTGTGCAACCTCAGCTCGTTGCGAGACCTTGGCTTCGGTCTTCGTGCGGCGGATGATGGCAAGTACTGCACATACTGCGTCGAGGTGCACGTCGTGCTCGCTGACGGTCGACGTCCCATCGAGGAGACCACTTCGCGTCGGCCAAGAGGATGCGTGAATCGAGCCGTCTTGCCACCATGACCACACTTCCTCGGTGGCAAATGGGATGTGTGGGGCGAGCAGCCGCTGCAAAGCACTCAGTGCGCGACGCAGTGCGGTGCGAGCAGAAGCCGCATCGGGTCCTTCGGTGTATCCGCGGGTCTTGACGAGCTCGACGTAGTCGTCGCAGAACCACCAAAAGAACGACTCCGTACGCTCGAGTGCGCGGGCATAGTCGAAACCTTCGAATGCGCGCGTCGCATCGTCGACGACGTCAGCGAGACGCGTCAGCATCGCGATGTCGATTGCGTGTGAAGGTGGAATGAATGAGTCCACCTCACCGATTCCAAGCGCGAACTTGGTGACGTTGAGGAGTTTGGTGGCGAGTTTGCGTCCGACCTTCATCTGGTCTTCGCTGAATGCGGTGTCGACTCCTGGTCGAGCACTTGCTGCCCAGTAGCGGACGGCATCACTGCCGTACTGGTCGAACAAATCGATCGGTGTGACGACGTTGCCTTTGGACTTCGACATCTTCTTGCGGTCGGGATCGAGGATCCATCCCGACAGTGCGGCGTTGCGCCAAGGCATCACGTCGTGCTCGAAGTGACTACGAACCGTGGTGGCGAACAACCAGGTTCGGATGATGTCGTGTCCTTGCGGTCTGACGTCCATCGGGAACATCCGACCGAACAGGTCTGGGTCGTCGATCCAGCGTCCAGCGATCTGTGGTGTGAGGGATGAGGTCGCCCACGTGTCCATGACGTCGGACTCACCGATGAAGCCGTTTGCCTGACCACGCTGACTCTCCGTGAAGCCGGACGGGACGTCGGTACTCGGGTCGATCGGCAGTTGCGACTCACTCGGCACGAGAGGCTTGTCAAAGTTCGGCTCGCCGTTTGCGTCCAGTGGATACCAGAGGGGGAGCGGCACTCCGAAGTAGCGCTGGCGCGAGATCAACCAGTCACCGTTGAGACCCTCTACCCAGTTCGAATAGCGATGTTGCATGAAGTCTGGGTGCCAAGCGAGTTCGCCGCCGCGGCGAAGGAGCGCTGCACGAAGGTTCTCGTCGCGACCGCCGTTGCGGATGTACCACTGACGTGAAGTGACGATCTCGAGTGGACGGTCACCCTTTTCATAGAACTTGACCGGGTGCATGATCTTTTCTGGTTCGCCGTGCATCTCTCCCGAGGCACGCAGCTGTTCGACGATCTTTTGTTGGGCCTGGTTCACCTTGAGCCCTGCGAGCGCGGCATAGGCATCCTTGCCTGCACTCGTCGTGATCCACTCCGGTGTCTCGTTCACCAAGCGTCCGTCGCGACCGATCACCGCACGCGTCGGCAATTGGAGTTCGCGCCACCAGATGACGTCGGTGAGGTCACCGAAGGTGCAGATCATTGCAATACCGGTTCCCTTATCGATCTGCGCAAGTTCATGAGCGCACACCGGAACTTCGACACCGAAGAGTGGTGTCTTCACGGTCTTGCCGAAGAGCGGTTGATACCGAGGATCATCGGGATGTGCGACGAGTGCGACGCACGAGGGAATGAGCTCGGGTCGCGTGGTTGCAATCATCACGTCACCCGAACCATCGCTGCGCGAAAACGCGATTGAGTGATATGCGCCTGGTCGTTCACGATCCTCGAGCTCTGCCTGTGCGACGGCGGTACCGAAGTCGACATCCCACAAGGTCGGAGCTTCTTGCGCGTATGCCTCACCGCGACTCAGGTTGCGAAGGAATGCGGCCTGACTCGTCTTGCGCGCGTGGTCGCTGATCGTGGAGTACAGAAGCGACCAGTCGACGGACAATCCAAGCCGGCGGAACAGATCCTCGAACACCTTCTCGTCTTGGTGAGTGAGTTCCTCGCACAGTGCAATGAAGTTCGGTCGCGAGATCGCCACTGCGCGGTGATCCTTCGGGACGTCACCTCGGAATGGTGGTGTGAAGTTCGGGTCGTACGCGACGGACGGATCACATGAGACACCGAAGTAGTTCTGTACTCGTCGTTCGGTTGGGAGACCATTGTCGTCCCAGCCCATCGGATAGAAGACGCTCTTGCCACGCATGCGCCAGAAGCGAGCGAGCGTGTCGGTGTGGGTGTAACTGAACACGTGTCCCATGTGCAGAGAGCCCGACACGGTCGGCGGAGGAGTGTCGACCGCAAAGACGGAGTCGCGGGTGGCGGTGCGGTCGAATCGGTAGACACCCTCGGCCTCCCAGCGCTGCATGAGGCGGGGCTCGAGATCCTCCAGCGTCGGCTTTTCGGGGACGTTCATCGCGGATCAACTGTATTGGGCTTGCGCAGGGCTTGGCGCGTGGATGCGCCTTTAGAATGACGGAAATGTTGCACCTCTACGACACTGCGACGCGCGAGGTGCGCGAGATCCAGTTGCGTGAGCCGGGCAAGATCGGCATCTATCTCTGCGGACCAACGGTTTATGGGCCTCCGCACCTTGGTCACGGTCGAGCCACCCTCGTTTATGACATTCTTCGTCGCTATTTGGAGTGGAGTGGACTGACCGTTCGGCTCGTGTCGAACATCACCGACATCGACGACAAGATCATCGACCGTGCCAATCGCGAAGGTCGCCCGTGGGAGGACATCACTCACAAGTGTGAGGACGTCTGGTTTACGGCAATGCGCAAACTGAACGTGTTGCGTCCGACCGACGTTCCGCATGCGACCGAGTACGTCACCCAGATGGTGGAGATGATCGGCACCTTGATGTCCAGGAATGCCGCATATGCGACGTCGGACGGCGTGTACCTCGACGTCAACTCCGTGCCCGACTATGGCCTCCTTGCCCACCAGAGCATGGAGGACATGTTGAGCGGTGGCGGAGATCGCGAGGTCCTCGGCGCCGCGGAGAAGCGCACACCAGCAGACTTCGCGTTGTGGAAGTTTTCGAAGCCCGGTGAACCGAGCTGGCCGTCTCCGTGGGGAGAGGGTCGACCTGGGTGGCACAGCGAATGTGTCGTCATGAGCCTCGAGTTGCTCGGTGAGTCCTTCGACCTGCACTGCGGTGGCGCCGACCTGCGCTTTCCGCACCACGAGAACGAGCGCGCACAAGCAGTCGCACTCGGCAAGACCTTCGCGCAACATTGGATGCACAACGGCTTCGTCGTCGATGCTGAAGGCGAAAAGATGTCGAAGAGTTTGGGCAACGTGACGAATCTGCTTGACCTGATCGAGCACTACGACCCGCGCGCTTATCGCATGTTGCTCCTGCAGACGCACTACCGATCCCCGGTGAAGGTCGGTCAAGACAACATCGATGCATCGGTGAAGTCGCTCGCGGGACTCGATGCCTTTGCGTCTCGACTTGCTGAACTCGGCGAAGCCATGCCCGATGACGTCGTCCTCGCGTCGTTCCGGCGCGTGATGGATGACGATCTCGACACTCCGGGTGCGACCGCGTTGATCTTCGACACGGTTCGACGGGCCAATGCAGCCGTCGACTCTGGCGATCGCGCGCTCGCAGCATCGCTCGCCGCGGCCGTAACGACGATGTGTTCTGCACTCGGTCTGGACCTCCGAGCGGGAGGCGATGTCGAGGAGTCTGCGGCCGATCTTGCCCGGCAGTTGGATGCGGCCCGCGCCGCGAAAGATTTTGCCGCAGCTGATCGGATTCGTGGCGAGTTGCAGTCGGCCGGCTACGTGGTGGAAACCACCAAGGACGGCACTCGCGTGCGTCGCGCCTAATCGAGATTGATGTCGATGAAGACGACGACCACCGAGCGGGAGCCGTTGCCCCGTGGATTCTGGGTCATCTGGTCGACCGTCGCCCTCGACATGGTCGGTTTCGGAATCGTGGCACCCATCTTGGGTCGCTACGCCGATCGATTCGGAGCGAGTGGTCTTCAAGTTGGTCTGTTGTTTGCATCGTTCTCGCTCGCACAGATGATCTGTGCACCCGTACTCGGTCGACTTTCCGATCGGATCGGTCGTAAGCCGGTCATCATCGTGTCGCTCATCGGTACTGCAGTGGGGAGCTTTGTGACCGGCATCGCAGGAGCCCTCTGGGTGCTTTTCGTTGGTCGCATCATCGACGGTGCGTCGGGTGCCAGCATCGCAGTGGCGCAGAGTGCGGTCGTTGATCTCGGTAAGCCGGATCAGCGTGCGCGCATGCTTGGACTTCTTGGAATGGCATTTGGTGTCGGATTCGTCGTCGGACCCGCACTCGGTGGTCTTGCGGCGCTCGGCGGACCACATGTTCCGTTCTTCGTAGCTTCTGGTCTTGCCGCTGCGAATGCGATCGCTGCAGTCGTGCGTCTGCCTGAGACGTCAACGACGGCGAGACAGCCACGATCGTCCTCACGTCGTGGTCGAAAGGTGAACCGTTTCATCGTCATTGGATTCTTCTCCGCACTTCCATTCGCTGGTTTCGAGGCGACGTTCTCGCTCTTCGGCGGCGCACGCTTCGATCTCACCGAGGGGTCAACCGCCGCAGTGTTCTTTGCAATTGGTTTGGCGATGTCTCTCGTGCAGGGTGTGCTGATCGGCCCGCTCACACAACGATTCGGGAGTGCAACATTGCTGCGGGTCGGACTCGTTCTCGTCGCAAGCGGACTCGTCGTCCTCGGTGGCGCATCGGTGTGGGTGGTGCTTGCACTCGCGCTCACGCTGATCGTCATTGGTAGTGGAATGAGCAATCCTTCACTGACGACGCTCGTCGCCAACTCCGCCCCGGCCGACCAACGCGGTGAGGTGCTCGGATTCCAGCAGTCCGCTGGCGCACTTGCGCGTGTCATCGGACCACCTCTTGCCGGGCTGTCGTTCGACCAAGTCGGAATAGGCGCTCCGTATTCGCTCGGCGCGGTCGTGTTCCTCGTGGCGATCGTGGCGTCGTGGGGATTGACGACCAGTTCTCGATGAGCAGACGATCACTCGGCTACGTGCCTGCACTCGACGGGCTCCGTGCCCTCAGCGTCTGTGCAGTGATCGCGTACCACGCCGGGGCGTCGTTCATCCCTGGTGGATTTCTCGGTGTTGAAGTCTTCTTCGTGATCAGCGGATTCCTCATCACGACGTTGATGCTGGAGGAGCGAACTTCGACGGGCCGAGTCTCGCTTCGCGGGTTCTGGTTACGCAGGTTCCGGCGACTCATGCCCGCACTGCTGACGATGCTCATCGTCACGCTCGTAGCGGTGACATTCGTGTGGACGAGCGCCGCAGCGGATTTTCGCCGCGACGTGATTCCGAGCTTGCTCTACGTGTCGAACTGGTGGCAGATCTTCGGAGTGGATGTCCCGTACTTCGGCACCGGCTCCCTCCCGGTGCTTCGACATCTGTGGTCACTGGCCGTCGAGGAACAGTGGTACCTCCTCTGGCCACTCGTCTTTGTCGCATGCATCGGTCGACAGCACGTTCGTCGTCTTTCGTTGGGGGTCGCAGCTGCAGTCGTGTCACTCATCGTGATGGGCATGACCGCGTTCGCGTTCGTCCCCGATGACGAGGCTCGGATAAACCTGTTGTACCTCGGTACGCACACACGGTCTTCGGGGATCTTGGCTGGTGCTGCACTTGCCCTTCTGTGGTCGCCCAAAGACCAGCAGACGCGCACGCGCAGATTGGCCAACGTGGTGATGACCGGGGCGACTCTCGCCGCGCTCGTGCTGGTTGGCTTCTTGATGGCGGTGTTGCACGTCGAGGACGAAATGCTCTATCGAGGCGGACTTGCAGCGACATCGATTGCGACCGTCGTGTTGATCATGGCGGTGATTCGCCAAAGCCCAGGACTCATCGGCGAGACCCTGTCGCTCCCGTTGCTCGTTGCCATCGGCAAGCGTTCATATGGTCTGTATCTGTGGCATTGGCCAACCTTCGTAGTTCTCAATGCGCGTGAGTCAACCCGTCAACTTGCCATTGCAGGAGTTGTAACTGTTCTCCTCAACGAGGTCACCTATCGGTACGTCGAACTTCCCATCCGTGGTGGGGCGGCTGGAAAGTTGAGGATTGCCTGGCCTAACTTGTCTCGAATGCAACGGCGCATGTCCATCGGCGTCGCGACCGCCCTTGCAGCAGTGATCATCGGGTCGAGCGTCCAGCTGACGGGAATTCAGGCCCGTGACGTTTCCATCGACCAGGGGAATTCAGACGTCGTGTTCGTCGCGCCGTCGACCGTCCCTTCAACCACGGTTCCCGGGGTGTCGACGACGTCGACGACGCTGGCAAAGTTGCCGCGACGGGTCGTCATCGTGGGTGACTCTCAGGCGCATTCGCTGTACGTGAATCGGCCGGCGGGCATCGAAGAGACGTTCGACCTCGCCAACGGATCCATCGATGGTTGTGGTGTGTACGACCGGGGCGTTGGCGTGGGTGGGAAGAACGATCGCTTCCGACGAAACTTCGCCAATTGCGCCGGATTCGAAACCAAGTGGGCGAAATCTGCCACGACTGCTCGGGCCGATGTCGCACTGGTCGTGATTGGTGCATGGGAGGTGCTGGACATCGAAGTCGGGAAACTCAGGTTCAAACTCGACACGGTTCCGGCTGACACGTTGTTCACCGCGCAGTTGCGCAAGGGAATCGACGCTCTCCTGGCGACGAGGACCGCGGTGGCGATTCTCGAGATCCCGTGTATGCGCCCGGTCGACTCCAAGGGTGGTCCCGTTCCTGCGCTGAAGGAGCGTGGTGACGACCTTCGGACGAAGCACCTGAACGAGCTCATCAAGAACGTTGTCGACGAGTACCCATCTCAGGTGTATTTCGTCGAAGGACCGACGGAGTGGTGCAACAGCGCCAAGATTTCGTCAAGTCTCTCGTACCGTTGGGACGGAGTCCACGTCTACAAGCCGGGCGCAAAACTTATTCTTGAAACCATCGCCGATGACCTGTTGTCAATTCCCGTGAGGAGTAGGAAGTAACGCCATGCATCGTTTTGGAATAGATCCACTCGACATCCATCGGGTCGTCGACCTGAGTATGTCAACGGAGGAACTGGCGCTTCCATCAGATGTTCAACAGTTGCTGCAACGAAGTCACGACGAGTCTGTCGTGGCAAGTGCCACCAACGTCGCCTACGGACGAACGACGGGGGTCGGTGCGAATCGAAACGTTGCCGCCGACGACTCGGATGGCGATCACGGCATGCGCCTCATCCGGTCGCATGCTGCAGGCGGTGGTGCGCCGTATTCGACAGAGATCGCGCGCGCAGCGATGGTCGTACGAGCACATCAGCTCGCTCGACCTGGCTCAGGCATCCGCGTTGATGTCGTGCGCGCACTCGTCGAGGCGCTGATCGCCAACAAGACGTCTGCATTCCGCGAATTTGGAGGCCTCGGCACCGGGGACATCACCGTGCTCGGGGAACTCGCAACGTGCCTCGTCGGAGAACGCCGGTGGTCGGATGGCACCATTCGGAAGTTCGTCGAGGACTTCGATGCGAGTGCTGCACTCTCCTTCATGAGCTCGAGCGCCCCGACGCTCGGTCTCGGTGCTCATGCACTCCATCGACTGGAAGCAGTCGTGCGAGCAAGCCTCGTCGCCGCAACGTTGAGCACCGTTCCGATCCGCGCGAATCGTCAGCAGTGGTCGGAAGTCGCCCAAGAAACGCGTCCATCTGATGGCGTAGCTGAGTGCATGACGGTGATTCGCAGGATTCTCGACGGCACGGATTACGCGCAGGCTCGAACGCAGGATCCGCTTGCGTATCGAGTGATGCCGTTCGTCTTCGGACCACTCGTCGAGTCATTGTGGCGTGCGAAGGACGAGACGAACCTCGCAATTGACGCGCGGGCAGAGAACCCCCGTTTTGCCCATGGCGCAGTGTGGCATCACGGAGCCTTCAATCTCACGAGCGTCGGCCTTGCCTTCGACACGTTGCGTCTTGCACTGTGTCAGTGGCTGTCGAGTTCGGTCGCTCGCATTGTCAAGCTCAACGATCCTGCGTACACGGAGCAGGAGCGATTTCTCGCCATCGGTCCATCGGGTAGCTCTGGTGTGATGGTCCTTGAATACTGTGCCGCATCCGCACTCGAGACGGTGCGGACGCTTGCTGATCCCTCCTCACGTCACACCACCACGATTTCGATCGGAACCGAGGATCACGCGTCGTTCGCCGCACGCTCAGTGGCTGCAACGTACGAGATTCTCGAAGCAGTGGAGACCGTCGTTGCGTGCGAGTTGTTGACGGCAGTTCGAGCCATTCGAAACTCCTCGGCAATCACGGTGGGTTCTGGCGTGCAAGAGGTCCTTCACACGTGCGCCGAACTATCGCACGAGATGGGTGACCGCGTTCTCGTCGATGATGTGGACACTGCGCGCGCCGTGTTGGGCTCACTGGCTGCTCACTATTCCGCTCGGCTGTAGCGACAGGTCGCTCACCAACTAACTTTGGGCCATGTCTGAATTCTCCCTTTCCCTCAACGACGAACAAATCCAACTGAAGGACTGGATTCACCAGTTCGCCGTTGACGTCATCAGGCCAGCAGCACACGAATGGGACGAGCGGGAAGAATTCCCGTGGCCGATCGTGCAGGAAGCAGCCAAGATCGGTCTCTACGGTCTTGACTTCATCATGAATGCAATGGGTGACCAGAGTGGTCTCACCTTGCCGGTGGCAATCGAAGAGATCTTCTGGGGTGACGCTGGTATCGGCATGGCGATCATGGGTTCTGGACTTGCCGCAGCAGGGATCTCAGGCAATGGCACACCGGAACAGATCATGGAATGGGTGCCCCAGTGCTACGGAACCGCAGACGACGTCAAGGTTGGTGCGTTCTGTGTGAGCGAACCCGATGCTGGCAGCGATGTGAGTTCGCTACGGACCCGTGCCGTCTACGACGAAGCGAAGGACGAATGGGTGCTGAACGGGACCAAGGCGTGGATCACCAACGGCGGAATCGCCAACGTGCACGTTGTCGTCGCTGCAGTCGATCCGGAACTGAAGGGTCGAGGTCAAGCGAGCTTCGTCGTTCCGCCGGGAACGAAAGGTCTCTCTCAGGGTCAGAAGTACCTGAAGCACGGCATCAAGGCGAGCCACACCGCAGAAGTCGTTCTCGAAGACGTGCGCGTGCCCGGTCGATGCTTGCTCGGTGGCAAGGAGAAACTCGACGCCAAGCTTGCTCGTGCTCGTGAGCGGGGCAAGTCTGGCGAGGCCCAGCCTGCGATGAAGACCTTCGAAGCGACACGACCGGCGGTCGGTGCACAAGCGCTGGGCATTGCACGTGCCGCTTACGAATACGCCCTCGACTACGCGAAAGAGCGCAAAGCATTCGGCAAGCCGATCGTGATGCACCAAGCGATTGCATTCAAGCTTGCCAACATGATTACGCGGATCGATGCATCCCGACTCCTGATCTGGCGTGCGGCATGGCTGGCTCGAAACGGTGGCTTCGTCAACGGCGAGGGTTCGATGAGCAAGTACTACGCATCAGAGACCGCTGTTCGTGTCACCGAAGAAGCGATCCAGATCCTCGGTGGCTATGGCTATACGCGCGAATATCCCGTCGAGCGCTGGCACCGTGACGCCAAGATTCACACCATCTTCGAGGGAACCTCAGAGATTCAGCAGCTGGTGATCGCACGCGCGATCAGCGGGATGCGCGTCGAGTAGACGTCAGCGTTGGTCACGTGCCGCGATGAACGCGGCTACACACTTGTCGATGTCGTCGCTCGTGTGTGTTGCACAAATTTGCACGCGAATTCGGGCCTTGCCCATCGGCACGACCGGATATGAGAACGCAACAACGTAGATTCCGAGGCCAAACAGTGCACTCGCCATGCGAACTGCTTCGTGTTCGTCAGCGAACATCACCGGCACGATCGGATGCTCACCTGGCAGGAGGGTGAAACCTGCGGCAGCCATCTTGTCGCGGAATCGTTTTGCGTTCTGCTGCAGTGTCTCACGTGCCTTGCCGCCCTTGGCGACGAGGTCGAGTGCGACGAGCGATCCGGCGACAACCGTCGGGGGAATC
>JACCDL010377340.1_pt1 | contig 22252 bp, 24 predicted proteins | sample 7441931 | NCBI WGS metagenome assembly JACCDL01 (sample SAMN15323437, study PRJNA562643) | freshwater metagenome | isolation source: river surface water | place: USA:Blue River Watershed | collected 2017-08-16 | reverse complement strand
TCACCACGCAGCACCAACCCCAACTTCCAGCCCAGATTGTCAGCATCCTGCACACCGCTGTTGGCACCGCGCGCACCAAACGGCGATACGCCATGCGCCGCGTCACCGGCGAAGATAACGCGGCCGTGACGGAATTTTTCCATCCGCATGCAAGCGAATGTATAGACACTCACCCATTCAAGGTCGAATTCGACATCGTCTCCCAGCAGCGCACGCACACGAGGGATAACACGCTCCGGTGTTTTTTCAAGCTCGGGATCCGCATCCCAGCCCAACTGAAAATCAATGCGCCAGACATCATCGGCTTCGCGGTGCAAGAGCACCGATTGATTCGGATGAAACGGAGGATCAAACCAGAACCAGCGTTCAGCTGGAAAAGGTGCTTTCATTTTCACATCCGCGATCAGGAAACGATCCTGAAAGATACGACCCTTGCTTTCAAGATTCAGCATGCCCCGCACCGGACTGCGCGCACCATCTGCGGCGATCACATAGTCAGCACTCAGCGTGTAATTTCCTTCAGGCGTGGTAACGGTGGCAATGGCCTTGGTGTCGGTGTTTTGCAGTTGCGTGACTTTGCTTTTCCAGCGTATATCAAGATTCGGGTAGCTGGCAGCGCATTCGTGCAAATAGCCTTCGAGATAATACTGCTGCAGATTGACGAATGCTGGCCTGTGATGTCCCTCTTCCGGCAACAGATTGAATTGATATACCGGTTTATCTCTGAAAAACACCTTACCCACATTCCAGGACACACCCTTGTCTACTACTTTATCGCCACAACCCAGTCTGTCCAGCACTTCGAGAGTACGCTTTGCATAGCAGAGCGCACGCGAGCCGCCAGACAGACAATCGTCATCGTCCAGCAAAACAACTTGCAGACCCTGTCGCGCAAGGTCAATCGCTGTCACCCGACCTACCGGTCCCGCACCGACCACTACTACCGGATAGTGAGCCGCAGGCGATTGTCCGAAATCAGGCGGACGCTGGTATGAAAAGCGAAGCCTCTGATAATCCGTTGGCATGTGGCTTGCGGCGTTATGAGCGTGTGGCGCGCGATGTTGATTCGTGCGGCTGTCAGTAGACATGCTCATCAGGATTGCAGCGCATCCCACATGGCCTTATCTCGCTCTGCGGTCCAGATGCGTGGATGCTTGATACCGCTGGCCTCATCAACCGCGCGTGTTACATCGAACGGCAGGCAGTGCTCGTAAATGAAGACATGGCCGAACTTGCTGTCCATGTGAGAGCGTACGTGCGCCATTGCCGCCTTGAGATCATGACCGGCCTGAACCGCTTCCTTCGCGCTGCGCAAGAGCGTTGAAACAAAATCTTTGGTGTAGTCGAGACCTTCATTGACTCTGGCAGAGGTAGTCAGTGCCGGACCACGACCGGGCACCAGTTTTTCTGCACCCATGCTGCGCAGAATTTCGAGCGTTTCTGGCCATTCTTCAAGTTGCGCGTCACCGGTGTAAGCCGCCGCATCAAATTCCACCAGATCGCCTGAGAACAAGACCTTTTGCGATGGTATCCAGACGATGGTGTCGCCCTTGGTATGCCCCATGCCGACATGCATGATTTTTACTTCCAGCTTACCCATGAAGACGGTGAGTTCACGCTCAAAAACCAGCGTAGGCCAAGTGAGACCCGGCACCGATTCCACACCAGCAAACAGACGCGGGAAACGTTCGATTTCGGATTTCATATCCTGCTCACCGCGCTCGACGATCAGCTCATAGGTGCCACGCGACGCGATGACTTGCTGCGCACCCTCCTTGAAGTAGGCCGAAGCACCCAGCACGCGCACCGCGTGATAGTGGGTGAGCGTGACGTATTTGATTGGCAGATCGGTGATTTCGCGTATGTGTTTGATCAGCGCCTGCGCCATCACCGGCGTGGCCGTGGTGTCGATCACCATCACAGCATCGTCGCCGATGATCACACCAGAGTTCGGATCACCCTCGGCGGTATAGGCATACGCATTGTCCGACAGCTTGATGAAACTGGTTTTCTTTTCCTGCAGATCAGCCTGGGATGCAAAAGGTTTGGCGCTCATGAGGTCTCCGTGGATTCGCTGAGGCCTGATGGGGGCCTGACGAAGGGTTGTCTTGTCTGGGAATAAGAAGAAGGTTAGGATAGAATTTGTTCCTCGTCAACTAATTAGATATTAACGAATTATTTTCATTAATATAACGCTCCAACCATATTATTTACGCCAGACATGTCCATGGAAAAAAGCCGGCGAGGCATACAGTCGATAGAAACAGGTGGTCGCCTGCTCACGACACTGGCCGAGGAAGGTGGGCCGATGAGTCTGGGCGATCTGGCGAAAAAAGCCGGTATGCCCGCGGCAAAGGCGCATCCGTATCTGGTGAGCTTCGCCAGCTTTGGCCTGATTGAACAAAACCCGCTGACGGGTCGATATGAATTGGGACCATTTGCGCTGCAGATGGGTCTGATCAGCCTGCAGCGACTGGATCCGGTGCGTATCGCCATTCCTATGGTGACCGCATTGACGGCGGACATCGACCAGACCGTCGGTCTCTCGGTGCTCGGCAATCAGGGCCCGACCATCATCTACATCAGCGAATCGAGCTATCCCATCCATGTGAACATGCGAACCGGTACGGTGATGTCGATACAATCGACCGCAACAGGCCGAGCATTCGCTGCCTACCTGCCAGCGAAGCAAGTGGAGCGAATGATTGAACAGGAAAATCGCAACGGGGTGGCCGCGGGCTTTGGCGCCCAAGGCATGAAGCGCGCCGCGATGGAAACCCTGCTGGCCGATGTGCGCAGGCGCGGGATGGCGCGCGTGATGGGTGAGCCCATACCCGGTATCAATGCTATTTGCGCACCTGTATTCGAGCACACAGGCGCAATTCGATTGGGGATTACCGCCATAGGGCCGGCGGGCAGCTTTGATGCGGGCTGGCAGAGTGAGATAGCGCGCAAGGTACTCGCTTGCGCTCAAGAGGTTTCCAGGCGGCTCGGATACGAGGCCTGAGCACTCGCACGAGCAGCGGCAACGCTCTTTGGCCGAATCCGGTAAGATTTCCACAAACTTTTTGCCGGAGACCCGTCTCAATGAAATCCCGTTTGTTTAGTCTTGTCTTCGCAGCTTTCGCCTTGCCAGCCAGCGCCACCGAATGGCAGCTGATCTCGGAAACCAATGAACCCGGTAAAGTCATCAGCTGGTATGTAGATATGGGCAGCATCGTTCATGAAGACGACTACATGCGTGCGTTTCTCCGCACCAGCTGGTCTACCCCGCAATATGCGCCGGATAACACGGTGTATCAGTCATCCACCTACATTAATTATTTCGACTGCGATACACGGAGCATCGCGTTTACTGCCAACATCTACTATCTCTCCGAAGATCCCGTTGGCAAACCTGTGCATGAGGAGCCCACTGTAGCACTGGAAAAGCTGCGCTTCCAGCAAGTCAAACCAGGCTCTGCAGGTGATGCGCGCGTTGAGTTTGTCTGTAAATTCCGCTCAAAGAATTTCATGACTCACCGAAGCATCTCCGATGATCAGGGCTGATTGCGCATCAATATCGGGCTAGACATGCCGACGGCGTGCGCGAGAATGTAAGCAGGCAAAGCGCCCTCAACGCAGGCGATTCACTGAGAAGTACAGACCAAAAAAAACCGCAGCCTTGGCTGCGGTTTTTCGAAAGACACTAAATACTTAGACGCGACGCTTGTACTCACCCGTCCGGGTATCGATTTCAATCTTGTCGCCCTGTCCAACAAACAAAGGCACTGAAACTTCAAAGCCAGTAGCAGTCTTCGCAGGCTTGAGCACCTTGCCCGAAGTATCGCCCTTGACTGCCGGTTCGGTATAGGTGATTTCGCGAACTACCGTGGTCGGCAGCTCAACGGAGATCGCTTTTTCGTTATAGAAAACGACTTCGCATGCCATGCCATCTTCCAGATAGTGAATTGCATCGCCAAGATTTTCGGCTTCGACTTCGTACTGGTTGTACTCAGCGTCCATGAACACATACAGCGGATCAGCAAAATACGAATAGGTCGCTTCCTTGCGATCAAGGACCACCATCTCGAACTTATCGTCGGAGCGATATACAGCTTCCTGACCAGCATCGGTCAGTAGATTTTTCATTTTCATCTTGACCACAGAAGCATTGCGGCCAGACTTGGAAAATTCGGTTTTGACAATCACCATGGGCTCGCCCGAGACCATGACAACATTACCGATACGGATTTCTTGTGCGGTTTTCATAATAATCAGGCGTAAAAGTTCGGAATACAGAGCGCGCTGGCAGGGAACTGTGGTTGTTTGCAGCCGAGCGCAGAGACAAAAGCCGGCGGATTTTACCTGATTTTGCGGGCGAACCCGAGCAAACGGGATGCGAGATCAGACTGATTGCCCAGCTGTCTGGCCCAGGCACTCGCATGAATCGACCAGCCGGGTAATGCTTTGACAAGTGCCAGCCAGTTGTGCGACGCATCCGTTTGGCGATTCCAGGTTTGCCAGCCAGCGTCGACCAGCGCTGCTAGGCCGTCGTCAAAATTTTGAAAGTAGCGACTGAGGAAAGCCGCTCGCTTTACGTGATGGGTGCCTTCCGCCTGCTCGTAGAGCTGCCAGATAAAAGGCTGGCCAGCCCATTGCGCACGCACGGCACTGTCCTCGCCTCGCACAAAATTCAAATCACAACTCCACAACAAGCGGTCGTAATCGTCCGGCTCAAGAAACGGCAAGGTCTGCACACGGACTGTACCTGCCGCCAATGCTTCACAACCTTCAGGCAGGCCACCCGGAAAAACACACAACACCGGTGGGCCATCTTGCAAGTCCTTCAGTAATTCACCCAGTGGCGCGGATGGGTAGCTAAACACCGAAAGCAGCACCTCAGCGGATTCAAGCGTGATTCCCATCCTCGCAAGAAAAGCATCGCGAGCCATGGCATCGAAGGCGTGTCGCTCTGCGAGCAAATGCAGCTCTCTGATCAAACCGCCAGAACGAAGGTCAAAGCCGGGGAAGAAAAAATAGCGCGTCAGTGGCAAGCTTGGATGGGGTGATGGCAAGCCGTGGTGGTCGTCTACCCAGGCTTCAGCAGACAGGTATTCGAGATTAATCCATACCGGCGGGCTGCTCATTGCTGCCATCGCCGTCATCTGCGCTTCTGGCATCCTGCATCCAAACGCTTCGATAACAAGATCGGCCGGCTGATGCGGCGCTAGTCCCTCACGCCATGCGCACACCGTGAATCCGTCCAAGCGCTGAGCTGGCAAATCAGCCTGCAACTGAGGGCGCAGCGCCGCAAGCCGTTCGAGATCATCAATCCATAAAGTCGCCGCTAGTCCATGCTGTGCGAGCGAACGCGCCAGACGCCAGCAAACGCCCGCATCACCGTAATTGTCAATCACCTGACAATAGATATCGACTGAATTAAGTTCTCGCATACCACCTGACATAAGGATGACACCTGCCGGCGCCAGCCGGAAGACTACGCACACCCCACCAGAATTGCAATCAACCTGCCTTCGAACCTCAAACAAACTTCAAACGATCTTGTACAGGAAGGACTTGCGCAACAATTTCCTGAACATGGCACACTAAAGCTTCCACCCGACAGGGATGCGAGACAGACAACTAACTAAAAACAAGGAATCCCAATGAAAATCACTCTGCTACCCGTCGCCTTCGGACTACTGCTGTCCGTGAATGTACTGGCAAAAGATCGTACCGATCAGTGCGGTAGCTACACCAGTGTTGACACAGGCGAACAAACTGTCGACATGGGCAACAATACCCGTTTCATGCATTTTCGCTCCAGCACACAAATGCAAGCGCCAGAAGGTTCGAAGTTCAACGAACTCTCTGGCCAGTGCACAGGCGGCGCGGTGATTTATCCCGATGGTTCGGTTGAAGCCGAGGGATTGTGCGCCGTCACGGATGTTGGCGGTGATGTGTTGACCTACGCTTTCACCCAGGGGCGCGGCGCTCGCGAAGGTAAATACACGCGGAAGGGCGGCACCGGCAAATTTACCAATTCACGCGAGACCGGCTGGTTCCAGGCAGTGAGCCTCAATGGTGATGTCACCACAGGTAACTGGGGCGGCAAGGGCGCATGTAAATAACGATGTTCACTGACGGTGGCGCCGCGCTGCCGTCAGTCCCACTCCAGCTTCGGATACAGCATCGTTGCATTGCGTCGGTTGGCGGAATCAAACAGCGTCCACTGACTACGCTCCGAACTCGCGGCTGTCTCTATCGCCGCCTGCATGGATTTTCCCTCTGCGATACTTTGCTTCAAATCTTTCAACAAGGTCTGCAGATACTGCCGCTGCTTCGCCAGCGCGGCGTTCTTGTCAGTGACGATAGGGCCATGACCGGGAAAGACCCGCGCTGCCGGCACCTCAGACAAGGCATCAATCACGCTTAGCCAGCCAGGCACATCGCCATCAATCGATGGCGTGCGATCCACGAACAGCAAATCACCCAGCCACCAACTGCGGGTGCGCTCATCCATAACACTCAGATCATGATCGGTATGCGCGATCGGCCATGCCTTGAGCAAGAGCCGACGATTACCCAGATCGATCACGCGCTCGGCAGCAACGGTGTGCGTTGATACGACGATGCGACTGCCTGTCGCCGCCGCATCACCCAACATGGTTTTGAGATTGCTTTCGTAGGCCTCTGCGCGCGAACGCATAGCGCGCGGCAACTGTACATGCCCAATGAATTCCGGGTTATCCTGTTCAAACGCTGCATTACCGAAGATATGATCGGAATGTACGTGCGTATTGATCACATAACGGATGGGCTTGTGCGTGTGCGCACGCACAGCTTCGCGCAGTGCCATCCCTACCAGGTAACTGCCGCCACTATCGACAACAGCCACTGCTTCGTCACCGATGATGAAGCCGATATTGGCGATATCCCCATGATAGTGGTCACCGAATTCTTCATGCACGCCCTGATGTACAAACACACCGGGGGCGATTTCTTCCATAGGCAACGGCGATGATCCCGCCCGGCTGAACTGGAATGAACAACACAGAAAAATCAGCAGAACCCGGAAGCGCATCACTCAGGACTCCGCAATAATTTGCCGCAATGCCTGTTCGAACGCTTCCGGTGGCTGACCTCCCTGCACCAGATAACGATCATTGATGATCACTGCCGGTACGGAATTAATGCCCTGAGACAGATAGAACTGCTGCTGTTGGCGCACTTCATCACGCCACTTGTCAGAATTGAGTATCTCGGTCGCATGCGCCACATTCAGTCCTGATTGTTCAACAGCCAACAGTAGTACCGCGTGACTCGAAGGATCGGCACCTTCCGAGAAATACGCGGACAACAAGCGCCATTTCAATCGACGCTGCGCGTCCGCATCTCCCTCTTCAGCAGCCCAGTGCAGCAGCCTGTGTGCATCGAAGGTGTTGTAGGTGCGCTTGCGGCCTTCCATGTTAAAGCTAAAGCCCACCGCCGCCCCTCGCTCGCGAATATGCTCATGATTCTGTGCCACCTGCTCTTCGGTGATCTGATATTTGCGCATCAGATGTTCAAGGATATCCTCGCCTTCGGGCGGCATATTCGGATTGAGCTCGAACGGCTGAAAATTCAGCGAAACGCTGACTTCATCACCGAAGCGCTTAATGGCCTGCTCCAGTGAAGCCAGCCCCACTGCACACCATGGGCAGGCAATATCGGAGACGAAATCAATTTTTATGGGTGTCATGGATTGCAAATAGGGTGAAGTGAGGCAGCGCCACTGCCGGTACCAAAGATGCTAACACGGGGTGAAGACCCTATACTTCGGTGCTTGGACCCGATGCAAATTGAGAACAGCCCATGCTACGCGCGACTTTGATACTGATACTGTCTGTGAATTGGTCCGTGCTGGCAATCGCCGCCGATCCGGCACCTGCGCAGGCAGATTTTGAACCCAAACTCTTGCGGCCACCGGAAGTACACTTGGCTCCTGACACCACGCCCATGCGCGGCCCGGAGGATTTTGCCCTGCCAGCCTCGAAGCCGGCGCCCCGAACAGGCAAGGACACGGGTGCGCAAGAACGAGCAGCCAGTCCCCAACCCGCGAGCAATGCGCCAGTTCTGGAAGGCTTCTGAAGCAGTATCGCGGCCTCGCGGTCCATGGTGTTCATCTCAACAGTTGCCGGCAAGCGGCACGACTGTTAGTCTGCGGAATACCCACGGGCAGAATTGTTTTCATAAATGAAATCCTCATCACATCGCAAGGCCATGCAGAGCATAGGTTCGGTGCTTGGTAACGCCACACGCCTTGAAGGTACGCTTCATGTCGACGAGAGCGTACGCATCGATGGCAAACTTGAGGGAAATCTGGAGCAGCCCGATGGCAAGGCGCGTTGGATCCTGATCGGACCGACCGGTGAAGTGCATGGCGACATTCGTGCGCAAAATATTTCGATCGCCGGCAAGGTGATCGGCAACATCATCGCCAGCGAAAGCATCGAGCTCATCGATGGATGTGAAGTCCGCGGCAATATCACCCACAAATCCATTACCGTCGAACCCGGCGCCAGTGTGCATGGACAGCTGATCGCCCGCGACGAGACTGACAGCGAGGCGGCTGCCAAGCAGGTCATTGAGGCCGCGCGCAGTAACAGCTGAACCTCGCGTCACCGTAGACTGCATTATTGGTCCAATGCCCCTGCACGTACAAACCACCATCTTCATGATTTGCATGGCCTACCTGGTCTTGCATGGCGCGATCTGGTTTGCGCTTTCGGAACAACGCAATGCGCAAGTCAGGCTTTGGTGTATTTCGGGGCTGGTCAGCGGCGTCTCCGTTGTGTTGCTGTCTTTGCGCGGGACGATCAGTGAATTTGCTTTTGTCTACATCGCACAATTCCTGATGATGATCGGTAATATGGGACGTACTATTGCACTTCGGCTTTATCTTCCTGTGCGCATACGCCCTGCCATCGTCTTTCATGCAATTATCGGATTAACTTACTACGTGTGGATGGTGTCTGCGTACGAAGCAGGCACCGATACGTTAACGCTATCGATATTTTTCTTCGGGTTTTATGCGATTGTGTGCGTTGACTACGTTCTGGTCGGACTCTTTCTCAACCGTCACTCGCAGACGCTCGGACCTAGAGTGCTGGCAATTGGTGGGCTGATACTGTCTGGTTCTCTGGCTTTCAAAGCAAGCGCAAGCATCATGGGGTGGGGTGCAGATGATATCTATGCTCCCGGTATCGACCAGTATGTGATGATCGCCGGTCAGTTCATCGCAATCACACTGGTTAACATCGGATTTCTTCGCATATTTCTCGATCTACGCCAACAAAAAAATCTCACGACAGAACGCAACCTCGCGGACGCGAAAGAACACGCCGCGCTACTCTCTCGGCATAAGAATGAACTACAGAAGCTGCTCACGGAGCGTGAAGAAATCATTCGACAGCTCACTTTGTCGAATAAAACTGCCGGTATGGGTGTGTTGGTAGCCAGCCTCGCACATGAGCTGAACCAACCCCTATGTGCTATCCGGCTCAATGCGCAACTCGTCGAACGCAAGCTCAATGCCAGCGATACCGATGTCGAAGGCGCAAGAAAATTTCTGGACTCGGTCATCAACGACAATCGTCGCGCGGCCGATATCATTACCCGGCTTCGTGCCATGTTCGAACATCAGGACAAAGGGGAAATAACACTGGACGTGCACTCGCTGCTGCGTGATACCGTGACCTTGGTACAGATGCGCGCCAATGAAGAAGGGGTGTCGATTATCACTGAATTCTCAGATCAACCCGCTATGCTTCAAGGCGATCAAGCCCAGCTGCAACAAGTGATTTTGAACCTGCTCAACAATGCCATGGATGCGCTTGCCGGGGTAGAACGGGATAAAAAGTTCATCTATCTGAAGACGACCATAGCCAACGGGCAGTTGATTCTTCACGTTGACGATAACGGCTGCGGGATACCAGACCATTTACGCCACTCCGTCTTCGAACTCTTCAAGACCAGCAAGGCTCAGGGCATGGGCGTTGGACTCTGGCTATCCAAAACCGTCATCAACGGTCATTGCGGGGACATCCAATTCACCAGCCAGCCGGGTGAGGGAACCCGGTTTGAGGTCGTCTTGCCTGTGAATTGAATAATCCCTCGGCTCTGAGCCAGAAAATGACCGAGAGGAACGTTTATAATGGGGAACATTCTTCCGAGCGGCATGACCGCCTAATCCGGCAATGCAGGTTCTGAACCGAAACCTTTGCAATGGCATCATCGCCCTGCTGGCCAGCACGCTGGTTGCGGTGCCTTCGTACGCGGCCACTTTCACCTGCGTGACGACCGCTTTACGGGGAAACAAATGGATTTGTCAGGATAACGTTGCGCTCTGTACCTTCGTCTTCCTCGTCAATGAAAGTGACAAGTCGATGGTGCGAAGGGTCGATGATGATAATCCCAAAGTGCCGGTGGTGGTCGACAAATGGGAAACCGAGAAAATCATCGCGCATGAAGACCAGACCCGATTGGACAGAGGTCTCATCGAGCAGTACTACTACCGAATCGAGCGCGATAGTGGAAAGTTCATCATAGCCAATGAGTATCGGACCAACAGCGGCCGCTACCTCACTCAGGACGATATCAACGCGACCGACAAGAAGCGTTTTTCTTATTATCGTCCACGCCTTTTTTCCGAAACAGGTCGCTGCAAGTTCAGCTCAGGAAAATAGCGCTCATCCGCCAGCACTACCGTTGGTGTGCAGTCCCTGTGAACCAACTCAATCAGCGCACCTTGACTCGCTGGCTCGTGAATTGTTTGGCTCCTGCTTCCAGCGCGCGATCGAGATAGGCGGAATAGAAACCGTTGTTGTCTCCGCCGATAATCGGATCGGCCAGTAATTCGCCCTCGGCATTCACCACAATGACAGTTGGCGCAATCTGCACGCCATAGCGCGTCGCCAGTGCAGATTGCGTGGTGGATTTCCCATCAAATCCCGTCAGAGAATCACGACTGGTGATCTGGACTTCACGAATCACCGGCCTGTCCGCCGGCGACGCATCCCGCAGGAGCGGCACCAGGTAATTTCGGCGCACCACTTTGCAATAGCCACAGCCTGGCAATGAGAACATCAACAGGAAAGTCTTGCGGTCTGCATGCGCTTGCGCTGCCTCGCGCTGCAGATTTTGCGGAGCAGGCAACATTTCATCTTGCGATTGCGCGTGCGCAGGCAAAATGAAGAGCCAGCCTGCAAATAGGATAGCGGCAATGCGAATGACCATAGTTGCCTCGCGACGATTCATGGAGAGGAGCTCACTGAGAAGCGGCTGCAAGCCAGCAGTCCCTGAATCTCAATCAGAGTACCTGAGCGCGCATTGAATTCTTTGCCGGCGACGCTCAGCGTCTGATTGCTGTGGTTCAGGGTGAAATCCAGACTGACTTCCGTGCCGTCCGCCCGGAAGCCGAGACTGCGACACATAATTTTCTCGGTGCTCGGCGGCTCGCAGGCACAAACTTCGGTGCGCCCTGCAAAACAACCGGCAGCCAGCGCAGGATCACGCTTGACATAGCCGGCACTGATATTTGCGGTGATTTTAAAGCGCCGAGCCTCAGAACTCACACCATCGACTTCAAACACCTTATCGGTGCGAAGCTCACCTTGGCAAAGGTAATCGACGACCTGCGCATCAGATACAGCACAGGCCATGCCGATAGCCGCAAAGACGATGCAGCGTGCCCTCAGTGAAACCAGCCGAAAGGTCGCCCGTTGCATTGCGACGGACGACCTCAAAGGTTTAATGCAAACGGTCCAGCGCGCTGGACAAATGCCCGAAGGTACGGTCAATGTTCAGCAGCTTTTCCAGACCAAAAAGGCCGATACGGAAAGTGCGGAAATCATCACGCTCGCCAACCTGCAATGGGACACCGGCCGCTGTCTGCATGCCGAGTGCCATGAATTTTTTGCCGTTCTGGATATCCGGGTCCTTGGTGTAGCTGACCACGACACAAGGCGCCTGAAAACCGGGCGCTGCCACGCTCTTGAAACCTTTGGCTTCGAGCAGTGCGCGCACCTTGAGACCGAGATCTTCCTGATTTTTCTTCAGGTTGGCAAAACCCGCTGCCTGAGTTTCCTTCATCACATCGCGCAGCACCCGCAGCGAATCTGTCGGCATGGTGGTGTGATAGATGTGAGCGCCTTTTTCGTAAGTCTCCATGATCTGCAGCCATTTTTTAAGATCGCAAGAATAGCTGGTGCTCTGGGTCGCATCGATTTTCTGCCGTGCACGCTCGCTCATGGCGATCAGTGCGCAGCAAGGTGAGCTGCTCCAGCCTTTTTGTGGCGCGCTGATGAGCACATCTACTTTGGAAGCAACCATGTCGACCCACATCGCACCGGAAGCGATACAGTCGAGAACGAAGAGGCCATCAACGGATTCAACGGCCTCGCCCACAGCGCGCAGATATTCGGGTGGGAGAATCAATCCTGCCGAGGTTTCAACGTGCGGTGCAAACACCACGGCTGGTTTTTCTTTGAGAATCCACGCCACGACCTCATCAATCGGCGGCGGCGCATAGGAACCTTCGAATTCATTGGCCAGCTGGCGCCCCTGAATCACGTGCAGATCATTCGAAATGCCGCCCATTTCAAAAATCTGTGTCCAACGATAGCTGAACCACCCATTGCGAATCACCGCGCATTTGCGGCCAGTGGCGAACTGACGCGCAGCGGCTTCCATACCGTAAGTACCACTGCCCGGAACCACCAGCGCGGATTTCGCGTTGTAGACCTCTTTCAGGATTTTCGATATGTCGGTGATCACGCCCTTGAAGGCTTCCGACATGTGATTGAGAGAGCGGTCGGTGTAGACGACGGAGAATTCGAGCAATCCATCGGGATCAACGTGGGGAAGCAAACCGGGCATGACGAGTCCTGTACTGATAAATGAGCTGAGTTGTGCCTGACAAATGCAGACAAAACTGTAGCAGGGCTTACAAGTTTAACAGAGGTCTTGCATCACCTTAACCTGCTCAGCAGCATGGCTTTTCTGACAATAACGCAGAGGATTTCCAGCCGCTATAGAATTGCCCCTTTCCTTAAAACACCAGACTTGCGGGAGCCCCATGGAAAGCGATATCGAAATTGCACAAAAAGCAAAAATGAACAAAGTGGTCGACGTCGCCTCGACCTTGGGTATTCCGGAAGATTCGATCGAACCCTATGGCCATTACAAGGGCAAGATTGCACTGTCTTACCTTGAGACGCTGAAGAAAAAGCCTGACGGCAAATTGATTTTGGTCACAGCGATCAGTCCGACACCAGCGGGAGAAGGCAAAACGACCACCACCGTGGGACTGGGCGATGCGCTCAATCGTATCGGTAAAAAAACCGTCATCTGCCTGCGCGAACCATCGCTGGGTCCGGTGTTTGGCGTTAAGGGCGGTGCTGCTGGCGGTGGCCATGCGCAGATCGTACCGATGGAAGACATCAACCTGCATTTCACCGGCGACTTCTCGGCGATCGCGCTGGCGAACAATTTGCTGGCCGCGATGATCGACAACCATATCAATCACGGCAATACGCTCGATATTGATCCGCGTCGCATTACCTGGAAGCGCGTGGTGGACATGAATGATCGCGCGTTGCGTGACATCGTGGTCGGTAATGGTGGCACAGCGAATGGCTTTGTGCGTCAGGATGGTTTTGATATCGTTGTCGCCTCTGAAGTGATGGCGATCTTCTGCCTCGCCACCTCGGTGCAGGATCTGAAAAAACGCTTGGGTGATATCGTGATCGGCTACAGCCGTGATCTCAAGCCTGTCCATGCGCGCGACCTGAATGTGCACGGTGCGATGACTGTGCTTCTGAAGGACGCTCTGCAGCCGAATCTGGTGCAGACACTGGAAAACAACCCGGCATTCGTTCATGGCGGCCCATTTGCCAACATCGCACATGGCTGCAATTCCGTTATCGCCACCCAAAGCGCATTGAAACTCGGCGAGTACGTCGTCACTGAAGCGGGTTTCGGTGCTGATCTCGGCGCGGAAAAATTCATCGACATCAAGTGCCGAAAAACAGGCCTCAAACCCGCTGCCTGCGTATTGGTCGCGACGATACGCGCGCTAAAGTACCACGGTGGCAAGGATGTCAAAGCACTCAACACCGAAGATCTGGATGCACTGCAAAAAGGTCTGGTCAATCTGGAAAGACACGTCGAGAACGTCAAGACCCACTACGGCTTGCCCTGCGTTGTGTCGATCAACCGCTTCACTTTTGATACTGACGCAGAAATCCGACTCGTGACTGAACGTATGAAAGCGCTCGATGTCAACGTGGTACTGGCAGAGCACTGGGCCAAAGGCGGCGCGGGTGCCGAGGCACTTGCGCATGAAGTTGTTCGTCTGGCCGACCGCGGTGACGCTGTGAAATTCGTCTATGACGACCAGGACTCGCTGTGGGACAAAATGAAAAAAGTGGCTACCAAAATTTATGGTGCTGCCGACATCAGCGCGCCAGCGAAAATCAAGCAACAGCTCAAGGCCTGGGAAGAAGCGGGTTATGGTCACTACCCAATCTGCGTGGCAAAAACACAGTCCTCATTCAGCTCGGATGCCACGATGCGCGGCGCACCCAGCGGCCATATGGTCAACATCCGTGAAGTACGGCTGGCAGCTGGCGCACAGTTCATTGTGATGATTTGCGGTGACATCATGACCATGCCCGGCCTTCCCAAAGTACCGAGTGCCGAAAAAATCGATATCGATGAAAACGGCAAGGTCGTTGGTCTTTTCTGACAAACCCAACCCACACGCAATATTTAAGTCATCCATAGGCATCCCATGAGCACCGGAGCATCCATGCGCGCAGCGATCTACACCAGCAAAGGCCCCGCAGCCGAAGTGCTGCGCATTGTCGACAAACCTGTACCGGAACCCGGTGCCGGTGAAGTGCGCGTTCGTATTGCTTTTTCTGGCGTGAATCCCTCGGATGTGAAATCACGCGCCGGTATAGCATCGCGCGCGGGCGGTTTTCCTGAAGTGACGCCACACAGCGATGGTGCCGGCAGCGTCGACAAAATCGGCGCCGATGTCGATGCTGCGCTCATGGGTCGTCGCGTGTGGCTATTCAATGGTCAGTGGGAGCGCCCCTATGGCACGGCAGCGGAGTACATTGTGCTGCCGGTGTCGCAGGTCGTGCCTCTGCCAGATGACATCAGCTTTGAAGTCGGTGCATCGATTGCAATTCCGCTGATGACCGCCATGCACGCAGTACAGGCCTGCGGCTCCCTGCTCGGCAAGACCGTGCTGGTGCCCGGTGCTGCTGGCAGCGTGGGTTTCTACATCACGCAACTCCTCAGTGCTGCGGGTGCGCGCGTGATTGGTATTGTTAGTAACGATGACAAAGCAAAACTAGCCAAGAGTATTGGTGCGACAGATATCGTCAATTACAAAACCGAGTCACTGGTCGATCGTGTGCAGGTGCTCACGAATGGTGTCGGTGCCGATGCCATCATTGACGTCGATGCGGCCACGCATGCGCCTCACTACGGCAGTTTGCTGCGCTTTGGTGGACAAGCCGTGGTGTATGGCACTAACCAACCCCCAGTCACCATGCCCTTTGGCCCCATGATTCTGGGTTTCATTCGTGTGTATTTTTTCATCGTCTACAAGTTGCCGCCGCATTTGATGCGTGAGGTACTGGATGGCGTCAACGCAGTGCTGTCGCGCCCTGGCTTCCGGCATCCGGAGACAGCCATTTATCCGCTCGAGAAAATCGCTGCTGCGCATGAGCAGGTCGAACGCGGTGCGAATGCGAAGGTACTGCTGCAGCTGTAGTCATGAACGGGAAATTCAACGACCACTTTGGCAAGGTCGCTGAACAGTATGCGGACTTTCGTCCCCATTATCCTGCAGCGTTGTTCAGCTGGTTGGCATCGCAATGCAAAGCGCACGAATGTGTCTGGGACTGTGGTGCAGGCAATGGCCAGGCCTCGGTACCGCTGGCAGATTTTTTTTCGTATGTGCACGCCACCGATGCCAGTGCATCACAGATAGCGCAAGCACTACCGCATCCCCGAATCCACTATCGTGTTGCAAATGCCAATGCTAGCGGTCTCGACTCGCACTGTGTCGATTTGATTACTGTGGCTCAGGCGCTGCATTGGTTCGATCTCGATCGCTTTTATGCCGAAGCCCGTCGCGTACTGAAATCTGATGGCGTAATCGCTGCATGGAGCTACGGCATGATCCGCGTCGAAGGTGCTGACGTGGACACGGCAATTCAGCATTTTTATCGGCATACCATAGGACCTTACTGGCCACCCGAACGACGTCATGTAGAAAACGGCTACCGCGATCTGGACTTCCCCTTCCAGCTAATCGATACGCCCCCGCTATCAATGAGCGTCCGCTGGACGCTGGATCAACTACTGGGATATCTGCGAAGCTGGTCCGCATCGGCGAGATATTTTTCTGCGACAGGCAAGGATCCTGCAATCAGTCTCGCAGCAGAGCTGCTGCCCATATGGGGCGGGCCGGGAGATCGCCGACAGATCGAGTGGCCGCTTTCGATACTGGCTGGTCGAACTTAAGCAGCGATACCGATAATCACATTCGACGGCTCAATCAGGGCAATCACGGCTGATCCGACCTGCAAGTGCATCGCATCGATTTCGGATCGACCCACGGTAGCGACAAGTAACAGGCCGCTTTCCAGCAAGACCGTCAACTCCGAATGATGTTCGCTCTGCGCGATCGCGTGCACCGTACCGAGGAAAGCATTTTTTTCTTGAGCTACGTAATTTTCATGCGGTGCCTGCAAGATCACTGATGACGCCTTGATCAACGCGAATACCTTGGCGCCCACGGCCAGCCGAAGTTCGCGACAACTTTCATGCGTGATGGATGCAATCAGCGTTTGACTAGCATTGACCATGATGCCCAGCTCGTCATTCACTTTCCCCGGCGTGATGGACACCAGAATGCCCGCAAACTGGTTACGCGCGCTGGTTCGCATGGCGATTTCATTTTCCATCGCATAGTCATTCGACAGCCCATTCGCCAACGCATCCAGGCGCGCGATGAAACGCGCGTGCTCGGCCTGTATCAGCGAAAAATTGCGCAGCACTTGCTGACCGCGCTCGGTGAGATGCGTGCTGCCGCCTCCCTTGCCGCCGGCGTGACGCTCGATCAGGGTGCCGCCGGACAGCCGTGCCATGTCATCAATCGCGTCCCAGGCGCCCTTGTAGCTGTAGCCGACCTGCTTTGCCGCCTGCGTCAGATTGCCAAGCTCATCTATCTTTCTCAGCAAATCCATGCGTTTTGCATTAGCGAACAGCTCTCCACCGGCCCGCAGTGTCAACTCCGCAAACAGCTCAAACTTGTCTTTTTGCATATAAGCCTGTTCCATAAACTCATAAACAGTATCACCATTGACAAGCTAAATAAACACCAGTACATTTTGCATCAAAATGTATTTAGGTATATTTTAAAAGAGCTGCATGAAATCAGATGGTTACAAGCTTCTTCGCCCATCGAAATATACTCAAGCACATTTTCAATCATAATAAAAGGGGAAATAATTGTGAAAAAGCGCTCACCCAAGGTAACCTTTATAAAAATAGCAATATTGATTGGGCTCGGTGCTTCAAATGTGGGCGCCCAGGCAGGTGAGGACGTCAAAGCCTTGCTCGAAGTGCTGCTGGAAAAAGGCGTCATTACTCAAGAGGAATACAACGCTAAGATCAAAAAAGCGCAGGACGACGAAGAGCGTAGACAATTCAACGAGGCGCAGGATATTCGGCGGACAACGCTGGCGATTGAGACTAAAGCAGAAGAAGAGAAAAAATTCAAAACCCGGTTTTACGGGCTGGTTTCTGCCGGATACTACAGCGCTTCCAACATGAAAAACAGTGCGATCGATGCCTCAGGCATGAGCGATCAACCCAAAGGCAATAATCGCGTTGGCCTCAAAGTGTCGCGAGAGCTCGATGCAGATACCACGGCTGCAGTGACTCTCGAATCAAACTTCTCATCTCGAACGGGTGCTGTGGGCAAAGATGCGGGTGCCAGCGGCACAGGAACCAACCCTATCTTCGACAGAGAAGCCAATTTTCGACTGATATCAAAACCGTATGGCACATTGATTTTAGGCAGAGGACCAAACCTGCAAACCGATCTAAGCGGCGCTTTCGATGCAAGACAAAACTGGAACTTTGGAGGACTCAAGGCGATTGGCCGATATGCGGGCTTCCACAGCGCGAGCGGCATCAATCGAGCAGATAAATTAATAAGGTACATCTCACCCATTGTCGAAGGCTTCAATTTTGACGGCGCAGTTTCTCTGGGTGGCGTGCCCGGGGATGATGAATATGGAAAAAATTATTACATCGGCGGGCGCTACAAGAATGAAAACTTTGAAATAGGATACAACCATATCGAGGCCAAACTGAGCAGCAATGAAACCAACAACCGGGTTGATTTCATTGCTGCAAAATACAAATTACAAAACATCACCCTGAATGTCGGCTACGTCATCACCCGCAATCCTTCGAATAGTGCAGCCACCCTTAGCTCGAGCACACCAGGCGGCAAGGCCGATGTCGATACATTATTCGCGGGCATGGTTTATCGATTGACTTCCAACCTGAGCGCAAATCTCGGCTGGTACAACGTTCAAGACAAAACCTCTACCAATGGAATAAATGATGTCAGCATGGCGGCAACCGGGTTGACGTGGTCACCTTACAAAGAATGGGATTTTTTCATCGACTATGCTCGAGCCTCACGCAGAGAAAATGCAACTGCTGCATTTTCCATCTACGATGCCTGGCGTCCAGATACTAATAACAGCAGCAATCTCGCAGCAGGAACGAAATCACAATCTGGAATCAGTATCGGTGCACTATTCAAGTTCTGAAAAGGAAAATTACAAATGAAATTCAATTCAATTAAAACCCTCATTTTCGGATCAATAATATTTTCATCAATTTCAACACAAGCCGCGGAATTGAAAGTCGCTGTTGCTGCAAATTTTATTCAAACAATGAAGGAAATTTCTACCGAATTCGAAAAAGATACAAAGCATAAAATCAATCTAACCCAAGGTGCGACAGGCAAGTTTTATGCGCAAATTTCAAATGGCGCCCCATTCGAAATCCTGATATCAGCAGACGATGAAACACCCGCCAAACTCATAAAAGAAGGGAAAGCTATAGCCGGCACTCAATTCTCTTATGCTACAGGTCGACTCGTACTCTGGTCTCCTGATGACGCCTTGATTCAAAACGACGGTACCGTGTTAAGTACGGATAAATTCAAATTCATGGCGATTGCAAACGCTAAAGTGGCACCTTATGGAAAAGCTGCCGTACAGACAATGCAGAAAATGGGCCTGCTGATGAAATTAGAACCCCGCGTGGTGCAGGGAGAAAGCATTGCCCAGACCTACCAATTTATTAGCAGCGGCAACGCACAACTAGGCTTCGTTGCTCTGTCTCAGGTATGGGATAACGGAAAGATTAAATCCGGATCAGCATGGATAGTTCCGGACAACATGCATGAACCGTTAAAGCAAGATGCCGTATTACTCAACCCCGGCAAAGACTCGGCGGCCGCAATAGCCTTGCTCGAATACCTGAAAACCGACAAAGCCAAAAGTATTATCCAGCGTCATGGCTATAGATTACCCTAAACACTTTTAAATCTCCTCGATCCGTTTAACTGTGGTGACGGATGAGTTTGGGGCTTTCGGACGCGAAGCCCCATTTTTTTATTAATTTCAAGCCGACATTGCTGACATCTTCTCGGTTATTCTGGATTAAAATTCCGCTAAATCACCTTACCCGCCTTTTTTCCACTGCGCCGCTCTCATTCAAACTGAAAATAAACCAATCAATGAATGTCATGGTTGATCCTTCGCTCTGGCAAGCGCTCCTGCTGACAATTAAATTGTCGGCGGTAGTCACCCTGATTCTTTTGTTGATTGGAACACCGCTGGCGTGGTGGCTATCAAGAACCCAAAGCATATTGAAAGCACCGGTAGCAGCAATCATCGCCCTCCCCTTGGTCTTGCCGCCAACTGTTCTGGGTTTCTACCTTTTGCTGTCAATGGGACCCGAAGGATTTATTGGCCAGTTCACAAAATGGACTGGCATCGGAACTCTTCCTTTTACTTTTTGGGGGCTAGTCATCGCATCAGTGGTTTACTCACTGCCTTTCATGGTGCAGCCTTTGCAGAATGCCTTTGAATCAATCACGCATCGCCCGATGGAGGTGGCCGCCACCCTTGGCGCATCACCAATCGACGCATTTTTTACGATCGCCATTCCAATGGCGTTTCCAGGCTTTCTGACAGCCTCCGTAATGACCTTCGCACACACAGTAGGTGAGTTTGGCGTTGTGTTGATGATTGGCGGGAATCTTCCAGGAGAAACTCGACTTGCTTCGATACAAATTTACGACTACGTTGAGGCAATGGAGTACGCGCAAGCGCACGCATTGGCAGGCATCATGGTGGCCTTCTCTTTCATCGTCTTGCTGCTGCTGCAGATCTGGCGACCCGTTACACGCAAGGGAGTCTGAGTTGAACAGCATTCAGGCACGCTTCAAACTCGACTGGCCGGGGTTTTCACTGGATGTCGACCTTGCACTCCCGGGTCGAGGCGTGACCGCCTTATTCGGTCCTTCAGGTTGCGGCAAGACCACCCTGCTACGCAGTATCGCCGGGCTTGAGCGCCCACCCAAAGGCTTCCTGCAAGTGAATGGTGATCTCTGGCAGGACGACAGTATTTGGTTACCGACGCATCTTCGGCCACTAGCTTATGTATTTCAGGAATCCAGCCTGTTCCCTCACCTGAGCGTGATGGGAAATCTGCAGTACGGCAGACAACGTACATCGCAAGCAGCGTCCTTCAATCTCTCCCAGGTGATCGAGCTACTCGGTATTGAAACCCTGCTATCGCGCAAACCGGATGCGCTCTCCGGTGGCGAAAGGCAGCGAGTAGCCATCGCACGCGCACTAGCAGTAAATCCACGACTGCTACTGATGGATGAGCCACTCGCGGCACTAGATATGCAACGCAAGCACGAAATCCTGCCCTATCTGGAGCGCATGCAGAAGACGCTCGACATACCGATCATCTACGTGACGCATGCTCCAGACGAAGTGGCACGACTTGCGCAGCACATCGTGATGCTCGAACATGGAAAGGTCACAGCCAGCGGCTCGCTTTACGACACCTTATCGCGCGTGGATCTGCCCTTGCGTCTAGGGGATGACCGGGGGGTGATCATTGATGCGCGTGTCAGTGAGATCGATAAACGATGGCATCTAGCGCGGCTCGATTTTGCCGATGGCACCTTTTGGACGCGTGATCAGGGTTTGGCTTTGCAGGATACGGCGCGTCTTCACATTCTGGCGCGCGACGTCAGTATCGCGCGCGAAAAACCGCTTCAGAGCAGCATTCAGAATATACTTGCGGGACGCATCGACCGCTGTGTCGATGATGACGCTCCGGGTAGTGTGATTGTTCGTGTGCTGATCGGAGAAACGCCCCTGCTGGCGCGCATTACTGCCCGCGCCGTCACCGAGCTCGCTTTGAAGCCGGGTGACATAGTCTGGGTACAGGTCAAGTCTGTTGCATTGGCGAGATAAACCATGGTGAGATTTTTTGTGATTCGCTGGACGATGATCGCTGCGCTGTTCTTGGGCATGTCGACGGCAATGGCCGCGCCTGGCACAGACACTCTGCGCTTTGCTTGCAGGGGCTGGAGGCCCATCTGTCTGGGTAGTTGGGTGCCAATCAACCCGGATCCGCGCGATTTCGACTCACTGACGGTTGAGGTCAATGAAGCGACGCGCATGACCAGCTTCGTTCTGACGATGATAGGTCGCGCTAATTTTGCGACAAAGATCAACGAGTCCCACATCAAAGGTGCGATCCCTTTCAAACAGATGATGGTCGATGATTTCATTGAGCATATCGACTTCATGCTCAACCGCGGCACAGGTGAAATTATTATCACCGCGCTGGAGAAAGGCCGACGCGGACATACGCTTTATCGTGGCAAGTGTGCTTCAGTAAAAAGTAGTTTCTGATCACGCTTCACCGAAGGAAGAGTTTGCGCATCAACGCGACGTCGACAACAGCGTAAGCAAATCTGCCCGAACATCAAAACAAACTCGCTGGCGTAAAACGCAGGCCGAAAGAAAACCAGCGATTACCCTCGCTGGTACCGGTTTGTCGTCCAACGGTCGCATCCACCTGAAATAGATTC
>JACCDL010223591.1_pt1 | contig 22270 bp, 25 predicted proteins | sample 7441931 | NCBI WGS metagenome assembly JACCDL01 (sample SAMN15323437, study PRJNA562643) | freshwater metagenome | isolation source: river surface water | place: USA:Blue River Watershed | collected 2017-08-16 | reverse complement strand
TCACCAGCACGGTGCTGAGTTTGTTGGTCATTCCGGTGGTGTTCACCTACCTCGATGACTTGGGCTTGTGGTCGGCGCGCATGTATCAGCGCTTGACAAGGCGGGCTTGATCACACCCGATCGAGCCCTTCACGTGTGGTGTCCGCTTGGCTGCGAATCAGCGCTTTGTCGGCTTCGCTCATGCGGCCCACATGTTTCACCATGAGCGCGGTGCGGGGGTTGCCCGCAAAGTCGGCTTCGTGACGAATCAAAAAGTCCCAGTACAGCGTGGTCATGGGACAGGCGTTGGCACCGGTGCGCACCTCGGGTTGGTAGCGGCAGCCTTTGCAATAGTTGCTCATGCGGCTGATGTATTGGCCGCTGGCCACATAGGGTTTGCTGGTGAAGCGCCCGCCATTGGCGTGCAAGGCCATGCCCAAGGTGTTGGGCGTCTCCACCCACTCCACGGCATCGACATACATGGCGCGGTACCACCCGCTGACCTGCTGCGGTGACAAACCCGCCAGCACCGCAAACTGCCCGGTCACCATGAGCCGTTGAATGTGGTGCGCGTAACCGTGTTGCAGGCTTTGCCCGATGGTGGCTTGCATGCAGGCCATGTGGGTCTCGCCCGTCCAATACCACGCCGGCAAATCGCGGGTGTGGCCATAGTGGTTGGCCTCGGCCATGTGCGGCATGTCCAGCCAATACACGCCACGAATGAATTCGCGCCACCCCAGCACTTGTCGAATAAAGCCCTCCACACTGGCCAGCGGCAGTTGGCGCGCGTGGTAAGCCTGCTCGGCGGCGGCCACCACCTCGCGCGGCGACAGCAAATGCAGGTTCAAGCTGCTGGCCACCAAGGCGTGCCAGCCAAAGGGCAAGCTGGTCCACATGGCGTCTTGCCAAGTGCCAAAGTGCTCCAACCGCTGGTCGATGAAGTGCTGCAATGCCACCAAGGCGTCTTCGCGTGTGACGGGCCAGGCAAAGTGATCCAGTGAGCCGGGGTGTTGGCCAAAGCGCGTGCGCACCAAGGCGATCACGTCTTGCGTCACGCGGTCGGGCGCAAATTGAGCGGGTGCGGGCACGTGGCCGGGGCCTTTGGCGCCAAAGCCTTTGCGGTTTTCAGCATCAAAGTTCCACTGGCCGCCGATGGGTTTTTTGCCCTCCATCAAGACGCCGTGGCGTTGCCGCATTTCGCGGTAAAAAAACTCCATGCGCAGTTCTTTTTTCTGCCCTGCCCAGCGCGCAAATTCGGCGCGGCTGCACCAAGCGTGGGTGTCGGGGGTCCAGCGCAGGGGCACGCCGGCTTGTTGGGCGGCGGCTTCGATCAGCCTTTCCATGCGCCAAGCCCCCGCCTCCATCACCTGCAAGGTGCTGGGGCGATGGAGGCTGAGCGCGTGCGCCAGGCGTTCGGCAAAGCCCGCGGGCCACTGGGCATCGTCCAGCCGCATATACGTACAGGGCCAGCGGCGTTGGTGCGCGGCATTGGCAAAGTGCCGCATGCCTGACAAAAAGAGGGCAATGCGGGCTTGGTGGTTCCAGACTTCTTCGGCCTCGCTGTCGGCCTCGATCATCAAGAGCCGGTCTTGCAGGGGGTCAAAGTCGCTGAGGGCCGAGCTGTCCCAGCCCAGTTGGTCGCCCAGAACCAGCACCAAATGGCGTACTTTTTGCGTCATAGGGCGTCTCGCTTGGGGGTGGCGCGGGCTTTGTCAGCGCGGCAGCGGTCGCTGCAGTACAAGACTTGGTCCCAGTTTTTGGCCCAGCTTTTGCGCCAAGACATGGGCCGACCGCAAACCAAACAGGGTTTTTGCGGCAAATCTTGTTTGTTGCCTTTGAATCCGGGGATTTTGGAAGGGGTTTTACGCATCTTTTCGCCAAGCGTGACAAGCCAAAAAAATAAGTTTAAACTAATCAGTCACAAAATGAATTTCTAAGTGCAAATGAACCACTCCCGAGTTAAACATCGCTTCGGCCACCTCTTGTTGGCCTTGCTTGCCGCCGCCATGGGCTTGGGTATGGAGATGGCGCATGCCAACACATCAGTCGCCTCGGCCACTCCGGCTGCGTGTCCACCGTTGTTGAACCACACCTTTGACCGCTTGCAAGACGAAAAGCCGCAGTCCTTGTGCCAATACGCCGGCAAGGTGGTGTTGGTGGTGAACACCGCCAGTTTTTGCGGTTTCACCTCGCAATACAAAGGCTTGGAGGCGCTGAACGGGCAATACAAAGAGCGCGGCTTGGTGGTCTTGGGCTTTCCGTCCAACGATTTCGCGCAAGAAAAAGGCAGCAACAAAGAGATCGCCGATTTTTGTGAAAGCACCTTTGGGGTGAAGTTTCCGATGTTCACCAAAACCCAAGTGACCGGAGATGGGGCGGCGCCTTTTTTCAAACAACTCACTGCACAAACCGGGCAAAAGCCGCGTTGGAATTTTCACAAATACCTCATTGGCCGTGACGGCAAAGTCATCGACCAATACAGTAGCCTCACCGGGCCGGACAACAAAACCTTGTTGGCCGCCATCGACAAAGCATTGAAAGCCAAACCATGAACGGACGAATGAAGCTGGCCATTGTGGGCTCGGGTATTTCGGGCTTGGCCGTTGCCCATACCTTGAAACACCAAGCCGACATCACGGTGTTTGAGGCGGGTGATTATTTTGGCGGTCACACCCACACGGTGGACGTCACCTTGCCTACGCCAAACGGCATGGTGACGCATGGCGTTGACACGGGTTTTTTGGTGTTCAACGAGCGCACCTACCCCAATTTGATCAAGCTCTACAACGAGTTAGAAGTCGAAACAGCGCCCTCGGACATGTCGTTTTCGGTCAAGGTGCCTGGCGCCGTGAATGGCCGCACCCTGGAGTGGAGCGGCACCGATTTGGACAGCGTGTTTGCTCAGCGCGGCAATTTGGTGAACCCCCGTTTTTGGCGCATGTTGATCGATGTGTTGCGCTTCAATGCGCTGTGCACCCGCATCGCGCAAGCGCAAGCAGAAGCCGAGTTGCAACAACCCTTGGCTGACTTTTTACGGACTCACCGCTTCAGCGATGCCTTTCGCGATTGGTACTTTTTGCCCATGTTGGGCTGCATCTGGAGTTGCCCAACCGATCAGATGTTGCAATTTCCAGTGGCCACCATGATCCGGTTTTGCCACAACCACGGCCTGATTCAGGTGACCGACCGGCCGCAGTGGTTCAGTGTGGTGGGCGGGGCCCGAAACTATGTCGAGAAAATTTTGGCGGGGGTGACGGACAAGCGCTTGAACACCCCTGTGCGCTTGATTGAGCGCGATGCCATGGGGGTGCGCATCATCACCGATGGCCATGCTGAAAGATTTGACCAAGTGGTGATTGCCACGCACACCGACCAAGCTTTGGGCCTGTTGCGTCAACCCACCGAAGACGAGTGCAGCGTGCTTGGGGCCATTCGCTACCAAGACAACCATGCGGTTTTGCACACCGATGCGCGGGTGTTGCCAAGCCAAACCAAGGCCTGGGCCGCTTGGAATTACGAACGCGCCGCCAGCACCGAACGCGAGTCGGCGCGTGTGTGCCTGCATTACTTGCTCAACCGCTTGCAGCGCATTCCCTTCCAGCAACCGGTGGTGGTCTCGCTCAACCCGGTGCAGGCCATCGACCCGGCCACCATCGTGGGTGAATACGACTACGCCCACCCGGTGTTTGATTTGGCCGCCATCGAGGCACAAAAGCGTTTGCCTGCTTTGCAAGGGCAGCAGAACACCTGGTTTGCCGGCGCTTGGACGGGCTATGGCTTCCACGAAGACGGCCTGAAATCAGGGCTGCAAGTGGGCCGTGCTTTGCAAAAAATCATTGATGAACAGGCCCAAGCTGGCCAGATGAAATTGGCCGCATGAACGCATCGACCGCACTCGTGGGTTGGGGCCAGGTGCGGCACACGCGGCACCGTCCTGCACACCATGCGTTTGCTTACCCCACGGCATTTTTGATGCTGCCCATGCGCAGCTTGCAAGCCGGTCAGGGGCAACTGGCTTTGGCCCTGAACCGATCCGCTTGGTTTGCCTTTCATGATGTCGACCATGGCGATGGTCGTTCTGCTGAAGCCGGTGGCGCAATGGCCTGGTTGGACGAATTGTTGCAGCGCGAGGGCATTGAAGATGCCACGGGCGAAGTTTGGTTGCAGGCCTTTCCGCGGGTTTTAGGCCATGCGTTCAAGCCCGTGAGTTTTTGGTACGCGCACCGACCCAACGGCAGTTTGGCGGCGATCGTGGCCGAGGTGAACAACACCTTTGGCGAACGCCATTGCTACCTGCTGCCCGAGCCGCAATACGGACAGACGCTGTTGGCCAGCAAGGTGTTTCATGTCTCGCCTTTTTGCGCTGTGCAAGGCGAATACCGCTTCCGTTTCATGCGGACGATTCATGCAGGGCAAGAGCGCATCGTGGCGCGTGTGGACCATGCCGATGACCAGGGCCGCCTGATCGACACCAGTTGGAGCGGGGTGTTAGAGCCTGCCGATGCCCCGGCGTTGCGGCGAGTGATGTGGCGATACCCCCTGCTGACCTTGGGGGTTGTGGCCCGCATCCACTGGCACGCCCTTTTGCTTTGGTGCAAAAAAGTGCCGTTCTGGCGCAAGCCGGAACCGCCCCGTGAATTTGTCACCCGTTGAACCCGTAGCCCTACTGGACGACCCCCTATGAAAACCATTGAACACGCCAACGCCCTCGGTGCTTCGAGCACCGCTGCAAAGTTGTCACCCAGTCGGCTGCCCAAAGCGGCCAGCCGATTGTTGGGCTTGCTCGGGCGGCTGAAAATCGGCACGCTCACGCTGTACGCGCCCGATGGCAACAGCCAAGTATTTGGCACACACGAAGCGCCTTTTGCGGCCTTGAACATCCACCGCTGGGAGGTGTGTGCCCAAGTACTCAAGTCGGGCGACATTGGTTTTGCCGAGGGGTACATGGCCGGCGATTGGGACACGCCCGATTTGGCCGCCTTGCTGCGCTTGTTGATTGCCAACCGCAACCAGATTGAAGGGGCGATTTACGGCCATTGGTTGGGTCGACTGGTGTACCGCGTCAAACATTTGTTGAACCGCAACAACCGCAGCAACAGCCGCAAAAACATCCACGCCCATTACGACTTGGGCAATGCTTTTTATGAGTTGTGGCTGGACGGCACGATGAACTATTCATCGGCTTGGTTTGAGGGTGACCACACGCGGCCCATGGCCGATGCGCAAAAAGCCAAAGTGCGCCGGGCGCTGCGCATGGCCAAGGTGCAACCAGGCGATCGGGTGTTGGAGATCGGTTGCGGTTGGGGCGCTTTGGCGGAAGCGGCCACCACCGAATTTGGTGCCCATATCACGGGCGTCACCCTGTCCACTGAGCAGTTGGCTTTCGCCAAGGCCCGCATGCGGTGGTACGGCGTGGAAAAGCAGGCCGACCTGCGTTTGCAAGACTATCGCGACATTGACGATGGGCCATTTGATGCGGTGTGTTCGATTGAAATGATCGAAGCCGTGGGACAAGAATACTGGCCGACTTATTTCCAAACCATTGCCCGCATGCTCAAACCCGGCGGGCGGGCGTGTATCCAAAGCATCACCATTGACGATGCCTTGTTTGAGCGTTACCTCCACTCGACCGACTTCATCCAACAATATATTTTCCCGGGCGGTTGTTTGCCCAGCCCCAGCGAGTTTCGCAAGCAAGCCCAAGCGGCGGGTTTGCAAGTGATCGACGAGTTGAAGTTTGGTCCAGATTACGCAGAGACCTTGCGCCGTTGGCGCGAGAGCTTCATGTCGCAACTCGACAGTGTGCGCACGCTGAAGTTTGACGACCGCTTCATTCGCTTGTGGGCTTTTTATCTGGCCTATTGCGAAGCCGCTTTCGATGAGGCAAACATTGACGTGGTGCAGTTCACCTTGGTCAAACCCGGCTGATGCGCATGCCCTCAAGTTGCTTGCCCCATGCGTGTGAACGCCAAAGTGGCGTGCCCTTTTGGCGCTGCTTCGGTGCGGTAAGTGTGGCCCTGATGTTGTGCTGCGCGGTGCCGGCCCATGCTTCTTTTTTGGGTTTTTTGGGGGCCTCGAAAGAGGCGCCCTTGACCCGCATCGAAGAGGCTGCTGGTCGCCCTGAAATCGCCAACTTGCGCGGTGCCATCCCCACAGCGCCGGTGCGATTGAGATTCTGGGGTTTTGATGTGTACGACGCGCGCTTGTGGACGCCGCAGGGTTTTCGCCACAGCCAAGCCACCCGTTACCCGTTTGCTTTGGAGTTGCAGTATCTGAGGCGCCTGGAAGGTGGTGCGATTGCCAGCCGTTCGCTCGAAGAGATGCGGCGCTTGGCTTCCATTTCTGACACGCAAGCGCAGAGCTGGCTGAAGGCCATGCGCGAGGCCTTTCCCACGGTGAATGAGGGCGATCGCATCACCGGCATCAACGTGCCAGGCGAAGGCGTTGAGTTTTGGGTGAATGGTGAGCGTTCTGGCGAAATCAAAGACCCGGCGTTTGCCACTTTGTTCTTTGGCATTTGGCTGAATGAGCGCACCTCTGAGCCCAAATTGCGCGCGCAACTGTTGCAGGGCATGCCGCCATGAGCACGCTCGAGGGCCGTCCCGTTATCGTGCCCAACGCCACGGCAACCCGCTTGGCGCCTGCGGCCTATGGTTTGTTGGGTTTACCCTTGGCGTTTGTTGCCTTGCCGGTGTATGTGCATTTGCCCAACCTGTATGCGCAGCAATACGCCGTGCCCTTGGCGGCTTTGGGCGGCGTGCTGTTGCTGAGCCGCAGCATTGACGCGTTGGTCGATCCTTGGCTGGGGCGCTGGGGCGATCGTTTGTACCGCCACTCTTGGCGCGCTGTGTGGGTGGCCGCCATGCTGCTGGCTTTGGCGGTGGCTTTGGGATTTGCGGCCTTGTTTTTTCCACCCGCTGCGGCTTTGTCTTCGTCGGGTTTGTTGGTGTGGGTGGCCGCGGCCCTCACGCTCAGCCACTTGGCCTACAGCGGCCTGGGGATCTTGCACCAAGCGTGGGCTGCGCGACAGGGCGGCGGCGGCTTGGTGCAAAGCCGATGGGTGGCGTGGCGTGAAGGCTTTGCACTGGTCGGTGTGTTGCTGGCTTCGGCTTTGCCGGCCTTGTGGGGTTGGGGCATGACCACCGCTTTTCTGGTGTTGTTTTTGCTGCTGGGGTTGTGGGCTTGGCAACGCACGGCCCTGCGGGCGCAGGCGGTGCCGCTGCCACCACCCTCCGCACAAGAAACCGCCAGTCTCTGGCAACCCTGGAAGCATGCGTGCTTTCGGCGTTTGTTGGGCGTCTTTATGTTGAATGGGCTGGCCAGTGCCGTGCCCGCCACGCTGGTGCTGTTTTTTGTGCAAGACCGCTTGCAAGCGCCCAAGGCGATGGAGCCGCTGTTTCTTGGCGTGTACTTTGCGACGGGGGCCTTGTCCTTTCCTTTGTGGCTCAAGGTGATTGACCGCATGGGCTTGTTGCGCACTTGGGCCATGGGCATGGCCTTGTCGGTGTTGGCATTCATCAGCGTGAATGCTTTGGGGCAAGGCGACAGCACCGCGTTTGTGGTGGTGTGCGCTTTGTCGGGCATCGCCTTAGGGGCCGACTTGACGGTGCCCGGTGCTTTGCTTAACCAACTGATTGACCGCTGCGGTGAGCGCGGGCGCTCTGACGGTGCCTTCATGGGTTGGTGGAACTTGGCCACCAAGCTGAATCTGGCTTTGGCCGCTGGCCTTTCTTTGCCGCTGTTGGGTCTTTGGGGATATGCCCCGGGCCAACAAGACCCTCAAGCCGTGATGGCACTGGGATTGGCCTATGGTCTGTTGCCCTGCTTGCTCAAGTTAATGGCCGGCATGGCCTTGTATTTCGGGCTGATGCGCCCACTTTCTTCACCTCACATCGGAGCGCCATCATGAGCACTATCGACCGTCGTACCGCATTGACCCGCATGGCCTCTTGGTCGGTGGTGGCCGCTTCGCCTGCGCTGGTCAGTTGTGCCGGGCCGCAGGTGCAAAGTTATGCGCAAGAAAAACCCGTGCTGGATTTGCGCACGTATTTCAATGGCATGTTGGACGCCTGGGGTGTCTTCACCGATCGCAGTGGCCACGTGGTGAAGCGTTTCACCGTGGTCATGGACTGCAAGTGGACGGGCGATGAAGGCGTGCTGGACGAAGCCTTTGTCTATTCAGATGGCACGCAGCAGCGGCGCATTTGGCGCCTCAAGGCGGGACCCAACGGCCAATACACCGGGCGTGCAGACGATGTGGTGGGCGAGGCCTCGGGCCAAGTCAGCGGCAATGCTTTTCGCTGGGCCTACACGCTGGCTTTGCCTGTCGATGGCCGTGTTTGGCATGTTGATTTTGACGACTGGATGTACCTGATGGATGAACGCGTCATGTTGAACAAAGCCACCATGAGCAAATGGGGCGTCAAGTTGGGTGAAGTCACTTTGTCGTTCACGCGCCGCACGCCCTTGCCCCTGCAGCCCGGGGGTGCCTCATGAACAGCCCATTGATGGGTTCCCATGCCGTGGCTTCGTCTGCGGCAGACCCGGCCATTCCCAAAGTGGGACCCGTCAGCGCGGGGGCTTCGTCTGCGCAGGTGGAGACGCGCCGTTGGGGACAACTGAATGCGCCGATGACCCAATGGCAAGGCCGTCGGGTTTGGTTGGTGGGTGCCTCTACTGGCATTGGACTGGCCTGCGCGCAGGCGTTGCGCGCGGCAGGCGCGCTGGTGGTGGTGTCGGCCCGTCATCCGCAGAGCGTGCAAGACTGGGCCGCCCAAGACAAGGGCGTGCAGTGGCTTGAAATGGATGTGAGCGATCCGCTGCAAGTGCAGGCCAGTGCCCGCGCACTGTTGGCCCAAGGTCCGTTAGACATGGTGGTTTACGCCGCCGGTTATTACCGAGCGCAACGCGCCACGGCCATGAACTTGGACGAGATGCTGCAACATGACACCGTCAATTACCAGGGTGCCCTGCAGGTGATCCACGCGGTGTTGCCCAGCATGTTGAGTCGCCAAAGCGGACACATCAGCGTGCTCAGCAGTGTGGCCGGTTGGCGCGGACTGCCCAATGGCTTGGCCTACGGCCCCACCAAAGCCGCGTTGACGCACTTGGCGGAAACGTTGTACATCGACATGCAAGACCACGGCGTGGGGGTGAGTGTGGTGAACCCGGGTTTTGTCGCAACGCCGCTGACGGCGCAAAACGAGTTCACCATGCCTGCCTTGATCAGCCCTGAGCAAGCGGCGCGTGAGATGCTCAAAGGATGGGCGCGCGGCGAATTTGATATCCATTTCCCCAAGCGCTTCACTTTTTGGTTGAAACTGCTGCGCTTGTTGCCTTACCGCTTGTACTTTCCTCTGGTGCGGAAATTCACCGGTCTGTGAGCCGCCCCGCTGTCGCCTAAATCAAGTGCCATGAACACCCGTCAAGCCACCCAACAACTCGCCTCGTTTTACGAATCGCTTTCGCCCGACAGCGTGTCGCGTTTGGGCGAGCTTTATGACCCACAGGCCAGCTTCAAAGACCCCTTTAACGAGGTCAAAGGGCTTGCAGAGATTGAACGCATTTTTCGCCACATGTATGTGGCGCTGGAGCAACCCCACTTTGTCGTCACCGCGCAAGTGGTCGATGGCGAACAAGCCTTTTTGACCTGGGACTTTCGCTTTCGCTTCAAGCGCTTTGACACCGTCACTTGGCAAACCGTGCGCGGGGCCAGCCATGTGCAATTCAATCCCCAGGGGCAGGTCACGATGCACCGCGACTATTGGGACGTGGCCGAAGAGCTGTACGAAAAATTGCCCGTTTTAGGCGGCTTGATGCGTTGGCTCAAAAGCCGAGCTCTGCAGTCTTGACAGCCTTGAGGGCCGAGCCAAAACCGTTTGAGTGACCCTCAGCTGGGCAAACTCTCCGCAAAGCTGGGCCGTTGCGACAGCTTGTCGTAAAGCTTGTGCAGGTTGGGACAGGGCGTGCGCCAGTCGATTTGGGGGAACCTGAAATCCAAATAGCCCACCGCACAACCGACGGCGATGTCGGACAAGCTGAGGTGGATGCCTGAGCAATAGGGCTTCTCGCCCAAGCCATGGCTCATGGCCTTCAGGGCATGTTGAATTTTGTCCAGCTGCCGGTCAATCCAAGCTTGGCTGCGCTCGCTGTCTTTGCGCTCGGGCCACACCGCTTCCATGCGGGCGAGCAAGGCGGCATCCAGCAAACCATCGGCCAATGCTTCCCAGGTTTTCACTTCGGCGCGCTCGCGGCCACTGGCGGGAATCAGTTTGCCAACAGGCGACAAGGTGTCCAGATATTCCACGATGACGCGCGAGTCAAACACCGCCTCATGGCCTTCCATGATCAGGCAAGGTACTTTGCCCAAGGGGTTGGAGGCGTGGATGCTGGTGCTGCTGGACCAAACGTCTTCGGTCACAAACTGGTAATCCAGTTTTTTTTCGGCCATGACGATGCGCACCTTGCGGACATAGGGACTGGTGACGGAGCCGATGAGTTTCATAAAAAAATGAATCAGAACTGTGGGTCGTTTGATTCTAGAGCTTTGCCATGCCGCCCGCACCCCTCTTGCCGAACGCCAGTCACGGCACCGTGGGAATTACAATCGATGGATGAATTTCTCACCCCTTTCCGCCCTGTCGCCGCTGGATGGCCGTTACGCCAGCAAACTCAATGAGCTGCGCCCGCTGATGAGCGAGCAAGGCTATATGCACCGCCGGGTCCAAGTGGAAATCGCGTGGTTCATGGCTTTGTCCGATGCCGGCTTTGCCGAGTTCAAGCCCTTGTCGCCCGGTGCCCGCAGTTATCTGACGGCCTTGGTGAAAAACTTTTCCGAAGCCGATGCGGAGGCCATCAAAGCGTTTGAAAAAGTCACCAACCACGATGTGAAGGCCGTGGAATATTGGATCAAATCCAAATTCAAAGACCGCCCCGAGCTGGAGCATGTCGGTGAATTTGTGCACTTTGCCTGCACCAGCGAAGACATCAACAACACCAGCCACGCCTTGCAATTGAAAGGCGCACGGGCCCGAGTGATCTTGCCGGCCTTGGACGGTGTGATCGCCAAGCTGCGCGAGATGGCCCACGCCTACGCCGAGGTGCCGATGCTCAGCCGCACGCACGGCCAGACCGCCAGCCCCACCACAGTGGGCAAAGAAATGGCCAACGTGGTGATGCGCCTGAAAGGGTGCCGTGAAAAAATCGCCAACGTTCAACTCTTGGGCAAGATGAATGGTGCGGTGGGCAACTACAACGCCCATTTGTCGGCATGGCCCGACTTTGACTGGGAAGCGTTTGCCAAGAAAGTGGTCGAGACGCCCGAGCTGAGTGAAACCCAAAGCAGCCAATGGGGCTTGGGCCTGACCTTCCAGCCCTACAGCATCCAAATTGAGCCGCACGATTACATGGCCGAATTGTTTGACGCGGTGGCCCGCACCAACACCATCTTGATCGACCTTTCGCGCGACATCTGGGGCTATGTGAGCTTGGGTTATTTCAAGCAGCGCCTTAAGGCGGGCGAAATTGGCTCGTCCACCATGCCGCACAAGGTCAACCCGATCGACTTTGAAAACGCCGAAGGCAACTTGGGCTTGGCCAATGCGGTGCTCAAACACCTGTCCGAAAAACTGCCCATCAGCCGTTGGCAGCGCGACCTGACCGACTCCACCGTGCTGCGCAACATGGGCGTGGGCTTGGGCTACACCACCTTGGCGTATGCCTCTTTGATGACGGGTCTGAACAAACTTGAGCTCAATGAAGAGGCCTTGGCCTCTGATTTGGATGCGGCTTGGGAGGTCTTGGCCGAGCCGATTCAAACCGTCATGCGCCGCTATGGGGTGCAAGGCGCGTATGAAAAACTGAAAGAAGTCACGCGCGGCAAAAGCGTGACCGCAGCCGATTTGCACGGCTTGATTCAGGGCTTGGACATTCCGCAAGCCGACAAAGACCGGCTGCTCGCAATGACGCCCGGCAGCTACATCGGCAAGTCCGCTGAACTGGCCCGTCGGGTCTGATGGGTTGACATGGCCCTCAAGTCCACCATCTACAAAGCCAACCTGTCCATCGCGGACATCGATCACAGCTATTACGAAGACCACGCCCTCACGCTGGCGCGCCACCCCAGCGAAACCGACGAACGCATGATGATTCGCTTGCTGGCCTTGGCCATCAATGCCTACAAATTGCAGGCGGTGTGCGGCGGCGACGGCAAACTGGCTTTTGGCGCGGGGCTGTCTGACCCCGATGACCCCGATGTCAGTCTGCGCGATTTCACCGGCCAGACCCGCTTGTGGATCGAGGTCGGTCAGCCGGAAGACAAGCCGATCATGAAGGCCTGCCAAAAGGCCGATGAAGTGCTGTTGTACTGTTTCAACCACGCCGCTGAAATTTGGTGGAAAGGCATTGAAACCAAACTCACCCGCCTGGACAAGTTGCAGGTGTGGCGCGTGCCCACCGAGGGCTCACAAGAGCTGGCCAAATTGGCAGAGCGCAGCATGCAATTGCAGGCCACCGTGCAAGAGGGCGAAGTCACCTTCAGCAGCGACTTGGGCAGCGTGCACCTCGAGCTGGCCCGCTGGAAATAAGCGCCAATGGCCTTTATTTGGGGCCCAAGTCCAGCTTGACTTGCGCTTCGGCGGCGGCCTTGGCCCAGTGACGGTCTTCGGCCGCACGTTCAGCATATCGGTTGAAGCGCCAAGAACTGCCGTCCACCGTGATGCGGTGCCACACCGCGCGTTTTTCGCCCGGTGTCATTTCGGTCCACAGTTGTACTTCTTCAAAACTGCGCCCGCAGCCTTTGCAGGTTTCATCGCCTTGGCTGGTTGAGCAAATTGCGATGCAAGGCGTGTCGGGGGTGCTGGCATACCAGTCTTGCCACGCCTCGGCGGCCGCCAAGGGCAGGGTGAATTCGTCGGCCAAATCGTGCTTGTAATAGACCATCAGCGCATACACCTCCGCCAAAGCGCGCAACTCGCGCGGCAGCGTGACCCCATCGGGAGAGGGGTTCTTGATGCGCCAGTGGTTGATGGCGGCTTCGATGTCGGTGATGTGTATTCCGGCCATGGTGTGAAAGAAGCAGGACGGCGATCATAGCGCCTCAGTAAAGCCGTTTTGCCGCAGGGGCCGTGTGATGCGCTGACGGGATCTTCAGCGCTCGGTTTGCAAGTCGCGAATCAGTGCTTGGACTTGCCGCAAGCGGGTGTCAACAATCGACGCTTCGATGTGGTCACCCGCTTGTAAGCGGTTGTTTTTGGCCCAATCTTGTGCTGCCCGGAATCGGTCAACCGCCCCTGTCCAGTCCAGTCGAGCCATTTGGGCTTCGCCCTCTGCCCGCAGCGAGAGCAGCGTTTGGCCTTGCAAGGCGTAAAGCCGCGCCAAGGTGTTCCAGGCTTGTGCATCATGCGGCGCCAACACCACTTGGTCGCGCAGCTGCTGCGTGACGGCGACACGTGCGGGGTGAGGCGGCAGGCGCAACAAGACTTCGGCGGTGGCCATCAGTTCGGGGCGCGGCAGGGCTTGGGGCTGTTGTGGTGCGGTGAGCGGCGAAGCGTTCAGGCTTTGCAGCACCTGAAACGCCTGTTCAAAGCGCTCTTGCTTGACCGCCACCTCGGCCTGCAACAAGGTCGCCAAGCGTTTGGCCGGTGCATCTTGGGCCACGGTGAGGATGAGCGCTTGCAGTTGTCGTTCGGCGGCGGCCATGTCGCGCAATTGCAAAAACGACAAAGTGGCCGCATACAAAGCCCCGGCTTTTTGCGCGGCCGTGGCTTGAGGCGATGTGGCCTTGGTGTCTTGTGTCCATGCCTTTAAAGCCTCAACGCTGTTTTGCGACAAGACCTTGGCCCGCGCTGCCAGCATAGCTTGCGACACATCGGCGGCAGGCCGCGTGGGGTTGTTGTTCAGCTGCAAGCGCGCTTGCATGTCGGCCACGCGCTCGGTGGTCAGCGGGTGGGTTCGCAAATAAGGAAAAGCCCCGCTGTCGTTCAAGCCGGCGGCTTGCTGTAATTTGCCAAACATGCCGACAAAACCTTGGGGGTCAAACCCCGCATCGGCCAGCACGCCATAGCCCACCCGGTCGGCCTCGCGTTCCATGTCGCGTGAATAGCTCAGCTGCGATTGGATGGCCGCCGCTTGCCCGCCCACAATCAGGCCTTGCGCGGCCTGCGGGTTTTTGCTCAGCGCGATGGCGCCCAAAATCATCGAGCCAATGACCCAAGGGGTCATCTTGGACTGCTCTTCCATTGAGCGCGCAATGTGGCGTTGCGTGACGTGGCTCAATTCGTGCGCCAGCACCGAGGCCAATTCGTCATTTGAGCTGACCACCGCAATCAAGCCCAAATGCACCCCCAAATAACCCCCCGGCAAGGCAAAGGCGTTCACCGATCGGTCGCGACCCAGCAAGATGCGCCAGGCAAAACGCTCTTGCAATTCGGGTGACAAATCACCCCGCGCCGCCGCCGACTTGACCAGCGGCGCCCACAAACGCTGGATGTATTCGTCCAGCACCGGGTCTTCTAAATAATCGGGGTCGCGGTACAGCTCGCGGGCAACGCGGTCGCCCAATTTCCGCTCTGCAGACAGAGAAATGCCCTCGCCATTGCCGAGTGAAGGCAGCGCTTGGGTTTGCGTCCAGCCTGAGGGCCAACTCATGGCGCCCAGCAGCAACATCAACAACAAACGAGAGGGGCGGAAAGTCTTTTTCAAAGTGATCAAAGTCTCGGAGATACAAGCTTGGGAATCGTATGATGCGCCATCCTTGTCAACCTTTTGTAAATGGCCATTTGCCAGCAGCACCATGACCCAGTCTAACGATGTCTTGACCCATTTTGACGCCCAAGGCCAAGCCCACATGGTGGATGTGGGCGGCAAATCCAGCACCCGTCGCGTGGCCGTGGCCACGGGGCGCATCGAGATGCTGCCGGCCACGCTGGCGCTCATCCAATCGGGCACCGCCAAAAAAGGCGATGTGCTGGGCATCGCCCGCATTGCCGGCATTCAAGGGGCCAAAAAAACCAGCGACCTCATCCCCCTGTGTCATCCGATCGGCTTGACGCGAGTGGCGGTAGAGTTTGAAGTGAAAGCCGCCGAGTCGAGCGTGGTTTGCACCGCAACCGCCGAAACCATTGGCCAGACCGGCGTTGAAATGGAAGCTCTGACGGCGGTGCAAGTCGCCCTGCTCACCATCTACGACATGTGCAAAGCCGTGGACCGGGGCATGACCATCAACGGCGTGACGCTGTTGGAAAAACATGGCGGTAAGTCGGGGAGTTTTGTGGCGGGGAAGTAGGCGCTGGTTCAGTTCGACAGCCTATAAATGCGCCGGGCGTTCTCGCCCAAAATCGCGGCTTGTTCTTGGGCGGTCAGGCCCGCCAAGACTTGCATAGTCAATTCGCGCCAAGCGTCGTACGAGGCAGCCAAATCCAGCACGGGCCAGTCGCTGCCCCACAACAAGCGCTGTGGTCCCCAAATGTCCAGCAGCCGCTGGCACCAAGGGCGCACCCTGTCTTGCAGGCCTGACATTGCCGCTGCCCCTGCCCCTTCAGCAACCCACTCTGTCGAAGGCACTTCGGTCAACAAGCCCGACATTTTGCAAACCACGCGCTCTGGCGATGTGGCGCGGGCCAAGGCCGAGAGGTCGGCCGCCCACTGCGCCATGGCGTTGGTATCGATCGCGGGCTTGGCGCCGTGGTCCACCACCACCGTCAAGTCAGGATGCGCCTGCGTCAGGGCCAATATGCGTGGCAAGTGCACGGGCTTGATGAGTGCGTCAAACACCAAACCGCGACTTGCCATCGCTGAGAGCACGGGCTGGATGGCCGGCTGCAAGATCCAATCGGGGTCGGGCAGGTCTTGCAACATGGGGCGCAAACCCTTGAGCAAAGGCCGCTCTGCGCAGCGCTCGACTTGCGCCACTGCGTCGGGCGCCAACATGTCGATCCAGCCCACCACACCCCATACGGCGGGGGGTGTGGGGTGCGGCTGAGCCTGTACTTGTTCCTGTGCCTGTTCCTGTGCCTTTGCTTGCGCCTGTTGTAATAAAAATTCGGTCTCTTGTGCGGTGGGCGCAGCCTGCACGAGCACCCCACCTTGAATGCCCCAGCGTTGGGCGTGGCGCTGCCATTCGGCCACGCTGACATCGCGGTAAATCGGCGACAGTTCGGGTGTGAGCCAGCCGTAGTCTCCCCGCGCCAATTGCCAGCAGTGAAAGTGGGCGTCGATCATGGGGCCTCCGCTGGAATCCAGCCCTCATGGCGCAGTTGTTGCCAAAACGCGTCCGGAATCACTTCGCGTTCTGCGGCTCGGGCAGCCTGCCATTGGGCGGGGCTGCGCACCCCCAGCATGACAATGTGTGTGGCCGGATGCGCCAGTGCAAATTGCAAGGCGGCAGCGGGCAAGCTCACTCCGTGTTGGTCACAGACCGCCTGAATCCCCCAAGCTTTGCGCACCCATTCCGGACCGGCAGGGGCGTAGTTGAAAGTCAGCGGTCGGTCTGTTGTGAGGCGCGTGGCCAAGATGCCAGAATTGAAAACGCCGCCCAATGCCAAAGCCACTTTTCTCTCTTGCAACACCGGCATCAATGTGGGCAGTGCCACCGTGTCCAGCAAGGTGTAGCGGCCCGCCAGCATCAAGGCATCCAGCGGCGCATGCCGCAGCACTTGCAGCACGATATCGTGGTCATTCACCCCCAAGCCGATGTGGCTGAGTAAGCCCTCTTGTTTTAAGCGCGCCAGTTCGGGCAAGGTTTCGTCCAACACTTGCCGAAGCACCTGCGCCGCGCGATCGCCCTGAGTGTGCGCGTCAATATCGTGCACATAGACCGCATCCAATTGGGCCAAGCCCAGTCGCTGCAAACTGTCTTCGATGCTGCGGCGCACGCCACTGGCCGATAAATCCCAATGCTGCACAAAAGGCAGCGTCTGCACATAGCTGTGTTGTTCGTCTGGCACTTGGGCTTGCGGGCTCAGCAAGCGGCCCACCTTGGACGACAAGCGCCAACTGTGGCGGGGGTGTCTGCGCAAAGCGTCGCCCAGCCGCCGCTCAGACAGGCCGTGGCCGTAGTGCGGCGCGGTGTCAAAGGTGCGGCACCCGTCTTCCCAGGCGGCGTCAACCACTGCCCGGGCTTCGGCGTCGCTCAGGGCTTCAAACAAATTGCCCAACGGCGCCCCGCCCAAACCCAAGCGTGAGCCATCGGTACATGGCAAGTAAACAGGTGATGTCATAAAGCGCAAACCCCAAGCAAGACGGGCATCGTAGAGGGCAATCGTTGAGCTGACCAGTGCTGTGAAAAAACACGTAGGCAGGGTAACTACGGGGAACATACAAGCCCAACTCTACCTAACATGTTAGCAAGTCATGCTTAAAAACATCTCACCCTTGTTGACGCCTCAGTTGCTTTACGGCCTGGCCAAACTCGGCCACGGCGATGATGTGGCGCTGGTGGACGCCAACTTTCCGGCCGATCGCATTGCCGAGCAGGCGCAGGCCCTGCGGGTGCACTTGCCCGGTATCAGCACCACCCAAGTGCTGGAGGCGGTGCTCAGCGTTTTGCCTCTGGACACTTTTGACACCCCTTGCGCGTGGACCATGCAAGTGGTGGGCGATGCGCAAGCGGTTCCGGTACCCGTGGCCGAATTTGCGCAACATCTGCAAGCCCAAGGCGAAGCGGCGCCGGGCAGTTTGGAGCGCTTTGCGTTTTACGAACAAGCCCGCACCGCCCGCTTGGTGGTGCAAACCGGTGACTTGCGCAAATACGCCAACATCTTGTTGCGCAAAGGCGTGATCTCTACCGATTAATGCCATGAGCCTCTCGCCCAACCCACAGTCTCTGCGCGCACGCGCGTATGAAAATTTTCGACAGCAAATTTTGCAGGCGAATGTGCAGCCGGGCCAATTTGTTTCACAACGCGAGTTGATGCAATTGTTGGACATGCCGCTGGGCGCGGTGCGTGAGTTGATTCCGCGACTGGAGGCCGAAGGCCTGCTGCGCACGGTGCCGCAACGCGGCTTGCAAATCGCCCATGTTGACCTGAAGCTCATCCACAACGCCTTTCAACTCCGGGCCATGCTTGAGCGCGAAGCAGCATTGCATTTTGTCGAGTCGGTGAGCGATGCCGATTTGAACAACATCGAACAAGCCCATTTGCACATCGTGCACACCGCGCGGCAAGGGCGCATCACCGACGAGTTGCTCACCGAGGCCACTTCGGTTGATTGGGGCTTGCACGATTTGATGATCGACACCTTGGGCAACGAGCTCATCTCGCAGACCTACCGCATCAACAGCCTGCGGGTGCGATTGATTCACTTAGAGCGTTCGACCTTGTCGGCCGAAGTGCTGCTGCCAGCCATGCAAGAACACTTGAATTTGATCGCAGCCCTGAAAGCCCGCGATGCGCAAGCGGTGGCCCAACATGTGGCGTTTCACATCCACAGCGCTCATCAAAGGGTGCTGGGGCAAGACCGCCGCGTGCTCAACACGCCGGCCACCTTTGACTTTTCTTCATCTTTGACGGAGCTCACTTGACCGCCTCGCTCACCAACAGCCGCAACGGCTTTCAGGGCATTTGGCCCGCCATGTTGACCCCGCTCGATGCACAACTGAACATCGACCATCGCAAATTGGCCGCACACGCGCAATCGCTGATCGCCGCGGGCTGCGGCGGTGTGACGATTTTTGGCACCACCGGAGAAGGCCCCTCGTTCTCTTTCCAAGAGCGCAAAGAAGCGGTCGAGCAACTGATCGCCCATGGCGTTCCAGCTGAGCGCATCATGGTCTCCACCAGTTGCGCAGCGGTCACTGAAACTTTGGAGTTGACGCGCCACGCAGTGGATCAGGGTGTGCACGGTTGTTTGGTGTTGCCGCCGTTTTTCTTCAAAGGCATCAGCGATGAGGGCATCTTGAATGGCTACTGCCACATCATTGATGGCGTGAACCGGAAAGATTGGCGTCTTTACCTGTATCACATTCCCCAAGTGATCGGCGTCAGCTTGACGCATGGCGTGATTGCCGAATTACTCAAACGCTACCCCGGCACCATTGCGGGCATCAAAGACAGCAGTTGTGACCGTGCCCATTCGGTGGCGCTGGCCCAAGCCTTCATGCCGCCCCTGACGGTGTATGTGGGCTTCGAGCCCGACCTGCCCACGATGGGCCCAATGGGAAGCACCGGTGCCATCAGCGGATTGGCCAATTTCATGCCTCGCATCGTGCACCGCATGGTGCTCGATCCGCATGCCCCGGGTACCGCGCACGATGCGCACCGCGTGGACAGCATGCTCAACATGTTGAAACCCCATGCCTTGATGCCTGCACTGAAAAGTGTCATGGCGACCCTGCACCAAGACCCCAGTTGGTTGCGCGTTCGCGCGCCGTTGGTGGCCATGACGGCCGAGGCCCATGCGGCGTTTGCCAAAGAAGTGCTGCAGTTCAACATCGACCCGAAACACGAATAACCCGTTTCACTCACCACCCCAAGGAGACAAGCATGAAATCAGTATCTCATCTGCGCCGTGGCCTGCTGGCCGCCAGCGTGACCGCCATCGCTTTGTGCGGTGTGGGCAGCCAAGCCCTGGCCCAGACCAAAATCCCGATGCGCATTTCTACCCCGGCGGTGCCCGATGACTGGCACGCCAAGATGTGGACCGTCTTTAAGGACAGCCTCGACAAAGCCTCACCCGACCAATTTGACACCCAAATCAACCTGAACGCTTCTTTGTTCAAGCAAGGCACAGAGCCCGCTGCGATGGCCCGTGGCAATTTGGAGTTGTCGGCCATTTCGGCCTTTGACATGGCCAAATTGGTGCCCGAGTTTTCTATCTTCACGGCCGGTTATGTGGTGCGAGATCCCGCACACCAACAAAAAGTATTCAACGGTCCCATCGGTGAAGGGCTGTTCAAAAGTGTCTCTGAAAAAATGGACGTGACCATTTTGGCTACCGCCTATTTGGGCACCCGACAGGTCAATTTGCGCGAGGCCCGCAACGTCAGAACACCGGCTGACCTTAAGGGTGTCAAGCTGCGCATGCCGGGCACCAAAGAATGGTTGTTCTTGGGTGAAGCCTTGGGCGCCACCGCCACGCCGCTGGCTTTTGGTGAGGTGTATCTGGGCCTGAAGACGGGCACCATCGATGGCCAAGACAACCCACTGCCCACTGTGCGTGCGGCCAAGTTCTATGAGGTGACCAAGCAACTGGTGTTGACCAACCACTTGGTGGACAGCATCTTCATTGCCATCTCCAACAAAACTTGGAATGCCCTGACCCCTGCACAAAAGCAAAACGTCAAGGCCGCTGCACAAGCCGCGGCGCAATACAACAACGAGAACCGCATCAAAGAAGAAGGCCAGATTGTCGACTTCTTCAAGCAGCAAGGCCTGCAGGTGACCACGCCCGATTTGGAGGCCTTCCGCAAATCGGTGCAAGACACGTATGCCAAGTCCGACTACGCCAAAGTGTGGCCCGCCGGTTTGCTTGACCGCATCAACAACACCCGTTGAGCATGCGCGGCTTCAAAAGAGCCGCCGATACCTTCGGCGGTCTGATTTTTCTGTGCCTGTTCCTGACGTTTCTGGTGCAGATCGCGGCACGGTTTGTTTTCAACAAACCGCTGCCGTGGACCGATGAGTTGGCCGTCATTTTGTACCTCTGGGCGATCCTGTGGGCCTCGGCCTTCATGGTGCCCGAGCGCGAACAGGTGGTCTTCGATCTGATCTGGAACAGCGTGGGCCAAGGCACTCGGCGCGCCATGCGCATCGTGGGCAACCTGATGGTCGGAGGCTTGGCTTTGCTGGCCATTCCGGCCAGTTGGGACTATGTCCAATTCATGGCGCGCGAATCGTCCCCGGTGTTGGACATTTCATTCCAGTGGGTGTTTTTACCGTTTGTGCTGCTGCTGGTGGCATTGGTTTTGCGCAGTGCATGGGGCATTTGGCAGGCCATTCGCGGACAGGGCCTTGAAGCCCAAGGACTTCCAACATGACGATGGCTTTGTGGACGCTGGTGGGCGTGGTGGTGGCGGGCATGTTGTTGCGCATGCCCATTGGGTTTTCCATGCTGGTGGCCGGTGTGGCTTATTTGTCGGTCAAAGGACAAGACCTGGGTTTGGTGGCTGAACAAGTGAGCAACGGCCTTTACAACAGCTATGTGTTGTTGGCCGTGCCTTTGTTTGTGTTTGCAGCCAACATCATGAATGCGGGCACGGTGAGTGAGCGCATTTTTGACTTTTGCCGCATCTTGGTCGGACGCATGCGTGGGGGCTTGGCGCAAGTCGACATTTTGGTCAGCGTGATTTTCTCGGGCATGAGCGGCAGCGCCATTGCCGATGCCGCCGGACCAGGATTGGTGACGATCAAGCAGATGCTCAAAAAACCAGAGTATTCCCGCGGCTTTGCCGGTGCCGTGGTGGTGGCCAGCGCCACTTTGGGGCCCATCATTCCGCCGTCCATCCCGATGGTGATTTATGCACTGGTTTCGGGTGCATCGGTGGGTGCCTTGTTTTTGGGCGGTGTGATGCCTGGCGTCTGCATGACCTTGCTCATGATGGTGGTGGTGCACTACATCGCGCGCAAGCGCAACATGCCCCGCGAAGAACCAATTCCTCTCAAAGAGTGGCCAGCGATTTTGTTCCGAGGTGCGCTGCCATTGTCCATGCCTGTTGTTTTGTTGGGCGGCATTTATTCGGGGGCTTTCACCCCCACCGAAGCCGCCGCAGTGGCGGCATTGCACGCCTTGGTGCTGGCAGCGTTTGTGTTCAGAGCGCTCAATTGGCGTGCCTTTTGGGGCGTGGTGCTCGAGTCCACCCGCGCCAGCGCGGTGATCACCATCATCTTGGCGGGCTCCTTCATGTTGAACTACGCCTTCACTTCGGAAGGCGTGCCGCAAGCCATGGCCGCTTGGGTCGACAACTTGCACCTGAGCCGGCTGCAATTTTTGTTCATGGTCAACGCCCTGTTTTTGATCTTGGGATGCTTCTTGGATGTCTCGGTTTTGCTCTTGGTGTTTGTGCCCATGCTCTTGCCCGCAGCCAAATTGCTGGGCGTGGATTTGGTGCACTTTGGCGTGTTGGTGGTGCTGAACATGATGATCGGCCTGATTCACCCACCCTTTGGCATGCTGCTGTTTGTGACCAAGGCGCTGACCGGCATCCCCATTGGCGAGATGATGCGCGAGGGGTGGCTGTTTTTGGTCATGCTGTTGGGCTTGCTGGTGGCCATCACGGTGTTTCCTGAGATTGTTTTGTGGCTGCCCCGCACCATGGGTTACGGCACACCTGGAGCCGGTTGATGGCGGTCGAAGT